>Ga0255344_1001309_pt1 | contig 33974 bp, 26 predicted proteins | sample wastewater_treat_5_FD_192414 | JGI IMG/M metagenome (GOLD analysis project Ga0255344, IMG submission 192414) | Wastewater microbial communities from Lulu Island WWTP, Vancouver, Canada - plant18 | ecosystem: Engineered > WWTP > Wastewater > Unclassified | place: Canada: Vancouver, British... | reverse complement strand
TATCTCTACAACTTCATAGTGAATGAGACCCTGCACCGCCACAACGGCGAGTTAGATAGGCTAAAATGGCCCGACGCCATTGACGGGTGCAATCGAAAAGAATGGGTTTCTGTATTGAAGGAGCGTGTACTTGCAGACGGCGAAATACGCTACTACTCGGAAACTATGGAAATGGACGAAGTCGATGATGAGTACATATACGAAAACGGTGAACCCGACATCGAAGGTGTCTCCTGGGAAATTGAAGTCTCCGAAATTTTGAGAAGACATGAGCGTTTCCGTGAACTGATTGAATTCATGGAGTCGGATGATTTCCCTCTCAAAAAGGAATACAACGAAATGCGTAAATTTACAGAATGGCTTGATAAAACTATTAACAGCAAACCTTCTTCCGACGATTGGTTTGACGCTTTTTAAGGAGGATTGACATGAAAATCAGCTATAACAAACTTTGGAAAATGTTGATTGACAAAAATATGAAACGAAAAGATTTGATGGAAGTCGCAGGAATCAGTTCCGCCTCCGTTGCCAAATTAGGCAGAGGCGATAATATCCAGACTGATGTTCTGCTGCGTATCTGTGAAGCCTTGGATTGTACCATCGAGGATATTTTGGAGACCATCAAGGATTAAGTCCGTTTTTTAGGACATATAGGATGATAGAATGGTACTATGGAAAAATGTAAAATTCCCAAAACGGAGGTATAGATATGGCCAGAACGATTACTGTGAAAGGCATCGGCAAAGTATCCGCAAGACCGGATTATGTTGTGCTTTCCATGACTTTGCAATCCAATCACATGGATTATGATAAAGCAATGGATATGGCAGCAAGCCACATCCAGCATTTAAACGAAACCCTCGCTGCCATCGGCTTTGAGAAGGGTTCGGTAAAAACTACAAATTTCAATGTTCACACGGATTATGACCGTGTGAAAGACCGCAATGGAAATTATAAGAGCGTTTTCAACGGTTATGAGGTAACCCATAATTTGAAACTCGCCTTTGATTTTGATATGGGCAGGCTGTCCCAGGCACTTGCAGCAATTGCAGGTTGCCTGTCTCATCCGCAGTTATCCGTGGCATTTACCGTCAAGGACGCTACTGCGATTAACGAAGAGATGCTCCGCTCCGCAACAGCCAACGCAAAAAGAAAAGCCGAAATCCTGTGTGAGGCTTCCGGCGTTACGATGGGTGATTTGATTGCGATTGACTATAATTGGGGCGAACTGGATATTTACTCCCATACCCGATATGACTGCTGTGAGGACACCATGCCTCTGATGGCAAAATCTATAGATATTGACCCGGACGATATTGATGTCAGTGATACTGCCACCTTTGTTTGGGAAATCAAATAAGACAATCACTGACTAAGGAGCAATAGGCACCGACGATGCTGATGCTCCCGGAAAGAAGGGTAAACCAATGAAAATCTATGACAACATACAAGAAATCGTAAAAGATGATATGGTTACGACCATTTCCAAGGGCAGCAAGGTTTCTATCGCAGCCGCTTGCTTCTCCATGTATGCGTATAAAGAACTGAAAAAACAGCTTGATTCTGTTGACGAGTTCCGTTTCATTTTTACCTCTCCGACCTTTACAACGGAGAAGGCTTCCAAGGCAAAGCGCGAATTCTATATTCCGCGTCTCTCCCGTGAGACCAGTTTGTACGGAACGGAATTTGAAATCAAGCTGCGTAACGAGATGACACAGAAAGCCATCGCAAGAGAATGTGCCGATTGGATTCGCAAGAAAGCGACCTTCAAATCCAATGTTACCGGAGAAAACATGGGTGGCTTTATGACGGTTGATGCTCCTGCCGAGCAGGTTGCCTATATGCCGATGGGTGGTTTCACTACCGTGGATATCGGCTGTGAGCGTGGAAACAACAGCTACAATATGGTCAACCGCATGGAGGCACCGTTCTCCACTCAGTATATGCAGTTGTTTGAAACCCTTTGGAATGACAAGACCAAGATGCAGGATGTTACCGAGGAAATCATCGAAAGCATCAGCAACGCCTACAACGAAAATGCTCCGGAGTTCATCTACTTCATGACACTGTACCACGTATTCAGTGAATTCCTGGATGATATTTCCGAGGATGAGCTGCCGAATGAGGCTACCGGATTTAAAGAGAGCAAGATTTGGTCGATGCTGTATGACTTCCAGAAGGATGCCGTTCTCGCCATCATCAATAAACTGGAAAAATACAACGGCTGCATCCTGGCAGACAGCGTTGGTCTCGGTAAGACCTTCACAGCATTGGCAGTTGTAAAATACTATGAAAACCGAAACAAGTCTGTTCTCGTGCTTTGCCCGAAAAAGCTGGCTGAGAACTGGAATACATACAAGGACAACTACGTCAATAACCCAATTGCATCCGACCGCTTGAACTACGATGTTCTGTTCCATACAGACCTTTCCCGTACTCACGGAACGTCTAACGGTCTTGACCTCGACCGTCTGAATTGGGGAAACTATGACCTGGTTGTCATAGATGAGAGCCATAACTTCCGTAACGGTATCGGTACGCACAGCAACACCGTGGAGAACCGCTATGTGAAACTGATGGACAGGGTTATCCGCTCCGGTGTAAAAACCAAGGTGCTGATGCTTTCCGCTACCCCTGTTAACAACCGTTTTGTAGACCTTAAAAATCAGCTTGCCATTGCCTATGAGGGCGATTCCGAAAATATCAATTCCAAGCTGAATACCAAGAAGTCCATCGAGGATATTTTCAAGCAGGCTCAAAAGGTGTTCAACGCCTGGGGCAAACTTCCCGCAGAAGAACGCTCCACCGATGCACTGCTCCGCACCCTTGATTTTGACTTCTTTGAAGTTCTGGACAGCGTAACCATCGCCCGATCCAGAAAGCACATTGAAAAATATTATAACTCCGCAGAAATTGGCAAATTCCCGGAAAGGCTGCCGCCTATCTCCAAGCGTCCGTGCCTTACCGATTTGGAAAGCGCCATTAACTACAATGAAATATACGCCCAACTGATGCTGTTGAGTCTGTGCATCTACACACCGTCCAACTATATCTTCCCAAGCAAGATACAGAAATATGCGGAACTGACACACAACAAGGGCGAAAACCTCACGCAGACCGGACGTGAGCAAGGTATCCGCCGTTTGATGAGCATTAACCTTCTGAAACGACTGGAAAGTTCCGTTTATTCCTTCCAGTTGACCCTTACCCGTATCAAGGGACTCATCGACAGCACCATTGATGCAATCAACCGCTTTGAGAAATACGGCACCGCCGACATCACCATGTACGAAGCACAGGAATCCGAATTCGATATGGACGATGGTAACACCGACTATTTCTCCGTAGGCAAAAAGGTAAAAATCGACCTTGCCGATATGGACTATATGACCTGGCGCACCGAGCTTCAGCAGGATGCAGAAGTTTTGGAACTGCTGACCCTTATGGTAGCCGATATCACGCCGGAGCATGACAGCAAGCTGCAGGAACTTCTCGCACTGCTGTCTCACAAAATCGAGAATCCGATTAACCCCGATAATAAGAAGGTTATCATTTTCTCCGCATTCTCCGATACGGCAGAATACCTCTACGAGAATGTAAGCACCTTCGTAAAGAAGAAATACGGACTGGACACTGCTGTTATTACAGGCAGCATCGATGGCAAAACCACCATCAAGGGATTCAAGGCAACCCTTAACAATGTGCTGACCTGCTTCTCTCCGAAGTCCAAAGGCCGTGATGTGCTGATGCCAAACAGCAAGGTGGAAATCGATGTTCTGATTGCTACCGACTGTATTTCCGAAGGTCAGAACCTGCAGGACTGCGATTATCTGATTAACTACGATATTCACTGGAATCCTGTGCGTATCATTCAGCGTTTCGGCCGTGTTGACCGTATCGGCAGCAAAAACAATTACATCCAGCTTGTGAATTTCTGGCCTGACCTCACTCTTGATGATTACATCAATCTGAAATCGAGAGTTGAAACCCGTATGAAAATCACGGTTATGACCTCCACGGGTGACGATGACCTTATCAATGCCGAGGAAAAAGGTGACCTGGAATACAGAAAACAGCAGCTCAAACGACTCCAGGAGGAAGTGGTGGATATTGAGGATATGTCCGAGGGTATCTCCATTATGGACTTGGGACTGAACGAATTCCGCCTCGACCTGCTTGAATATGTGAAGTCCCACGGCGATATGGATAAAAAGCCTCGCGGCCTCCACGCTGTTGTCCCTGCTACCGAAGAACTGCCGGAAGGCGTCATCTTCGTGCTGAAGAACATCAACAAGAGTGTGAACATCGACAATCAGAACCGCATCCATCCGTTCTATATGGTTTATATCGGTATGGACGAAGAAATCATCTGCGATTATCTGAACCCGAAGAAACTGCTTGATGATGTGCGACTGCTCTGCCGTGGTAAGAGTGAACCTGTGACAGACCTCTGCCGTAAGTTCAACGCAGAAACTGATGACGGCAGGGATATGGCAGAACTCTCCGAGCTGCTGAGTGAAGCAATCAACTCCATCATTGACACCAAGGAAGAAAGTGATATCGACAGTCTGTTCTCCGCAGGCGGCACGTCTGCCCTCATGTCGGATATTTCCGGACTGGACGATTTTGAACTCATCTGCTTCCTGGTGGTTAAGTAAGGAGGTCGGACGATGCTTGGATTACCGAAAACAACAGAATTTAATAAACGAATACCGAAACAGAAATTCTATGACAACCTCACCGTAACCCCGGCACTGAAAAAGGTGTTCATAGACCAAATAAAAACAATCTACTGGCGCAATAAAATCGCAGCCTCCACCACCAACCTCGCTCCCGGCACTGCCGTGACGGAATTGGAGGTATTCGAGGTAAAGCTGAACAGTCAGATACTGGATGACAGTTTTCTGCGCCAGATCGACAAAGAAATACCGTACCACATTCTGTTCATCCTGGAATACGAAGGCAAGTACAAAGCCGTTATCGGTTACAAGGAAGAATCCGGCGGCAACACAGCCTTCAAGGTCAACCGCTACTATTCCACCGAATGGATGGACGAGGACGCCCTTCCGCTGAAACTGGAAGGACTGTCAGTGGACAGCGTGTATGAGAATTTTGTTCGCCAGATTGCGGGAGATGCTCTTGCAGCAACCACATCCGGCGAAACACTGAAAGAAGCCGTTGACCGTGATGAAAAGCGCCAGGCTCTTCAGACGCAGATTGCAAAACTGCAAAAGAAAATCAAAAGCGAAAAGCAACTGAACAAGCAGATGGAACTGAATGCCCAGTTGAAGAAGCTGAAAAAAGAATTGGAGGAAATTCTGTAATGGATAAAATGAGAATGGAGTCCGTTGATATGACGGCTCAAAACATTGAGAAAATAGGTGCATTATTCCCCAACTGCATCACCGAAACTGTAGGCGAAGATGGCAAGATGAAGAAAGCCATCAACTTTGACCTGCTCCGTCAGATGCTTTCCGGCGATGTTCTGGAGGGTGACGAAGCCTACGAATTTACCTGGGTCGGCAAAAAGGCTGCTATTGTGGAAGCCAACAAGCCTATCCGTAAGACCCTGCGCCCTTGCAAAGAGGACAGCGTAAATTGGGATACTACCGAGAATCTTTACATTGAGGGTGACAACCTGGATGTTCTGAAACTTCTGCAGGAAAGTTACCTCGGTAAGGTCAAGATGATTTATATCGACCCGCCGTACAATACAGGTACAGATTTAATTTACCGCGACGATTTCAAATCTTCTGTCGATGATTATCTCGACGAATTAGGATTCAATGATGAAGACGGAAACCGTCTCTTCAAAAACACCGACAGCAATGGTCGTTTTCACTCAGACTGGTGTTCGATGATATACGCACGCCTTATGCTTGCCAGAAATCTTCTAAAAGAAGACGGGGCTATTTTTATCAGCATCGATGATAACGAACTGGAAAATCTGATTAAGATTTGTGATGAAATATTTGGCGAAAGCAACTTTGTTGGATGTATCTCTCGTGCAACAGGAACCACTACAGGGCAGGATGCTAACAAAATCGGAAGTTCCTTGGACTATTGCGTAGTTTACTCCAAGAGCAGTCAATTTATGCTGAACGGAATTGACATGGACGAAAAAGACCTAAAACGATTCAACGAAGAGGACGAAAAAGGTAAATATTCCACATTACAACTTAGAAAAACTGGTAATGCTGACCGTAAGGAAGATAGACCTAATATGTTCTACCCTGTAATCGCTCCTGATGGAAGCAAAGTTTATCCTTTTGGTCCTGGCGATTATCTTAGCCGATGGCGTGTAGCTAAGGATTCTTACGAAAAATTAGTTAATGACGATATGATTGTTTGGAAGAAAAATGATGATGTCGATTTACCAACGGTAGATGGTTACCAAAAATCCCCATGGACTCCTTATGTGAAATACTACTTAGAAGGAAGAACGAAGCAGGTATCTAATTTATTCCAGGATATTGAAGGAAACAAAAAAGCATCTATTGTGTTAAAAGAATTGCTCGGTTCAAAGGGTGTGTTTGATAACCCCAAGCCCGTAGAATTTATGACCCGTTTAATTCAAATTGCCTCTGATGAAGATTCTATCATACTGGACTTTTTCTCAGGCTCTGCAACAACTGCCCATGCAGTAATGCAGTATTCTGTTGAACGCGAATCAAAGAGGAAGTTTATTTTAGTTCAATTGCCAGAAGAATGCGACGAATCCACAGAAGCATATAAAATGGGATTCCGAACAATTTGCGATATTGGCAAAATGAGGATAAGAAAAGCTGCGGAGAAAATCAATAAATCCAGCAAATTTGATTTTGATGGTGGCTTCAGAGTCTTTAAACTCGCCGACAGCAATATGAAGGATGTTTTCTATGCTCCTGCTGAGTATGACCAAGACCTTTTACATATGCTTGAATCCAACATCAAGGAAGACCGCACCGACCTCGATTTGCTGTTCGGCTGTCTGCTTGAGTGGGGTCTGCCTCTCTCGCTGCCTTATACTTCCGAGGAAATCAGTGGCTGCACCGTTCACACCTACAATGACGGCGACTTGATTGCCTGCTTCGATGAGAATATCCCGGATGAGGTGGTTAAGACCATCGCAAAGCGTCAGCCTCTCCGTGCCGTGTTCCGCGACAGCAGCTTTGACGGCAGCCCTGCAAAAATCAATGTAACTGAGGTATTTAAGCTGTTAGCACCGGATACAAGAGTAAAAGTAATCTAAGGAAGGAGTCGGCTTTATGAAGCTACAATTTAAGCATCAAAAATTCCAAGCGGATGCTGCAAAGGCTGTAGTGGATGTTTTTGCAGGTCAGCCGTATTTGACTCCTACCTACATGATGGACAGAGGTGTGACTTATCAGCAGTCCCTTACCGATGATACAGATTTCACAGGTTGGAGCAACCAGAAACTGGTGCCGGAACTTTCCGACCCGGTTATCCTGGAACATATACAGAAAATTCAAAGAACCAATCAGATTGCACCCTCTCCTAAGTTGGAGGGCAGATTCAATCTGACAATCGAGATGGAAACGGGTGTCGGTAAAACCTACACCTATATCAAAACCATGTATGAACTGAACAAGCACTACGGCTGGAGCAAGTTCATCGTGGTTGTTCCGAGCGTGGCTATCCGTGAAGGTGTCTATAAATCCTTCCAGATGACCCAGGAGCATTTTGCAGAGGAATACGGTAAGAAGGTACGCTTCTTCATCTACAACTCCGCACAGCTTACGGACATCGACCGCTTCGCTTCGGATAATTCCATCAATGTTATGATTATCAATTCCCAGGCATTCAACGCCAAGGGCAAGGATGCCAGAAGAATTTACATGAAACTGGACGAATTCCGTTCCCGCCGTCCTATCGATATTATTGCCAAGACCAATCCGATTCTGATTATTGACGAACCGCAGTCGGTTGAAGGCAAGCAGACTAAGGAGCGTTTGAAGGAATTCTGTCCGTTGTTTACCCTCCGCTACTCCGCAACCCACAAGTCGGACAGCATCTACAACATGATTTACCGTCTGGATGCTATGGAGGCGTACAACAAGCGCCTGGTTAAGAAGATAGCCGTTAAGGGTATCACCGAAACAGGCAGCACCGCTACCGACAGCTATGTTTATCTGGAAAGCATCAACCTTTCCAAGAAGGACCCTACCGCTACCATTCAGTTTGATATGAAGGGTGCAAGCGGCATCCGCAAGGTCAGCCGTACCGTGGGCATCGGATTCAATCTTTACGATAACTCCGGTCACATAGAGGAATACAAGAATAACTTTGTTGTTAAGCACATTGACGGCAGAGATGACTCCCTGGAATTCCTCAATGGCATCAAGCTATACGCAGGCGATGTAATCGGCAAGGTGGATGAAAATCAGCTTCGCCGTATTCAGATTCGTGAAACCATCCTCTCTCACATTCAGCGTGAGCGCCAGTTGTTCTACAAGGGCATCAAGGTGCTGTCCCTGTTCTTCATTGACGAGGTCGCCAAGTACAAGGTGTACGATGCAGCCGGACAGCCGGGTAACGGCATCTACGCAGAAATGTTTGAGGAGGAATACACCGATATTATCGAAAACCTCCAGCTTGCCATCGGTGAGGACGAATACATTAAGTATCTGAAATCCATCAAGCCTTCCGCTACCCACGCAGGTTACTTCTCCGTGGATAAGAAGGGCAAGATGATTGACAGTAAACTGGCAAAGAAAGAAACCACCTCGGACGATATCGACGCTTACGATTTGATTATGAAGAACAAGGAACTGCTCCTTGACCGTAATCCGAAGCGTTCTCCTGTGCGTTTCATCTTCTCCCACTCCGCTCTGCGTGAAGGTTGGGATAACCCAAATGTATTCCAGATCTGTACACTGAAACAGTCCGGCTCTGATGTAAGAAAGCGCCAGGAAGTTGGCCGTGGTCTGCGTCTTTGCGTAAACCAGGATGGTGAGCGTATGGACTCCGGTGTTCTTGGAAACGATGTTCACAACATCAATGTGCTGACCGTTATTGCCAGCGAAAGCTACGATAGTTTTGCAAAGGGTCTTCAGTCCGAACTGGCTGACGCCGTAGCAAACCGTCCGAAGGCTGTTACACCGGAACTCTTTATGGGCAAGACTATCACCGATGCCCAGGGCAACACCGATGTCATCACCGACGATGTGGCAAGAGAAATTTATGTTGGTCTGCGTATGGAAGGCTACATTGATAAGCAAGGCACAATTACCGACAAGTATTATGAGGATAAGGCAAACGGCGAAATCAAGCTGACCGATGAGGTTGCAGGTTCTGCCGAAAGCGTTATCGGTATCATCGACTCCATCTACGATGCCAAGGCAATGCAGCCTGAGAACGCTCGTAGCAATAATGTGGAACTCTCTGTGGACGAGGACAAACTCGCCATGCCGGAATTCAAGGCGCTGTGGAACAGAATCAATGCCAAGAGCGTTTATGTGGTTGATTTCGATACAGACGAACTGGTGCGTAAATCCATCGATGCGTTGGATAGAAAACTCCGTGTATCCAAGATTTACTTCAAGGTAGAATCGGGTGCTATGGAGCAGATTAAGTCCAAAGCTGAACTGGAAAGCGGTGCATCCTTTGTGAAGGAAGAATCCGGCACTTACGGTGCTACCATCCACGCAAGCAGCAATGTGAAATATGACCTGGTCGGCAAATTGGTGGATGAAACAGGACTTACCCGTAAGGCTGTCATCGCCATTCTGAAGGGCATTCAGCCGTCCGTGTTCAATCAGTTCAAGGATAACCCGGAAGAATTCATCATCAAGGCTGCTGCCCTTATCAACGATGAAAAGGCTACCGCTGTCATTGAGCATATTACCTACGATGTTCTGGATGAGCGTTACGGTATGGACATCTTTACCGAGCCTACCATCAAGGGCAAGCTGGGCGTAAATGCTATGAAGGCGAACCGCCACTTGTATGACCATATCGTTTACGACTCTACCAACGAGCGTGACTTCGCAACCGACCTTGATACCAATAAGGACGTTGCCGTGTATGTGAAGTTGCCGGACGGATTCTACATCTCCACTCCTGTTGGTAAGTATAACCCGGACTGGGCAATTGCATTCTACGAAGGCACTGTGAAGCACATTTACTTCGTGGCAGAAACCAAGGGCTCCATGTCCTCCATGCAGCTCCGTCTGATTGAGCAGTCCAAGATTCACTGTGCAAGAGAGCATTTCAAGGCTATCAGCAGTGACAATGTGGTCTACGATGTTGTGGACAGCTACAAGAGCCTTATGGAGAAAGTAATGAGATAAACAATATCAAGGGAGGTAACCACCGTGAGACAATACACCTGGGATGAATATTACGAAAAATTCTATGATTGGGCGGAAAGCACCCAGGTGCGTAATCTGTCGGGGTTGACCTCCCTTGGTTCAGCAGATGAGGTTGGCGAAATCATCATTGAACTGCAGGTCAATGTTCCTGCCGCCAACCGTCTGCTCCGAAAGGCTGTGGAAGCAAAACTGGCTTTCTCCGCTTCGGACCTTATAGAATTTCTGTGCATCAACGATAAGGCATTGGCTACTGCTGCTCTTCACAATTCCGCCAGCAGGCTTTCCTCTGCCGATATGGAGGATTTATACGGCGTTGCCGATGACGAGGATATCATCAAGATTTGCACGGAAAGAAATCTGACCCTGCCGGAAGACCTGCGTGAAGAGGAAGAATACGAGGACGAGGAGGAAGAAATCGAAGAAGAGCCGCTTGAAGAAGTGGATATCTATATCGATGACTACGTCCCGGAACCTCCCGCACCGAAGTTGGGGTTCTTTGGCACTCTCGCTGCTATCTTTGCAGGAGCAAGTGCCGGAGTATCTTCTGCTCAAAGCAGACGGCACAACGGACGATGCAACGGCGACTGTGCCAACTGTCCTCCTCACTACGGCTACCGATACGGCAGATGGTATTATGGACATGACCATGTACACGGCTGTGAGTTCGGTGGTAATAAAGGCAGCGGCAGTATGGACTAAGGAGATGTGCTATGTTTGGACGAAAGAAAAAGGCTCCGGAGCCTATATATGATGTGACTCAGAAAATAAAAAAGACCTGGTGGGGCGGCACGAAATTAGTCCCTACCACCAAGGCAGAACAACGAAAAATGAAAGCGGAAATTCTGAAACGAAATCCCAAGGCTACCGTTCTTGACAGCAAAGCCAAGAAACAAAAGGAGCTGGAATGGATTGACCGCATTGAGGAATTTGATGCTTTTATGAATGACTGATGGAGGTGCTGGTATGACAAACGAAGAAAAAATCAAAGCAATCCAACATACCATCGACCATCCAAACGCAGAGGATGCCTATTACAGACTTCTTGAGGATATTGGTGGCTTGAAACGGAATTATTGGGACTACATGATAACCGAGCCTATCGATTGCGATAAGGAACTGGAACGCCTCCCGGATGCGGATTATGAATTATGTACTGCTCTTCTTACAATGATTCTGCGAGAAGACCATTTTTCAAACGGCTACTTACGGGTGCGTTACGAAGCGGGACAGGTGGACGCAATTCTGAATCGTATGATTGATACGCTTAAATCTTAACCAATACTGCTATGAAGGGAGTGACCGGAAATGCGTGAATATCCTAATTTGTCCTTAAGATGCATTAAAGGACAGCCTATAAATGACGTGGTTTGCAGAACCCTTGCAGAGATTGGCTTTCCTGCGGATGTACCGCCACAGCCACATGAGACATCCTCGGTATATCACCATTACTGGGAAAAGCTCTCCGACACTGAATATTCGGTTTGTGGCCGTGTAGAAATTGAGTATATTGAACTGCTGCTTCAAACCAAAAGCCGTGAGGAAAGTTTTGCAATTATGTTGGACAGACTTTCTCCGTATGATATTACACAGCACGACCTTACGCTTAATTTGGTGATTGGCTGCGTGTTTGACATCACTGCCGAGGAAGCAGAAACACTTTTAGATGAATTCATTTATATCATCAATGTTCTGCTCCCACGTCAGTTATCAGACATCTATTATTCCTTTGATATTGCCCCTAATCCTGCATATGCTGTGTTTTATGAAATAGCGGTCAAGCGTCTGGGATTGGAAAGGTACACAAACATTTCAAAGAATAACTATCGTCAGTTCGTTTCTCATGTGCAGGACGGTGTTAAAGAACGCATTCTGCGTGGGGAAACGCTCTACTCCATATATCGCAACACCTGTGCAACAAAGGACATCATCAAAAAGGCGTACTCAGAAGTTGCCCATACTCAAAATGACCGTACTTGGCGCGAAATCGACCTTGGTCACATAGAAGTGTCACTGTTTGGTTTATCAAAGAGGTACAGCTACATACCGAATTGCCCATTGAATGATAGCGATGCTATTTTCGATTTTGTCGTTTTCGAAGAAGGTATTCCTGTAATAGCCATAGATTATTGGGGTACAGAATACTTCAATCTTGAAGGCAATCCGTACATCAACGGCAGAACTTATGATGACGTGGTTGAACAGGAACTGGATAGGGATAGAATTTGCTATGACAATAATGTTACGCATCTCCAAATCGACCTACGCGAACTTGATGAAGGAATGTATGTAGGAAGCCTTATCCGCAATGTTTTGAAAAATCCGTCCGTTGCAAAGCTGCACCGCATGGAACGAAGTGAGCATTTTACATTTGCCAGAGCCGTGGATGACTGCGAATTCAACCGCGATGCTTTTGAAACAGCTACAGTCTGCGGTTGCTTTGAGTGCTGCCATTTAATCGACCCGAAGGATATAGTTGAGTGGGATGCTGAAGAAACGGCGGTCTGTCCTATCTGCGGAAATGATTCTATCATTGCTGACAGCCAGGGTTATAATCTGACGGAAGAATTCCTGCAAAGGCTAAACCAGTATTTAGACAGCATCTAATTGGTGCATAAACCTTTTGAGCATTTATTTTGCTTGGGTGCAAATGCACCCACCCCTTGTTTGCTGGGTGCATTGATGACCCCGGCAGTCGGGCATCATAATTTCAAAAAAATAAAAATAACGGCTTTCGACAGGCGTTTTTGCCCTCGAAAGCCGTTATTTTTGGCGTTTGAACCGCCTTTTTTGTATCAAATGGTATCATTTTTAGGTTATACACATCTATGTAAACGCTGTCTTTGATACGAGGAAAATCCCCAATAAACAAGGGCTTTCAGCGGTTTTGCCCCGCCGGAAGCCCTCTTTTTTTATGCCCGTTTTCAGTTTTTCAACAACCTTGCCTGTTCGGATGTGAACCAGTCCGAACCTGTGATTTGAACCAATCGGAAGAAAAATCAAAAGGTATAGGCAAAATCAAAATGTGTGAAGAATAATCAAAAGGTTTACACTTCACTGAACACTTTTGAAAAGATCAGCTTCGTGAATACATCATCTATTTGTTTTGCAATCTGCTTTGATTCTATCAGGGTACCGAGTTCTATATTGCCCTGCTGTCCGTGATAGGACAAGTTCGCAGATGTTATTAAGGTCTGCTGCTGGTCAACGGAAATAACCTTTGCATGAAGCGCAGCCATTTTATCATCTTCCTGATGGTAGTTATAAATTTTTAGGAACCGTCCTTTGTACCGAAGTATCTTATCGAATCCGGGCTGCTTATCGATATCGTTTACAAAGAACTTCACAAATACTCCTCGCTGGCTTTTAAGAACGATTGTATCGACCAATTCCGAGAAATACGATGATAAGGAATATCCCGTGATCAGGATATTTCTTTCCGCTCCATTTATCATAGACTGAACCACATTCATTGTGGTTCTCGCATTGATAGAAAAAGACGGAGGTGCCGTGACCACGAGCGATACCTTATCTGCCTCAGACATATCCATAGCATCAATAATCGTTCCTATGATGTCATCGCAATGTGCATCGGATAATTCCGGGCAGTTTCGCTTTAGCATTGCGGCAGCATTAGTCGTTCCATTTGCCACATCACTTTTGACCGTATTTAAGAATATCTCTTTGTTTAGATTTCCACTTGGCATAAGTCACCCACTAACTCCTTAAAATATGAGCACTCCTCACGTCCCGGAATAGGAACAACAAGTCCTCTGTCAAGCATCCTGTTTCCGTTTTCACACGCCGTTTCAGATATCATGCAACATGAATGACAGGCAGCACCGTTTGAGTTTTTGCCCGCCGGCAAATTACTCATGCATTCCGGGTCATTTGTGCAAACAAGAGCCTCTTGGAAAGCATCTCGCATAAGATTAGTCATCTGATCGATATTGCCAAGTTCAACCAAACCGCCGAGTGATCCTTCCTTATCCGAACTTCCTGTGTAGAGCAGAATGCCGGCCATTTTATCACCAAAGTAGATTCTTTCTCTAATGGCTGAAGAAGAATATCCCGATGACATAGACATCTGCTTAATCATCAAGTGAGCAAATGTGTGCATCAGAACATAAACTGCATTTCTCACGACCGTGATTGTCCAGCCTTTTGACTCGCAAAACTCTCTGTAGGAATCGGAGTACTTTTCCGACAAGCCCTTCACTGCAGGTGAGTTGATCCATGCCGCAAGCGTATCCTTGTTAAATTCTATAAAGATGCCCTCGCCATTTACTTCCGCCGCAGGCAGCCAGCGTTCCTGCTTGCCTTTGCTTAAAGCCACAACATTCGGCTGCTCATCCGCATCCGGATCAGGAGCATCTACTCTTGTGAATCCAAGAAGGACTCGAACCTCTCTTAGTCTGGTCACTCGAATGATACGGCTGAAGTACTTCTGCAAATATCCAGGCAGAGCGTCCTCTTCAGCCTTGAAGTGCTTCTTGTTTGATTCATATGCAGGGTCATTGTGGTGTGTGATGGCATTGTATTCCATCTGTTTAATTTCAGTGAACTCCTTGATATTGCTCATGCGACGCTCAAGAGCATCATTAAACTCATCTCTGGAATAAGTAGAGAAATACATCTCGTATATTTTGGTTATTCCATCGTCTCCCATGAGCTGCTTTGCAAGCTCTATATCGCGCAGATGCTCATCGATTAGGTTATACAACGGATTAATCCACGGCGGAATAGAAATTGCACTTCTGCTCACGGCAAAGTATACATTGGACGCACCTCGCTGTGAGGGAATGATGGGCTTGTTGCACTTATGGTTCTTCACATTCGGTCTAAACGGATGATGACCGGGGCAGGCAACACCGTCAAAATTATCTCGCTGCGTTGCGCCGCTCATACTGCGTTTCGCACCGCAGGAACATTCTACCCACATATCTGCAAGCGTAGAAGTATTACCTGTCGAATACATCTTTAAAGTTCCGTTGCAATCAGACTCGCCTCTATGTACCCACCACTTCCAAGGGAAGTCCGACATATGGCCATCCTCACAGATCGTGATAAAACGGGATGGATATGCAGGCCGATGACACTCAGGGCAAGTGACACCATACTTGAGATACTTATCCAAGTCAAAGTATTTTCTGGCATCAAACAACTTGCCGCATTTTAAATTAGAGCATACGTGCCAGTATGGGAAGGTCACAACAGGAACATCACCCGAAAAACTTGTCCGGGGCATATAGAAGCAATCGACGCCTAAGTATGATGCAAGCCTGCCATCGATTATTTTTTGTCCCTTCTGTTTCCAGTAGGAGATGTCAAGAATCGTAACCGAGTCCTTTACCGCATCGACTACCGAGCCGGGGCCAAAGGTAGTTATGATCTGGTTTGGACGTAACTCTCCAAGTTTATTATTATCAAAAGCCATGTCAATCCTCCGTGTAATAGAACATATTCGCAGAACTCTCGACCTCACGCATGGAACGAAGTGTAGCTTTTTCGTTCTCATCGTGCGGCTGGTCATACGGATTCATCAACCTGTTATAGCGTTCAGTTCCAACAACGTAATACCGTAGCGGTTTCGTCTGTGCCGCCTGCAGTTTCCACCAGTCAATGAAGCGATCTATTTCTTCCTCCGCATCTGCTCGTGCTGACGGCTTGATGATATTAAGCCTGTCAATTATCAGCTTCTTTACAGAGTCAAGCTGCTCCGTGGTTAGTGAGCCAATAGCCGCAGCATCCGGGTTATTTGCCATGTTCGGGAAGTTCAGACGTATTGCAGATATTATAAGTGCGTGCATAACACGATCTCTTGCTCTGGCAGAGAACGGTGTTGCCGTTGTTCCTTCGACAAAACGATAAAGCTGGGAATGATAGCCGGTAAAATTCTCGTAATGCGATAAGTCGCGAGGACGGTAAGCATTGTAGAGCGTAACCACAAGTCCAGGAAACGCGCGACCGATACGGCTTGTTGCCTGAATGTATTCCGAGTTCTGTTTCGGCTGACCTGTCACAACCATCAATCCAAGACGGTCAACGTCCATACCAACTGCAATCATATTTGTGGCGATAGCCGTATCCAGACAGTCTTTTGAAGCACAAGTCGTTTCAAGCTGATTCAGCTTTTCCGGAATCTTGTACGATGACATACGGGAAGTGATCTCCACATTGTGGTTCAGGTACCGCTGCTTATCCAAGCCGTACTTATTCTTGATACGATATATTCTCTTCGGAATGTCGTCCTGTAAAAGTCTGACCGCACCGCCAAGTTCTCGGATACTGTTGAAATAGCCAACAAGAGAATAGTACGGGTCAATCACATCCTTGTATTCATCCTGGAGGGAGTATGTATAAGCAGCCTGCAGGATAATAGCGTAAACACGCAGCAAGGCGGTCTTAACAGACTGACCGGGTGCACAGACGCCCACATATTTTCGGAACGGATCATCCTCTACGGAGATTTCTCTGATGAAGAAGCTGTCTCCGATTTCAAATCCGTTCGGAGGGAACTGTGTAGTATTCTTTCTTGCATAAAGGCATCTGGTCTGTGCCTCCGCATTCTTGATTGTAGCTGTTGAAACGACATACTTTGGTTTAATACCATTATGGATACACATATCCTCGATAATCGTTTCATAGGCACCGTAAACCGTACCAAGCGGTCCCGTAATAAGATGCAACTCGTCCTGAATAATCAATTCCGGCGGCAGGAACGGTTTAATGTTGACCATAGTTGATGCCGGCAATGAAGCCGTTTTATTGTGGCGGCCATGTTCCGCTCCAATTGCAACATAACCATCGCGGCTGCATTTCCTGTCCACTCTGCCGAAGAGCGCATTCGTGTTCACATCCCAAGGCAGGCGCGCAAATTTATCAACGGTCGACAGAATAATGGTCGGACACTTGGCGTATATCTCTTCATCGACAAGATAAACCGGAATCGGTATCCTGTCGTTTTTGTATCTATAAAACTGACAATCCCGATCTGAACAGAAAATCTCGATGGACTTCTTATCGGTATCAATGTTAAAGTTCTCTTCCTTGAGAGGCTTTCCGCAGAACGGGCAGGTTAAAAGCTGCTTATAAACATGGTTTCTTGCGCTTCTTGCAGCCTGCGGATTATCAGCCTTTTCAATAAACTCATCAAATTTGTTAGGCGTTACCCCGCCTCCTACCCAGAATCCAATGCTGATAGGCTCTTTACCAAACTGCGGGTATGCCTGCCGTCTAATCATCTCGGCTGCAAGTACCATCTTAGTAATACGGTCTCTCTGCTGTGTGGTGAGCAAACGGAGCGTATATCGAAGCATGACGGTCACGCCGCCATCTCGATTGTATTCCTCTCCATCAGACGCTCTAAGTCTTCTGTTGGCGATAACGAATGCCATAAGGCCAAGGTAAGCCTCTGTTTTACCGCCGCCTGTAGGAAAGTAAAGCAGGTCAACAACCTCACGGTCTTTATGTTTCGGATCAACGATTCCGGCAAGATTCATCAGAATAAAAGCAATCTGGAACGGACGCCATCCGAAGTTATTATCAGGATTCTTCGGATTAATGAAATCCTGGAAATTGCACTCTGTCCCTGTACCGTGCTTCTTTGCATAGCCCTTGATGCTGTTCTGCAAGAAGATTACACGGTTCATAAAGCAGAAAGCCTCGAATGAGATGTCATCATTTTCAATAATGCTGATGCCCTCACGTATTCGCTTCAGAGCATCCTGGCAGCGGTCAATGACCTTGTTACCAATCTTGTTCTTAAAATCAGGATTGCTCATCCTTGCGCTTCCGAGAAGTGTAGAGTTAATCCACTTTTCGTAGGATTCAGCCAGGGTATTAAGTTTTCCGATGGTTTCTTCTTTTTTCGATTTTACAGACATGGTAAATGTAGAGAAGAAGTATCGGTCAAATCCATCCAAAGCGGCGCTAACACCCGGAAATTCATACTCAGGTATAAACGCTGATTTCACATATGTTGTTCTTCCGTCAACAGGAGTATCCCAAACCGCTGCACACCCACGTCCACGTCCCATGATTGGGCGCTGCTCAAAATAGAACTCATCGGAGGCGAGTATCTCTCTGCAAATATGCTCTGCGATAAATGCGGCAGAGCCGTCTTCGGCATAAGCCTTGATTTCCACTTGGAACATAATGGCTTCCGCAATGTTGGCAGGATTTTTTCTCTTATTAAGGACATATGCCGTCACAAGAGAATAGCCGCCCTTCAAAGGAATGCGGGACACATGAACATGGACGTTGGAGTCGCAAACAAGCTGGTAATCCTTCGTTCGAGTAAAATCCTTAAACTGAACATGAACCGTTTCTTCCATCGGCTGGCGCGTATATATGGCGCGGCTATGTTCTTTTTCATCCTTGCCGGTATATTTTTCAGAGGACTTTACATAGTCTCCCCATGTTACATCAAGATTGATGCTCTCTGTATCGCTTTGAATGTAGAAACTGATACCGATAGACGAAGGCAGTTGAAAGTGTGTGGTTGAAATGGGCTCGTTGTCGTCATCCTCACCGGCCGTAAAATCCTCACCATCTTCAAACGCCATATCAGCATCAATTTCCTGCTCTCCGGCACCGGAGTAATCCTCGTCATCACTTTGAATATCGAGCATACCCACGAGATAGGCATAGCGAGGATTCTCTTCAAGAACCTCTTCCTTTTCTCTGGGACCGATAAGGTCGGTTCTTATGGCGTCAATGATTTTCTGCCTGACCTCTGAATACTTAAATCTGTCAGCCATTATGCCTCCTCCTTCACGGCATGAGCCGTACCGAGTGTATATTTACAGGTATTACCAAGATGAATGTTGTCATCTGAAATCAACTTGTACTCCCAAGGCTTATGATCAGGGTCTGCCGTTGAAGCAAAGCGGCACCACTTTATGCCTTCTCTTGCCTTTGATACGACCTCATCCGATGTCACTTCATTCAAAGCCTTAACCTCGACCATGAATTTTCCGGCAGTTGTTTCCACAAGAAAATCAGGATTATACTGCTGTCCGGCTTTCCAGAATAAGCCCAGCTGATTAAACGGTGGCTTGATCCAACGAATAACATCCGGATCCTCCTCCAAAATGATAGAGAACAGACGCTCCGTATCGCTGTCGAAAGCATTCGCCGGATAATATGACTTCTTGTAGCCGGTAAATAGATACTTCTTGATGTTGCTCTTGTCAGAGAACGGCTTATCGTACTTTACCTTTCCGTCCTCCTTGACATTCTTCACGAACTTACGGAACAGGATAAGGTCTTTCTGAATGATATGAACATCCTGTGTTTTTCTATCCATATGCTCATAAATCTGCTTGCGGATATCGGATACGATCAAAGAAGCATAGCGACGAACGATTCTCCGCTTGTTTTCTTCGTCTCCGGGTATCTGACTCAAATACTGCTCAACCACGTCAATAACAAAATCCGCATCATCATAAGACAACTCGCTGATGGAATCGAGGAGCATACAAGCAAGAGTGTTCATGGCGTCATTGACTTCAAGAATCTGTGCATCCACGACAGAAAGAAGCTGCTGATTGATAGCGTCAAAACGCTCAATCTTAGCCATAGCTACTTCAAAATCAGCGATTGTACGCTTCACCTCAAAACGATTAAACTTTACCTCCGAAGTGGTCTGCACGAGGATTTTCGGAACGGAGATAGCCTTTGCGGAGTATTCCGAAACCGCCTTTACAAACTCGTCCTTGGTAAGAGGCTGTTTGCCTGATTTTCCACTGACTGGTGTTTGCGGCTGTTCTTGCGCGGGTGTTGTGGTCTCAGCAGAGTCGCCGGAAAGCATCTCTGGATGAAGGTCAAAGAGAGTCATCTGACCAGGGTCTTCATTCTTGTCCTTCTTCTGCGCAGCCATAAAATTCTTCACATATTCTTGGTAGATTTCAAGCTGTGTTTTCGGATTGCTGACCTCGGCAAAGGACTTCACGCCGGATGCAGTAATTGCAAAATCAAGCAGAGAAAGTTGCCCGTCATCTACGGTAGCGGAAACGCCAACGGATTCGGACGGTTCAACAGTTGTTTTATCGAGATCGCGGTAACGGAAGATGTCGCTGCTCTTAATCTCATCGACAAGCTCCCTGTAGTGATCGTGAGCAACGATATCAAGAGAGTCTAAATCCTCATTTCCTGTCTGTTCTCCGAACGGAAGTCTTAACCCACGACCAATAGTCTGCATAGCAAGAATATCGCTCTTTGCAGCGTTCAGCGGGATAATCGTAAACAGATTATTGACATCCCAACCCTCCTTCAGCTTGTAAACGTGCAGTACGATTTCGATAGGGTTAGAAGCACTCTCAATAGAGAGTAAAAGGCGGATGTTTTCTTCAGATTCTTCGCCGGACTGTTTAGAATGGATTTCTATGACCTTGCCTTTATATTTGCCTTTCTGAAAATCATCGCTGTCAATCAAAGCCCGAATTTTCTTTGCATGGTCTGTGTCCTTGCAGGCAATAAGCACTATCGGCTTCACATAGTCCAGATCGTTGTCGCTGCAATACTCCCGCAGCATAGCCTTGCGATGCTCGTGGAGAGTAAGTCCATCGCGGATTTTCATTTCCTCGATATCATCTTGGTTATAGCCGGCCATGTTGGAGCGTCCCATTACAACTGGGATTTTCAAATAGCCCTCAACCGCACCACGAGCCAGGTCATAGGCGTAGATAACATTTGAGGTGGTCTTCGGTGTGGCGGTGAACTCCAATCCAAGGACAGGCTTCAGATAGTTGATTGCCTTCATCGAAGCCGGAGCGTAATAACGATGTGCCTCATCCATACAGATGACGAGGTCATCGAACTGCGCCAATACATCAGCGAAAGAGGCCCCCAGCGTTTCCTTAAACTTATGGAAGTTGAACTGCGTGTCCGTCTTGCTGTTAAAGATTTTTCCAATATTGAAAATGAAAAGCTGAATATCAGAAGTCTTTTCAACAATCAGAGTCATCTGGTCATACTTTATGGGATAGGTATCATAATTCTCACCATCGTAAACCTTCGGTCTACCCATTTCTGACTCAAGTCCTTTGAAGATATACTTCGGATGGTTTGGATTGGACTCCTTGCGCAGCTTTTCATAGATGGTGTTTCCGGGAGCAAGAATGAAAAAGTGCTTATAGCCCTTCGTTTTGTACAGATAATAGATGCTTGCTCCCATCAGACGGGTCTTTCCGATACCCGTGGCCATAGCATAACAGAAGGACGGGAACTCAAACCCGGCTTTGACCTTGCGCTGTTTCTCGCAGTATTCCGATGCAGCAGCCTCAACGACATCCTTGCTGTCCTTCTTGTAATCACAATGCGAACTGATAGCGTCGAGGTAAGAGAGAGCCTCCTCCTGCGGAGTTCTCAGGCTCATTGCGTATTTGATTTTGTTTACTATCTCAGACATTTACTGTACCTCGCTTTCAAAATCGCACTTCTCAAGAAGGTCTTTCGGTATTTTCTTTACCTCGATGTTATCAGGCAAAATCATATCCGATTGAATTTTCGTGCCGTAAATCAGGAGCGACTGACCTTCGGCAAGCCGAGCAGACAGGGATTTTATATATCCTGCGTTTACAAACTCCGTGGTGATGTGAATAAACCGTTTCTCCGAAGAATGACCGTGGAAGACATCCTGCGGCTTGTAACGGAACCCCTCAATCTTACAGATAGCCTCACAGAGCATCTCGAAAGTGTATGAGGGATTGATCTGATAAATCGGCAGCTTATCATTCTTAATAAGCAGGCTTGGAGCCAATTCGTAGAAGTGGTATCCGCCGCCGCCTTCCCAATCCACGAAGCGACTAATTCCTGCATCATCTTTTCCGTCTATAATTCCATCTAACCGTGGTTTACAAAGGGTATATGCATGGTCGCCAAGTTCTATGCCGATCCACTTCCTGCCCATCTTGTGAGCAACGGCTGCTGTTGTACCTGAACCAAGGAAAGAATCTAAGACATATTCGCCAGGTTTTGTGAACATATTAAGAATTCTCAAAATCAGACGTTCGGGCTTTTTGCTGTTTTTAAAGTAAACAGAACCCTCATTGTCGACATTTCCCATATCTAAGTAGAAACCATCCCACCAATCGCCGAGTATGTTTGAAAGCTTCATAGTATATCCGTCTATGGAGTCCACCATTTTAAACTTCAGGGAAATGGGGATAAACTGATTGAATCCCGTGTTAGTTCTTTTTATGTAATATTTCCCGCCTGAATACTCCCTTTCAATCACCTCATAAGTGTCCTTTAAAGTAGAATTGAGGAATGTTTTTTCTTTTTCAGCACCTGCCGGAGCAGTGTGTGTCCTCCCTATGACATTCATATTGTTATATACATATTCTCTGAATGTCTCGCTAACCTTATAAAGCTTGGTTAGATTGGCTGCCTTTACATCGATGTAATACCTCTTAAAGTCAGCTATAACCTCTTCTTCTTGCAATAAATTACAAAGCCTAAATTTCCCGTTCTCACTTGGTTTGATTATAGAGCTATAATGAGAATCATAGTCGGCTTCTTCGTACGCCGGACTAATTCTAAGATTCCGAGAATAGACATGGATGTATTCCACGTTTTTTACAATCGTCTTGTCCGAGTGTTCAATTTTAAATCCGCTGGTCGCCGACATTCTCACAGCAATAGTTGTAATATAAGCACCGCGAGTGAATACCTCATCCATCAAAACTTTCAAATAGGCACTTTGTTCCTTATCTATCTGAACAAGTATTACACCGTTCTCAGTGAGTAGCGAATCCAATAATTGCAAGCGTTGTTTCATGAGAGATAGCCATTCACTATTTGCTATGTTGTCATCGTACTGCCCATTTGCAGCATTTATATTATAGGGAGGATCGCAGTAAATACATTGAATCTTCCCTGCATAATCTTGCTGTAACGCCTGCAAAGCTATAAGGTTATCTCCATGTATAAGCATATTGTCGCTTGATGGGTCACCATAGGAATTGCTGACATCTTCTAACAGAATCCTCGGTTCAACGACCTTGTCATCGTATTTTCCTACCCAAGTCAATTCCAGTTTTCCTGTCTTTTGCATAATAATCTCTCCTAAAACTTCAGCACGATGTTAACCAATAGAATCGGATTAATATCAAACTGTTTTTCAAACTCTGCGATTTCCCGTTCACCCTCGGTTTTGAAGCCGGCACCTTTTTCGTGAAAGGACTCCTGCAGCTTTTCGAGTGCCTTGGACTTTTCGGCTATCCTTTTCCGTATATCCATCTTCTCGTAGAAGTTATCAGAAGCGCGCTCCTGTTCCTTCATGACACCAATTTCAGCGTCCATTTCCTGGTATGTCGCTATCAGTTGCTCCATCTGGATGCGCTCCCAGTTCTCAATCTTTCTGCGGTTATAGGCTTTGATTGGTTCTGACTGCTCCTGATAGCGTTTAACCATCTCTGCGGTCAGATTGTCGTAAATACGCTGATAGAGCTTCATCTCGGATTCTGTCGGCGTGAAATAGCGCACATCTATATCGTCGATCTGTTCAAGTTCCGGAACAAGGTCTGCTTCGTCAAAGTCTATATAGGCTCCTTTTTCATCACAAAGTAACAATATCGGAAAGAGTAGTTTTGAAGAATCACAGAAGGCTCCTACGAATAGAGTTCCATGAGATCCGAGAACCTGTTCACCCCAATTATCGACCTTCCAGTAATGAAGCCTGCCGTCTACTTCCGGTTTATCAAATGCACTCCAGTATTCCACGTCATGCAGATACCTTGCGATATCCGACTTTGTGGCGTCAAGTGCCTGTTCTTTTGCACCGCTGCTTTCTGTAAGCAGAAGGGAACGGAGTTCTCTTGCTTTCTTATCCCGTTTTGCGTTCAGCTTGCGATCCAGCTTGTCAAAGGCTTTCTTAAACTCCGCCGTGGTGTCGCAGGTCTGATAAATCTGCAATACCATTTTTTCAAAACTTGTGCCTGACTCCAATGCGCCAAGAGCAATATCCGATGCACCGAACACGCCCTCGAAGAGTTCAAACTTCTTCGAGAGGATATCGTAAACACGCTGGTCGGCGGCGTTCTGTGTATTCAGTAGATTGATTGCCACAACGTCATGTTCCTGTCCGTAACGGTGACAACGGCCGATACGCTGCTCAATCTTCATCGGGTTCCACGGCAGGTCATAGTTGATGACCGTGTTGCAGAACTGCAGGTTCAGACCTTCGGAACCTGCATCCGTGCAGATCAGGATCTTTGCGTTATGGCGGAAATAATCAACGATGGCGTGTTTATATTCCACGCTGCGTCCGTAGTTTGCTTTGCCGAAGTTCTTAACCTGCCATGCCTTGTATATTTCCTTCGTCATGGTGTCATCAAAGTCACCATTGAAGAGAAGAATATCCTCGTCATCAAATCCCGTCTTGCGAAGTTCTGCAGCTATGTACTTCTGGGTGCGCTTTGACTCCGTGAAGATAACGACCTTCTGAGGGATTTCCTGCTCCTTCTGATAGTCGAAAGCAATCTGAATGGCGGTCTTCAGCGCATTGACCTTTGCGTTTGTTTTGATACGCTTTGCCACATCGATGATGATATTTACCTCTTCGAGTTCTGCCTGGATGAACTGCTTCTGAACAATGGTATCTTCATCCTCGGTCTCCTCAAAGCCCGACTCATCGATTTCATCCTCAACATAGCTCCAGAAAAGGTCGAAGCCCTCCTGTGCGTTTGCGGACTTGCTGCCTTCGTATAGTTTTTCGAGTCTGTTCTTCAGAATTTCAAATGTTTCTATCAAAGCGAAACTCGAAGAAGCAAGCAACTTTCTGATAACAAGGATGATCAGCCCGCGGTTTGATGTTGGTATGGAATACAGCAGCTCACGCTTCAAGAAGTCGTTTACCCGCTGATATAATTCAATCTCATCCTGCGACAGAGTAAAATCTACCGTCTTGCAGGTTCTCTTTTTGAAATTCATATACTTTGCCACATCTTTACGGAGAGTACGGTACAGAACCGGCGAAAGCTCACGCTTAAGGTCAGAGTAATCCTGTCCTTCGATGTAGCGTTTGTTAAAGACCTTCTCGCTGCCGAATATCCGCTGGTCGATAAAAGAGACCAGTCCGTGAAGGTCCGTCAGCGAGTTCTGAAGAGGTGTCGCGGTCAGAAGAATCTTTGGTATGCCCTTTGACAGTTCATACAGATTCTTTGCGCGTTTAGTACCGTGAAATACATTTCTCAGGTTATGTGCCTCATCGATAATGATGAAATCCCACTTCACCTCCGGGAACCGTTTCATCAGCTTGGATGAATAGTCGTAGGAGGCAAGAACGATTCGGACAGATTTATTGTCGGTAAGTCTCTTGCGCCAGTCTGAACTGTCTTTTTCCACCGTCAGCCTGTCAAGTATCACCGACTCCAAGCCGAACTTGTCCTCAAGTTCCAGTTCCCACTGTTTTCTCAAGGATGCCGGCAGCGCAATCAAGACACGCTTTGCTCCGGATTCAAGAACATATTTCAGCACGAGTCCGGCTTCGATGGTCTTTCCGAGACCAACCTCATCCGCAAGAACAATGCCGCCTGTTTTCAGCGCCTGGATAGCAGCGCAGAAGGCATTGATCTGGTGGGGATTCAATTCAATATTCGCATCCAAAAGGAAGTGGAACGGAGAAGCCTCAAGTTCCAGCTTTTTATATCTGCTGAATTGTTCAAGCAGCAGGTTACCTTCCATCTGAATCTCCTTTATACAATTGCTCAAAAATACCCATTGCTATCCCTTTGGCCATCATCGGAGGCACAGCATTTCCGATCTGGACAAATTGCGATGTGCGTGGTCCCTCAAAGAAATAGCTGTCCGGGAAGGACTGTATTCTTGCCGCCTCTCGGACGGTAATTGATCTGTTCTGTTCAATGTCAGGATGAATGAAATAATGACCGTCCTTTGAAAGGTGCGCCAAGATGGTATGGCAGCACGATTCATCACCCTCAACAACCTTGAACCTGTCCGTAAATGAATGTCTGTTTTTGTGAGTTTTTAATTCATCCGGGAGGTCATTGTAATTCAGGCGTTTATGACCGTCATTCCACAGTTCAACCGCCCGTCTGTAAATCTTGATATCCCGATCTATATTCGGTCGGCAGTTGTGGTGTGTCAGCACGTCATCCTTAGTCCGTATCCCTGACTCCGTGACATAGCTTGTAGCTTTTGTTTTTGCGTATTTATCGGAACTCTCGCCGGGATGCAGCTTTGGCAAATCAGCGAAGAGGTCATTTACTATAGCGTCCGTTTTGATTTCAAGAAAATCGGGATATTTTAGACCGCTTTTCTTTAACCATCCTACGATAATCATTCGGCGTCTGTTTTGGAGTACGCCAAAGGTGTGAGCATTCTGTTCACGGCATTCAATTTCGTAGCCCACTCGTTTTAAGTATTTCTGAATGTTCTTCCAGGTAGCTCCGCCATTGGCCGATTCAATACCCGTAACATTCTCGAAAACGAACATACGAGGCTGATAGCGTTTTAAGAAACGAGCATACAGTTTGTACAAGTAGTTACGAGGGTCTTCCGCCATAGGCACTTCCATGTGACTGCTTTGCGCTCTGCCCACCAGAGAATATGCCTGACAGGGCGGCCCGCCCACAATGACATCAATTTTTGTGATGCCTCGTATTTTCATTATTCCATCAATCGTCTTGAAAATCGCCGGGAGCGTCTCGTCCGACATCGTTTCATTGATGATGGTTTTTGTTATGGAAGCAGGAATTTGCTTCATAAAATCATCGCGGGAGATCTTCCCAGACACATATTTTTTATATAAAGCGAGATTGTCTGTGCCCTTTAAGTAGTAATAGGCACTTCTCGTTTCAAGTGTTTTAGCCGCAAATTCATTCATCTCGACATGAGCGACAGGCTTGAATCCAGCCTGAAGAAACCCCTCCGAAAGCCCGCCGGCACCCGCAAAGAGGTCGATGAAATTGTAGCTATATTGCGCATCTATCTTTGGCATATAGTTTCCTCATCATTCTTCGTTATTAGACGGAGGGCATTTTTTCTCCCTCGCTTGTCCCGTCCGATGTTTCCGGAGCCGGGTCTGGAACGAATTCCATAATGTCAGCAACATCACATTTCAGTTCCTGACAGATTTTTGAAAGAACCTCTGTTGTTACATTCTCGTCTTTGGTGAGCTTGGCGAGTGAAGAAGAGCTGATTCCTGCTTTTTTCCGCAGATCAGACTTTTTCATCTGCTTATCAATCAGTAACTTCCACAGCTTGTTATAACTCATCTTCATTTTGTTTTATTCCTCCGTGTCCCATGACCTTCCATATAGTTCACAGTTATTAGTTGACAGTCTCAATACACAATTATCTTCAAGAATCTTCTGGGTTTCGGGTCTGCAATCACCCTGCTTGTCGTAGGCAATAAATATCTGCTTCTTTGTACTGTTGTATATACGGAAGATTCCGTCTTCAACATCTTTTCCGAGATTTTTAAACAGCAAAGAATCGTGGGCAAGTGCAGGTAGCGCAGTTGTGAACAGAACAGCAAGGTCGTAAACGATCATCCCTTTGAAATTTGAACCAGTTCCGGTATTATCGGGAGTTTCAAACTTGTAGCTGTTATAGGCATTGAAGTGTACATGAGGTGGCTTCTTCTTTGTGGTAAACAGGGAATCGTTAAACTCCTTCATCTTTACGTTCAGCGTATCCTCGATTTCCCGGAGAATGTCCTCAATGCTGCGCTTCAGTATTGCATCGGCATTTGCCTTTGCCGCCTGCAACTCATTTTGGGTAAGGAAGGCCTGATTCTGATTTTTAAGGGCGTCAATCTCGGCTTTAAGAGCCGAGTGCCTGTCAAGAAATTCTCTTGAAATATTGCCAACAAAGCCAAGTTCCTTTATTTGAGCATTGACTCCATCGAGCTGCTGCCTTAGAGAAGATATTTCTCCCTCGATTGCTGTTTTCTCGTCCGTAAACTGTGCGTCCAGTATCTTGGCAAGTTTCTGATGATAGCGTTCGACCTCATGCAGTTTCCGCAAGTTAACACCAGGGAAGAACTCCTGCAAAGCTGTCATGTCCGCCTCGGTGGGATACAGTCCATATTCCAGACTCATGCTTACCAGACGCAGCTTCATCTCCTTGGAGTGGATGGCATTCTCTATGGTCAGCCTTTCATTCGTCAAATCCGCTTTTTTCTTGTTTAGTTCGATTTCCTCTTCAGAATGACCTTTTTCAGCCTCCTCCATTAGCGTGGCAAGCTGAAGTTCCAAGTCCCGGATAATCGCAAGGTTCTCCTCGTACTTCTTCTGTCCGCCTACAAGGTCTGAAATGAACTGGTATCTCCGGGCTTCTTTGTATGCGTCCAGTTTTCGCTTATGTTCTGTCACATTAGCCTTGAACTCTTCGATGTCTTTGAAGCGATCAAACAATGCCACAATGGAGGATATCGACTTATCCATATTCTGACCGGGGATGCCTTGAAGCGGGTTAAGCTCATCCGTGTTTTTCTTTCCGTATATTCTGAAGAAACTGCTCAGTACAATGCGGAAAGAAAGACCGACAAAATCGAGATGGTATTTTCCTTTGAGCCATGTCGTATATTCGTCCTTGGTATACTGCCCACCGGTCAATTCGTAATTCTTATCGCAAATAAAAATCGTGTTACTGTCACCTGTATTTCTTGCAAAGTAGAATTTCTCCCCATCAAACTCAAAGGTAAAGAAGATCGTGTGGTGACCTTCTTTCTTAACGCCATCACTCTTGATGTAGGTATCTCCGCCAAAGACAAAATCAATGGCGAGCAGGGACGATGACTTGCCGATAGACATGGCACCATCCTCCTTGCCGAGAACGACATTCAAGCCCTCCTTAAAATGTATCGGGGGGCGTTCCTCACCCTGCTTTTTAAATGCAGGCGATTTCATTTCTATAAGCATATGAACACCTCGCCTTCATCGTTTAAATCAGCCGCTCTCAGTGCATACAGACAATCCATAACCGATATAAAGTCCGTAGCATCTTTCAACGACGGCTTTACCCTCTCATACAGAACTTTAACCGCCACCGGGCCGTTTTTAATCTCATCCAGCACTATCGGGATGAGCGATAAGGTGCTGTTTTTATAGGAATATAGCTTATTTGGTAATTGCATCGTACACCTCACATTTCGCTATGAAAAACGCCACCACGATCTGACAGTAAATGTCCTCTTGCAGGCTGACCTTATGTACCTTTTCTGATATCTCGTTGAAAATCTCGACATTCGTTTTCTTTGCCTTCTTCAGCCGCTTGTAAATGGCTTTCATCTGATCCTGCACTTCGTCATAGTCTATTTCTCCGCGCTTGTCGGCATTGGTTATGATTTCCTTCAGCGTGACATAGTAGGTATCGACATATCCTTTTACGGTATTGAACAATGCAAGATTGTCATCCGGGACGAGTTTCTCCCGGATATCCTTCGGATCAAGCGAAGGGTCAAGCAAGTCTTTTTCTTTCAGATTCTTGATTTTCGAGATGACGCCTATTATTTCTTTTTCAAGAGGCATTCCGTCCAAGAGGCGCATACTCTGTTTATGTGCAATCAATATCTTTTTGACACCCTGCAGTTCCTTACACAGCTTCTTGCTGTCATCAATAGAATATGTCGCATGACACATCGGACAAAGAGCCAGAAGGTTATCTACTTTCGGCTCTTTATTTTTATCTATGAGTGCCACCTCATAGGTGTATGCCACTCGTCCGCTATCAGCAGCAGACAGCAATCTGCCACAGCCCGGAAAAGCACAAATGTTATCAGCCTCATCCCGCAGATACTCGCCGTACTTGTTCTTCAGTTCAAATGCCTGTTGCATCAGCTTCTGCCGTTCAAGTTCCGTTTTTTGAACAAGACCGGCTGCCCGTCGAATAATCTCTACAAAACAATCTGCAAGCTTCTCAGCGATATTGCCTGCCGTAGCGGTCGGGTCATAGCTTTTATAATCATCCGCAAGCAGGGCTAAAACCGCCTTGGGTCTTGATTCGAGAGACTCAATGAACATCTCCGGCGATAATTTGTAGACAATACTCTGTGCAAACTTCTTTGAGATATCACGCTTTGCATACGTGCGGAGCGTGTTTTCTTTTGTCAGCTTTGATGATGGGTCCTTAGGCGTATCCCATTCATCTTCGGTAACATCGGTGATCATCGCAACCAAATCCCGGAAGAAGCGTGGTACATCCAAACCATCAGATATTCGATTTTTCATCATTGAAAAGAAATCCTTAAACTCCACGAATATTCCTCATCCTTTCTCGGATTTTGTACCACGGTGAACCACGATGTACCAAACCATCCCCAAACCCGAATACCCCATTTTTTATAATGACATCAGCGTTGGGGACGGCGCGACATCGGGCGCAAAACACGCTTTATTAATTATAGCATAAATGTGTCCGTTTGTCAAATCAGACGTTCGCGTTGTGGACATTTTTCGGTCATAAAGGATTTATTTACGGTGATAAGACCACAACATGAACGATTCATGAACGGTATCCCAAGCTAAAACCTGGCATCGGTACATCCATTGGCCCGGATGATCCAGTGCTGATGACAGGAAAATTTAATAAAAACAGCTGCCTACTGGATAAGGAAGCTGCAATCCCGGAATGGAGGAAACTCCTACAGGACTGCGGTTAGATTTCTATTGCCTTTTTGCAGCTGACCAGTAAGAGCCTCCATTCCCACACGAATGGAGGTTTTTCAATGATTATCAAGTACAAGTTTTCAACCGGCGAGGTGACGGAGGTCGAGGTCTCCGAGGAGATCGGTACCGTCATCCTGGATTCCAGGCGTGAGGAACACGCAAGCAACGAGCGCCACCGCTATCACACGGCGTTCTCTCTCGATGACATGGACTACGAGGATAAGGACTACTTCTCCGCTGCGGACAATCCCGAAAAGGCACTCATGGAGAAGGAGTTCGCCAAGAAGCGCGAGGCAATGCTCTCGCAGCTTACTCCCGTGCAGAGGCGCAGGTTTGAACTGTTCGAGGACGGCATGACTGTTGCGGAGATCGCCCGCAAAGAAAAGGCCGCATTCAACAGCGTCAAGGAGTCCATCGAGTCGGCTCAGAAGAAGCTGAAAAAACTTCTCTGATTTTTCTCAAGGGACACCCTCAATTTCGGTGTCCCTTTTCTGTTTAACAGCGGAAGGACAAAACAACATCCCTTCCGGAAAGTGAGGTAAGTGCCATGAAGCACACATTACAGATCAGCGTCAGCAAGAAGCCGAAGAACGGCGGAATCGTAGCCTGCCGCAAGGTTTCGGTAAGGGAGAAGTTCCTCCGATTCCTCTTCGGCGATAAGACAAGGCTCACGGTCATCGTTCCCGGCGACACCGTGGAAGAACTGGAGATCAAGGAGATTGGAAAGGAGGCCGCCCGTGAAACTGTATGAGATCAATGCGGAAATCCTTCGCCTGACGGATGCCATCGAGTTTGACGAAGAGACCGGGGAAATCCTCGGCGATACGGACGAACTGTTCACCCAGATTCAGTCGCTTCAGATGGAGAAGAAATCCATCCTCGAATATCTCGCAAAACTTGTCCTGAACATCCGCTCCGAGGCAGCCGCCGTTAAGACCGAGGAACAGCGCCTTAAAGCACGCCGCGACAGACTTTCCAAAAAGGAAGAACGACTCATGAAGGTTCTCGACCGCGAGTGCGCAGGCGAAAAGACCGATCTTGGCGTAGCGACCTTCTCTTACCGCAAGACCTCCCATGTGGACGTGTCGGATGCGGCAAAGGCTGTCCGCTGGCTCAAGCGCAACAAACACCTCGACTGTTTCCGTATCCCGGTGCCGGAAGTCGCAAAGACCGAGGTCAAGAAGCTCATCAACGCAGGAACGAAGGTACCCGGCTGCGCCGTGGTCGAGGACTACTCCTGCTCACTCAAATAAGGAGGTTTTTAACGATGTTAAACATCACCAAAGGGAAAATCGACCGCGCCTTAAAGGTGGTCGCCTACGGGAGTGAAGGCATAGGCAAGACGACTTTTGCCGCCGCATTCCCGGAACCGCTCTTCATTGATACCGAAGGCGGCACGGCTCACATGGACGTGCGCCGTATCGACAGGCCGCAGTCCTGGGAGGAACTGCTCACCATCGTGAACGAGGTCGCTGCCGATCCGAATGTCTGCAAGACACTCGTGCTGGACACGGCGGATTGGGCGGAGGCGCTCTGCGTCGCCTATGTCTGCCAGAAATACAAGCAGAACTCCATCGAGAGTTTCGGCTACGGCAAGGGCTACACGATTCTCGGCGAGGAGTTCGGCAGGCTGTTTGCCGCTCTCGATGCCGTCATCGCGTCCGGCAAGAACGTGGTCATCACGGCGCACGCCAAGATGCGCAAGTTCGAGCAGCCCGACGAACAGGGAGCCTACGACAGGTGGGAAATGAAGCTGTCCAAGCAGGTCGCGCCGCTTTTGAAGGAATGGTGCGATATGCTCCTGTTCCTTAATTACAAGACCTATGTGGTCACGACTGAGACGAACGCCAAGAAAGCCCAGGGCGGCAAGCGCGTCATCTATACCTCGCACCATCCGTGCTGGGACGCCAAGAACCGCCACAACCTGCCGGAAGAGATGGACTTGGACTTCAAAAACATCGCACACCTCTTCAAGACGGGTGCCGGGCCTGCCGCCGATGCGGTCAAGCCCATCGACCGCCTTCGCTCCCTCATGGCGGAGTCGAATGTGACGGATGCGGAGCTTCAGAAGGTCGTGGCGGACAAGGGACACTATGCCGCCGACGCTCCCATCGACAGCTATTCCGAGAAATTCATCTCCGGCTGGCTCATCAAATACTGGTCGCAGATTCTGAACCTTATCAACGCGGACCGCACGGTCCTGGACTAACAAAGGAGGATTTTTATCATGGCTGATTACATCAACAACAACGCCGGCATGGATTGGGATGACGCCATCGAGAACGATGGTCAGGAGTTCATCATCCTGCCGGAAGGTGACTACAACTTCACCGTTACCGACTTCGAGCGCGGGCGCTTTCCCGGCTCCGCCAAGATGTCGGCTTGCAACAAGGCGACTCTTACCCTGCAGGTCAAAACCGATGACGGCATCGCAAGCGTCCGTACCGACCTCATTCTGAACCGTGTCGTGGAGTTCCGCATTTCCGCTTTCTTCCGCTGCATCGGTCAGAAGAAGCATGGCGAGAGGCTCGTCATGGACTGGAACAAGGTCGTGGGCAGCCGCGGACGCGCACACTTCAAACCTCGCACCTATACCGACCGTGACGGCAACGAGCGTCAGGCGAACGATGTCGACCGCTTCTATGACTATGACGAGAAATTCTTCCCCGCAGAGGACGACTGGATGGAGATCACCGGGGATGAAGACCTGCCGTTCAATTAAGGAGGTGCCGTATGTTTGAACTTCGACCTTATCAGGCCGAGGCGAAACAGGCGATCCTTTCCGCGTGGGACGAGGGGTACCGCAAGACACTCCTCGTCCTCCCGACGGGATGCGGAAAGACCGTCGTGTTCTCTTCGGTCACAGAAAACCAGGTAAACAAGGGACACCGTGTGCTTATCATGGCGCATCGCGGGGAGCTGCTCGACCAGGCGGCGGACAAGCTGAAGGAAGCGTCCGGGCTTGACTCTGTCCTCGAAAAAGCGGAGTCCTCCTGCCTTGACAGCTTTCTCCCGGTGACGGTCG
>Ga0255344_1001305_pt1 | contig 34014 bp, 27 predicted proteins | sample wastewater_treat_5_FD_192414 | JGI IMG/M metagenome (GOLD analysis project Ga0255344, IMG submission 192414) | Wastewater microbial communities from Lulu Island WWTP, Vancouver, Canada - plant18 | ecosystem: Engineered > WWTP > Wastewater > Unclassified | place: Canada: Vancouver, British... | reverse complement strand
AAATGGACGCATCTGGTGCTCCAAGGTTCCCGGCGGGAGTGTGGGTACGGACACAAATGGAAATATTAAATGTTTCGGTGGTTGTGAGGAAGCTTCCAGGGATTTATGTCAGGAAGGAAAGTAATCAATGCTTTATTTGTTTGAGGACCTCAATGAGCTCCTCTGCTGGTTGCCAATATGCCGGGGTGATTCTTGTAAAATATTGCCAACAAGGTTGCTCAAGCCGATCGCTGCGCCCGGCGCTACTCCGGCTTAACTTTTTATTATCTTAAAATATGAATGACATTGTAATTAAAATTACACCCGAAGAAAGAGATCTAATCCTTGATCATACGCTTGCTGATGAAGCCCTCACAGATCGATTAAAAATAGCCGAGATGAGGGGCAAATACCTGGTGGCGAAGTATTCGACACATGACCTCGATGATTTAATTGGATTTATTTCGGCTGAGGCAAATCATACGGAAGACAAAAAGCTTCAAAAGAAATTGGACAGGCTCATTGATAAATTAGAACGTATGCTTGAGGAATAAATGAGCGATAAATAGTGACAACAGCTTGCACTTTGCCTCTCTGCCAGGGGCAGGCTTTTCATTGGTTAGACAAAGAGATTGCCATGAACGTCGGTCGTATAGTGAAAATTTTGATTGTCCTCGTCTGCCTCGGCATACCGGGAGCGGCCTTTGCGGATCAAAAGTACAATCCTCATACAGGCCAATGGGAGACGGTGGCTCCGGATTCAGCACTGAAATATAATCCCCATTCGGGAACCTGGGGTTATGCCGCTCCGAATGCGACCCCCAGGTACAACCCTCATAGCGGAAACTGGGATATGGCGCCGCCGGACTATCAACAAAAATACAATCCACATTCCGGCAATTGGGAAACAGCAAGCCCCGACTCGCAGCTCAAATACAACCCTCAAAGCGGTAACTGGCGCTATGTGCCACGCGGTGTGGGGCCGAAATACAATCCTCATGGCGGGCAATGGGAATATCCGAAATAAAAATGCCTCACGAGTACTTCAGAAGCGATGCACTACCATCCTTCTGATGGTAAACCGGCTGTGGTATTTCTGCCCACCGGAGACTGCCCCGGTTTCAAAAAGATTATTTTCTGATGATAAAAGAAGAAAGAAAGACACATTTCGTCAACAATCTTTCGTGCTTTAAGTTTTCACAGCCGTGGCAATCCGGAAGCGAGTTAGCCAAACGCTGCGCGAGTCACCCAAGTTGCCTGAGCTTCGGCCCTCAATGCCATCTGCACATTCAAATCCTGTGTGCGCGCAGTCGCTTTTCTGGAGGCTGATAACGTTTTGCCTGGCAAAGTCGCCGGGTTTACACGCCTCAAAGGGCCCTTAGCGTTTCTTATGAGTTATCCCGAACCATCCGATTCAGCTGATTGCTTATGCGCTCCTCGTCCGCCCGAAGAATCTCTCCCATTTTTATTTCTTTGTTTTCCTTGAACGTTTTGATATTGTCTATCGGCTCTCTTGTTGCGGTATTTGTTTTTGTCCCGGTGTGACAAAAATTCTGCCGGACGGAGGGCTCTTTCCCGAATGAATCAAAAAAAATTTATGTTATTTCGTATCCAAAAACGAAGGAGGATTTTCTATGGAAGAGCAAGAAGTTCAATTGAACGGTATTGTCGTGAGTGAGCATATGTTGAACTCCCTGCGGAGCACTAAGCCCTGGACGTTATTTGTCTCCATCCTCGGGTTTGCCGCTACGGCCATGATCTTTCTGGCGGGCCTTTTAGTATTGGTTGCCGGCCTGTTATTGCCGGATCAAAAGGGCCCTATGATGATTGGGGCGGGGATAGCGTATATCTGTTTGACGGTACTTTATCTGATTCCATCGATCTATCTGTATAAATATTCAGGAGCCGTTGGCCGCTTTCTCAATCTGAAGCAGGCCGTTGAAATGGAAGCGGCTCTCGCCTGGCAGAAATCATTTTGGAAATTCGTAGGTGTTTTGTGCATCATCATGGTTGCGCTCACCATTTTGGCAATTATCGCGGTCATTGCCATTGGCTTCATGACAGCTAAATTCTTATAGGAAAATAAGGGGCCGGCCGGCCCCTCTTTTTGTTATTGCGTCGGCTAATCATCGGAAATCAGTATGTTTTTTATGAGGTTGCTTTGTTCGTATTTTCCGGGGGGAAAATACGTTTGCAGTCCGGTTTAACGACGATGTCCCGACCAATAAATCTTTGATTTCACTGATTACCTCACAGTCTTTACAAACCGGGGTGTAATCACTATACTTATGAGAAGTTCGACAATAACGGCTGAAAAGGCGGCGGTGATGACTTACATAAAGATCAAATTCGGGAGAATTTTTGAGGACGAGTTTCAAAAAGCGGTGGATGAGGTTTTTCATCTGGTGCGACCGTCCGTCAAAAAAATCGATTACATGTGGCGTCCGAACATCGACGTGTATGAATCTGCCGACGAGATCCTGGTGCTGGCGGACATGGCCGGACTCGACAAGGAAGAGCTCCACATCGAGGCGGATCGCACGAGCATAAAGATCGCAGGGACACGCAGAGTGACAGGTTTTTTACAAAACGGCCGCTACTGCCAGGCGGAAATTCCGCACGGTTACTTTGAAAGGACCGTCAGTCTGCCGGAGCCGGTGGATGCCGCCGCTGCCGTCGCCTCTTATACGGACGGGATTTTGTCTGTCAGGCTGAAGAAGCTGCCGGTGAACAAGGCGCTTCGCGTGTCCGTGCTCCCGGCGGAATAGGCAGCCGGCTTTTCAATAACAACAGGAGGATATTATGGCCGAGCAAAACGGGTCTGAAAATAAAAACACTCTTAACATACCGGAAGTGATTCCGATTCTTCCCCTGCAAAATGTGCTGGTCTTTCCCAAGACAATGATTCCACTGGAAGTGACAGGCAGCGCTTCCGTGCTGGTGGATGAGGCCATGACGAAAGACCGCCTTGTGGGGCTCATCATGGCCAAAAAGGAGCCCCAGACGAGCGGTCAGTTCAAAAAGGAAGAACTGCACGAGGTGGGCACCTGCGCGATGATTATGAAGATGGCCAAGACTTCGGAGCACAATACGCAGCTGCTTTTGCAGGGGGTGAGCCGCTTTTCGATAGAAGAGATGGTCGAAGGTAAACCGTATCAGCAGGCGCGCATCAATGTGATTGAGGAAAAAGAAACCAAAGACATTGAAACAGAGGCGCTGGTGTCCAACCTGCTTTCGCTTTTTGACAAAATCCTGAAGCTCTCACCTTTCCTGCCGCCGGAATTCGGGCCGATGGCCAAGTCGATCACCGATGCGGGTATCCTGGCCGATCTGATTGCGTCCATCATCAACGCGCCGGTGGAAGAAAAACAGAAAATTCTGGATGTCGCCGACGTCAAAGAACGCCTCAAAGAGCTCACGCGCATGGTCAATCATCAGATGGAAGTGCTGGAGCTGGGGAACAAAATCCAAAGCAAGGTAAAGGACGACATCGATAAAAGCCAGCGTGAGTACTATCTGCGCCAGCAGTTAAACGCCATCAGGCAGGAGCTGGGCGAGGCGGATGAAAATGCTGTCGAGACGGACGAGTACCGAAAAAAGATTGAGGGAAAAAACCTTCCCGAGGAGGCCAAAAAAGAGGCTCTCCGCGAACTGGAGCGACTCTCGCGCATGCACCCGTCGTCGGCGGAATATACGGTCGCCTCAACCTATCTGGACTGGGTGACGGCCCTGCCGTGGCAGGACTCAACCCAGGACAATCTCGATATAGCGCTGGCACGCAGGATTTTGGACGAGGACCACTACGGGCTGGCCAAGCCGAAAAAGCGCATCATCGAGTACCTGGCCGTGCGCAAACTCAAGCCTGACTCAAAAGGGCCCATTCTGTGTTTTGCAGGGCCTCCGGGCACCGGAAAGACCTCGCTGGGACAGTCGATCGCGCGGGCGCTGGGGCGTAAATTCTGGCGCATCGCGCTGGGCGGCGTGCGTGATGAGGCGGAAATCCGCGGGCATCGCCGCACCTATATAGGGGCGCTGCCGGGCCGGATCATCCAGGGACTGAGGCGCGCGGAGTCGAATAATCCCGTCTTCATGCTCGATGAAATCGACAAGCTGGGCAGCGATTTCCGCGGCGATCCCTCATCCGCGCTTCTGGAGGTTTTGGATCCGCAGCAGAACAACTCCTTTACCGACCATTACCTGGACGTGCCGTTCGATCTGTCGAAAGTCCTGTTCATCGCCACCGCCAATATGCTCGAGACCATTCCTCCGGCGCTTCTGGACCGCCTGGAGGTGATTGAATTGAGCGGCTACACTCAGGAAGAAAAAATGAAAATCGCCGAAAAATACCTGATTCCGCGGCAGCTCAAGGAAAACGGCCTGACCGGCGATCAGTTCAAGCTGACACAGAAGGCTCTTGCCTCAATCATTACCGGTTATACCAGGGAGGCGGGCGTGCGTAATCTGGAGCGTGAAATCGCCAATGCCTGCCGCGGTGTGGCGGCGCAGATTGCCGAAGGAAGCATTAAATCGAAAACCGTCACGGAAAAAGATATTCACAGGTATCTGGGCGCGCCGCGTGTGCCGACGGATATAGACGCGCGCATCACCAGGCCCGGCATTGCCATCGGTCTTGCCTGGACGCCGGTGGGTGGTGATGTTCTGTTTATCGAGGCCACGGCCATGCAGGGGAAGAAGGGGCTGACGCTGACCGGACAGTTGGGCGACGTGATGAAGGAATCGGCCGCGGCGGCTCTTAGTTTCATCCGTACCAATGCCCGTGAATTAGGGGTTAATCCTGATTTCTTCGACGACAGTGACATTCACATTCATGTACCGGCGGGCGCAACACCCAAGGACGGACCCTCGGCGGGGGTTACGATGCTGACAGCCCTGACCTCTCTCCTGACGGGCCGTAAGGTCAAAAAGCAGCTTGCGATGACCGGCGAGATCACATTGCGCGGCGCTGTTCTGCCCGTGGGCGGCATCAAGGAAAAGGTCCTTGCCGCTTACCGTGTGGGCATTAAAACCGTTATCCTGCCTGAATGGAACAGGAAGGACTTGGAGGACATACCGGCGGACGTGCAAAAAAAGATGACCTTCCATTTTGTGAGCGACATGATGGATGCCCTTCATCTGACACTGGAGCCTGTCAAAACTAAAACCGCGTCTAAAAAAGAGGCAAAACCTGAAAGCACGAAAAAGAGTGCGAAAAAAACGGCAAAGTCCGCCAACGGAAAAGTCGCGGCGCGGCCGGTGAAGGGAGAGTCAAGAAAAGACCAAACAGCATTTACGAAAAAACACTAGCCGCTCACATAGGCAGATTGAAAGAGGATCAGGGGCTTCAAAGACTTGCAGGGTGACGAACCCGCTCGACATGCGATTTATCCTTCAACCTTCAGCCTTTATCCTTTGTCCTTCGTCCTTTAGCTTTTTTGTATAATGATGGATCAGGCCCCGGGAAGTACGTCTGATGTTTGTCAAGCCGGAGGTGAGTTACGACCGTCCGGAGATGGAGGAAGCTCTTGCACGGCACAAACACGAAACCCAGAGTCGTCATCATCGGCGCCGGTTTCGGCGGTCTGTGGGCTGCGCGCCGGCTTGCCGGTGAGCCGGTGGATGTAGTCCTCATCGATCGAAACAATTACCACACTTTCCTTGCGCTATTGTACCAGGTGGCGGCAGCGGAGTTGTCGGCGGAAGACATTGCCTACCCGGTCCGCAGTATTTTCCGGAAAAATCCCAATATTCATTTCCTGCTGGCGCATGCCCGGCACATAGACACGGCAAATAAGACAGTCGAAACTGACAGCGGTGTGCTCGATTATGATTACCTGATTTTGGCCACCGGCAGCGTCAGCGCCACTTTCGGCGTGGAAGGTGTTGAAAAACACGCCTACTTTCTAAAAACGCTCGAAGAGGCGGTCGGACTGAAAAACCACATCATTTGCTGTTTTGAAGCGGCCGCGCGCGAGGCGGATGAAGAAAAAAGAAAAGCGCTTTTGACCTTTGTGATCGTGGGGGGCGGGGCAACAGGCGTGGAATACGCGGGCGCTCTTGCTGAGCTGATTCACGGGCCGCTGGCGGGCGACTATCCGGGCATTGATTTTTCCGGGGTGCGGATAATTTTACTCGAAGCCGGTGATCATCTGGTGTCGTCCATGCCGGGAGACCTGCCTGCCTATACGGCCGGGCAGCTCGCGCGGATGGGTGTAGATGTGCGCTTGAAAACGGCGGTGGCCGAAGTAACACCGGACAGGGTCGTTGTGCGTGCGGACGGTGGACATAACGGACAGGGGGAGGGTGAGGAATTCATCCGGACAAAAACTGTGGTATGGACAGCGGGTGTCCGCGGTGAAGAACTTCCGGCCGCGTCGGGCATCGCCACAGGCCGTAACGGGTGCGTGCCGGTGGAGCCGACGCTCCAGGCCGCAGGCCATCCCGATATTTACGTCATCGGGGATCTCGCCGCCATCAAAGAGGAGGCCCGCGTCCTGCCGATGGTGGCGCAGGTGGCCATGCAGTCCGGCGCCCACGCCGCGGAAAATATCCTCAGCCGGATTGCCGGTGGACAGCCGGTAGCTTTTCGCTACCGCGACCGCGGCTCGATGATCGCCATCGGCCGCAAGGCGGCGGGTGTGGCGATCGGCAAACGGACTTTCCGTGGATTTATCGCCTGGATCATGTGGCTGGTCATACACCTTGCAAATCTCATCGGCTTTCGTAACCGCCTGATGGTCCTCACCAACTGGGCGTGGGACTATCTGCTCTATGAACGGGCAGTGCGCTTTGTCTTCCCCTCCGTGATGCCGGCGTCCGCCCGTTCGCGCTCCTGCGCGTCGGCCTTGCCGGAAGAAAACAAACAGGCATAAGATTATTTGCCGCCAAAGAGCTTTGTCATCATCCCCAGATCGCCCCGCACCTTGTATTTTTCTTCCATAAACAGCTTCTGGCCGTCGGCCTTGCCGGTGATGACGTCCATCCACAGATCAAAATCAGTGTCGATGGTGATGTCCGGATTCGGGACAGTTCCCGGTTCCGCCTCTACACGGCCTTTTTCAATTTTGAAAATACACGATTCGTTGATCTTTCCGGTGAAGTTGAATTGGATGAGAACTTTTTTGTCTCCGGCGGCTTTGGCGTTCAAGCCGAAGGGGAAAATGAACATGAAGTCTTCCAGGTTCTGGGGGCGCGGCACCATCTTCCGGCGTTCATATTCCTTGGGTGTGACTTTCTCGGCGATGCAGGTTTTCCAATAGACGTTGCCCATTTTGCGAAAGCTCCTGGGGTTTCCCAGTGAACGGGTGATTCTATCCATCGTCTCCGGTTCGATTTTCATATTTCTGACCAGTTCACGCCCCGCCTGTCTGGTGGCCTCCAGAACATCGCCGGCTTTGGCGGCAACCTGAGGTGCGGAAAGAAGATTAGCTGCCGAGCGGCAGATGACCGCCACCAGTTGGGAATTTTTATCACGCGTCCGCTCGAAAAAATCTTTCATCGCGTCGAACTCTGAATGTTCGGGAAAGCCGCAAACGCTCAGGATCACGCCGGCAGGGGTTTTAAAGCGCATGGGGTGGTAGGTGACTCCGTCTTCGTCCTCTTCAAAAAAAGGCAGAGCCGCCGGAAGCGTGCGTTCCATGAAGGCGGCCATCTGTGCGTTCACCGTGTGAAAGTACAGAGGCGAGGCATAAATGACCAGGTCCGAGGCCAGGAATTTCGGAAAGAGCTCATTGGTCATGTCATCCTTGTGGACGCATTTGCCAGGTGTTTTCGTCCAGCAGGTGAAGCAGCCGATGCAGTTACGGATTTTTTTGGTGCGCAGTTGAATAACCTCTACATCCGCCCCTTCTTCCTTCATCCCCTCGACGAGGTGGTTGAGCATGAGCGAGGTGTAACTTTCCGCTGTGGCGCGCGGGCCGGAATTCAGTGCCAGTACTTTCATAGAATCCTCCTTTTTCGATTTTAAAAATATTTTTTCAGTTTATTGTTTTTGAGGACATTTACAGGGTTTAAAAGAGGGGGCAGGGCGCTTTGTCCGGCCTCCGGTACGAAAAGTTGCCCGAGCCGAAAGACGGTAGCCCCTGTGGCTGGCCTGTCTGAAAAATAAAAGGCAATGTTGACGAACAGGTCTCTGGGAAAAATGCCATGGATGTTTCTGAATCCCGCGTTTTTAAAACCATCACGGATGATGGTCGCACAGTTGCGTGTCAGTACGTTAAAGGCAGGGTACTTTTCGTTATTTGTCACATTCAGTTTTGACTTTCTGATTTTTTCCATCTCCGCGTGAAAAAAAAGGGCAAGATTCTGTGTGTCGAGTCCGGTCAGCAAAAGGACGTGGATGCTGCGCATGAAGCGCCGACCGAACTTGTCGTAGTACGGCTTTGCCGGATTGTCAATGTTGTATCTTCCCGTCTGCGGATGGGGCGCGAATTCACCCAGCGCCGGCCGGTAAAAATATTCCTCGTGACTGAGAATTTCGTTTTCGTTCATGAGGTGTGAGAAATTGAAAATTTCTCCGTTCACATTGACGGCCAGGTGCCCGAGAAACGAGGCAGGATATTTGACAAGACGTTCATTTAAGTAAAGAGCGACAAACTCTTTTTGCGGCCAAGGCTCATCGGGCCACAAAATGATCACTGGTCTGGCCGTTTCGTAATCCGTCTGGACCAGCCGGCGGGCCAGGACTCGCCTGCCGCCGAAGTGTGTGAGATACCCGTTCCATATTCTTTCATCTTCCAGATACCTTTGGCCCCTATCCCCCACAAGGCAGGGCCTGTCGGCATCGAGTGTCAGGACTCCTCTGAAGATAACGTCATCCATTGCTTTATTAACTCACAATGTCTCTTTTAAATAAAGGGGCATTTTTTGCACAAATCACGCGCCGGCACTCCTGTGGCAGCCTTCAATCAGCCGGGCGGCCCGGAGGGGAAATTGTGTTGCCGGAAAGTCAAAAAACGGGTAAGGGATGTCACACAAAAAATCAGGAGTTCAAGTTATGACGCGTTTCGTCTCTTTATGGTTGGTTTTTCTTTTTACGGCCTGCACCGTCTGTGCGACAGATTCTTCCACACCCTGCCCGCCTCCGGCGGATGACGGCTGCTGTCTGTATTTATACACTCATCCGGTTTCTCATCCCGTTTATGGAAAACAAAACGCCAATGATCATTTGCGCGTGGTAAGCAAAGATGATGCAAAAATGACCTTTCAGCTGACCACGATCGGAGACGAATATCATGAATGCCTGATCATGGGCGAGGCGGACAAAAGCGGCGCCGGCAGTTATGAATACCGGGAAAACAAATGCCGGCTGACGTTTGTTTTCAGTTCCGGCGAAGTCGCGGTGACGGCTGAAGGGCAGGAAGGCGCGTTCTGCCGCGTGGCCGATCTTCGCACCGGCCACGGCTGCGGCTATAACACGCTCATCAATTCTTCAGTTTACCGCCGGGAAGTGAAAAAACCCGAATCCGCCGGGCAATAGAAACGTCTCCTCCCTTGAGGGATTTGCAAAGCCCGTCTATCCCAGGATGCCGATGAACACGCCACCGGCAATCGCGGCCCCGATGGCTCCGGCGACATTGGGTCCCATCGCATGCATCAAAAGGAAGTTCTTTTTGTTTTCCTGCTGTCCCATGATCTGGACCACACGCGCAGACATGGGAACAGCCGATACACCAGCCGCACCGATCATCGGATTGATTTTTTCCTTCAGGAACAGGTTCATAAATTTCGCCAGAAGCACGCCGGCTGCGGCGGCGCTGGCAAAGGAAATGACTCCAAGCAGCAAAATCAGCAGGGTTTTGAGCTGGAGGAAGTTTTCCGCCACCATGGTGCCGCCGATGGAGAGGGTCAGGATGATGGTCATCACGTCGATAAAGACCGTCTGTGCCGTGTTGCTTAGTCTTTCCACCACGCCGCTTTCCCGGAAGAGGTTCCCCAGCATGAAGCAGCCGATGAGCGGTGCGGAGGCGGGAACGAAAAGGATCACAACGACCGTAGTAACCAGCGGAAACAGAATTTTCTCCAGCTTCGACACAGGCCTGAGCGTCGGCTTCATATAAATAGCCCGCTCCTTCTTTGTGGTCAGCAATTTGATGACGGGAGGCAGGATGAGCGGCACCAGCGCCATATAGGAGTAGCAGGCCACCGCCGTAGCCCCGATAATATGAGGCGCCAGTTGTGCCGTTACGTAAATCGTCGTCGGCCCCTCGGCCCCCCCGATAATGCCGATGGATGCAGCTTCGTTGAAGGAGAAGCCGAAAAGCAGCGACAGGAAAAAAGCGAAATAAACGCCGAATTGTGCGGCCGCCCCTAAAAGCAGGGTCTTGGGGTTGGCAAGCATTGGGCCGAAGTCCGTCAAAGCGCCAAGACAAAGGAAAATCAGCGGGGGTAGAATCTGCCACATGATGCCGAAGGAGAAAAAGATGGACAAAAGCCCGACCGGTTTTGTGGGAATCTCCTTTTGATTGGTCTGCTGCTGGGTTACCAAAACGGCAATGACATCTCCCGCCCGAACGTGTCCGCCCGGTTTTACCCTGATTTCCTTCACCCGTCCGAAAACAGGCGAGTCAAGCGCTGCGCCATCCTCCTGTGCTATGGCCGCATCTTTTTTGAAGATCTCACCTTCCTTCACAAAGATACGTTCAATGACACCCGTTTGCTTTGCCTTTAGTTCATACTCGTAATCCATGAGCCCCCCCACGGGCAGATTGACAAGCATGATGGCAAAGCCGATGGGCAGCAAAAGCAGCGGCTCCATTTTTTTGCCGATGGCGAGATAAATGAGAATACTGCCGATGAGCAGCATTACGGCATTGCCCCAGGTGAAAAACTGAAAGCCTGTTTCCAGAAAGCCAAACACGTCAAATCCTCCAATTGATAAAAGTCATGTAAACGGCGCTGTCTGTCGCGGTTCGGTGCATCCTGCGATCTACGGTATTGGCGTGTTTACGGTTTTACCGGTCATCCGCCAATATCTGCGCCACATTATTTGTTAAAAAGTTTTGTTATTTTTACCGTGACGACTCTGGTCAGCCAGATAGTGAACCACAGAATCGCCAGGAGCAAAAAGACGACTCCCAGTCCTCCACCTGCTATTTTTACAGCCAGGCCAAGATTAAGCATAACAGCTTTCACCTCCTCTGCTTTTTGTGATACCGCTTATCACGCCCGTCAGATCGCCTTAATCCATGCGGGACCTTTCGGCCTGTCGAGCCCTTTTACGATCTGCGAACGGATGATGCGCGGCAGGATCATCTGGTGCTGGGGGCAGATGGAGCGGGGGTTCTGGTAGCAGCAGTTGGCAAAGCCGACCAGATAGTCGCGCAGTTCATGGAAACGCACGATTTCATCGACGAAACCTTTTTTCGCGCAGTACACGGGCCCGGAAGTCTCGTCGTAGTGCCTGACCATTTCATTCATTTTATCGATGACCGGCCCCAACGGACGGCCCGCGTCCTTTTCCTTCACCAGGCGGCGAGCGTAGCTTGCTGCAGCCGCCGTCTCGCCGTGCATGACGTTGATCTCGGTAGTCGGTGTGCCCAGGGAAAAGGCGTTGTTGTTGTTGGCGGTGGGGCCGCCCAGCACATAGTGAGCCGCCGCTGTGCCCTTTCGTAAAACGACGAGCATCATCGGCAGCTGCGAGTTTTCGATGGAATAAATCAGCGACTGTCCCAGCCCGAGGAGCTCCGCCTTTTCGGCCGTGTCTCCCACATCGATGCCGGATGTGTCCTGAAACCAGACCATCGGCACTTTGTCGCGGGAGCACAGCGTGACAAATTCACTCATCTTGATGAGGCCCTGACGATAGAGTTTGCCCCCCACGGCCATGTACTCGTCGGTGTACTCGGGATAATCGGGGAAAGCGCCCTGGCGGTTGCCGACAATGCCCATCAGATAGCCGTCCACTTTGACCAGGCCGCAGTACATTTCCGGCCCGTAGCCGGGTCGAAATTCCATGTGCTCCGAGGAATCCACCAGGCGCGCCAGGACCTGTTCAAAATCGTAAACCCTTTTTTTATTGACCGGAATGATCGAGGCGATTTCCGACGGAGGGTAGGCGGGGGCGGCAGGTTCGGCCACACGGAAGAAGCGCGGTTTGTACGCTGGCAGATCGTCCATATAGTCTTTGATGGCATCGAGCACCTGGGTTTCCTCGTCGAAGACCGCGCGGAAAAAACCCGTGACGTCGTAATGGATACTTACGCTGCCGGGCGGAACGGATTTGAAGTGTCTGGTGGCGTCGATGAGCTCTTCGGCGCCCGCCTCATCGAAAAATCCCTTGGGGGACATGCCGCTGACGATGCCTCCTCCGCCCACGGCCATATTGGCCTTTTTGTGTGCCAGCAGGATGGTCGGGCTGATCGACTGGTAGCCGCCGCCCGCCGGATTGGTGCCGTAGATGCCCGCGATCACCGGAATGCCCATCTGCTCGAGCTCGGCGTGGCGGAAAAAGCAGGTGCCCTGTCCGCGCCGGTTGGCATACATTTTTTCCTGTTCGGGAAGCTTCACGCCGGAGCAGTTCACCAGCCAGACCAGCGGAATGTTCAGGATTTTGGCGATATCGGTGACGCGCAGATTGTTGTCGGGCTGTCCGGCAATCCAGGCGCCCGCCATCCACTTGTTGTTGAAACCGATGATGACACACCATTTGCCGCGGATGCGGGCCAGTCCGTCCACCACGCCCGTGCTGCCCGATTCTTCATTTTCCGGATCGAAAATGCTGTGGAGCGGACAGAAAGTGCCGGGGTCAACCAGATATTCGATGCGCTCCCATACGCTCATTTCCCCCCGGCCATGAAGTGTTTCAAGGGATATGCCGACATTTTTGATGCGCTCCACCTCGTCATCGATGGTTTTCATAATTTCTTCAAGTTGGGCGCGATTCTCCTGCATGGTTTCGATTTGTCTGGAGGTGAGGGGCTTCCCCAGCCGGTCCATCTTGGCAAAGTATTGTTTCATGGATTGCTCCTTGGCATTGACCCCCCTCCCGCCCGGCCGTCACCGTGGCCGGGAGGGGGTGTTTAAAACAGAAAAGGTGCCGCCGCCGGACTACACGCGGTTCGGCGCAAAGCCCATTGTCGCGTTGGCGACAATCATCGTGTGCATGTTTGAGGTGCCTTCCAGGGTTTCAAACTGCTTGGAGTCTCTGAGGAAGCGGCCGCAGGGGTATTCGTCGGAGTAGCCGAATGAGCCGTAGAGTTTCATCGCTTCGTTGGCATCGTGGACGACCACTTTTGCAGAGTAGAGTTTGGACATGGAGGTTTCCATCACATTGGGAAGCCCTTTATCCTTGAGCCATGCGGCGCGATAGACCAGATAAGCCAGCGTGTCGTGGCCGACCTTCATGTCCGCCACCTGCTGCTGAATGAGCTGGTAGCGGCCGATCTGCTTGCCGAATTGGGTGCGTTCGGTCGCGTAGCGCGAGCAGGCATCCAGTATCGCCCCGGAAAGCCCCAGCGCGCCCGCCGAGCAGCCCAGTCTGGTGGCGTTGAGCTGGGTCATGCAAATCTGGAAGCCGCGATTGAGTTTGCCCAAAAGGAGGTTTTTGGGAACTTTGACATCTTCAAAAGTGATTTCCGCCGTGTCGGAGGCCCACAGACCGACCTTTTCGTTGATTTTGCGGCGTGTGATGCCGGGGAGGGAATAATCCATGATGAAGCAACTGACTCCGTTGGCGCCCGCATCCTTGTCGGTTTTGACATACAAGAGGCCGTGATGGCAGATCGAGCCGTTGGTGATCCACATCTTGTTGCCGTTTACCAGGTAGTGATCGCCCTTGTCCACGGCCAGACATTTCATCGAGGCGACGTCGGAGCCGATGTCCGGTTCCGTCATGGCGAAACTGCCGATATATTCTCCCGAAACGAATTTGGGGATGTAATGTTCCTTTTGTTCGTCCGTGCCGAATTTCTGAATGGTGAGCGCCGGTCCCCAGCACTGCATATTGAAGGCCATCCGCCAGGAGGTATGCACTTTGGCCACCTGTTCGATAGCGAGCGCTCCTTCCAGAAATCCCATGCCGTTGCCGCCGTATTTTTCATCGATGCAGAAGCCGAAAAATCCCAGCTCGGCCATTTTGTCATAAATTTCCTTACGCCAGAAATGGTTCTTCTCGTCCTCTTCCACATACGGCGCGATTTCCTTTTCGGCGAAATTCTTCGCCGTCTCCTGAATCATCCTCTGCTCTTCTGTCAAGGCAAAATCCATATTATTCTCCTCCCGGAATTTTTTTCTGTTATCCCGACTGTGCGGGAACGCATTTGGAGGGGAAAGGTTTTTCAAGCCGGCGGCTGCCGGATAAAAACCGCGCCCCGCATTGTTATTTTCTCTCAATCACCATGCAAATTCCCTGCCCGCCTCCGCCACAGATTGTTTCCAGCGCAAAGCGCGCGTCAGAGCGTTGCATCTCTCCAAGCAATGTGACCAGTCGCATGGTTCCCGTGGCGCCGATGGGATGCCCCAGCGAGATGCCGGAGCCGTTGACGTTGACCTTGGCTTCCATCTGTTCATCGGAGAGCCCCGCCAGGCGCGAATCAGCCAGGCACTGTACGGCAAAAGCCTCCTGCACTTCAATCAGGTCCATATTGTCGATGGTTTTACCGACTTTTCTGAGCGCCTTTTCCACCGCAGCCGGCACCGCCGGATAAGTAAGGGTAGGATCGGTAGCTGCCACAGCGCAGGAGCGGTAGTAGGCCAGAGGCTTGATGCCCAGCTCTTTGGCCTTCTTTTCCGAGGCAAGGATGACGACGGCCGCGCCGTCATTTTCAGATGAAGAGTTTCCGGCGGTGCAGACCCCCCCTTCATAGACCGGTTTGAGCCTGGCCAGACGTTCCAGCGTTGTGTCTTTACGGGGGCCTTCATCTGTACTGAAATAAATTTCCTGACCGCTTTTGTCCTTGCCGGTGAGCACAGGCACGATTTCGTCCCGGAACTTGCCCGCCTCCTGCGCCGCCACCGCGCGCTGGTGGGATCTGAGCGCCCAGCGATCCGCCTCCTCGCGGGTGATTTTTTCATTTCTTGCCGCCGCCTCCGCCCAGGTCATCATCGAGCTTAACTCTCCGTAGCGCCAGATGGGCTGGCTCATCACGCGCCCGCGCTGGATGCGGTCGTACAGGGGGATGCCCCACATGGCGAGCGCACCGTGGCCGCGCGGCATGAAGCCGTACTTCTCATGGCTTTTCCCGCCCAGGCCCCATTTAATGTCGCCCGGTATGTACAGCTCGCCCTGGCTCATCGATTCCATGCCCCCGGCGACGACAATGTCGGCGTTGCCGGTCTGTATCTGCAGCGCCGCGTAATAGACGCTCTCCAGGCCGGAACAGCAGCGCCGGTCGATCATGCCGCCCGGTATCGTGTCCGGCCAGTCCGCATCCAGCACGGCCATGCGAGCGCCGTTGGCGCACTCGCCGTTTTGATAGGCTGACGCCATGATGACGTCATCCACCTGTCCCGGCTCGATGCCGGCTTTTTTTACCGCTGCCTTGAGCACCGTGCCGGCCAGGCGGTAAACGGCCACGTCTTTGAGAGACCCTCCGTACGCCCCGATGGGCGTGCGCGCACAACTGATAAAAACGACATTTTCCATAACTAAACCCCTTTGTGTTTTTTGGCTCTGTTTACTTTCAAGCCACAAAGTCTTGCTTTATATAATACTGTCGGCATCTGCTTCCCGCGTAGCCAATGGTATGTGGTGTCTCAGGATCATGTTTCGCGGGGAGGTTTTAACCCGTTTTTATTTTCTTGCCGCGACATATGAATGATAAACGGGATCATACATTTTGGATCTGATGAATCCGGGCAAGTTGTCCGGCTCAGGCATAGTTGTCAGCTTTCTGGCATAGGCGATTTTTGCCACGGTTATAGCAATATGAAGCGATACCTCGCGAATGCGTGACAATGAGGGGAAGATGCGGCCCTGGGCAAAATCTTCTTTCGTGACTTTTTCCTCTATACTCCTTGCGGCCGCGGCAAACATTTCATCTGTCACCCTTGTGGATTCCGATGCCGTCACTCCCAGCCCCACGCCGGGGAACACATATACATTATTTGCCTGTCCCGGGACAAAGGTTCTATCGTCCAGAGTTACGGGAGGGAAGGGGCTGCCGCTGGCAAAGACGGCCCGTCCCTGTGTGAAATGGTAAGCTTCCTCGGCAGTGCATTCTGATTGCGAGGTCGGGTTGGAAAGGGCGAATATAACCGGACGTTCATTCAGGCGCGCCATGGCCTCAAGTATTTCCGGGGTGAAAGTTTTGGGCTGTCCTGATGCGCCGATAAGGATTGTAGGTTCAACAGCATTGATTGCGGAAAGGAGATCCCGGTGAAAGGGGAAGCTATGGGCAAAGGCTCGCTTATGTACTGCCAGGTCTGTCCGGCTGTCCACCACCAGTCCTTTAGAGTCCACAAACCAGCAGCGTCCGCGGGCTTCCTTTTCAGAAAGGCCCTGTCCCGTCATGGCGCTTGCCACCAGATGGCCGATGCCCAGCGCCGCCTCTCCCGCCCCCAGAAACACCAGCCGCTGCTGTGCAATTTTACCGCCGATCTTGCCAAGCGCCGAATAGATCCCCGCCAGTGCAATGCCGGCCGTGCCCTGAATGTCGTCATTGAACATGCAATATCGATCCCGGTAGCGGGCCAGTAATCGGAAGGCATTCTGATTTCCGAAATCCTCGTGTTGAATCATGACATTGGGAAAGATTTCATTTGCCGCGCTCATGAATTCGTCGATGATCTCATCATAGACCTCGCCGCGAATGCGTGGTTCGGGCAGACCGAGATACTGCGCATCGCTCCATAGTCCTTTATTATCGGTTCCGACATCGATCATTACCGGAAGGCAGGCGGTGGGTTCGATTCCCGCGCAGGCGGTATATAAAGAGAGCTTGCCCACGGGAATGCCCATACCGTTTGCGCCCAGATCGCCCAGTCCCAGGATGCGTTCACCATCGGTAACCACGATGATGCGTACGTTTTTATGGGGCCAATTTTTCAGGATTTGGCTGATTCGGCCCCGGTCTTTTTTTGTAATGAACATGCCGCGGGGGCGACGGAATATTCTGCTGTATTCCTGGCAGGCAAGACCTACGGTGGGGGTGTAAACAATCGGGCTGAGTTCTTCGAGGTTTTCCACAAGGGTCTTGTAGAATAACTGCTCATTACGATCCTGCAGGCCGATGAGATAAAGATATTTTTCCAGATTGTTGGGCTTGCGGCGGAAGTTGTACAAAATGTGCTGAATCTGCTGCTGTTGAGACGAGACACGCGGCGGCAGAAGTCCCTCGAGGCCGAGCGCTTTTCGTTCCGCTTCGGTAAAGGCGGTCCCTTTGTTCAGGTCAGGATCCTGAAGCAGGCTGATGCCTCGGGGATATTTTGTCTTTACCGCCATAATTATTCTATCCTTGGTTCACGACGCGGAACGTATCGGCTCCGCCCGGTATTTTTCCTGGAGATATTTTTCCATCGTTTGAGGGAATAGGATCCATCCCAGGAGATCCTCTTCCGTTCGTGCCAGATGCCCGATGGTTTTTTTCGCTTCTTCGATTTCCGGCTGAAGCAGGTCGGCAGGCCTTGTGGAGATCGGCTCCGTTCCACGCTTGTAGTTTTTTAAAATTCTGGCGCTGAGCTCTTTGTCAATCGGCACAGGCGTTTTGCCGTAGAGCCCCAGAACCAGATCTTTGAGTTGATTGGAAACACGGACATAACGTCCGAAAAGAACATTTAGCACGGCCTGCGACCCGATGATCTGTGATGACGGCGTGACGAGCGGGGGGTAGCCCATGTCTTTTCTGGTGTGGACGATCTCCTCATGAATTTCGCCCAGCCTGTCGAGCGCCTTCATTTCCTTGAGCTGGCTTATCAGGTTGGAGATCATGCCTCCCGGTATCTGATGTGCCAGCACGCCGGTGTCGATTATGGAGAGCTTCTGGTTGGCCAGCAGATGTTCATACTTGGGCGCGATCTGCTCCAGGTGTTTGCCTATCGCCAATAATTTATGCAGTTCTATGCCCGTGTCCCTTGGGGAGCCCCCGAGGGCGGCCACGATCGGCTCGATCGCCGGCATGGAGGAGCGCAGAGCATAAGGGGCCAGGCAGGTATCGATGATATCCACTCCCGCCTCGATGGCTTTTAGGTAGGTCATGCTGCCCATGCCGCTGGTGTAGTGGGTGTGCAGGTGCAGAGGGACTTTTATCTCTTTTTTCAGAGCGGTAAAAAGATCATACGCGTCGTAGGGAGAAAGCAGCCCGGCCATATCCTTGATACAGATGGTGTCCGCGCCCATGCTTTCGAGCTCTCTGGCCTTTGCCACATAGAAATCCAGAGTATAAATTTCGCCTCCGAGCCGGCTCCCGGTAAGTGAGTAACATACCGTGCCTTCCACGTGCTTCCCGTTGGCTTTGACCCTCTCCACACAGGTTTCAATATTGCGGAAATCGTTAAGTGCGTCAAAACAGCGGAAAATGTCGATACCGATTTCGCAGGACTTGTCGACAAAGGCGCGCACGACGTCGTCGGCGTAATGCCGGTAGCCGACCAGGTTCTGTCCGCGCAAAAGCATGGTGAAGGGGGTTTTTTTTACGTACTTTTTAAGGATTCTGGGCCTGGACCAGGGGTCTTCGCCCAGAAACCGGTGCATCGTATCAAAAGTTGCGCCGCCCCAGACTTCCATGGCCCAGAAGCCGCACTGATCCATTTCTTCCGCTATCGGGATCATGTCCTCCGTTTTCATGCGGGTTGCATAAATAGACTGATGTCCGTCACGCAGGGTGTTGTCCTGAATCATGACCGGAGTGGCGGGAAATGTCTTTGTTTCTTTCATTAGCGTATAGCTCTCCTTGGGTATGAGGTCTTAAGCGGCTTCCTGCCGCAGAAGCTGTCTGCATACCTTATAAAAATAAATCCAGCAAGGAATATACCAGATCCGTCCGGCCCGACGGTGAGACCCGGGAGAGGACGCCGGACGGGGGCTGTGGTCGGTTTGCTCCGAACTGAAGGCCGTTTATTGTGATTAAGGGATTGACACAAATGTATTATTTGTATACATTGGCGCCGTTGAAATGTATATTTTATAAACATACGGGGTGAGCGAAGGTCATGTCTACACAACAAGAGGGTAAAAAGCAATCAGGGAGAGGCAAGCTCCGGCCTGTGCCGGGGGCAGAAGATGCTTTGCCGGCCCAAAAGCCCGACGATGCATTTGACACACTTGTCGGAGCGGATGGAGCTTTTCTCGAGGCGCTGGCGGCGGCCCGAAGGGCGGCCAAAACCGATATCGCCGTTCTCATCATCGGTGAAAGCGGCACGGGAAAGGAAATTCTGGCACGTGCCATTCACCGGATCAGCAGCCGCCGGGAGAAACCGCTGGTCGATGTGAACTGTGCGGCGATTCCCGACACGCTCATCGAGAGTGAGCTTTTCGGTTATGAAAGGGGTGCCTTCACGGGCGCGCGCACCGAAGGCCGCGGAGGCTACTTTGATGAAGCGCACGGCGGGACGATTCTGCTCGACGAGATCGGCGACTCGTCTTTATCGGTGCAGTCCAAACTGCTTCGGGTGCTGGAGTCGGGGACTTTTAAAAGGGTGGGCGGGACGAAAAATATCAAAGTCGATGTGCGCATTGTGTCCGCCACAAATCAGGACCTGGCCGGCCTGATTGAAGAGAAGAAGTTTCGCGAAGATCTTTATTTCCGCCTCAACCCCTTCACCATCGCATTGCCCCCTCTGCGGGATCGGGCAGGGGACATACCTCTTTTAGTTGATCACTTTTTGCATATCGACGATACAGCCCGGATGAGGAAGTATAAATTTTCCGCAGAAGCTTTGAGGAGTCTGCATAATTATCATTGGCCGGGCAATGTGCGCGAGCTCAAGGGGGTTGTCAATTATGCGGTCAACATGACTCAGACACAAATGATCACCCCGGATTCATTGCCGAAATTTCTTTTTTCCACGACGGACGGAAAGTCAGCCCGCGGTCAATCCGCCCCTTCCGTCGCGATGCCTTTTTACAACCTCGCCCAGGCGGTGCGTGAACTGGAGCAAAAAATGATAAGCGATGTTCTCTCCATTACAACCAATAAATCCGAGGCAATCAAGATGCTCGGGATCAGCAGGCGAACCTTTTATCTGAAATTGAAGGAATATGGCCTGGAGCGCTGACAGACAGATGCTGGAATGACTTATGCATTGATTAACCAATAACTGGAAAAAGAGGGCCATGACCATAAACGGTAACTTTACAAAAGCGGCCAAAGCCGCCAAAAAAGACAAAGACAGTGTGACCATTGTGGAGATATCGCCGCGTGACGGTCTGCCGGAGGTATGTCAGGTATCGTCAATGGCTGATAAAATAAGGTATATTAACAAATTGTCGGAAACCGGCCTTAAAAAAATCGAGTGCGCGTCTTTTGCGCATCCGAGTCTTCTGCCGCAGAGCTACGATGCCGAAATGCTCATTGCGGGGATTACCAAAAAACCTGATGTCACCTATGTGGGGCTGGTGCCCAATGAAATCGGCTGCCGCCGCGCGGTGATCACCCAGATTGATGAAATCCTGGTGCTGTTGTCGGCCAGTGACACCTTCAATAAAATCAACCTGGGCAGAACGCTCAGGGAGAGCTTAAATAAAATGCTTCCCACCGTTTTGGACACGGCGATGAAAAATTCACGCACCGTCAGGATATACCTGATGACGGCTTTCGGCTGCCCCTACACAGGGGAAATCTCGACAGAGGAAATCGCCCAGCTGGCGCTCAAGCTCAGCTACATGGGTGTATCGGAGATTGTGCTGGTTGATTCCACAGGCATGGCCGATCCCCAATCGGTTAAATCCACAATAGGAAGTTTGCTTGATCTGCAACTGGGAACCAGACTGGCCGTGCATTTCCACAATACCAGGGGAACGGCGATTGCAAATTGTGTCGCCGCCTATGAGGCGGGCATCAGGATTTTTGACGCGTCACTGGGAGGTATGAGCGCGACGCCCTATGGCGCGGTGCGGCAGGACATAGGTTACTGGAATGTGCCCACCGAGGACCTGGTTCATTTGTTTGAACAGATGGGTATAAAAACCGGAATAGACCTGGAAAAACTGCTCGATTGCGTCCGGCTGGCGGAAAAGATGGCCGGTTTCCCACTGCCGGGTCATCTCCTGCGTGCAGGCCCGGCGTCGCAGAAAGTTGAAATACCGCAATACCTGCTCAGGCAGCGGGTGGTCGACAATTGAACGGGCGTGGCGGGAAAGAAAGGCCGGACCTGAGATTGCGGATGTTTATTAAGTATACGCGCCTGGCGGCCGGTGTTCGTTAATGAGCCGCACAAGGTTGCCGGAAAACAAGGAGGTCTGTTATGAACATTGCAGAGTTGGCTTTAAAGAATCTGGAAGTCGGTGAACATGTAAGCTACATATTCGAAGAGCGGGAAATCACCAATGTGGAGATGGACCGGGCCGCCCGGAAATTCGGCAATGCACTAAAAAAACTCGGCGTGTCACGGGGCGACCGGGTTATCATGCAGCTGCCGAATTGTCCGGAGGTCCTTCAGGCTTTTCAGGCCATCTGGAGAATCGGCGCGATTTCCCTGCCGATCAATTATCTGGTCGGTCAGGAGGAAATAAATTTCATCTACCGCGACAGCGGCGTGCATACAGTCATCACCTCACCTGAATATCTCGACAAGGTGAAGATCGCACAAGCCAACTGTAGTGCCGTGAAAAATATCGTCATGGTGGCCGACAAGCCCCACGATGGGATTCATGATTTTCATACGCTCATTCGGGAAAGCAGTGATGATCTTGAAATGGTTCAGACCGACGATGACGATGTCGCGACGATGATCTATACTTCGGGAACAACCGGCACGCCCAAGGGGGTCATGCTGACGCACGGGGGGCTTGCCTATTCGGCTCGCATGCAGCAGGAGACCACCAGGCTCCCGCAGGATCTCGTTTCAATGGCGATTCTTCCCCTGTGTCACTCTTTCGGTGTGGCGATGATGAACGGATCGTTTTTGCGCCTCAAAGGTAAAGTCGTCATCATGCGCCAGTTCAACCTTGAGCAGTTGTTCGCCAATATCGACAGATATAAAGTCCAGTCCGTACCCATTGTCCCCACGATGATCGTTTATATGCTGATGTTTCCGGATTACGCCAAATACGACATCAGCTCGGTGAAGCACTGGGTGTGCGGTTCGGCGCCCCTGTCACTGGATACCTGGAAGCAGTTCAAGGAAAAATTCGGTATGGAGATCGGCGAGGGATGGGGCCTGACCGAAGCGGGCGCCAACAATGCGACCAACATCGGTCTGGATGTGATCAAACCCGGCTCCATCGGGAAGCCCATGAACGGCATGGAGATGAAAATTGTGGACCTTGACGGCCGGGATCTGCCCCAGGGCGAGGAGGGTGAGATTGTCCTTAAGGGCCCGATGGTGATGAAAGGCTACTGGAACCTGCCGGAAGAAACGGCACAGGCGATTAAAGACGGTTGGCTCTATACAGGGGATATCGGTTACGTGGATGAAGACGGTTATTTCTTCATCACGGACCGCAAAAAAGATATCATCATCAAAGGCGGCGAAAATATTTCGCCGCGGGTGATCGAAGAGGTTCTCTACGCTCACCCGGCAGTGTCGGAAGCTTCCGTGATCGGCATCAAAGACAGGGTTTACGGCGAAGAGATAAAAGCGTTTGTGACACTCAAGCCCGGCCGCGAGACCACATCTGAAGAAATTCTGGAATACTGCCGGGGCAAGCTGAAGAAATTCTTCGTTCCCAAAGAAGTGGTTATTTTAGATGCCATGCCTAAAACACTGGTGGGCAAGATACTGAAAAAAGAACTGCGCAAGATGCAATGATGCAAGGTGCTATGATTGTTTTGATTGAGGATTAGCCGGGAGGGCTTTTTGAAAAAAAAATAATTCTCCGTAAGAAGCATGGCGGACGGTGGAAGATACCGGGAGAGGCCTTCCTCCAACATACCGAGCCTGGCTTTTTGCGGAATCGACACAAAAGGAGTTTGACGTGGCAGCACACAAAGACATGGACGAGTGGGGAGAGAAAGCAATAAAAGAACTCAAGGGGAAACCTCTGGAGTCACTCAACTGGGAAACACCGGAAGGCATTTCAGTCAAGCCCGTTTACACGGCGGAGGACCTTGCCGGGCTCGATACGGTGAACACACTGCCCGGCCTTGCCCCTTATCTCAGGGGGCCTACAGCCACCATGTACGCCAATCAGCCCTGGACGATCCGCCAGTACGCAGGCTTTGCTACGGCAAAGGAATCCAATGAATTCTACCGCAGGAACCTGGCCGCGGGACAGACGGGCCTGTCGGTCGCCTTTGACCTGGCCACGCACCGGGGCTACGACTCCGACCACCCCCGTGTGGCGGGCGATGTGGGTAAGGCGGGTGTGGCGATTGACTCGGTCGAGGATATGAAAATCCTTTTTGACGGCATCCCCCTGGATAAAGTGTCGGTTTCGATGACCATGAACGGGGCCGTCCTGCCGGTGCTGGCTGGTTACATCGTGGCTGCCGGGGAGCAGGGTGTGGATGAAAAGCAGCTTTCCGGCACCATTCAGAATGATATTCTCAAAGAATTTCTGACGCGTAACACCTATATCTACCCGCCCGGCCCGTCCATGCGGATAGTTTCCGATATCATCTCCTACTGCTCGAAGAACATGCCCAGATACAACACAGTCTCCATCAGCGGCTATCACATCATGGAGGCAGGCGCGGATTCAGTGCTGCAGACCGCCTTCACGCTGGCCGACGGCAAGGAATATATCCGCGCCGCCATTGATGCGGGCCTGAACATTGATGATTTCGCGCCCAGGCTTTCCTTCTTTTTCGGTGTGGGCATGAACTTCTTCATGGAGATCGCCATGCTGCGCGCCGCGCGGTATCTGTGGCATGAGATTGTCGGTGAGTTCAAACCGGCCAATCCCCGCTCCCGGGTGCTCAGGACCCATGTGCAGACCTCCGGCTGGAGCCTTACGCAGCAGGACCCTTACAACAATATAATCCGCACCACGCTCGAGGCGCTGGCCGCAGCGCTGGGCGGCACCCAGTCGCTGCATACCAACTCGTTTGACGAGGCGGTCAGCCTGCCGACACAGCTCTCCTCGCGTATTGCCCGTAACACTCAGATCATCATCCAGGAGGAATCGCAGGTTTGCCGTGTGATTGACCCCCTAGGCGGCTCCTACTACGTAGAGGCGCTCACCGCTTCCATTGTCCGGGAGGCAAAAAAGATCATGGATGAAATAGAAGAGCTGGGAGGCATGGCCAGAGCCATTGAAACAGGCATGCCCAAATTGCGTATCGAAGAGTCGGCAGCCAGACGTCAGGCCCGCATCGACCAGGGCAAAGACACCATCGTGGGGGTGAACAAATACCGTATCGAGGAGGAAATCCCCATCGAGGTGCTCGATATCCCGGCAAGCGTGCGTGACGAACAGATCGCCCGTATCGGGGATATCAAAAAAAGTCGTGACAATGCCGCCGTGCAGAAAGCCCTCGAACTCATTACACGGACGGCCGAAAAAGGCGGTAACCTGCTGGAGGCCGCCATTGGGGCGGTAAGGTTGCGCGCCACGGTGGGCGAGGTGTCCGATGCGATGGAAAAAGTTTTCGGCCGCTACACGGCGGCAACCAGGGTGATCTCCGGTGCCTACTCATCCGAATGCGGCGACAGTGACGTCATTGAATCCTTGAGGAAAAGAACGGAGAATTTCCTGGCGAGGACCGGCCGCCGCCCCCGTCAGCTGGTGACCAAAATGGGCCAGGACGGCCATGACCGCGGCATCAAGGTGGTTGCCACCGCCTATGCGGATATAGGCTTCGACGTGGACATCAGCCCGATGTTTCAGACTCCCCAAGAGGCGGCGAAGATGGCCGTGGAAAACGACGTCCATGTAGTGGGAGTGTCGAGTCTGGCGGCCGGACACAAGACGCTGGTGCCGGAGCTCATCCGTAACCTCAAGGAAATGGGCGCGGAAGATATTATCGTTGTTGTCGGCGGGGTCATTCCGCCTGTCGATTACGAATTTTTGTACGAAAAGGGAGTGAAGGGGATCTTCGGGCCGGGCACGGCCGTGACCGATTCCGCCGATAAGGTGCTTGCCCTGCTGGAAGAAAAATATCTCTAGAGCATCTTTTTAGGGGAATTTACCTGCGGCGCAAGGCAATTTCCGGGACATGAACAAGGAGAACAGGCGCGGACGGGGCTGTAGCCCTCCCTGAAAACCGTTCATCTTTTTTGTGTTAGTTTTTGCCGGGCCTGGCCAGATTTCGGATCTCTTGGAAAATCCTGGTCCGGGTCGTAAAAACAGTAGCGGTTTTTTTTCGATTTTTTGGCGCGGTACATCGCGCTGTCGGCGTTACGTATCAAAGTGTCGGGGTCTTTGCCGTGCTGCGGATAAAGCGCGACGCCGACGCTGAAATTGACCTTGAGGCTCAAAGCCTGCTCTCCTACGGACAGAGGCAGGGCAAATGCCCCGAAGAGATGGCCGATGACCGTTTCCACCTGATTTTCCTGAGAGATATCGGTCAAGAGTATAAAAAACTCATCGCCGCCGAACCTGGCAATCGTGTCGTTTTCACGACGTACCACCTCTTTTAGCTTGCCGGCGATTTCAATGAGCAGCTGATCGCCGGTTTTGTGGCCGTGGGTGTCATTTACTTTTTTGAAATCATCCAGGTCTACAAACAGGACGGCAATCTGGTCGTTTCTCCTTTTTGCGGAAACGATGGCTTGTTCGAGGCGGTCCATCATGATTTTCCTGTTGGACAAACCGGTCAGAGGATCGGTGAAGGCAAGCTCCATGAGCCATCCTTCCGTCAGATCAACAAAGTTTCCTAAAACCGCCTGCTCCTCATTCATGTGAATGCGGGCAAAAGAGCCCATAATCCATTTTATTTTTTCCTCGCCGATAACGATGCGAAAGACGAAAAAAGAAGGATTTTGACCCCCTAGAATATCGTCCATGTTTTTTCTGATAAGGTCATGATCTTCCTCAAAAATCATTTCCCAGGGCGAGAGCTTTCGTAACTGTCCCGGTGTCATCCCGAAAACTTCGGCGAAGGTCTTGTTGAGATAGATAATCTTTTCTCCCTGGATGATGCAGGTGGCGAACGGAGACATGGTCAGCATGATTTGTATGAATTCGTTCAGCTCCCGTGTCTGTTTTGCCGCAGTGGTAAACTGGATTTGCAGACGCTTATTTTCTTCCAGCGCCTTATTCAGTTTTTCCTCAAGGACGTCCTGGTCGCTTCTTGTCTTTTCCATTTTTCCGGGAGTGGTCATCTGCGTATATAATTGTTTAACTTGAATCTCGGACGGCAAATAAGCCGTTCATCGCCTGCAAGATGCTCACGGGGCTTCGCACTTTCGTCTTCATCGGGAAAGCACGAAGCCCCGCGCATCGTTTAGTCGAACCTATTGTATATTTTTGTGAATATAGACGGTCAAATCACCCATGCGATTTGTGTAGCTGCCGTATTCGTTATCGTACCAGCCGAATATTTTCGCATGGACGACCGGAACCTGCAACGTTTTGTCCGCAGCGGCCTCGATGAGCGCCGGAGGCAGCGAAGGTATCTGCGACAGGTCCACGGGAATGAAGGCGGTTCTGGTGTGGTTGAACTGCCCTTCAATGACCACGGCCGCATCTTCGCCTATCAGATCCGTGGAAACATTTTGCTGCATGGTAAAGCGTACCAGCGGATTATCCTGCGCGGCTTTTTCATAGATGGCATTTAGCTTTTTGGTATCGATGCTGGCCGCCGCCCCCGCCTTGCCCTGGCGCGCCTGGAAAGTTGCGTTCAGCACGATAAGGGATAGTGTGTTGGTGGGCACACGGATGGAGTCGCCCATGAAACCGATGTTTTTCACCTCGGGAATGACCTCGGCCAGGGCTTTGGCTGCGCCTGTGGAGGTCAAAATAATGTTGTTCAAGATGCTTCTTGTCTTGCGTATGTCTTTTTCGCCCGCCTTGGGCAGTTTGTCCAGCACGGTCTGCGAATTGGTCACAGCGTGGATGGTGGACATGGAGGCGGTCAGAATCGTGTTGGTCGCCTCGTTTTCCAGAAGAGGTTTTACCATGTGTGCCAGCCCCGTCGTGGTGCAGGAAGCGGCCGAGACGAGCAGATGTTTTTTCGGGTTGAAGGCGGTGTGGTTGATGCCGTAGATGAGAGTTGTCGTGTCCTCCGGGGTTTCCAGCGATTTATTTTTAATCTTGAACGGCGCGGAATGGATCACCACTTTCGCCCCGCCGTTCAAATGGCCGCGAATGGAACCCTTCTTGTCGTCGGCCGGTACGGTCGGGTCTTTAAAGGAACCGCTGCAGTCCACCACCACATCCGCCCCGTACTGGCGCCAGGGGATGTTGAGAGGGTTTCTCTGTTCACGCAGCACCGTGACCGGTATGCCGTCAATAAGCAGTTTGCCGCCTTTTTCGTCCACGATCTGGACACAGGGCTTGGCTTTATGACCGTAGAGAAACCGGTGCAGCAGGCCGTAGGTGGCGTCCGCCTCGATCAGGCGGGCGATAGTCTCCATCCCCATGCCTACGTCACGTCCCTGGTTCACGATGATTTCCTTGAAATATTTTCTGCCGACGTGATGCCAAAGCGTAAGTTTGCCGATGCGCCCGAGGCTGTTGATACCCAGCACCGGACCTTTGTTTTCCTGTGTACCGCTTTTAGTCATGATCCGTATCCTCCTTGACCCTCATCGCGAGGGTGTGATTTTTGAAATAAATGAGGTGGTCGGAGAGCAAAGATGCGCTCCGGTGATTTTAATGGAAGGCTTGTCTGTAAAAAAAGCACAAAAGAGATATTCATGAGTAGTTTGCGCCTCTTGGAAAGACCGCGATCTGATTACAGCAAACCATGGGTAAAGTCAAGGATTGAGTGAATTTAATCAATAAAATCAATAATGTCAAGTGGCTTGAAGATATCCGGCCGTTGGCGGCAGCACCTGAAAATCCTTCCTGACCGTGTAAAAATCCGGCAGGTTTTAAAGTTGACATCCCTTGCCGCGAGGGTGTAGTAATTATGCTCGTGTGGCAGCTATGTATCTGACGGAAACAGCCACATATTTTTTGCCGGATGTTTACCAGGTAAATCAATTCCTTAAACCAGCTCTTTAGCACAACATTCTTTAATTAACGGAGGTAAAGCATGAAAAAAGAAAATGATGCCAAAAGTGGCTTCACCAGGAGGAATTTTATCAAAACGGCTGGAGGAGCAGCCGCAGTGGCGGGACTGGCGGCGGCCGGTTTGCCTCTGATGTCGAGTCAGGCGCAGGCGGCAGGAGATCTCCCCAAAAAATGGGATGAAACGTACGACGTGGTGGTTGTCGGCAGTGGTTTTGCCGGCCTGGCAGCGGCGCTGGAGGCCAAAAATGGAGGGGCAAGCGTTCTCGTCATCGAAAAGATGCCGGTGCACGGTGGCAACTCGATCATCAACGGCGGCGATTTCTGCGCGCCGGGAACAAAAATGCAAAAAGAGGAGGGGATTGAAGACTCACCCGAGCTGATGCTCAAGGATATGCTAAGAGCCGGCGCCTACCTCAACCATCCGGAGCTGGCGAAAATGGTGGCCTACGGAGCGAAAGATGCTCTGGAATGGACCGAAAGCTATCTGGGATGCTAGTATAGGGTTGTTGGTTTTCATGGTGGTCACTCCGTGAAAAGAGCACACGGCACTATAAATCAATCCGGGTCGGAAGTTGTCAACAAGGAACTGGCCAAAGCCAGAGAAATCGGCGTAAAGGTGCAGATGCGCGCAAAAATGGAGAGGTTGATTGTCAACAAGGATGGCAGAGTGGTTGGTATCGAGGTGCGTAAAAACTACCGCTTCCCCGATGAAAAATCCGGTTCGGCTGCCTTCATCAAAGCTAAAAAAGCCGTGGTGCTGGCCTCCGGCGGGTTTTCGCGGGATGTCCGGATGCGCATGATTCATGACCCGCGTCTTACCGACAGGTATGAATCCACCAACCAGCCCGGCGCCACCGGCGAGGCGATCCTGGCCGCCTGTAAAGCAGGGGCGATGGATGTGCAAATGGACTGGATCCAGCTGGGGCCCTGGACAAGCCCTGATGAAAAGGGATTTGGTTTTGTCCCCCTGTTTTGCGAAAGGCTGGTCGGCTACGGCCCGATGATCAACCCCAAAACCGGCAAGAGGTTCTTCAAGGAGACAGGCAACCGCAAGGAAAGGGCCGACGCGATCATTCTTCTGGGAGACCCGGTCATCATCATGGGGGACACCTATGCCGTCAATAAGCAGGTATTTCCCAACGCCTTACAAAAAGGCATGGAGGTGGGAGCGATCAAAAAGTTTGATACTCTTGAGGCTCTCGCCCGTGAATACAATATTCCGGTCGATGCATTTTTAAATGAAATCAAACGCTGGAACGGTTTTGTCGAGAAGAAGAAAGATGATGATTTCGATTGCATCATTTTTAAAGATGCTCGACCGGTGCTCGAGGCACCATTCTACGCCGCGCGGCTCTGGCCCAAGGTCCATCACACGATGGGCGGCCTGGTCATCAATAAAGACGCACAGGTCATGAGTCTTGACTTCAACCCTGTCAAGGGACTCTACGCGGCAGGTGAGGCGACCGGCGGCGTGCATGGCGCGGTGCGCTTAGGCGGAGTGGCGATGGCTGACTGTATCGTATTCGGTCGTGTTGCCGGCAAAAACGCGGCTGCTGAAAAGGCCTGGAGTTAAGATGGATCGCCGGTTGGCCGGAGGTTTTTATTTTTCCCTCCGGCCAACCGGTCTCTTTGGTGTAACGAGTGTATACAATCACGCGAAAGGAGCAGTTTGTGAAGATAAAGAAGCTAGCGCCTGTTTTATTCTGCCTGCTTGTGTTTTTAGCCGCCGGCCGCCTGTTGTGGGCGGAGGCGAGACTTGACATGTCCAAGGCCGGTGTCAAGGGAGGTAATTGTGCCGCCTGCCACGGACAGGACAAAGTTCTATCGAAAGGGCATGTGGACACGAAAGCCATGAACTGGGAGGCGTGCCGGGCCTGTCATACCAAAGACAACTTAAGCCTGACGGGTAAGCTCCCCAACAGTCACCATCACTTACTGGCGGGTGTCGGCTGCATTGAATGTCACGGCAAAACCAAGACACCCGAGGAACTGGACATGGACAAGTGCGTTTCGTGCCACGGTCCCACGGAAGGTCTGGCACAGAAAACAAAAGACATCAAACCCACCAACCCGCACACTTCCCCCCATTACGGAACGGACCTGGATTGTAACCTGTGCCATCACCAGCATACCCGTTCGGAGGATTTTTGTGGTCAGTGCCACAGTTTCAACTTCAAAACACCTTAAAAAGCCGGGTGCTTCTCAAAAATGGAGCGGGGAGTTCAGTTCCCGCTCCCGCCCCGGTTTTTCTGTTTTGATTCAGTTTGACACGCCAAATCATATTTGTTAGAGTTACCCGCAATTGACGCGGGGAGCCAAAGGTTGCACGCGAGTGATTTCCGGAGGATCTGCCGCGGCAAGCCGTACGGTTTGATTACTCAGTTTCCGGGTGAAAGCGAATGAAAAAAAATCCTGCAGACATCAAAAACCGCACGGTCTGCATTATCCTGATCTCATTATTTTTCATGACAGTCTGGTCCTTTGCCTCCTTTGCCGCATCTAAAGCGGCGCCGCCCCGTAAGGCCGGGGTAAATAAACAGGCCAAAGCATGGGACTGCGCGGCGTGCCACAAGGATGCGGTTTTACCGGCCGACCACGTACCCACAAAAGAAATGACCTACGAAGGGTGTGTGGTCTGTCATCTTTCGGGTGCAGACAACGCCCGTTCCCTCCGGGGCAGACTGCCTGCAAGTCATGTTCACGCCTTTAAAAATGTCCGCTGTGCCCAGTGCCACGGCAATGTGAAAAAATACGACTCTGTTGATATGCCCAAATGCGTGGCCTGCCATGGAGCCACGGCAAAGCTGGCTGAGAAAACAGCGGCCGTGCAGCCGCAAAACCCCCATGTGTCGCCACATTACGGCACAGATCTGGAGTGTAACCTGTGCCATCACCAGCATATCCGCTCGGAGGATTACTGCGCCTACTGCCATAAATTTAATTTTGTCGTTCCCTGATTGCAACCGGCGGGACCGGACAAAGGATAAATGACGATGGAATCTTTGGAAAATTTATCGCTTACCGATCACTTAAAAAGCGCGGCCGTCCGCGTTCTTTCCGGCGGTCCGGTTTACCTGACCTTCTTGTGCCTCATGGGCATATTGTTCATCACGGGAGTCGCCTTCGGCATCCACTCCGTGTATATTGAGGGAAGCCGTCACGCTTACGGCACCTCCCGTGAAGTTCCGCTGGCGATGCTGATTGCCACCTACGCGTTTTTCGTCATCATCTCCACGGGTCTTTGTATGGTGTCCTCCATCGGCCACATTTTCGGCGTGGCCAGTTTCCAGCCGATTGCCAAACGTGCGGTTCTTCTATCTGTAATCACCATCTGTTCCGGGTTTCTCGTCATCGGGCTTGAACTGGAAAATCCCTTCCGCCTGGCGATATACCTCTTTTTGTCTCCCAATTTCACCTCCAACATCTGGTGGATGGGTGTGCTTTATTCCTTTGAAGTGGTCTTACTGATCATTGAATTTATCCTTCTGATGCTTGACCGGCACAGGGCCTCCACCGTGGCCGGTCTTCTGGGAATCATCTTTGGCATTGCCGCCATCAGCAACCTGGGCGGGGTTTTTGCCATGCTCAACGGCCGCGAGTTCTGGTACGGGTCCTACCTGCCGATTTTCTTCATCGCCTCGGCAGTGCTGATGGGGAGCGCCGCCGTGGTGTTTTTCACCGTGATCGCCCACTGGGTCAGGCGCGAGCCGCTTGGTGAGGCTATGCGCGATTCACTGGCCGCGGTGAGCAGGCTTGCCGGCCTTATGCTGGCGGTGGTGATGTTTTTGACCATATGGCGGATGGTGACACTGACCGTGGGCGGCACTCATGAGTCTATGGTTTACAAGGCTTTTGTTTCCGGCGCCTTTGCTTTCAACTTCTGGGTTTTTGAAGTTTCCCTCGGCATGATCATCCCGTTTATTCTTCTTGTGCTCACCAGAGGCAGAAGCGTCGGCCTGTCTTTTGTCGCCGCCTTGCTGATCATCTTTTGCGCCTTTTTCATGCGCCTGGATATGGTCGTGGCGGGGCAGATCGTTCCAATGTACTGGGAGTTGGGCGTTAAGGAATATGCCCGCCTCAATACCTACTTCCCCACCTGGCATGAAATATTTGTCGTGCTGGGCGGAGTAGGTCTTTCGGGCGCTGCGTTTTTGCTGGGAGAAAAAGTTTTTGATGGCTTGGGGGAGGCATAATCATCACCCGAAGCCAACGGAGGAAAGGTAGAGAGTAAACAATGGCGCCAAAAGAGCAGGCTCCTCACAAATTATTGAAAAAGCCGGAAAATATTTCCGAGCTGGACCGCCGTGAGTTTTTGAAGATGGGTCTTTGGGTCACCGGCGTTTTTGCCGGCGGCAGTATCTTCTCGGCCGTGTCTGCAGCAGCGGAAGTATTTCCTCTGGACACGTACAGGACTAAATATCCGTATAAGCCCCATTACTGCATGGTGATCCGCGTGGATCGCTGCATCGGTTGCCAGTTGTGTATGGATGCCTGCGTGTCCGTAAATGATGTCCCTTCTTACGGGTGGAGAACAAAGATCCTCGAAAGACAGGCAAAAAAAGCCATCGGGCAAAAGCGTGAGTTTATTCCCGTTTTGTGTAATCAGTGCAATGATCCGCCATGTGTCCGTGCCTGTCCCGTAACTGCCACCTATAAGGACAGGAAAAACGGGATCGTCATGATGGACAACAAAAAATGCATCGGCTGCAAAATCTGCATGGCGGCCTGCCCCTACGATGCACGCTACTATTGCGAGGAAAAAGGGGCGATTGATAAATGCGACTTCTGCTTTGAAACCAGACTCTCACGCGGTGTAAAAAACACGGCCTGCTCCGAGGCCTGCCCGGCGGATGTGCGTGTCTTCGGCGATTTGTCCGACCCGGATGACCGTGTTTATAAACTGGTACATCAGCTGCAAAAGCCGGTTTGGGTTCTCAAAAAAGAGGCAGGCGCAAAACCGAATATATTTTATATGAAAGGCTGATCCGGTCGGGATGATGCATAACAGGCTCATTTTCATTTTCAGTTTGTTCCTTATTTTCATGGGCACGTCCGCTGTGGCGGCGGATGACGAAACAAAAGGCATTCTTTATACCAAACCCCTGGAGTCCGTCATTTTCAGCCATGGCTCCCATGATCAGAAGGAATTTTCATGTGCCACCTGCCATAGCGGCCTTTTTGGGATGAAAGCGCTGGAGGCCCAGAAAAACAAAGATTTCATCATGGACTCCCTGTACAAGGGAAAATATTGCGGCGCCTGTCACAACGGTAAAGCGGCCTTTGCCGCCGACACCCAGTGTGCCCGTTGTCATCTGGGATTCGGTGCCAGGGTGGCCGCCGAAGAGGTCCCCCCGTTCAGAAAAAACGTTAATCTGGGAAAAACCGCCAAAGGCGTGGCCTTTTCTCATGACAGGCACTCGCAGTCCTGCAGCAGTTGTCATCCTTCGCTGTTTGTACCCAAAGAGGGGGCCGCCAGGATACGCATGGCGGACCACGGTCGTGACAGGTACTGCTTTACCTGTCATGACGGGAAAAAAGCGTTTGCCTGGGGAGATTGCAACCGCTGCCATGCCGGGCCTGTTCCCGCACCGGAGGGAGTCATAAATTTCGGCCAGGGGAAAAAAGCCGTGGCTTTCCGGCATAAAACGCACAAGCCCAGGGGAGGCTGTAACGAATGCCATCCCAAACTTTTCGGTTTTACCAGAGGCGCCGCCAAAATCGATTTTGATGACCACCTCAAGCAAAAATCATGTTTTGTCTGTCATGCCAAAAAGAATGCGACCGCCTTTTACGACTGCAACCGCTGCCATACGGATAAAAAGCCCCCCAAGCCGGGCGGGCCGGATACGCTCACCTATAAAACCACGATGCAGAATGTTTAT
>Ga0255344_1001301_pt1 | contig 34058 bp, 19 predicted proteins | sample wastewater_treat_5_FD_192414 | JGI IMG/M metagenome (GOLD analysis project Ga0255344, IMG submission 192414) | Wastewater microbial communities from Lulu Island WWTP, Vancouver, Canada - plant18 | ecosystem: Engineered > WWTP > Wastewater > Unclassified | place: Canada: Vancouver, British... | reverse complement strand
CGCCGCACGATTCTGGACAAGTCGGATACAATAATACACTCATTCTCAGTTAATTATTAAATTGTTGCACATCAAAAACATTTCTTTGTACTTATTTATGTCAAAATTATTATACAAAGTCCTTTTCTATTCAAACATTATGTTTTATTTTTGGTATTCATAAGCACCGATCTCTGGCGGCGAACTTACTGCATTACCTTCATAATCTGTTGTCAAACCTACATCAATACCTGCATTAATACATGGTGAGCCTGCCTGTAAGTGGTAATCATAAGGCGAACCACCAACGAATGTTGGGTCAGTTGTTATATTGCCAGTTGCTACGTCAAGATTAGTCTCATTAATCGCAGCCTCAACAAATACTGCGTTAGTGCCATTATTATAAAAACAGTTGTAAGTAACATCGCAATTTATCAGATCAAGGCTATCATTAGAGTGAGCATTAATAGATATGGCGTTCTGACTAAATCCTGTTATTATATTATTTGATATAGTTATATTAGTGGCAGTTCCATTAGCGTCCATCCTAATCCCATTATATCCCGGGTATGTGCCGCCATTATTACCTGTTATTGTATTATTAGCAATAAGCACATTGGCAAACGTACCATAATAGGGCGCATCGTTAGTTCCATTTGCCCACCATATGCCAATACCGCTATACTGGAAGTCAGAGTACCCAATGTTTTCAATGATGTTATGATGAATCTTGATATCATCCCAATTCCAGTTATGATGCCAATATCCTGTTCCGCTTGAAGGTGTGGTGAGAGCAATGCCCCAATTATACCGCTGCATATAATTGTTATAAACCTCTACCCTGTCATGCCCATCCCCTTCCACGGTTATGCACACATAATCCTCTTCATTGCCATTTACACTTCTGGGGGCATTAGCAGGGTTAAGAAAGACGTTATTGTAAACTTTAAAGCCGTAAGTGCAATCAGCATCCACATTATTCAACTCACCACCTATATCAACCTTCGCAAGACCATAGTGAGTGTTGTTGTAATATTCACAATCACCCCGGTAGTCCCAATTCTCAATAAAGAAGTTCCATCCATATGTCCCATCGGCAGCTATCTCGGAATCATTACGGTAGAAGGTGTTGTTGTAAATTTTAAGTCGCTTGTCTCTCAATGTCTTAATGGAATTGCCATTACTGCCCGCCGCACGCTCTCGGTTATCAAATACATTATTATAGATTAATAATCCATCCGTGCCATGCGTCCGCACGTTACCCGGATAACCCGTCGCGTTGTTTGAGCAGTTTGTGATAATACAGTCGTGTACGGAGTGTCCAGTCATAAAGAGGTCGGGATAGACGGTGCGTGATGCGTAAAAATAGATGCCGTAGTACGCAAAATCCTCTATTGTGCAGTGGTGTATTTCCACATTATTGCGGTAACCCACAAAGATGCCCCGCCCCGCAGTTAGATTCGATCCGGTGAGCTTGATATAGCTTATAGAGCTATTGTCATCAGTTGTTATGCCGTCAGGAGAAACGCACTGGATAGACCCTTGCAGGTTGCTTGCGTGTGTAAATGTTGAAATAATATGAGTGTTATCGCCTTGCCCCCTAATGCTAATACCTAAAGGCTTAACTATTTGCGTTGTCTCATTATATGTACCTGCCAAAACAAATACAGTATCTCCTGCAGATGCCTGAGTACAAGCATAAGAAACAAGAGCATAAGGATTAGATAAACTCCCATTTCCAGTTGCATCACTTCCAGTAGATGATACATACACTTTTGTTGCATTAACATTTAATGCAACACATGATAATAATATAGCTATCAATCTTTTCATATCAATATAACCAAAAACCATATACAACTTCACTTGAACTTAACGTATTTGCCGAAATAGTTGACGGCAATGATGTCTGCGATGCCAGTGTCCCAGCTATTCTGTTTCCATTTGTGCCAGTTAGCGAACTATTAATAGCACCTAAATAATTCCAACAATAAATGTTAGGTGCAGTTGTTTGTGAGGAGCTATTATACAAACCAACAACATAATAAACTCCGGGAGTTAGAGTTTGAGCAGAAGTAAAAGGTATTGTTTGAAGACTATAACTTGCTCCTTTCCAAAGGTCTCCGTTATTTGCAGTCTCTGTAACCTTTGAAAGACTTGTTCCCCCGGTTAACCTGTATAAAGCAATCCCATTATAGTTATCTGCCGCATATACGCCCTGAGTCCTTTGTATAAAACGTACGCCCGTTACTATAGTTGTTTTTGATATATAAAATGATTGTCCAAAAGCTATGGAGTCAACAAGATCAGTATAACTTATCATTCCTGCATAAGCCGCAATTGGCAAAGCTACAGCATCTGAGCCTAACGCCCTGAGTTCGGTCAATAGTTGATTTTTCGACTCCTGAGCGATCTTTATATCCACTCCATGCGGTGTTTGATATCCTCCGTTATACAGGTTGCTATCTGCTAAAGCAACACCGAATACTGCACTTGAACGAATAGAATTAAGAGAATTGCTAATTTTGTTATCTACTGCAATAGGAGTTTGGTAACCCCCACTATAAAGATTACTATCTGCAAGGGCAACACCGTAAATGGCATCTGAGCGCATCATGTCTAAAGAATCAAGTATATCATTTGTCGTGGCAGCAGTCTCTCCTCCAAGAATAGGCCTGTTGACAGTCTCAAGATACCTGAATACCCCCTTATTTACAGGTTGTGATGACACTCCAATATCATGATCTGTCGTTATATTATTACTGAAGTGAAATCGGCTTGCAGTAAGTATAGGAAAACCACCGATAGTAACTATCGAAAATGTATTTCCAAAATGAATACTTCCGCTTCCGCTAAGACGTAATGATCCAAATGGATCAGTTGCAGTACCAAGACTGGCAGTATTGCTAACAGCCTCAACATTAGGGACACGAATCCAGTCTTCAAATGTTGGTCTTGATACAGAAGCATATCTCGGAGAAGGAAATTGAACATAATTTGCATATACAGTATCAGCATAAATATAGTTTACTCTCCTTGTATTTTCACCAATATTACCACTAGTAAGAATATTAGTATTATAAAGAAAATTCAAATCTTTATTAATACTTATTTTATCATTATCTCCATACATGTACGTACCATTACCCCACTGTATAAGTCCATTATTATTAAGAAATAATCTATCCCAACCATTACCAGATGATCCACCTATATATTTTGCCATACTACTGGCATGTGGCATTAATATGCCATTTATATATGTTGTACCTTCAAAAGTTGGGTTTGTGAACATTGTAATCTTACTTTCATTTGTAACATTGCCAAGACCAACATCAGATGCCGTTAGAGCAAGATCAATTTTTAGCCCATCAGTGGTTCTTGCTGAAATAGTATTATCATCGTTTGTCCTGAGATACCGTATGTCATTCGGATTTGGCATGGTAAATAAATTACCTCCAACTGTTGTTGCCCCAAGACTTGTCCTTGCAGTAACAGGATTAAGGCCTATACTGGTTCCAGACCATACAGCAGCATCTTCTGTTATAAGCTTAGTTGATCCGCTATAAAACTTAATAGTATCAGCACTGCGAACAATACTATCAAGCTTTGCTTTTGTGTCTCCTCCAATCCTTATTGAAGGAACCCTTACCTCATACTTGAATGAACTCACCCCCTGCTGAGAATAAGCATTAAAGGCAAAGACAGACAAGATCAATAATACTATTAGCTTTTTCATGCGTTTGTGTTAAATATGTTTTCCCAATCAGTATTCTCAACTCCATTAAATCCTGTAGGAGTTAATTCCATATCAATGCATAATGCACCAAAACGTACAACCTGCCTCATCCCAGGTATTCCATTGTCTATATTTATTATAAATAAATCCTCATCCGGCATAAGCTTAACAAGATCATGCTCCCACGTGAAACCACCATCCTTTGATTTATCAATGACATACATTCCCATCCTGTAACCTTTGCGATACATTATTGGCCCGTCCTGAACATATATCCAGTCTGTTGGAACACCAGTATAGGTATATCGTATTATTCTTTGAATCTCACTATTAAGTATATCGGTGGATAACTCAAACAGAAATCTTAGTTGAGATTTTGTAAGCAGTCTTGATGATAAATCATATGTTGAAAGAGTATCCATAAGATTTAAAAGCATCATATATTCACGATGCATCTGAAGGTATCCGGGGTCTTTCTGTATGCGGAGAATACACATATTATACGCATAAGTAAGACTTTCATTTTTTACCTGTGATACTCTGTTATCGTGTATATCCTGATTCATACGTTACTCCAATCATTATTATAAGCACACATGCCGGCAGTAGTAAGTGCTGCCCATTCTGCACCATCAGTTACTTCCGGAACATCATCTCCATTTCTAAACTTTGTCTCAGCAAGATTATCAGCAAGCCATTCATGATTTCCTATACAGATTGTTCTATATTTTCTTCCATCATTGCCAAAATACAATCCACTTTCACCATGACTTAATTTAGTTGTATTTTTTACAGCTCTTACTGATATTCCATCTGTTCTTCTTATCGTCGTTAGATGACCCGGAGGAGAATATATAAGATAATTATGGCTTATATTGAATAATCTCGCCTGATTGCCTGACATAAAATCAAAAAGCCAGACATGAAACGAGGTTCTTAAATTAATAAATTCATTTGTTTTGGATTGTCTTCTTCCACTTCCCCTTGCATTAAACTTATATTCGTTTGTAATATTATTAATGTCATCCCAATAACGAGTGTTAGCATCAGATATTTTTGATCCGCCAAGAGCACCTCCGCAATAATTAAACAAGGCAGCATAATCATCTTCTGATGGTATATGCCATCCGTCTATAAGAAGATTTCTTTCATCTCTTACAGCATAATGATTATACAAAAGTCCATTTTTGTTACCATAATCATCTATTGCAAGATTATATGTTGGCTCTGCAATGTAAGAAGAACAATTATGAATTGCAGAAATGGCTTGTTCAAGTGCATTTCTTAGTTGTTTGTCTGTAAGTATCCATGATGATATTTGATAATTGTCAAGAAGGTCTATTGAATTATTTGCTATCTGCATATTAGTCTCAAAAGAGACATAACCGGGATCATTCTTTCTGCGAAGATCAGACGTGGCTTTAGAAAGACGCATTAACCGGTCTTTCAATAATGAAACTTTTGTATTTAGCTCTTCTTGTGTCATTACCACGGTTGAGGTATATCATAATGATCAAATATATTTCTTATAACTGCTATAAACCTTCTGAATTTTGTCATCTGTTCAAGACTTGCAGCATACTCAGCAGCATCAAGGTATAAGCTAAGACTATATATATCTTCGTTTTTACGGCGTATTTCGTCCGTTATAGGCCAGTCAAGCAACAAAGCAGGCATAGACCTCTTCATGCAACGATACTTTGCTAAAAAGGCTAAAACAGCAGTAAAATACGGTTCTTTGCCTGTCTGATATGATCCATCAGTAAATGTAATCTTGACTTCATAATATCCATCCGGAAACCTTTCTGAGACAACATTCCCATTGATCCTCATATCTGACATATTTACAAGACATCCATCGCTTGAAAGATACTGCTGAAATGGAGAATCATCATTGTAACGAATAAGTGGATATGGATCATAATCAATCTCGTTCTCATTATCATCAATATGCTTTACATGTATCGCAGCAGCAGTAACATTGCCGCTCTCTCCATTCCATATACTGTCATCGTATATCCTGAATGATCTTCCGTCATCTGACAGAACCACTCTTGCTCCGGGAGTAAAATTAGTAAAAGCCATATCTTATATTTTTTTCAAGTTAAAGTTAATCATATTTTTCTAATGCCTCTTCATATTTACGTCTCGTCTTCTTCTTTCGCTGATACTCCCTTGCTTTATAATATTCATCCCATGCCCTTGCCTGTTTCCTTGTCTCTTTGAGATCAATCTCACCATCTCTGAACATCTTGTCAAGAGCATACATGTTCATAGCTTTGGTAAGTTCATTGCTTTCCTGCTTCAAGAGTTTTTCTCCAAAATACAGATCGAAATATTCATCCGGTGGAATATCCTTGTTTACGAGTGACTGATACTTGTAAGCGTTCGATAACATCTTATATATCTTACCATACTTAAATGCTGCCTCTTTTATATCAAACTTACTTACAATGCCTTTATCAAGACCTATTGCATCAAGAGTCTCCTGTGATAATCCCATCTCATAAAGATTAACCTTCTGTGATTTCCATATTCTTATTCTTGCCCTCTGATTGAGCCAGCGTATCAATGCACCAGCAGGCATGAAATAAGTAGCATCAATAATAAATTTCGGAAAACCTATATCAGCAGTTAAGGTATCTTTCTTATACTTTTCTGATCTAACAAGATCACTTGTAAACTTTCCTATATCTACAAGAAGAGATGCAGCCGGTATAAGGTTTTCAAAGAAATATTGCCAGTTCTCTCCTGAATAAATCCAAAACACGTCACCATTAAACCTCTTCAGAAGTGGCAGGAAATTCCTTACAGAAAACTTTTTGTATTCATCCGGATCATCCGAACCTTTTACAAGAGCAAATACAGCGAGAATAAACATCAATTGAAACATGCCAAAGAGAACTGCCGATCTTGCGTTTTTCTTATCATTCTCTGCCAGATCACGGAACTTGATCTTATGGCCATCATATTGTTTAATAAGAGTTTCAAAGTATTCATTCATATTATTAAAGTACCCGACAGAAATCGGCCCTGTCCGGCTTTCTTCTTTGATAAGTATGCTTTCAAGTTTCCTTTGACGTTCTTCAATAGATTTGTTATTATATATGGCAAGCTTTGCAAGTAGCTTTACAGTAGGTATTATACCACTGCGAACCATAAGGTTCTTATCAATATGATACGGAGCAACATGTGACCATGCATAGGCAGGAAGCCATTTTTTAAATTGCATGAAAGCCTTGCCTTCATTATGTACCCACCATGGAGCAAGAGCAACCTTGCGATAGTCACCATGAATATCCTCAACTCTCCAAAGAATCATACGTCTTCGCCAGTTGGTAAGCATGTTCTTCTGATCTATAAGATTTGCATCTTTATCATAAGCATTCCATTCTTTTTCTGTCATCAGACCAACGAATATCGGAAATTGATTAAGCTTCTCAGCCCATTCCATCAACTTATATCCATAATTCTCTATTTTTCTCAAATCAACACCAAGAACCCTTATTTCTTTATCAAGCTGATCAAAAAGAACATCATCAACAATATTTGCCAATCCAAATCTCTTAGCCATTGCCATGGCTTTAATTGGATTCGTCAGCATTCTTGTCATACCCCTGCGATATGCTGCTGGCTCTCTGATGACGTCAAGAATCTGGCCAATACCAAGGTTTACACCCTGAGTCTTAATACTACCCATGATCTTATTAAGACTGTTAACCCTATTTGCAAAGTCAACAATATTACTTAGTCCCTGACCGCTAAACATATCTCCCTCCGGAGACTTACTATATAAAATATACTCACCCCATTCACTAAGATACTTTACAATATGCTTTGCGGGTTCATCTCCTGTTTTAGTGTACATATTGATCATGTATTCAAGAGGACTCATAAGGTCTTTCATATAATATCTGAAGATCATAGAATCAAGAGCCTTTGCTTCTGCTTCAACAAAATGTTTTGTTGCATAAGAGGTCTTTCCATGACCAATTATAGGCATTGTTTTCTTGCTCATCTTGAGTGATTCATCAAGATTATTTATATCAGACCCTTTCTCATATATCTTTTCAGCTCTCCTGATATACTCATTAAGCAGACCAACCTTCCCGGCAACAGATATTGTTCCGGGTATTTTCATAAGGTGCCGATACCTCTTCCCAAGCCATTGCCTACGCATATTACGATCTTTCATGTCAAGAGCAATAAAGCCTTCTTTTATCTCACGAAGAGTTATTAAACCGGCATCTTTGTCTTTGACAAACTGACCATCAACTATCTTTAAGACATTAAGCTTTATATGATCATATTTCTGAGGTTTTAATCTTTCGTATAATACAGGCCCCCACATATCACCAAACCGTTCTATTGCCTCAGGTCTTGTCCAATAAACACTGACAACAGGTATTCTTACCATGAGATTGTTCTCAACATTATTAGCCTGCTGAGGATCAAACTTGCGACGGTATTCATAAAGCTTTTCAAGAAATTCTCTTATTATAGGTTCACTATCCAGAGCTTTCTCGCCAGGTGTTCTCCAGAATAACTCTCCATTTACACTTATAGTTGCTTTTCTGTAGTTAATCTTATCCTTGCCAAACTTATTGAGTATCTTGTGCATCTCGTATGTTTCTTCTGTATAATCCTGTGCTCTGTCTTCTGCACCAACAGTAAACATACTAAGCCCGACAAACTTATTTTCAAGCATTCTTTGCGGCATGCCAAGCCTTATACCCTTAAGAGTATCAAAGTCACTCCATACAGCCTTCTGATTTGATGTAATTATGTAATAAGCATTTAAAGTCATTGGGAATGGCTGAGTAGGAATATCAGTCTGATTTTCCTTAGCTATAACATCAGCAAGGAAAGCATTAAACTGAATTTCCTTAATAAAGTTTGCAAGATGACCAGCAATAACATTATCAAATGACGAAAGTTCTATATATAAATCTGAGGTTGCTTTTGTATCACTGAGCATCTGTTCTGCATTAGCAATAGTATCAAACCTCTTCATGATATGACGTATCTTTCTTATACTTCTATCACGAAGTTTTTCTTGTACTTTATCAAGAGTGCCTTCTGAGTATTCATTTATAATTTTATTAAAATCAAATGTTCTTTCAAGATCGGCCTGTTTTTCAAAATTATATCTCGGCACATAGCTATCCTTACCAGGGTCTTCAACGCCTTCCGGAAGACTATCAAATATTTTAAGTGTTCCAGATGTACCAGATGGAAGTTTTAAATGAACATCCCTTCCTGACTCCTGATTACGAACAAGGATTGATCTTGATTTCTTACGAACGTCAAGAACAGTATAGAAATAAACATCTCTTTCTATCTCTCCAAACATGTTCGGAACATCATAAACCATCATTATCTCATCACCTTGCTTAAGAGTAGAATATCCTTCTTCATGAACAATATATTCCTGATCTTCATAGGTAAGTTTATGCCAACGTCTTGCAGTAGCTTCTTTATTATAAATAAACTTAAATCTCTTATTAACCTCTGTCATAGGAAAGTTAACATCAAGATTCTTTATAAAGTCATTTCTGTTCAGTTTAAGATACATTGCATTCCAGAACAGGTATTCAAATGGCATTGCTTTGCTTCCATAAAGATCATCATCTGTAAAGTCATGTTCAAGAAGCCATGTCTTTATAAAACCAAACTCTGCTATTCTCAAACTTTCTATGTCCTCTCTTTTTATATTTTTTAAATCTCCGATCATCTGCTTCCAGAAGTGATATGCAAGTATTGAGTCCTCCTGCATATTCTTTGCAATACCAGACCTCTCAAGCATATCCCTTACCTCTGGATAGTTTTTGTCAAAATCATCTCTTATGACACGGCTAAATGCCATCATATTATCAGCGAGCTCTCTTGTTTTCTGGTTTCGCGGAATTTTGACATAATTATTTGCAATACGTGCAGATTCTATCTTGCCATTCTTGATACTTCTTATGATTGGAATGATCCTTATCTGGTCAACTTTGTTTTTCACACCAGGCTGATTAGGATCAACCTGCTCTTCAAGCATGTTTCCATAGATATTTGTCTGAATAAGATGATCCATGAATTTTGACTGGGACATATTTTGGAATGGAGCTTTCAATGGCCCGAAAGATTTTCTATAGCTTGACAAAGGTTTCATCTCCTCATCAGCAAACTCTGCATCAGTGGTCTTGAAATCATATACTATCTGTGTTCCGTCACCAATATCAACAATAAGGTCAACAAAACCTCCTACTTCATGCTTCTTTGATACAAGATGTTGCTCAACAAAAAATATCGCATCCGGATACATGTCAAGAATATCTTTCTTTATCTGCCTGAACTCAGCAACGAGATGATAATAATTATTAAGATCGGTAAACTGATCTTTCTCTTCCTGAGTTATTATTCTGTTTCCAAAAACACTTTCAGCTATATGGTGAATAACTGTTCCTTTCTCAGCAAATTGATCATAGAATCCAATAAGACGTTTCATATAATCATCAGCACGTCCGGCTTTCAATCCTTCTTTTGTAAGTGCGGCATAATCAGACTTATATTTCTCAATCTGCTTTTCTGCAGCAAGTCTTCCCTCAAATGGTTGTGTCTTAAATAGGTTTACAACACCAGTTGAGCTTATTAATGGCTTACCTCCTATGGAATGTGTATGGGTTTGTTCATCAAATCCAACATCATCATGCTTGTTGTTATTAGTTACCATGTTTTTAACAACGGCATCAGCATAGTTGGTATTTGTCTTAATATTATCAGAGTTTTTCCATATAGCATAAGCAAGATTGTCAGCAAGATTATATCTTTTTTTACTTCCAAACATTGCTTTTATAGCACGCCAGAAACGCTTAAGATGATATATAAATCTGTCAATAAAATTACCTCTGAGATGAATCTTTGCTATATCAACCCCGGCACGACCAACATCAATAATTATAGCCTCTTCTATATCTGCCTGTGATGAATTAGGATAAGCTTCTTTGTAAAGATCAATCATCTCAAGCTTGACAGGATGATCTTCCGGTAATGCTTCCCAATAAATGTGAGCATATTCATGGTATTGCGTTGATTGTACTGCTTTATCCGGATCAATGAATACTGCATCACCAAAGGCATGTCCAATAGCCTCATGACTCATCTGAAAGCCTTTTACGCCCCACTTCTCAACAAACTCATAGAAAGCATCTCTGTTTTCAAAATATCTTACTCCCGGATAAGTCTTTTTCAAATGATCAAAAATAAATTTACTCAGCTCTTCATCTTCTGTCATCAATGCTTCTCCGACAGCATCATTAGGCATCATATCTCTTAAATTACCGGCAATAGGAGGCTTGTCAGGAAATACTTCTTTTACTCTCTTTTCATACTGACTGATCATCTCTTTTGACCATGGAACAATCTTTATACCCTTATAATGATCATTCTTGTAATCATTCAAAGCATACAGATCAAACTCATGCATGTTGCCAAACTCAATTATATCATCATTCGGAGATATATGTTCTATTGCTGCCATAGCATCATAAGATACAGAGAAGTCTATTGTTGCCATAGCATTATAGTCAAATGGAGTTGCATATTTGGGATGTGTATCAGCCATTGCCCTAAGGTCTGCATTCCTTGATCCACGGAGTGTATGCTGCATTATCTGATACTTCTCTCTTGCCGAAAGACCTTCAACATCCCATTCATAAAGCTGATTATACATTCTCTTTGAGAGATGAATCCTATAATCCTCACTAAGAAGATTAAAATATGAACCTCTCCATGTACTCGTAGATGTTCCCCACTTTGATATTGTATAGAAAGCAAACAGATCAGCTAGTTCAGGATCAGAATAGAAAATATCATTAAATGATTCTCTTATCTCTATAAGTCTTTTGTCAGGTATATCCTTATGCTGATCATCATTTGATATTTTTAAGGTTCTTCTTCCTCTCTCTTTAAATACCATTATATTTTGGAGAAACTTATTGTCAGGGAATCTGTCACGATAAGCACCTATATTGTCTATAAGCTTTTTCTCAACCGCACTGAGGGTTGACTTTACATCAAGTGCTCTAAGAACAGCAGCAGTATTCAGACCATAAGATATTGCTTTTAGCTCATCCTCCTTAATATATCTCTTGCCTTTGCCTGACATGATCTTATATATGGCTCTATATATCTCACGACCGGTAGTAGAATATTCAAATGTATCTTTGTATATAAATTCCTCAGCAATCACAAGTGCATTGTTTGCTATTGCAAATTCAGTTATTGGCAATCCTTCTTCATTAAACAGATTCTTTACATTTATAAAGTCAAGCTTATTAAGCCTCATCTTTTCATATAACTGTTTCGCTATTTGTAGTTCAACAACACTGTTCGGCATCTTCTGTGTAAGAGAATAGAATTTTCTTATATCAGCAACTTCTCTTGCTGCATGATAAAATTTTATAAGGTTTTTGACATCTGCCTGAGAATAACTACTGAGAAGCTTATTCTCAATATCCTTCATACTGCTATCTCTCACTCCGCCATCATTGCGTCTTAATAGCGTTGCAAAATCCCTAACAAGCAGAGAGGTGAAATATCTTGAAACATTGTCAATATGATTTATTATTGCTGTTTTGTCTTTATAATTAACTGTTTTATCTCCTACTATTGCTATAAAGAACATCTGAGCAGTCTTCTCATTGCATCCGATGAATTCAAGAACAGGGTTTTTAGCATTGTCAAAAGCCATGTTTAGGATATTGGCTATCTCTATTTTTGTCAGACCAAGAACGTCTTCTTTTATACCTGTAAGAATAATCTTATCATCTTCTCCAATATCAAGAGTTAATTGATACTTAAAATCAACTCCTTTGTTATTAATAAGACCATAGACAGTATTCATATCTGTGAACATGCCTTTCATACGAACGCCAGCCATGTTCTCTTCACGAGACTGATTCCATGATAATGGATTGAGAATATTGTATATCCTGTCTTTCTTATATCTGTTTGCAATATGATCAAGAGAACGAGTGTTTATTGATGCATTGATCTTATCATTCATGTCAGGATTCATGTAATCCTGAGCAATGATCATCAAGAGTTCATTTGATATACCTTTTTTACTTTCTCCGGTAATGATATTACCATTATCAGACAAATAGAATGTCCAATTAAATCTCTGATCACCGTCAAAATCAGAGCCACTCCTGAGATGACTCTCTTTGTCAATCATCGTAAAGTTTGCTCCGGGAATATGATACATCAACCGGCCTACAGTATGAGAGTGCGGATCATCTGCAGGAACTCTTGTTGACATGTAAATCTGACCTGGTATAATTCCATCCCTTTCTGTAATCTCCCATTCCATGAGATTACCATCAAGATCAAATAGGTCTATATATTTTTTCTTATTTTCAAGAACATGCTTTATTGCTTCATTTGGTTTTCCTTTGAACTTCGTTTCTGCGTATCTCTGACCAACAGTGCCTGATGCAATATCCGGAAGGAGAATATGCTTTTTATCATTTGTAAATCTCCTTCCTTGAAGTATTCCGTCAGGATCAGGTATCTCCTGCATTGTAGTTCTATTTATTGGAACTTCAAGAGATTTCCTTGTTATATGTGAAGCTATGATCTTCCTTATCATGTTTGCAAATCCGGGTTCATAAGGAGTCATTCCGGATTCAAGCATTCTCTTTAATTCCTCATTTGCATGTTCACCAAGATTCTCTTCAAGCCAGTCAAGCTTTGCCTCATTAACAGTCTTTCCATTTATTTCATTAATAAGATCATTTATGACTATTAACTGAAGATCATTTATCCTGTCTGCTATAACATCTCCATGAGGAAGGATCATCATATTAGCAAGCATCTGAGATGACATTGTGGCATCTCTGGGAATAGTAGGATGCCTTAAATCCTGCTGTATATAAGTATCCTTAGTATATCTTGTCATTATTGATCCAAGAGGAATAACAGGACTTTTTAATTCATTCCCTTCAACATCCCATAGATCAATCATCATTATATTCTTTGAACGCTTGCCTCCGGCATTTTCATAAATCTTCGTTGTTGAACCAAATGATAGCCGATCAATACCATTTGATCTCATGAACTTTCTTATTGTAGCATATTTGCTATCCTTAAACGTATCAGCAAGAAAATCTATGTTGATGATATTACCTTTCGTGAGACCTCTGAAATTGCTCTCAGGATCAATAGATGTATGCAATGCCTTAACAGAACTGAGAACCTCCATGCCTTCAGTGAATTGCTTTGAGAATGTATATCCCATGCTTACTTGCATCTTGTCAGCATATTCACCAGTCATAAACTCAACTCCATCAAATATCTCCCAGTCTCCAAATCTGTCATTTACAAGAGCAAATTGATATGTTTCAGATAGACCTCCTTCAATTGTTGAAAGCAACCGATATCCGGAAGAACTTGAACTACCTGCACGTTTGATGAGATTCACCATATCATTTTCGTATGAAGACATCTCTCCATGAAATAGCTGAATCATATCTTTCATGTTCAAAGCAAAGTTGAACACAAAGTCTTTTGCAAGTTCCCTTCTTTTTTCTGTTCTGAACTTCAGTTTCTCTGCACCACTCATTGGTTTTCCTTCTGGTGAAAGAGGGAAAGAAGGAAGAAATTGATCGAAGAAGCTTTGGTTGTAATTAATGAAATCAGTAAGTACCCAATCAACTGTTTGTTCAAAGTCTGGAAAATCTTTTATGAGATTATTATATGCTTCTTCTGATATTATTCTTTTTGGAACTTCCATAAAATATAGTGATGGTCTGTCTGCAAGCTGACCCATCCATGCATTATAAGAATTGCCTGGCTGAAAGAACTCATAGAGTTGCATAATCCACAAATCCTCAAAAGACAAGTCTTCAGCAGATACTTTCTTTTTAGCAGATGTGTTTGCTATACCATCAATAATGATTATCTCAGCATCATGACCTTCCCTGAAATAAAACTCTGTAATAGCATTTTTGACATGACTGTTTCTTATATTCTCTGCTATAACAAACATCATATTATCCATTACAAATGAGCTGAAGTTGTCGCCTTTGATGTTATTACCTGTTAATGCAAGGTCTTCAACATTCTTTGATGATGTACTCAGCTTGTAAAGATTTGACATAACATTATATTCTTCACTTCCCTGAGTAAAGAACTGTATGAGATATTCTTTTATTTCATCTGGTGTACGTTGCTGCTTGTTTTCATCCACAAATGTTTTATAGAGAAGATTAAACATCAGATTACTTTGATAACGTGGATAATTCCTGCGATATGTATCATGTGCAAGAAGATTATCATAAGTAACATAGTCAGTCAATATATCAGCATCTCTTGATGAATGAGCAAGTGTTTCGTTTGTTCTCTGACTGAAATACTGAGACCATATATCAGTACTTATTCCTGTTATCTCAGATAGAAGTTCAATATCCATCTGATGTTGTGTTCTGCGTAGTCTTTCTCTTTCCTCTGCTGATCTGTTAAGATAGCCACGGAACCGTTCATTCATGTTATTTCTGTATTCCCTGAGTCTCATCTCAACAGAACTGAAGCCCGGATCATATCCGAGATAACGGTATGATGCTACCGTTGCCCAGAACGAATCAACATAATCTTCATAAGTATCTGGAGGATTAAGAAGCTTCATTGAACCATCAGACAAAAGATTATTGCGTCCTCTTGCCATAAAGCCAAAAGTCTTAACAAGCCTTACACTATTATAAAACTCAAACATTGACAATGCTGCTCCGAGACTACTCTGTTCAAGTGTCTCAACAATCTTATCAGTTACATGATCCTGTCCTTTGAGGCTGTTAAGATATTCCCTGAACTGAGCTTCATTATGTACTTCCGCCTGAAATCGTCCAGTTTTTGCTATCTTATAGAATGTTTTCTGAACAGTATTTTCCGACACATCTGCTGCTTCTGCTATCTCTCTCCATAGAGCTGTATATCCCTTGAGTTTATTTGCTATCTTCTGTGCAGCCTCAAATGTCACTCCTGCTGTATCCGGAAAGACAAGATCATCAAGACTTATCTGAACCTTCTTTATTTTTGATTTTAATCTTTTTGCTTTTGTATATGTATCGAGGAGCAACTTTTTATTTTTTCTTATCATTGCCTTCCATACCAGCTTTTCCTCTTCTGACATGGATTCCGTGTCATCTATGCCATTTATTAATGTTTCTAATAGATCACCCCTCCTTATATCCTGAATGTCTGTAATCGCATTTAAAGCCTCAATAAGGCCATTTTTAATATTCCCCCTGTCTTCATCAGTAAGATCATCAACAAAACCCTCTACATCCATCTTATGCAACCCGGTTCCTTTACCGCCGAAAAGCATATCATGCATGATCATCTCTTCAGAAATCTGATTTGATATAGCAGCATCATACCTTGATGCAAGATCAGATGTCAAAGCAATAACATTTTCAAGAACAGAGTTTCTTGCAGGTCTTAATCCAATAAGTTCAAGAATCTTTCTTGCAATAGCAATAAAAACATTTGGCGCTTTGTAAACATCAATATCAAGAGGTATTGCAGCAAGATAGACGGCAAATTCTGGATTGGAAAAAGCCTCTGCAACAAACTCATGAACATCAATTATACTTTCAAGAATAGCATCTTCACCATAATTATCAATAACATGATCATATATTGCCTGAAGAGCATTTACTGCCTCAATATCAAGATCATTTACAAAATGCCTTAGATTTGGATCATTGCTTAAAACAATATCTATCTTCTGAGACGTTATACTATGTATAGTTTCATGAGCAAATACATGACTGAAAAAATATTCGGGAGTAAACCACTGCTTGTCTTTTCTTGACCCGTTCTTTAATGTGGCATATCCTGCTGCCATCTCAGGAATAGATATGAGTATCCGGTTTAATCGTGATGAGTAATCAGCAGGCCATTGAGACTTTTTATTTATGAACGTTATAGTTGAACCAGTCTTTTTTGTACAATCGGCTATTGATAAAAGTATCTGCTTTGCAATATTACTTTCCGGATACTTAATATACTTTGCAATGTCATTATAAGAATATATTCTGCCAATTTCAATATCATGATCTTCAAAAAACCTGTTAATGTAATCTCCAAACTTTTTGATGTGATCTCCTATTATTTCAACATGATCCTTCATGCTTATAGGCATTCCAGGTATGTCTTTTAATATACGCTCATCAACAACTCTTGCAAGCTCTATCAACTGACTGTCGGTAAGATTATATGGAAATACTTTATAATAATTAGGATTCTCTAATATATCATTCTTTATATTATCAAGAGATCGATCGAGATCATCAATTTCCGTTTCAAGAACACGCATTACAACTTCCGTATCAGTAAGTTCCTTCTTTGTATACTCTTCAGATAATTTTAGCGATAACTCATCATGATATGCGTCCTGCTTCTGCTGTATCTCATCAATATTTTTTCTTATATCATTTAGTCCCCCAACAGAAAGAAGAATGTCCATAAACTGATTTTCAATATCAGTAGCATCGCCAATACCATGAAGAAGATGAGGATATGTTGAGAAAAAAGATGATTCATTAATCAAATCAAGCTTAAGCCCCTTTGTTTTATGACACCAGATATATTGGCGAAGTTCCCTTATACTTCTCTTTCCCTTGTGTTTTATAAAAAATGATGTAGCTATTCTATTCCTTCCAAGAAAAAACTGGTATACTGCTTCTTCAAATGACCCTGGCTCACGAGATATTCTTTCCATATCTTTTTTGCCTATCTGCCATCCTTTCCTTATGCCAAGTTTTTTGACTTTTCCAAGATAAGGAGGAAATCCCTCTATTGACATCTGAACCGGTTTGCCATATCCAGCTTTAGCAGGAGTTGTCTTTATGCCCTGAGGCCTAACAGGAACAAGATTCATTTGTCTTGCAGACTTGATAATACTGCCTGCAAATTGCTGACCAGCTTTTTTGTTTCTATTCTCTTCGGCAGCCTTAACATTTCTCTCAGCTCTAAAATCAGTTATCTGAACAGAACCAATAGACTTTCCGTCAAGGACAATATCAATCTTGTCACCATAAGGTATGCCATACTGATCAACATGCTCAAGAAGTGGATTCCATTCTGCTTGCTTGACAAGTCTTAAAGAAAACTTTCTGTTATTAATGATAGCATTACTTATCTTTTCTTTGTCTTCTTTTGGAGTATTAAGATCAACATACCCTCTTACAGTTCTGCCATCATCAAGTTTTACTTCTATAACATCAACCATCTTGCTCCTTCCTATATATGATGCAGTTCCTTCAAGAATATTACCTCTTGATAATTCACTTTGTAGTTTCTTGTTTTTATCAGGAATAGGAAGCTTTTCAAATTCATCTGCAGCAACATCCTCAAACTCTATGATATGATCTTCAAGTATAGCTTGCTTTTCAAGGAGCTGAGATATTTCTTCATTTGGATTTATTATATTGCCTTTGTCATCATATTCAGCTATTGATTCAAGCCTGCTATTAACATTTTCAAGAAGAGTGTTTAAAGTATTTACATCAGGTTCAAGTATCTGTCCACTATCCGGGTCAACAGCAACAAGATTATTCTCTACAAGACCAGGATACTGAGCAGCAATCCTATCATTTTCTTCTTTTATTTCTTTTTTTTCTTCTTCACTAAATTTCCCTGCATTTTGTTGTAATATCTCCTGATCTGTCTCAACAGTAGTTTCAACAGTCATGTCAAGTATTGATTTTTGAGTCTCTGCAATAGTCTCTGCCATTTTCTGCTGTCCCATCTTCTGAGCAACAAGCATGGCAGTAATAGATTGTTCAGGAGTTAACTTACCACGATAACTATCAAAAAGTTTATCAAGCCTGTCTGATTCTTCTTTGCTTAATGTGCTATCTGATTTATGAATAATATTGCCAATCTCATTATATAGCTTTGCCGGAAGCTTTACATTAAATTCTTTTCCGGTAGGAGTAGTTCCTTTGATATGAACATTTCTTCCTATTGTTGAAGAAAGAGTAAAGTCAGCTGTCTTCATAATAGGACTGAATGCTGCGACAGTAAGGAATGTATGAAGTTGATCGCGCCTCCATTCTTTGTTTGCCGGACCTTTTATATTCTTTGGATCAGCAAGACCTGCCATATAATAGTTTGCAACCTCTTCAAGATATTCTTCCATTATACCATGCCAACCAGCAGCCTTACTTAACTTACCAACAAAGTGTCTTATATCTGTAACACCCTTTGACTTCATGAATCCGGATACAGCAGCACTCTTTAATAATTGCTCATTAGTAAGGTTTTTAAGCTTACCCTTCAAGGGCTTTGAAAGCTTCATATATCCACCAAGACGCTCAGTAAATATTTCTGAATATGCGTCCCACCATCCTATTGCAATAGCCTTTCCAGTGCCTTTACCTGTATCAAACTCAACATCTGCAACAAGCTTACCAAGTTCCGGATCAGCAATTAGATTTACATTATCAGTAGCATATTCAGCTATATTGGAAAGATACTGCTGTGGTATTGCAAGAGTTTGCCCGGCGGCGCCAAGAGCAGAAGTAGCTATCTTTTGTGCAGTTATCTTTTTACCGCCGAGAGTAAACAGTTTTTTTGTTCCAAAATCTTTAAGGGCTTTCTTTCCTATTGCTGATACACCAGTATATGCTCCTCTGGTTAGCGCAAATTGAGCTATATACGGAACCATATCTATAACTCCCTTGCTGACAATATATGCTCCACTTTCATTACCGAGAGACTGAAGATAATTCATTGTAGCAAAGGTCTCAAGCATCTTTTTCTCTCCGAATGTTATAGGCTCATTTTCTTCAAGTTTCTGAACAACCTGTTTTACATGCATCTTTTCTATCATCTCTTTTGTCATAAGAGTAAATAGGTTTTGTGCATCAGTTGTTTTAAAAGCTCTTCCTATATCTGTTATTCCTGCTCTTGCCTCAGGGTATGATAAAAGCCTTTCAAGGTCTTTTTTTGTTTCTTTAAGAGTAACATAATCCTTTCTCATTGTATTGAACCACTGATATACATTATCACGGCCATACTTTTCTATGAGATTATCAAGATTGCCATACTGTGATTTTGCCACCTGCTGAGGAATAGGATAAGGACTGATATTGATATTACTTCCTGTAATGTCAAAACTACGTTCAAATCCAGCATCAACTATTGCCTCTTTATAATATCTTAATGCTTCGTTAACCTGAGATAATTGATGATTTATGAAAAGCTTTGCTCCTTCCGGAGTAAGTCTTCCATCTGAATCATACATGAATTTCGGAAGTAGATTAGATAGTATCCGGTTTTTTATATCAGTCTTGTCAATCGGCTCCTCTCCTTCTTTTGTTTCTATCTTGAGATTTGCAACAAAGTCAGATGCAGCTTTATCAAGCATCTTGATCTTCTTATCAAAGTTTGCTATACGATATTCATTTTTGTCAAGTGTCTCACTATATATTTTGTCAACATCCTCCTGAGCGGCATATTTTAATTTCTGTTTTTCTCCCCATATCATATTAGCATAGGATATTATTGATTGAGGAGTGTTATTATCAAGTTTTAATTTCTCTCCAAGATCAAGCTGATCTTCAAGACCACCTATATATGCTCGCCATGCAGTACGTTCTGAACCTACTTCATTTATATAATCATAATCACGTATGCCGTCAGGATTATTAAAACTGCCTATCCCAAAGCTTCGAAGAGCTTTCTGTTTCTCTTCCTTACTTATTGGCTTAAGCTCTTCTTTTAATCTTTCTTGTTCAGCTCTTAACGCTTTAATCTGATTTGATTTTTCTTTGATTTTTCTTTTATCATCAATTGCTTCTATTCCTGGAACGGCAATACGAAATGCTGACTTCTTATCAACGTACTTACGAATATCCTCTTGTTCTCTCTGAAGTTTATTTATCTCATCATCTATATCACGTATTCTTTGCTGCTTCTCTCCATCATGCATTATTTGTATTTCTTCCTCATTAGGTTCATAAACCTCTTCTGGATCGTCATACATTTCTTCTGTTATGATAGGAGTTGCTGCCTCAAAACGATCTTCAAAAGAAAGCTCTTCCTCTTTATCATATACCGGAGATATAGGTTTAAACTTATCATCACTTGTATATAGAGGAGTGGCTGCCTCAAACCTTTCATCGAGCGACTTCTTTATTGAAGTATCCTGCATGATATAGATATTTAATAAAAATTATTCATAACTGACAGAAACCTTTCCGGTCTGTCTGTCTCTACGGAATAAAAATGTTTTTCTACTTACCGGATCATTGTATTCTGCATTCTCATATTGAGGATTTCTTGTGGACGGCTTATAATCAAGATATGAATTGAGAACATTTATATTACCACTACTTATAAGTTCAAGAACATTCATGTCCTCATCATACATATGAGAGTAATCAAGAACTGCTTTATTTTGACCTGTATATGTCATGTCATATTGCTTTCTTGATGCTTCATTAAACACGGCTGGTTCCCAAACAGTACCAATATAAACTGTACTTTTTCTTACTCCTCCCTGAATTCCTGATGTAAGACCTTCTTCATACGCATAAGATAAAGTAAAATCATGATCTTCTAAGTCTTGTATCATACGACGTTTATGTGATGCAGCAAGCGTAGCAGCAGCCTCTTTTTCTTTTCTTATCTTTCTTCTTTTATATGGAGACAATCTTTTTTCTTCATCTGTCAACTCAGTATCGGCAGCACCTGCCTGTAACGGAGATTCTTCATCCGGATCAATGAGTACCTGTATTGTCGTTCCTACATATGGAACACCACCAACCATCTTCATCCCGGCAGAACCTATGGCTTTTGTTGATGCAATTATCTTTAAATCATCAAGATTTCCGTCTTTATTATATGCCTTAAATGGTTTGTTTGTATTGTTTAATGCAATTATATTACCAACCTGTGCATATGAACTAAATGAAAGTAATGCATCATGCGGACGAACCTCTCTGTGCGTTCTCAGAGGTTCATAAACATTAGGAATATATGAGCGCTGATATGAATCACCTTCCATTGCTTTCTCCATCTGCTTCATATATAATGCATCATATCCACCATCCATTCTTTTGAAGTCTTCTCCTGCTTTTATTCTTTGCATGAAATAGTCAGTCATTGATTTGAATGCTCCACGTTCTTTCTCATGAACAGCATTGTATTCTGCTTCAACTGCTCTCCTTACCTCAGGATCAGCCAATGAAGCTATTGCTGCAAGAGATATATCACTATCTGATGTCTTTACTGTTCTAGTAATCTTTCCCGTCTTTGGATCAGTATAATCAAATTGTTCTCCTTGCAACTGATCATTTATAGATTGGAGAATATCAGACATCTCTTTTCTTTTTGGATTTGCGAATACAAATGGATCACCACCATTATTTCTGTATTCGTCATATCTTGCAGCATTCTCTTCATATTCAGATTGACTTATCTGCTGAGAACCATAAGCCTGTTTTGCTTTTTCCCATTCCTGCTGAACCTGTATATCTTCTCTTACTATATCATTGTTTATGAATTTATCCATCAGAGAGTACATTTTCTGCGATTGTAGAACATCTCTTTCCCAACCCGGATGTTTCATTGCAAAGTCAGCGATCTGGTCTGTAAGGCCAATATAATAGTCCTCAAGGCGTTTTTGATTATGCTCAGTCGCTGCAGTATGCTCTTTCATAAGAGAAGCATAATAAGCTGACTTTTGTTCTTTAGCAGCCTGTGCCTGCATTTTGTATGCTTCACGTTGGTAAAGCCTATCCATGTCTTTGCCATAATCATGAACATAACTAAGTGCTTTACCTGATCCATATGAAAGAAAACCAGCCATGACTACTATCTCTTGAATGTTATGCCAGTGTCACCTATCTTTTTAAGAGCATCCTGTTCAGCTTTAAGTTGCCTTGCTCCAACAATATTTGATATTCCTGCTATTGCAAGATTAGCCATCACATCCTGATTACGATACCAATCTTCTATCTTCATCTTGCTTATATCAAACTCCTGTCCGGCAAGAGCAGTGTCAACACTTATCACATCAGAGAACTTTCTTGCTTTCTCTGATGCGTCAGCAAACGATAATTGGGCTTTCTTATCAATAGTTGTTCCAAGAATATTCTGCATCTGAGCCATCTTCTCAAGTCCCGATGTACTTCCGGATTCTGATACAAGCCTTGTCATATCAGCTCTTGTTTTATCTATTTCTGCATTAAGAGCATTTAAAACTTTTGGTTCATATCCGAACTCTGCAAGTCTTCTTGTTTCTCCGGATAATCTTTTTAGAGTATCACTTATTCTCATATCCGGAGCACGACCTGCAGCAATAAGTCCGGCAGCTCCTCCAGCTACCTGAGCTGCGCCAAGAAGTTCTGGCAAAAGATCAAGAGCCGATTCAGACTGATCATATTCTCCATATATAGCAGAACCATAAGGAGACTTTTCTCCAGTCTTTTCAAACCGATTAGTGTCTGGATTTATCTGATATTCATTACCATCTCCATCATAAGCAATATCTCCGGACTGAGACATTACAAGCTTGCTTTTTGGATCATACTTCCAGTCTGAAATATCTTTGTTTTTATCATCTTCCTTAACAGGCCCTCCTTTTGTCATCTTATTTGTCTTTTTCGATTTGTCTGCTTTTGGAGCAAGAGAATCAAGATCAACACCATGATATCTGAGAACGGCAACCTCTCTCGGATTAAATATTATCTCCCCATCACTTGCCTTGATATTAACATTTCCCTTATTTTTTGATGCAGTCTCACTATCATCCCATCCAAGAAAAGATCGGCCAAGTTCTTTTGCATATTCTGCATTCTCGGCAGGTACAATAAACGAGCCATCTTCTGCTGTCATGCTAACAGAATCAGATTTGCCGGTGCCAGGCCCTTTGATCTCTCCTCCCTTCTTGTATCCATAGGCACATAAGGCACCGGCTGTCTTTGACGAATATGAATCTGACCATGTAGATGTTGCTCTTGCAATATCTTCCTTACGATCCTTTGATCCAAAGAGCCTACCTATGCCACTTGTTAACGCTCCAACACCTGCTCCTATCGCAGTACCAATGCCAGGTGCTATTGCAGTACCAAGAGCGGCTCCCTTGCCAGCACCTGATATTACAGATGAACCAGTGTCAAGAGCATTTGCTTTCTTTAATACTGATGCAGGATTATCACGATAACTCAAATTATCAACAAGAGCATTCCTCTTATTGTCAAGCATTTCTGTAATAATCTTAACAATCTCTTCTGGCACTTCTGATAATGGACTTACCTGACCTCCATCAAGATATTTGCCTTTAGCTTTTATTTTACCGCCACATTTAAGCTTTTTTACTGCACTCATATCATTTCGCGAAAATTCGTTAACATCTGAAGAAACCTTGCATCATTGGTTTCTGTATTTACAAAAGTGATTTTCAAATAACCACCAACCATTCTTTCGCGGAGTATCCTCGGGAAGTTGCCTACCCATCTTTTATTACGATACTTCAATTTATGATTTATATATCTTGCATTAGGGCCACTGAAGTATTCTGTAATGTCATCTCCGTTTTCAAGAGTATATTCAATATATGAAAAGAACTCATTATTACCTATGATCTCAAATGTATCAAAGATTTTTGCAATATTGCTATCATCCTTTACAATAATAGTAAAGTATCTCGGGAAGTTACCAGTGAAATAATTACCTGTCTGGCCAGAACCAAAATGATACATATTACGATCATTTATTCCAGGAAATGCATATAATGCATTATTTATATTAAAATAATAGGATGCAGCAAAGTCATAAAATCCAGTAAATTTATTATTTGTTATATTAAATCCAATTGTTTCATGAAAATCGTTAAAATAAGACATTGTTATATAAACCATCTTTTCCTTTGGATTAAACCCACCTGATATGCCATAAATAATAGACGGAAAATCATTATTCATTAATTCATTTGGAACATTATTAATAAAGAAATTATCAAGTCCGCCAATGATTGATTCAGGAGTTATCTGAAGTGAATTTGTAATACTAACAAAAAGCTTCTTTATAGAATCATACCAATGGAACCCCATATTTGATTCAACAAGACCAAACTGATTTGAATTACCAACATATTCAACAAGCTGATCATTACGCTCGAAAATTCCAGATACTCCAAGCTGAATAACTTTACCAAGATCACTTGACATTAAAGCTCTTTCTCCAATAGGAATATACCCAACGCATTCTTTTTGCCAATAAATAAGATTATTAAATTTATGTTTGATATTTGTTATAGCACCAAACTTTTTGTCAAGCTGATATTTATTCAAAGGCTTAAATATTCTGAATGAATCTTCATACTCGCCATATTCTTTAGGATCAGAATATCTTATATCAGTATCAAATACTGATTGATGAACAAAATTTAATGGAACGGGAAGATAATGCCTTTGAGGATTATCAGTTGAATAACCATCATTGTAGTTAAATTCTTCCCAACGGTTAAATCCTGTCTCCCAATGCAGACCAGCTCCAGTCTGAGTTAATGCAATCCTGTCCTTGCCAACATGCATACCATCCCTTAATTCAAGATTTATCCTTGACTCAATCGGAGTAAGTATAGTATGACTATATCTTCTATCAGCAGTTACAAGATCAGAATTAGATTGTAATCTGAGAAAATCCCATATACAAACAAATGTGTCACCACCAAATATTTCTATCTCATTGAATATATATGATCCATTATTTTCTATATCTGATAAAACATCGTCATTTATTTCCTGATAATGGCCTGTTGATATATAAGTTGACGATGCAAGCGCAGAGTCTGACAATCCGCCATATACTGTTGTTTTAGGTCTTTTAAGAGAACATATTAGCATTCGTGGATCATCATATGGAAGGCTCATTACTCCTTTTACATTAGGAGGAATGTCATCTATATCAAGAACAGCAACACCAAGATTAGTTATGTGAGATGTTCTTATACGGCCATCAACACTTATTGCATTTGTATATCTAAGAACTTTTGATGGATTTCGTGGGTCAACAACTATCTCATCTCCGTCTCCTTGACGATATTTGGTATAAAAAAGTATGTCATGTTCAGCTCCTCTTGCACCATTGCCTGTTTCAGAATCATTATAGAATTCATAAAACTTCTGATATAAATTTATACCAAGAGTATCAGCAGTCATTCTTACCCCATATCCTCGCAACTCTGTTTCCTCCTGATTATCCGGATCAAATGGAGTCATATAATATCTGTTTACAAGCTTATCTCCGGATTGAATGGAAAATTCACTTAATCCAAACATATCTTCAGGAGTATAGAAAACATATTTCCCACGTTCCTTTGATCCTTCATTTGAATATCTTCTGAAACTATAATTTGCATAAAGATTATTGCCGTCTGCATACATAAATCCCAATGCACCATAAGCAAGATTTTGCCTTTCTATCGGACACCTTACAATAGAGAAACCACTTATCTTATCTCTTATTGATGTAATATCAAGACCTGAAATTGAAAAGTAATTTATTAATCCATAAGTATATTTATCATATTCGTATGGAGTTGATATACGATTTGATGTACGACATATTGGATAGAGATTATCTTCATATCTTTCAGGGAAACGAGTATCTCCCGGCCCAATAGTTATTCCTTCTACTGTTGTAAGAGTATTATTGAGATGTCTTACAAAAAATGGCCTTCCAGTTTTATCAAAAAACAATACTCCGAACCTTACTTTCTCGCCAGCTGGATAACCTTTTAGTTTGTTGCAGAAATATGTATTTCTGTAATTATAATACTCATCATATATATTTCTTGTCTCAAGTTCATAATCACTGTTTATATTGTATGGTGCAGTTGCCGATCCTTTTCGATATTTCTTTATTACAGTTGCAAGTATCGCAAATCCTGATCCACCTGTAGATAATGGCGCAGGCTTAAAATAATTGCCGGCAGGAACTGTAATAGTACCATGCAAAATGTCATTATATGTAACTTGTGTATTTGCATAGTGATATAACATTGGTATAATACGTGCAGATCCAAGTTCATATTGACCGGTCAATGTACCATTAAGTGGCCTCGTATTATTGTTGTATGATGATCCATACTCTCTTGTATCAAGAAGTATAGTATATTGAAGAGGAGTTATCTGAACATCAATCTTGTTATTTTTGCCTTCGGAGTTAAGAGTGCTTACATCAAGTTCCTCTCTTTCTTCAATATTAGCTATTACATTATACTTTCCAGTTGAGACCATATCTTTGCATCGTTTAATAAACAAAGATGTCTCTGCTGCCTCAGATATAGTTACAACTCCTAATTCTTCACTACTAAAATAATCAATAGTTATAGAGTTGCCTGATATATTACCTTCATGTATGATTGAACCAGATGCTATTGAATTAAGATCATTACTATAAAATGCAGCAACCTGAATAGTGTCATAATCATCATCAATATCTTCTATTGTGAATCTGATACCTTTTGTTGTATGTTTATCTGGAGCATCTCCATGCACATTCTGATAATCAGCATATGTTGATCCGGGTGATCCACTAAAAACAGAAACAGGTGAGCTTAAGTAAGACCAATCAGTATAATAACCATCCTTATATAATCTCCATGCAAAATAATACACTCCTGCTTTTAAAGAACCGCCAGATAATTCGGAAATAAACTTAAAACTTCCATATCCATTATCAAGCGAAGGAACAAAATCAATAAACTTATAATCAACTGCAATAAGAGGAGTTCCAGCAAGATTTATAACTCTCGGCTGATTATGAAAATCAGTAAAATATAATCTCTGAATATTTTCGTTCTCATATACTCCAAACATTGATCTTATGGGATAACTAGAACTAAGATTGAAGTTATCATTAGAAGTATATATTATATCTCTTACTTGCGAAAAACTAGTCTCACTATTGAATATTAATTCTCTTATTGCAACATAATTATCAATATCATTCAAAACAATTATAAAATGTCTTGATCTTATCTTAGCATATCCCATAAAGACCTCTCTTGTCGGAAGAGTATATATTGGAGTCGTTCCTTTCAGACTTCTCCATACATATCTACCAGATTCTGTGTCATAGATCAGTCCATTGCGATTATATCGCATTGTTCCTTCTGGCTGATGATATTCATTATTATCAAGATGAATACCTTCTGATATACGATTTACAACACTCATTACATCTGCCTTCTTTCATATTCAGACCATTTGCCATCCTGTGCTCTTGCATGACGGACAGCAATATTATAGTCTCTCTCAAGATCAAGAACCATCTCTCTATATCCAGGACGCATGAATTTCTCGCTCTTAAATAATCTCCAGCGATATTTCATTGCAAATTTGTATATAATGAATTTTGTTATAGCATCTATATGCGATTCATTGACTATCCAAAATCCATTCTCATCAGTCTCTATATACTGATAAACAATTGTCAGCTCCTGTCCATTGAACTCATTTATTAATTGAAGTTTCCCTGCAACCTCTTCCCAATAATGATTGTATATAAGACTTGCATTAAGTGGAATCCATACGTAAGATATTTCCTCAGTCCTGTCATCAACCTGAATAGGAACATTACCAAGCTTGCGATAATGAGCATTAGTCACATCCTCCCAGTTGCCACGTAAAACAGCTATGACTTCATAACAATCATCAGGGAGATCAACTATTGAGCCTGATACTATAATTGCTTTTGACTTGACGGGATAGCCATTAAGCGAACCAATTTCTTTTTCAATATATTTTGCCCACTTAAGCATCTGGTTCATATATCTTCCAAGTTGTTCCTCGGATTGCTCAACAGCATTAATCAATGCTTGTCTTATAGGTACTCTCTTCATGTCTTTATGTATTTATAAGCAAGGTCGGTACAGCTCATTTGCATTAATGCCACCTGCATCTCATCTCCCGGATAAAACTTAACTGGAATACTATTGTCTTTTCTTACATTTACAAAAATCATTGATGACAATATTTTTGATGATGGGAAATATATCTTTTTCTCATTACTGTTTAACTTTCTTAGTTTAGTGCTATAAATGATAAATCTTGCTTTCTGTACGCTATTACATACTAAGGTTGCCGGATAACCATTAAAAATAAGATTCTTTACATGATGAAAGAATCTTTTTACAACAAAACATACATCATCAGCAGATACTTTAATTCCTTCTTTCGCAAGACTTGATGATACTATTAATGATATTTTATCTATGTCATTCCTACTCCTCGCCATGTCCTTCTGATCTCAAAATCTTAAATTGTCTCTGCGAATCATTAATAATATCTGGAATAGAACCTTCTGAAATCTGAAAGTCCTTTGTACATATCTCAAGTATTGCACGCTGAGCAGTTGATATATCAACAGGATATTGATCCTCAAATGTTCTTTGTCTTAATATTCCGCCATCATGTATTTCAACTTCAAAAGGATTCTCAGCTATAATTATTGCCGATGCTTCCATGCAAAGAGGCCATAAATAAATATCATTATGTATTCTTGAATAGTATCCATAATGACTATTTGTTTCTTCACCGATCTCTATTCGCATCATCAACGTATTAAAATCACACGGTTCAAAATGCGTAATAGCAGATGATCCGGAAACACGATACAGTCCAAGATCATCAGGAAGGTCAATTACGGCCGGTATTTTGCCTTTAGAAAGCCAAACACTACTTAAACTAATAGCAGGATCATCTGCAGCATTAACCTTGCTTAAAACAAGTCTATGAAGCCTCTGAAGCCATGATGGATTTACCTTATTGGTATAAGCATAATCCTGCTGAATAATCATTGCACGATAAGCATTGAATTTCTGTAATATCCAAAGCTCATCAATATCAGCATCGTCTTCAAGAGCATGCTTAAGCTCCATAACATCCCAGATTATTTCTGCTGCTGTCATATAAGCCAATATTTTATAGTTAAAATTATAGCCTCAATAATTGCCCATCCAAACATTGCAGCAAAAGAACCATAAACACTGCTTTCAAGGTCTCTCCATTCAAACTTGCCTTTGCCAAGTGCTTTATCCCATATAAATTCCTTAAATGCTCCTGCAAAGACTCCAACAAAAAGAGCAATAGCCTTATCCCAGCCATACATATCTCTGTGAGGTATTACAGTAAACAGTATGAGAACTATAATAGTTATCGCTGCTGATGCAAGAAGATGTTTATCTTTGTCGCTCATTTCTTAATCCAATCTTAAATCCAAGTTTACCCTGAAAGACATTGCTGCTACCTATACGATTATACTGTAATCCGTATAGTTTATTGCATGTCACGTAATCTATTCCAACACCATAAGCAAATTCAGTTCCCATTGCACCAGCAAGGCCAGATACATATAAAGCATCTCTGTTATAATATATCTTTTCTGTAACCGGGTATGGAACCTTAATTTCTTTTGTTATGGTTTTGTAATGAACAATAGGTTGATACCATTGATCCCACCAATGAACAGTTCCATCAACATGTAACTCTGTCCATACTCTGATACTATCATTATAAATGGAGTCAAGATAAATATTAAGCTCAGTTGATGGATCAATAGTCGGCTCAGGTATTGTTTTGATGATGTAAATAATAGTATCTCTGTAAACAATACTGTCTTTGATAATAATTACAGGAGGTTTGTTTGCCTCCGCAATAAGACTATCAACAAATTCATTGCTGAATAACTCATATCCCTTCGGAGGACATTCTTCTCTATGCTTACACTCACGAAGAAATATAAAATAGAATAATCCTATCGTAAGAACTATAAGGAAGGTTTTTGTAATAACGTCTTTCATATCTTAAAGTATTACTAATCTGAACTTATTTGGCAGTACAACTCTCAATAAATTCATAGCTTTACTGCTATCATAAGTATCAAGATTTCCATCATTATTTATGTCAACAAAAATAGTACCTGGCATTATACATCCTTCAATATCAACTTTTGCTCCACTCGCAAAATTTCCAGTATGTATAAGTATGCCATCACGTCCTGGAACATTCTGAACAAGCCATGAATGACCAAATCGCGAATGCTGTATTCCCTTACATTCATACTCTCCTCTCGGTATGCAACTAACTTTTCTTTCATTATTTTTCCATGGAAGCTCAAGAGTTTTGACTGTAAGAATACATCTGTCAGCTTGAAATATAGATAGAGAACCCATTGTTTGATGCTCGTCATACCTTCTTGCAAGAACAGCTATGATCTCTCTGATATTATATGATTCTTTTGATACTATCATAATAAACAACAATTATTTTGTTCCAATAGAAGATTCGCCAGAATAAATGCCTTTTCTGTTATTCTTTTCATCCTCATTCCATTGCTGATAAAAATAATGAATTTCGTCAACCTTTCTGATAAGCTCTTTGTTATTTGGAACCGCCTGAATAATTGCATTCATTTTCTGATTAATTAGTTTTATCTCATCAATTCTTGCTTTATTATTCTTTTCAAGATCAGTTCTTAATTTACGTATCTCATTATTTGATGACGAGATACTATCAATCATTGCATTTTGAATTTCTTCATAACAAGAACTAAATGATTCGAAATCCATTATTTGCTTATTGCTACCATATACAAACTTAAATGCCGCCGCGTAAATACCGGTAACTGTAAGAAATACACCTAAGATTATACTTGCAGCCTTAAAGTAGTATATCAATCCCTTGCTTTCTTTACCGGTCTTTTCCATGGCTTATTTTGTTTCTCTGTTGTGTATTGCAAGTACAAGAAAATATACACTTATACAAAACAATATAACTCCCCAAAATGCTGATACTCTCTTAAATACTACAACTGATAATGCTATATTCAATACTTCTGATGCGAACATCCATCTGAAGAACTTTCCAGTCCATACTAATATCCAATTGATTCCTATGACAAGAAGATGAAGAACCTTTCCGAGAATAGTCTTACGTGGAATAGATATCCACCATGTCTTGATTTTACTGAAGAACTCTTTCATTTCAATTTCCATTTTTACGTGTATAAATTATCTTTTCTTTAAATATACTATATATACCTGATGATAATCCAAGGCCAAGCAAAAATGATATAGCGTTATTACCAACCGAGGCAATCCATTCAGGAATAAATTCAGTTACATTTATCTGAATATCTCCTATAAGAAGCAAACCAACTATCGCTGCATCAAAGAGAGCGATGATAGTAAGTTCAGGCCAATTGTCCTTAAGCCAGAATTTTACACTAAATGTTTTATCCTGCTCTCTCCTGTTATTGTACTTAGTCAGAAAGCATATTGCTATTCCGAGAATGTTGAAAATTACAAGAATTAATGTTTTCATAATTACCAATATTAAGTTATCCTATCCTAACAATCCTTCCATTATAATATACCGGCCTCCCCTGATGAAGCACCGAATCACTATCACCCTGAGGAGGAGCTGAAGCAACCGTAACTGTTACTGTCCACGTCTGCGATACCCCACTATTCGAGACAGTATAAGTAACAGGGTTGCTGAAATTCCTCGTTTCACCACTTGCTGGACTTATCGTTATCTTATCGAATAAGTTCATCTCTTCATTATCTTTCCACCGAACTTAACTATACGCCCCGTTGAATCCACGGGAGGTGCTGCGTCCTGTGTTACCGTTACAACCCACTCCTGTATCGTTATCCCGTCCTCTGCCGTGACCGTATAAGGCACGGGGTTAGTGAAGTCTCTCGACACTCCGCTTGCGGGGATAACCGTTGCCCCGTAGGACAGTGTTATCGTCGGGGTGAGGTCTCATAGCTTAAAAATTAGTCCTCTGTATTTAACAATACTTGAATCTCCTGCCGGAGAAGGTTCTACGTCGGGGGGGCTATAGTTCGACCATGTGCTATACCACACATCAAGCACGGGGACGAACTCGGTAGTCGACTTTTGGCATCCTACTGCATTCGGGTGGTCATCCCCATCAATATACGCGTCTATAGCTACATTCCCCGACCCGCTGGCTATCGTATGCACAACAACCCCATCTTCAACTCGGTGATGATTATTAACCCCGGTTAGTACATTATACCAATCCCATACATAGACGTTCTTATTTTCCCAATCTGCATCCTGCAACCAATCATAAACAAGCCAGTTGTTAAATGATCTTGCCCTCGCAGCGTTAGTAGCATCACTCAGGGGAGGAGCAGTGATCACGACAAACATTCTTCCGGGGTTAGCCTTAAAGTATGTCAGGATAGTGTCATACAATGCCCTTACGTTGGTTTCGGTATATGTATTACTTCCTGCTGGATCACCATAGATATCTTCGGGATTAGTTGCGTTGTCGGCAATGATGTCTGAGTTTGGATAACAAGACTTAAACATTATAATTTCATTTTCACCACCGGGATCAGAAAGAGTTCTCGTATAATCCCCAAACTGAATATCCTTATCATATTCGGTATAGACAGCACCCATAATATTATCTCTGCGTGTCTGACTATTCCCCTGAACGGTCTGATCCATGAACCAAGTCCACCAATCACCGATATCGGTATAATCTCCGATGCTTGCATTGTACGGAGCACTCCATGAATAATCAATCCCGGAGAAGAAATACCCCGCATCATTCATCGCATCTCCAAGTCCACCCCATGCGTCTGCCACCCAATTACCGCCAGAAGAATGATGAATGAACACTGCCTTCTTATTATAATACTCTGAATAACCTAAGTCTGGGGCAGAACCGGAATATGGAAGCCCTACGTCTATACCCCCATCGACAAGATCAGAGGTAGCTGCAAGTTTTAAAAAGGTAATATCAGGAAGCGACCAATCTGCTTTTCTTGCTCCCCGTATCTGAGAACTATCAAGACTTACAAAATCGGCATCGGTAACAGTATAATCAGTATTTAATATCCATCCAGGCCAGCTTCCTGCACCAGTCTCCTGTGTTGCCACCCAAGTATTATTACTTTCTGTATAGACCGAAGGATTATAGATACCAGCCTGTTCATAGTCTGTACTTGAATTATCATAAGCTAAATTATTTCTCATCTCAATTCCTCTATAATTAACTAAGACAAGAGGTAAATCAAAGAATCCGCCAAAATTATGATAAGATGTATTGTTAAAATATTTGGCACTATTATCATCTCCAAGTTCAAGATTATTATAAAATCCATAGCCTATACAATATGCTGCAAGACAATTAGTCATTTCAACAAAAGAATATCCTTGTGGATAATGTCCAGCCTGATCTACCCCAACGGCAGATGTTTTAAAACCATTTCCTTCAATATTTCCACTACATA
>Ga0255344_1001295_pt1 | contig 34136 bp, 37 predicted proteins | sample wastewater_treat_5_FD_192414 | JGI IMG/M metagenome (GOLD analysis project Ga0255344, IMG submission 192414) | Wastewater microbial communities from Lulu Island WWTP, Vancouver, Canada - plant18 | ecosystem: Engineered > WWTP > Wastewater > Unclassified | place: Canada: Vancouver, British... | reverse complement strand
CTCGATCTTGTCAAGCCCTTTTTCAAAATTTTCTTTTGAATTTTTTCGTGATATTTTCTCTGTCTTCCTAAAACCCTCCCGTGCTGCGCCAGCAGGCTTACCGGTTGCGCTCTCGTCCGACAGCTTTATTATTATAACACCTTTTTTCACCTTTGTCAACTAAAAAAGCGACTGTTATATTCGCCGCTTTTTATACATTATGTCATTATATATTCTTTCATATATCAGAAACCGCAGTACCTCCAGTAGCCTTTCGCCTTTTCCGGATATTCTTCTTCAAAAAAACGATACAATATAAACAGTTCCTTGAACGCATTGCACTGTTTGCAATATTCTATCTCATTCTTTGATATAGGTTCCTGTAGTTTCATCTTGCCGCCTTTGTAATCTATCTCAAGTATCAGATAATAGTATGTATTGCTTTCAGTGCTTTCTTTCCGTATATAATACTGCACTCTGCTGATATCTTCCATTCTGACATCCTTGGTGAACATCATCTGTTTTGTCATCAGCCATTCTTTGTCAAAACGCACTTCCATCGGAATTATCGACGTTGCTATCCATATTATCAGGTATGCTAACATCAGTATACAGAATACCGCACATATCGGTATAAGTAATCTTCCTCCGAAAGCGGTACTTCCTATCAGTAGTACTACTACTGCCGCAGGAATCATTGCCATATTCACTGCACTTATTGTGTAATTCCCTTTTACCCTTATCATTTTCATATCGTCATTTCACCGCCAGCATTAAAAATCTGACCGCAAAAACGGCTCCCACAGCCGCAAGTCCGCCGAAAAGCCTGATGTTACGGTCTATCTGCTCGGCGTAGTCGAATATTTCGGGATTTTTTCTGCTGTAGATTATAGTATGCTCCGAGCCCTTTGAGAAAGGCTGTACATAGCCTGTTCTGTCCTTTGCCTCGATCATTTTGCCTTTTACTTCATAGCGCAGAGTATGGATATATCCGCTGACTGTGCGCATACCGCCACGGCCTTTTCGGGTGTCCTCGCTGACAGCTATTACCTCTGCTTCTGTCTGCACTCCGTTCTTTTTCAGCATGATATTCCTTATAAGGAATGCCAGTGCCCCGACCATTATTACAAGGCCGACCAGTGCTATCAATATATATTTCACTTTATCACCTTACTCTTTCTCAAGGCCGAATGCCTTGCGGCTGTCGTACTGCTCAATATATCTGTAGACCTGCATGAGCTGTGCTTTGCTGTAGTTGCCCCTTACGCAGGATTCCGCATCATCCGTGGAAAGGATCTCCTCTATTTTATCTGGCTTCCGCCTTCCCTCATTGTAAAACCGCAATTCAAATCTGTATGATACTCCTCCTCTGCCTTTGTAACGTCTCAGCGAGTATGCTGCTCCACGTATCTGTTCAATGTCGGTTTTCCGGCTGAATAACAGCCATCTGAATTTTATAATGCTTCCCTCGCCGAACTCTGCGGTAGTTTTTACAGCCCTTGCAAGTATCGCTGTAATGAGCCCGGTCGCAAGCAGAACTCCGCCTGCAATAGCAACTCCTTTTGTCGGATTATATGATGCTTCCCATGCTATCCAGGATATCGCAATTACCCATACTATCAATATAATTTTCATTATGCCGGGAATAGATCTTATACGTATCTTTTTCATTTTATCTCCTTTTCAGCCATCAGCCTTATAATACCCTATATTTCAAACAAAAGCCGAAGTTACCCCAACTCCGGCTTTGACGTTTATATGTAGAACTCTTTTATGTTTCCGCTCAGTTCTCCATCAGCTTGACCATAACAGCCTTCTGAGCGTGGAGACGGTTCTCAGCTTCCTCGAAGATCTCGTTTGCGTGAGCCTCGAATACCTTCTCTGTGATCTCCTCCTCACGGTGTGCAGGGAGACAGTGCAGAACCATTGCGTCGCTGTTTGCCTCAGCCATAAGTTCATCGTTTATCTGATAGCCTGCGAATGCCTTCTTACGCTTCTCAGCTTCGCCTTCCTGACCCATGGATGCCCATACGTCAGTGATAAGAACGTCTGCGCCCTTTGCGGCTTCCTTAGGAGAATTTGTCATCATGAACTTGTCGCCGTATTCCTTAGCGAAGTCCAGTATCTCCTTTGGAGGCTGATAGTCGTCGGGGCAGGCTACTGCTACGTTCATGCCGACCTTGAGGCAGCCAACGATGAGAGAGTTTGCCATATTGTTTCCGTCGCCGATAAAGCACATCTTCAGGCCGTCGAAACTGCCCTTGAATTCACGGATAGTCATAAGGTCTGCCAGTACCTGACAAGGGTGACAGAAGTCTGTAAGTCCGTTGATTATCGGGATAGAGCCGTACTCAGCAAGATCTTCAACTTCCTTCTGCTCGAATGTACGGATCATGATACCGTCAAGGTAGCGTGAAAGTACACGGGCTGTATCCTGTACAGGCTCACCACGGCCGATCTGGAGATCGTTGGATGAGAGGAAGAGCGGATATCCGCCAAGCTGATACATACCTGTCTCGAATGATACACGGGTACGTGTGGAAGCCTTCTGGAATATCATACCGAGAGTCTTGCCCTTGAGACGTGGGTGTGGTATGTTGTGCTTCAGCTCGTACTTGAGCTGATCTGCGAGGTTGAGTATATCAATTATCTCTTCTGTGCTCAGATCGAGCATTTTAAGTAAATGTTTCATATTATTTATCCTTTCAAAGTTCTTTAGTCATCAAGATCCTGATGCTGTCATTACTGCTTGTTCATTTCACCGAATGTCCTGTCAATTGCCACTGCAAACAGAGGGATATAGTCATCGAAGAACTTGTTCTCGATGTCGATATCGTACTGGAGTTCGCCTGTCACGCTTATCTTAGTGCTGATATGACCGATTTTCTTGTCGGTAAAAACTATATCGAATTCTCGTCTGTCCTTGCTGACAAGATTATAGCACATAGACTTGCTTTTAGCCACAAGAGTAGGATCGAGGAAGAGCGATTTGCATTCGATGGTAAGGAATGTTACATCGTTGAGGATTATGGTAAATGCAGGCTTCTTCTCGTCGCCCATCTGTGCAAGGGTATAGAGATTATACTTACTTGTATCCAGCAGGTTCCATTTCTGGCCGAAGGTCTTCTTCTTGACAGTATAGAGAGTCTTATTGCTGCTTCTTTCGTGTACGGTATAGCCGTTATTCTTTGATAATACAGTAAGCTCCATCAATTATTCCTCCAGTATATCTATAAGAATATCAAGCCCCTCATCAATTTCGCTGTCTGATATAGTAAGCGGAGGGAGAAGTCTTGCCTTTTCCTTAGCTGTCAGCACCAGCAGCCCCTTATCAAGTGCTGCCTTTACAACATCTCCTGCTTTCTTTGATTTAAGCGTGATCCCTATCATAAGGCCAAGGCCGCTCAGTGCAGCTACCTCGCTGCATTTGCTGAGTCTCTCCTTGAAGTGTTCAGCCTTCCTGCTGACTTCATCAAGGAATCCGTCACTTGTTATCCTGTCGAGAACTGCCAGACCGCCTGCACAGGCAATCGGGTTACCGCCGAAAGTGGAACCGTGAGTACCGGGAGTGAGAACGTTCTCGCACTTCTCTCCGAAGAGACAAGCGCCCATAGGAACACCGCCTGCGATGCCCTTTGCGAGAGTGGTGATATCAGCCTTTTTACCGAAGTGGTCGCCTGCCAGGAATTTACCTGTACGTCCCACGCCTGTCTGTATCTCATCAGCGATAACGAGAACATCCTTCTCAGCGCAGAGGCTGTAAACAGCGTCAACGAATTCCTTATCGAGGGCATTGACACCGCCTTCGCCCTGAACGTACTCCAGCATAACAGCGCATACAGTGTCGTCCAGTTTAGCCTTCAGGTCGTCGATATCATTAGCTGTAACATTGATGAATCCTTCAAGGAAGGGGAAGAAGTAGTTATGGAACACATCCTGACCTGTAGCCGAGAGGGTAGCTATGGTCCTTCCGTGGAAGGAATTCACGAGAGTTATGATGTTACGGCGGCCCTTGCCGTACTTATCGAAGCTGTACTTTCTTGCCGCCTTGATAGCGCATTCATTGGCCTCGGCGCCGCTGTTGCCGAAGAATACCTTTTTATAGCCCGAGACCTCGCACAGCTTTTCAGCGAATTCCGCCTGAACAGCGGTGTAGTAGTAATTTGAACTATGCTGAAGAGTTCTTACCTGTGCGCATACTGCGTCGGCCCATTTCTCGTCGCAGTAGCCGAGGGAATTAGTACCGATACCGCTTCCGAAATCGATATATTCCTTGCCGTTTTCGTCCTTGCAGTGCCTGCCTTCGCCCTTCTGCATAACGAGTGGATAGCGTCCGTAGGACTGCATAATATGTTCATTGAATTTGTCTATAGTATTCATTTTTGTCCTCCTTGCTCAGGCAGACATAATATCCTGATCATACAATATCATTATATAATTATACCGCTTCAAGGGATATAAAATCAACCTTGCGACCTTTTTATTGAGTAAACTTTTTGTATATTAGTCAACACTTTTTATTTTTAGTTGAGTATTTTTCTTGTACGGAAGCCCGCCCTCGGGCTCCCGACGCCTTTTTATGTAAATCCCGTGAGAGTGGGGGGCGCCCTCCCCTACAATATCACTTTTTGAATCGAGAATTATGGTGTCAGCATCAATTCTCAATTCTATCTCCGTTCTTATACGAACTGTGTACCGATGCCCTCGTTTGAAAGTATCTCGATAAGAATAGAGTGCGGAACTCTGCCGTCGATGATAACGGTCTTCTTGACACCTCGTCTTACAGCCTCAACACAGCAGTCTATCTTAGGTATCATGCCGCCTGAGATAATGCCCTGTCTCTTGAGGAAAGGAACCTCGCTGACGTTGACTTCGGGGATAAGAGTTGAAGGATCGTCCTTGTCTCTGAGAAGACCTGCGATATCAGTCATGAGGATGAGGTTCTCAGCGCCCAGTTCAGCGGCGATTCTTGCAGCAGCCGTATCAGCGTTGATGTTGTAGGTGTTGCCGTTCTCATCCGTTGCAACTGTAGCAATAACAGGGACATTGCCGTTATTCAGAGCATCGATGATAGGCTTTGTGTTGACCTTTGTTATCTCGCCTACCCAGCCAAGATCCTGACCGTCATCGGTAGTCTTTTTCTCAGCCATGAGCATTTCGCCGTCGATACCGCAAAGACCTACAGCGCTTCCCTTGTGCTGAGCGAGAAGCTGAACCAGTCCCTTGTTTACCTTGCCTGCGAGAACCATCTTTACAACGTCAACAGTAGCGTCATCGGTGTATCTCAGACCGTTTATGAACTTGCTCTCTATGTTCAGCTTTTTCAGCATATCGCTTATCTCAGGGCCGCCGCCGTGAACGAGAACTACCTTTACTCCTACCAGTGAAAGGAGAACGATATCCGTCATAACAGCGTCTTTCAGCTCCTTGTTAGTCATAGCGTTTCCGCCGTACTTGATAACGAGTATCTTGTTGTTGTACTTCTGTATGTAAGGCAGGGCGTCAATAAGCACCTGCGACTTATCATTATTTGAAATTCTTTCCATTATTTATCACTCCATTTTATCAGACACCAGCAGCTCTTTCACCTGCTGTGCATTTTTCAGACCGTAAAGTCCGTGTTCGGCGCCGTCCGCCGTGAATATTACCGAGCCGATACCGTCTTTGCCGATATTCAGCTTTATATCGCTGATACTGTCAAGGCTGTAGGACTCGATGCCGCTTTTCTCAGTACCGAGCATGACCCTTTTGTTGGTGATGCCGTAGACCCATTCCTCGGGTCTGAGGTACAGCATGAGCAGTATCGCAGTCGTCACACAGGAAGGTATCACGATAATGGCTTTTACGCCAAGTAATACCGCAAGTCCCACAGTTGACAGAATAACGGGTATTATAATGGCTTTCAATATCGCTCCGTATATGGACTTCACCGCAGGCTCCGGAGCTTTGTTTTCTCTGCCGCCGCCCGTCAGGGGAACTCCGTACCACAGGAGCTTTTCGCCTTCATCCAGCCTTTTCCGAAGTATATCGGCGTTCATCAGCTTCTGTAATCGCCGTTTATCTTAACGTAATCGTAAGTAAGGTCACAGCCCCATGCAACAGCACTTCCGCCGCCGTCGCCAAGGCTGATGATAATTTCGATAACTTCTTCGCCAAGTATCTCCTTAGCCTTTTCCTCGGAGAATTCTACTCCTGCGCCGTTTTTGCAAACATCAACAGTTCCCTTTTCCGAACCTATCTTTACAGCTACCTTATTGATGTCAAAGTCAGCATCAGCATAGCCGACAGCACAGAGGATACGTCCCCAGTTAGCGTCTTCGCCAAACATAGCAGCCTTGAAAAGACTTGAACAGATAACGGACTTTGCAACAGTCTCGGCAGTCTTGTCGGAGTCAGCACCTGTAACTGAACACTCGATAAGCTTTGTAGCGCCCTCACCGTCACGTGCCATCATTCTTGCAAGGTTCATCATAATGCAGTAAAGAGCATTCTCGAACTTGTCAAATTCGCCGTTTTCAGCGGTAACAGGCTTGTTCTCAGCTGTACCGGAAGCAAGTACGCATACCATATCGTTTGTGGATGTATCGCCGTCAACGCTTGCACGGTTGAGAGTTATCTTTACAACATCGCTGAGGGCACGCTGTAAAAGCTCTGCGGAAATATCAGCGTCAGTTGTGAGGAATGTGAGGGTTGTAGCCATATTCGGATGTATCATACCGCTTCCCTTGAGCATACCGCCGAGAGTAACAGTCTTTCCGCCCAGTTCAAACTGTACGGCAATTTCCTTTTTCATTGTATCGGTAGTCATGATAGCTTCAACAGCACGGGAGTTTCCGTCATAGGTAAGACCGTCTGCAAGTTCCTTCATGCCGTTTGCGATAGGCTCGATAGGGAGCACCTGACCGATAACGCCTGTAGACGCAACGATGAAATCCTCAGCTTTGAGGCCTGTTTCCTTTGCGGCAAGTTCAGTCATCATCTTAGCCTTTTCGTAGCCGTCGGGATTGCAGGTGTTTGCGTTTACAGAGTTAACGATAACAGCTCTTGCCTTGCCGTCAGCTATATGCTCCTTTGTTACGAGGATAGGAGCGCCCTTGACCTTGTTTGTGGTGTATACAGCAGCTGCGGTACATTCCTTGTCAGCCACTATCATAGCAATGTCGTTCTTCTTCTTTGTAACAGATGCGCCTGCGTGAGCAAGTCCGCACTGGATTCCGTTAGCCTTGAATCCCTTAGCGGCACAAACGCCGCCTTCAACAAATTCTATATTATCAAACTTTTTCAGTTTCATTTCAAATTCTCCTCGATAAGTAATTCAGTTCTCTTTCGAGTCCCTTATCTTTTTTGCGAAAGCTTCAAGTGTCTGTATGTAATCGAACTTTTCATACTCCGATTCCCAGACATGGTTTCTTGACAAAAGTGCTGATTTTTCCAGAAGCGGCTCTATATCATCATATCTCTTGCAGAGATATTTTTCCTTTGCATTGTAAAGAGTGAGCATGAGCTGACCTTCGTAGAGTTCACCGATAAAGGGGTCCTTATCGAGGAATTCTATAGCCTTGCCGATCGCCACAACCGAGCATATCTTCTGTCTCAGCATACGGCATACATCAGCAACTGTCAGCTGATCGACTTCTTTATTCATAATGGAATTGAACCATTCATCAAGAATATTCTGTGTATCAACATCAGGGATTCAGGGATGAGATCGTACTCATATATATCCCTCAAAGTTTTTCCATCCATTTTTCATTCTCCTATGCCTTATACAAGGCCTGTTGTTTCATCAATTCCCATCATTATGTTCAGGCACTGTACAGCTGCGCCGCTTGCGCCCTTGCCTAAGTTGTCAAGACGTGAGCAGAGAAGTATCTGGTCATCGTTTCCGAATACGAATACCTGCATTCCGTTCTGTCCGCTGAGTGTATTTGAAGCGAGGAAGAAAGTCTTCTGCTCGTCAGCTGACATGAGAGGCATTACCTTCACCATATTTGCGCCTGCGTAGTGCTTTTCGTACATTGCGTGAACTTCCTGCGCAGTCACCTTCTTATCCAGCATACGTGTCTGTAATGGTACGCTTACTACCATTCCGCTGAAGTAATCGCACACCATAGGATTGAACATAGGTGTGTACTTCAGACCTGATACAGCCTTCATTTCGGGAAGGTGCTTGTGCTGCTGCGAAAGAGCGTACTGACGGGGGCTGTTGAACTCGAAAGGCTTGTCATCGCCTTCATATACAGCGATAGCCTTCTTGCCTGCTCCGCTGTAGCCTGATGTAGCGTAAGCGAATACAGGGAAATCATCGGGGATAATGCCGTTCTTCACAAGAGGATAAACTATTGAAGCGAAGCCGCTTGCATAGCATCCGGGAACAGCAACTCTGTTGGAAGTCTTTATCTTTTCTCTGTGCTCAGGCGAGAGTTCAGGGAAACCGTAAGCCCATTCGGGATTTGTTCTGTGAGCTGTGGAAGCGTCGATGATACGCACATGGTCATTGTCCTTGTCTATGAAAGATACAGCTTCTCTTGAAGCGTCATCAGGCAGACAGAGGAAAACATAATCGGAGCTGTTGATGAGTCTTGCTCTCTCAGCGGGGTCCTTACGCTTGTCCTCGCTTATACGGATAAGCTCGATATCGTTTCTGTCCTTGAAGCGCTCCAGAATTTTAAGACCTGTAGTGCCTTCCTGACCGTCTATGTATACTTTTACTGACATATTAATGCCTCCATTATCAATTCATGTTAATGCGGATGATATCCGCCCCTGCAAATCGCTGTAGGTGCGGGACGTCGAGGACGCCGTCCCCTACTGATTTCTGATCTCTGCTTTCTGCTTTCTGCTCTCTGCTTTCTGAGCACTGAGCACTAAGCACTAAGCACTAAGCACTGCTCACTGCTTTCTCTTGCCGACTTTGCGCTCATATTTCTCACGCTTCGGGTCGGTTAGATGGGATTCGTCCTCTTTCATGGAATGCCATACGCTGAGTGCAAGGGTAAGGACTACTATCCCTATTCCCCATATGATATGCACTTTAACGTGTGCGGCTATCCACAGACCCATGACCAGCTCGCCAAGTATCCAGATAACTCCCATGAGTATGGTCAGACCGATTATAAATGTGACGTCCTTTTTGCTCATATATCCAGTGCCTTTTCTGCGAGGGCTATCTGCTTCTTCACAGCCTCGGGTGACGGACCGCCCTCGGATTTTCTCTCTCTTACGCAGGTATCAAGGCTTATAGCCTCATATACATCTTCGGTAAACAGGTCTGTCATTGCCTGATAGTCTGCAATGGGAAGAGTTTCCAGTGTAAGGCCTTTCTCTATGCACTGAGCAACGAGAGTACCTGTTATCTTGTATGCATCACGGAAAGGCATACCCTTTTTCACAAGGTAGTCAGCGCAGTCCGTAGCGTTGATGAATCCTCTTGCTGCGGCATTTCTCATGTTGTCCTTGAGCACACGCATAGTAGCAAGCATAGGAGTGAATGTCTTAACGCAGAGCTTTACGTTGTCAACAGCGTCGAATATAGCTTCCTTGTCCTCCTGCATATCCTTGTTGTATGCAAGGGGAATGCCCTTCATCATAGTGAGGAGAGTAACGAGGTCGCCGTTGACTCTGCCTGTCTTGCCACGGATAAGCTCGGTAACATCGGGATTCTTCTTCTGCGGCATGATGGATGAGCCTGTAGCAAAGGCATCGTCCAGCTCAACGAATTTGAATTCCCATGAGCACCACATGATTATTTCCTCGGAAAATCTTGACAGATGTGTCATAAGGAGAGAAAGGGCACAGCATAACTCAACGCAGTAATCTCTGTCGGAAACACCGTCAAGGCTGTTGGGCATTGGTGCTGTGAAGCCGAGAAGGTCTGAGGTCTGCTGACGGTTTGTCTTGTAGGTTGTACCTGCAAGAGCGCCGCTTCCGAGAGGACAGTAGTTCATTCTCTTGTTAACGTCCTGAAGTCTCTCCATATCACGGAGAAGCATCCATACGTAAGCCATAAGGTGATGAGCAAGAGTAATGGGCTGTGCTCGCTGGAGGTGAGTATAGCCGGGCATAATAGTCTCGGTATGCTCTTTCGCCATCTTCACGAGAGTTACCGCAAGTTTCTTTACAAGTGCAGATATCTCAGCTATCTCGTCACGGAGATAAAGGCGGAGGTCAACAGCTACCTGGTCGTTTCTTGAACGTGAGGTGTGAAGTCTCTTTCCCACATCGCCGAGACGCTTTGTCAGCTCAGCCTCAACGAACATATGGATATCCTCAGCATTGGGATCCAGTTCAAGCTTGCCCGAATCTATATCAGCAAGGATGCCTTTCAGTCCCTCAATGATAGTAAGGCTGTCCTCCTTTGTGATAATGCCGCAGTCTCCCAGCATAGTAGCGTGGGCGATACTGCCCTGTATATCGTGGCGGTACATACGTCCGTCAAAGGCAATGGAAGAATTGAACGCATTTACACCTGCGTCAACCTGCTTGGAAAATCTTCCTGCCCACATCATATCTGCCATAGTTTATTTCTCCTTAATTATTGTAGGGAACGCCGCCCCCGGCGTTCCGTCATAACAGAATATTCTGTAGGGGCGGATATCATCCGCCTGCAATTTATACTTTCACTGACGGGCACACACTGTGCGTCCCTGCTTAACATATTTATTGCGGTAAACAAGGTCTGTACGCTCTGTGAAGCCCATATGCTCCCAGAACTGATTACCGTTTTCATTATCGTTGAACACCACCAGAAGCACCTTCTGTATACCCTCTTTTCCGAGAGCCTCCATAGCGCTTTCCACCAGCATCCTGCCTATGCCCTGCTTACGGTATTCGGGAATAATGGAAACATGGTGAAAGATACCTCTTCGACCGTCGTGACCTGCAAGTATAGTTCCGACTATCCTTTCGCCGTCCACAGCAACAAAGCTTGTTGCGGGATTGCGTTTAAGGTATCTTGTGAAGCCGTCCTCACTGTCGTCAACAGGGTTGGTTCCTTCATGGTTTTCCCATACTTTGGCAACTCCGTCCCAGTCATTGATGGTCATAAGCCTTATCTTTACCATAGTTATTCCCCCTTTATCAATGCTTAATGCGTAATTATTATTTAAACAATACAAATGCCGAACAAATTCCCGAAAAGATATTTGCGGCAGTGTGTATGCACCAGCTCGGTATAATAGAGCCGCCTGCTTTCTTTTCGTTGATATATCCCATAAGCCAGCCTATGCCGCCCGTGAATAATGTTATCAGCAATGCTTTCGGTATACCCACAGACGAAATAAATAATACCCCGTGAATGAGTCCGAAAAGCACGCTCTGCATTATGTTCCCTGCGTGATCTCCAAAACGTGATGCAAACCTTTTCAGCAGAAATCCTCTGAAAACTATTTCTTCGGGAAGTCCTGTATTAAATGCAACGTAAACAAGTATTGCCGGAAGTGCAGCGAACCCCTTGTCTGCAAAATCGGATGTGGCTGTCCCAACACCACTGACCGCATACATTACCAGAAGCGATACAAGCATGAAAGCAACAGCGGCACCGATTGTCCATAAAGCCGTTTTCTTGCCGCCCTCAGGCTTTTTCAGCCCTATCCATTTGAAAAAACTTGTGTCTTTCCTTGCTGTCACCAGCCACCATATAAAAGGTATAGCTGAAAATATTATTATCTCAATTATGCTGTTGATAATGCTCTGTATAAATAGCGACATATTTTTTCTCCGAATATCATTGATTCCTAAATCATAACAGGCAGGAGACGGCTCCCCTGCCTGAAACTGATATATACTTATATTGAGACTTAAAGAGAATTACTTGTTGTTTCTCTTCTTGTCCAGCTGAGCCTTAACCTTTATCGGGAGACCGAAGAGGTTGATGAAGCCTGCTGCGTCAGCCTGGTTGTAAACCTCATCCTCATCGAATGTAGCAACTTCCTCATCATAGAGTGTGTATGGTGAAGTAACGCCTGCGTTGATGATGTTGCCCTTGTAGAGCTTGAGCTTAACGTCGCCTGTAACTCTCTCCTGAGTCTTTGAAACGAAAGCGCTCATAGCTTCACGGAGAGGTGTGTACCACTGACCGTTGTAAACGATATCAGCGAACTTGATGCTGAGGTACTGCTTGATACGTGCAGTTTCCTTGTCGAGGCAGATAGTCTCGAGAACTTCGTGAGCGTGGTAAAGGATAGCACCGCCGGGAGTCTCGTAAACGCCTCTTGACTTCATACCAACGAGACGGTTCTCAACGAGGTCAGCAAGACCGATACCGTTTTCGCCGCCCAGCTTGTTGAGAGCAGAAACCATCTCAACACCGTTGAGGGTCTTGCCGTCCAGCTGAGTAGGAACACCCTTCTCGAAGTGGAGAGTGATGTAAGTTGGCTTGTCAGGAGCATCGATAGGTGATACACCCATTTCGAGGAAGCCCTTCTTCTCGTACTGTGGCTCGTTTGCAGGATCCTCAAGGTCGAGACCTTCATGTGAAAGGTGCCAGATGTTCTTATCCTTTGAGTAGTTAGTCTCACGGCTTATCTTCAGAGGGATGTTGTGAGCCTCAGCGTAGTCGATCTCCTCGTCACGGCTCTTGATGTCCCATTCTCTCCATGGAGCAATGATCTGCATCTCAGGAGCGAAAGCCTTGATAGCGAGCTCGAATCTTACCTGGTCGTTGCCCTTGCCTGTGCAGCCGTGGCAGATAGCGTCAGCGCCTTCTTCAAGAGCGATCTCAGCGATTCTCTTAGCGATGATAGGACGAGCGAATGAAGTACCGAGCATATATCTGTTCTCATAGATTGCGCCTGCCTGAACTGTAGGGTAAACGTAATCCTGGATGAATTCTTCCTTCAGGTCAGCAACGATGAGCTTTGAAGCACCTGTCTTGATAGCCTTCTCCTCAAGACCGTCAAGCTCTGTGCCCTGTCCAACGTCACCTGAAACAGCGATGATCTCAGGGTCATTGTAATTTTCCTTGAGCCATGGAATAATAATAGATGTATCCAGACCGCCTGAATATGCGAGAACTACCTTTTTGATATCTTTTTTGTTAGCCATTGTAATTACCTCCTGATATTAAACGTCCGTTACAGACGTGGATTTGCGTGATATAACTATTATACACCGCAAGAAAATAATGTCAAGGGGTTTTGAATAAATATTCATTTTAGCAAGAAATATTCTCTAATCAATGCATATTATTCATTTTCTATACCGTTCCGACTTTCGGTCATATTGTTAGCCTGCGGAATACCGTCTATCACTGATTTTACGGAAACGCCCCATAATAACGAATAAAAACGGTGTTGATAATTACTGTGTTTTGTATGATATTACGATTTTGATTTTAAATTTCCCGTTTTTCTTGCGTTTTTCCCCGCCTGCGTTTATAATATGTAGTATATGGGTCCGCAAACCTGTTCGTCAGTACAGGGCATTTGTATTTTTAGTGCGGATAATCTTTCTTTATGGAGGCTCTATCAATGGGAGAGAAAAATAAAAACGGTACAAAGATAACTATACTCGGCGCAGGCAACGTCGGCGCTTCTATTGCTTATACATTCGCTGTAGCAGGCACCTGCTCGGACATCGTTCTCGTTGACATCAACAAGGCTAAGGCAAAGGGCGAAGCTATGGATATCCGTCAGGGCGTTTCCTTCGGTGAGAACGTTGAGGTTTTCGACGGTGAATACGAGGACGCAAAGGGTTCGGATATCGTTGTTGTTACACTCGGTATCGCAAGAAAGCCCGGCCAGACACGTCTCGACCTTGCTCAGATAAACGTTAATATCATCAAGGAAGTTATGCCTCAGATCGCTAAGTATGCTCCTGATGCAATTTATGTTGTTGTCAGCAATCCTGTTGATATCCTTACTTATACTATCCTGAAGTGCACAGACCTTTCACCTAACCAGGTTATCGGCTCCGGTACAGCTCTCGATACTTCAAGACTCCGTTCCATCATCGGCGACCACGTAGGCCTCAGCCCTAACAGCATCCACGCTTACGTATTCGGTGAGCACGGCGATTCTTCATTCATCCCATGGTCACTGACAAATATCGCAGGTATCCCTATGGAAGAATACTGCGCTGACCAGGATCACGCTGACCTTGACGAAGAAGAGATCATCAATGAAGTTCGTACAGCAGGCGCTGAAGTCATCAAGAGAAAGGGCGCTACTTTCTACGCTATCGCAATGAGCGTAAACAAGATCTGCGACAGCATTCTCCGTGACTCAAACAACATCATCACTGTTTCAACAATGATGAACGGCAAGTACGGCATCGACGACGTATGCCTCAGCCTTCCATGTGTTATCGGTTCAAACGGTATCGAAAGAGAAGTATCACCAAAGATGACAGAAGAAGAGATCGAGAAGCTCCGTGCAAGTGCAAAGGCTCTCAGAGCAGTTATCGACCAGATCCAGTTCTGATCGCAGACACCTTCGCAGGCTGTAACGTTACGCTCGTAACTCCGCTTACTCTGTTCGTCAATTAAAGTCTGCTTTCGCTCGGCGGCACTTCTCTCGATAAAAATCGGGATCCGGGGAACGCCACGGCGTTCCCTTTAAATATTTTATGAAACATTAATCAACAATCAGAAAGGAATTCCCTATCATGAATTACGCAGAAGAATCACTGAAAAAGCATTACGAATGGCAAGGCAAGATCGAAGTTATCTGCCGTGCTCCCCTCGAAACAAGAGACGATCTTTCTCTCGCTTATACTCCCGGCGTTGCTCAGCCATGCCTCGAGATACAGAAGGATGTAAACAAGAGCTATGAGCTTACAAGACGTTCAAACCTGGTTGCAGTTGTTACCGATGGTACAGCTGTTCTCGGTCTCGGTGACATCGGACCTGAGGCAGGTATGCCTGTTATGGAAGGCAAGTGCGCTCTGTTCAAGGCTTTCGGCGACGTTGACGCTATCCCGCTCTGTGTTCGTTCAAAGGAAGTAAGCGACATCGTTAACACAGTAAAGCTTCTCGCAGGCTCATTCGGCGGTGTTAACCTTGAGGATATCTCCGCTCCGAGATGCTTCGAGATCGAAAAGCAGCTCAAGGAATGCTGCGATATCCCGATCTTCCACGATGACCAGCACGGTACAGCTGTTGTTACTCTCGCAGCTATGCTCAACGCTCTCAAGGTAGTCGGCAAGAAGCTGGACGAGATAAGAGTCGTAACAAGCGGTGCAGGCGCAGCAGGTATCGCTATCATCAAGCTTCTCATTTCTATGGGACTTAAAGACGTTGTTCTCTGCGACAGAAACGGTGCTATCTACAAGGGCAGACCTGAGGGCATGAACCCGATGAAGGACGAAATGGCTGAAATAACAAACCAGCAGATGAGAAAGGGCAGCCTTGAAGAAGTTATCAAGGGCGCTGACGTATTCATCGGTGTATCTGCTCCCGGATGCGTAACACCTGAGATGGTAAAGTCAATGGCTAAGGATCCTATCATCTTCCCGATGGCTAATCCTACACCTGAGATAATGCCTGACGAAGCTAAGGCAGCAGGCGCAGCAGTTGTTGGTACAGGCAGAAGCGACTTCCCGAACCAGATCAACAACGTACTTGCATTCCCCGGTATCTTCCGTGGTGCTCTTGATGTACGTGCAAGCGATATCAACGACGAAATGAAGATCGCAGCTGCAAAGGCTATCGCTTCATTCGTAACAGACGATAAACTCAGCGCAGACTACATCATCCCAAGCGCACTGGACAAGACAGTTGCACAGGCAGTAGCTAAGGCAGTTGCACAGGCAGCCAAGGATACAGGCGTAGCACGCTGCTGAGCGTTGCTGAGCGCTGCTGAGCGAGCAGAGCGCAATCACGATTCGCTCGTAAACTCGCTTACTTCTTCCAAAGCGATGAGTTTCAGGTCGCTCGACGGCTTGTAATAGTATATGTAGGGGCCGCCTTTGGCGGTCCTTGCTTCATTTGCAACGAGCCACATCTGTAGGGGCGCTTTCCGAGCGCCCTTTTCATTTTTATACAATGCTTGCAGTTCAAAGTTCACGCAGCACGTATGGATTTTATTTTTATTATATGAACGATTCAACGTCATTATCATGACAATGTGTGAGGGCGCACGGTTTGCGCCCCTACGGTTTGCTGTCCATGTTTTTTCGGTTATTAGAGAACGGACAATAGCCGTCCCTGCAAAAACGTGCTTGCAGAATATTTATATATATGTTATAATAAAGCCGCAAAACATAATAGTCTGCGGCTTTATATTATTCTTACAGAATGGAGTGAACCGAAATGGAAGAAAAAACTATCGCTGATAATAACCTGCCTCAGCTTGAACCGCTTATGCCGGGCGAAGATGCTCCTTTACCACTGACACAGGAACGAAACTACTCTGACACAATCAGAGAGACAGAAAACATACTTGCAGAAGCAGAGGCACTGAATATGCAAAAAGAACTGCAAAAAGACGAAATGAAAAAGCAAGCCCGCACACTTCTTCTGATATTTCTTGCATTATATTTATATGCACATTTATTTTTAGTTCACTGGGCAGCTTTTCTTGCAATGCTGCTGCCCGCCGCAATTTCAATGGGAACACGCATTTTCAAAAAGCATATGTCTTTCAAAGATGCCGCTAAAGACTGTACTGTCTGTCTGCTTCTGACCGCTTTATTCTGCATCATTTCATTATGATAAAGAAGCACGGTCTACAAAAACACACGCTTTGTAGGGGCGCTTTCCGAGCGCCCTTTTCATTTTTATGCAATGCTTGCAGAATGTTTACAGATATGATATAATGAATGCAAACGCAGAGAGAACGCAATGTGCGTCCCCTACAAAAAGGAATGATAAATATGAGCTTAAACGATACCCCATCCTCCGAGAGAATCCACATCGGCTTTTTCGGAAGGAGAAATGCAGGCAAATCCAGCGTAGTCAACGCCGTTACAGGTCAGGAATTATCCGTAGTTTCCGACGTTAAGGGAACCACCACAGACCCCGTCACAAAGGCTATGGAGCTTCTCCCTCTGGGCCCTGTTGTGATAATAGACACTCCCGGCTTCGACGACGAGGGAACTCTCGGTGAAATGCGTGTCCGCAAGACAAAGCAGATACTCAACCGCACAGACTTGGCAGTCCTCATCGTGGACAATTCCACAGGCCTTTCCGATACCGACAAACAGCTTATCGGCATTTTCAAGGAGAAGGACATCCCCTACATCACGGTTTACAACAAGTCCGACATCGCACCTAAGACTGACTGCGGAGAGGGCGAAATATCGGTAAGTGCGGTCTGTCGTGAGAATATACACGAACTGAAAGAAATGATGGCTCACATGACAAAGCGTCAGGGCGAGGAAAAGGTGCTTGTGGGCGATCTCCTCAGCGAAGGCGACTTTGTGGTGCTGGTAACTCCCATAGACGAAAGTGCACCGAAAGGACGAATGATACTTCCGCAGGTGCAGGCGATACGTGACATCCTCGATGCAAACGCTGTCAACATCGTCACAAAGGAGACTCAGCTGGCGGAAACACTGGCTAAGCTTGGCACAAAGCCACGCATGGTCATCACCGACAGTCAGGCTTTCGGAATGGTCAGCAGGATAGTCCCCGAGGATATCCCACTGACTTCATTCTCGATACTCATGGCACGTTACAAGGGCTTCCTTGAAACTGCGGTAAAGGGCGCAGCTGCCATAAATGAACTTCAGGACGGCGACACTGTGCTTATCTCGGAGGGCTGTACTCATCACCGTCAGTGCGGCGATATCGGAAGCGTGAAACTGCCTGCACTGCTGAAAAAGACTACGGGCAAAGCCATAAATATCGCCCTTTCGTCGGGACGTGAATTTCCCGAGGACCTCTCCCCTTACAAGCTGGTCATACACTGCGGAGGCTGTATGCTGAACGAGCGTGAGATGGTCTACAGGAGGAAAAATGCCGAAGATCAGGGAGTTCCCTTCACCAACTACGGCATAGCGCTGGCAATGATGAACGGCATACTCAGGCGCAGTCTCGGAGTATTCCCACATCTTGCAGAGGAGATAAAATGAAACAGAGAAAGCCTTACATAATAATTTTTCTGGTGATCTTCGCCGTTGAGACCTGCATAGCCCTGCTCGTCCACGATGATTTCGTCCGCCCTTATATCGGGGATGTTATCGTCATGTGGGGAGTTTACTGCTTTGCGCAGATAATTTTCGGCGGCAGGTTCGGCTCGTACAAAGTGGCGGTGGGTTCGCTTATATTTGCGTTTTTCGTGGAACTGCTGCAAAAGTTCCGCATCGTGGATGTGCTGGGGATAAAAAGCCCCATACTGCGTACCATCATCGGCACAAGCTTCGCCCCGGCTGACCTTGTCTGCTATCTGGCAGGAACGGCGGTGACTGTGGCGGGGATATGGCTTTACAGAAAAAAGAAAGCATAAAAATAGTGTGCGGTTTATTTCGTAAACTGCACACTTTTGTTTATTTTTAATCTTATTAATATTATTATTCTTGATTCTTCTGTGCGTATTACATATAATTATTTTATAGCGTTGCTAATAATTATATATCAATCATATACAAAAGGAGGCTGTATTATGAAAAAAATCATATCAGCAGTTTTAGCATTATGTTTGGTGGGCGGAACTATGCCTTTTATTGAAAATTATTCACATGATAGTTCATTTACTGTTTACGCAGAAGATTACACCGAAGTCACTGAAGGCGACCTGACATTTGCTGTTTATTCAGATCATGCCGAAGTGATAGGATGTGACAGGTATGCAGAGGGTGATCTTGTCATTCCATCAGAAGTAAATGGTGTACCTGTTACAATTATATCAACTTCAAACAAAAACAACTATTATGAGAAGTCTTCTATTAAAAATTGTATTTTACTGGATTCAGTAACTATTCCTGATACAGTTACCAAAATAAATGACAATTCTTTTAATGAATGTGCATGGCTTAAAAGTATAAAGCTATCAAAAAATCTTGAAGTCATAGGTGCTGGCTCGTTTAGCGGCTGTAGTAATCTTACTGAAATCAATATTCCAGATACTGTTACAGAAATACAAGGTGGTGCTTTTTCAAGCTGTAATTTTACAAAGATAAATCTACCTGATTCTCTTACAATAATAAATGGTAGCACATTTGATCACTGTGAAAAACTTGAAGAAATAATAATTCCAGAAGGAATAACTGAAATAGGTGATTATGCTTTTTCATATTGCTCATCACTTAAAGAAGTTGTTCTTCCAAATAGTATTGAAGTTATTGGCGTTAGATCGTTTAGATGTTGCAGAAATCTAACAAATATTAATATGCCTGATAATCTTATAGAGATTCTCTATGAAGCTTTTGCTTGTTGCGAAAAACTTGAGGGAATCACTCTTCCTGAAGGAGTAACTACTATTCAAGAAAAGGCATTCTACAGCTGCATAAGTCTAAAATCATTAAATATACCACCAAATATAACTTTATTAAGTACAGAAGCGTTTGCTCATTGCCAAAATATAGAATCAATAAACATTTCATCTGGTATTAAAGAAATTGGAAATGGAGCGTTTTACCATTGTACTAACATTAAGTCCGTAATCATTCCTGATACAGTTAAAATAATTGGACCGAATGCATTTTCAAATTGTTATTCACTTGAAGAAGTGGAGATTCCTGAAAGCGTAAAATCCGTTTCATTAAGTTCATTTTCATTTTGCCCACTAAAAAAATATCAGTTCCTGATATCCTTAAAAATGATATCACGACCGTTCCTGAATCATATGTTGTTACTTCTAATTCAGGAATTATTACGGCAGCTGCCTATCATCCTGTCACTATAGCAGCAAGAACAACAACAAAAAAGAAGCAAACAACATCAGTTATAAAAACCACCACAACCACCGCAACCACCCAGCCCGTAACAACTCACCCATTAGGCGATGTAAACGGTGATGATATCGTAGACGGCCGAGACGCCACAGTCATCCTCACCTACTACGCTAAAACCTCCACAGGCTATACCGGAACACTGGAAGACTTCATAAAGTCTCAGCCGGAATAAACACAAACCTCCCGTATCACATATAATAAAATGAAGATGAATATAATCCCTGCAAAGGGTAATAATAATGACATCGAGATTTTATTATAGATACGGGAGTAATTTTTATGTCTGTAAAACGTGGAGAGATATATTATGCCGATCTCAGCCCTGTGGTGGGATCGGAACAAGGCGGAGTAAGGCCGGTACTTATCGTCCAGAATGACGTAGGCAACCGTCACAGTCCTACGGTGATAGCGGCGGCGATAACCAGTCAGAAGGATAAAACGCACCTTCCGACGCATATAGAGGTAGAGGCGGAGAAATGCGGACTTGCAAAGGACAGTATAGTGCTGCTTGAGCAGATAAGGACCCTTGACAAGCGGAGACTGAAGGATAAGATGGGTGAGCTTGATCTGCGTTCGATGAACAAGGTAAACACGGCGCTGTCGATAAGTTTCGGGCTTGAGATCTGAACAGCTGTAGGGGCTGATGCCCACATCAGCCCGTGCTGTATACAATCGTATTTTTCAAATAGAACTCATCATGGGCGCTCGGAAAGCGCCCCTACATTTTGCCGTAACATTTGTAGGGGCAGCGTCCTCGACGTCCCAAAATTAGTTTTTCGACAGCCTGTAGCGGCTTCGCCGCTTTCTTTTTTATTCTTCCTGCTTACCTCCGTGGAATATCGCCGATACTACCGGCACCGCTGCACTCAGTCCCACCGCCATGCCAAGCCTTCCCATCTCAGGCATTACAGTATCAAACACCACCTGTAACTGCGGTACTGCCACTGCCGCCGCCAGCGCACCAAATGACACCAATGCCGCCATTACCAGTTTCACATTGCCAAAGGGATTCATGCGGAATATGGAACGTCTTTCCGAACGGCACTCAAATACGTGTATAAGCTGAGATACCACAAGTGTGATAAGAGCGCAGGTCCGTCCCTCTGCAACGCTTCCCCCCCGAATGTATAACAAAAGCAAAGGAAGCCAGTGCAGAAATGCCTATGAATATCCCACGGAACACTATTTTCCGCATAAGTCCGCCTGAGAAAAAGCCTTCGTCAGAACTTCTCGGCGGCCTTTTCATTATGTCAGCTTCGGGCGGTTCCATGCCAAGTGCAATTGCAGGCAGTCCGTCAGTCACCAGATTCACCAGAAGTATCTGCACAGGCAGAAGTACCATCGGCATACCCATAACGATGCCCAGAAACATTGTCAGCACCTCGCCTATATTGCACGAAAGCAGATACCTGACGAACTTGCGTATATTGGAGTAAACGCATCTTCCCTGTTCAACGGCGCTCACCAGCGTAGCGAAGTTGTCGTCCATGAGTATCACATCCGCCGCCTGCTTTGTAACATCGGTGCCTGTCACGCCCATAGCCACTCCAACATCCGCTTCCTTTACGGCAGGAGCGTCATTCACGCCGTCCCCTGTCATGGTAACTATCTCGCCTTTACGCTTGAAACTGCGGACTATCCTCAGCTTGTGGGCAGGCTCCACACGGGCGAACACGGTGTATTTATCAATGACACGGTCAAGTTCCGCATCGGACATCCTGTCAAGCTCAGCTCCCGTCATTGCCTTGCCGCCACGGAGAAGTCCTGCTTTTTCGCCACGGCAACGGCGGTATTCTTATGGTCGCCCGTTATCATCACAGTCCTCACCGAAGCCGCCGCACATTTGCGTATTGCAGTTTTCGCCTCCTCACGTGGAGGGTCGGTCATTCCCGATATACCGAGGAATATAAGGTTTCCGCATTGTGGGTCGAATCGGTCTGTGACTGTATAAGCAAGCGCCAGCACACGCAGAGCGCTGTCGGACATTTCCTCGGTCTGCTTCATGATACTGCGCCTGAGCGTATTCGTCATGGGAATAACTTTTCCTGTGCCGTCCATGTATCTGCTGCACACGGGAAGTATCACCTCTGCCGCACCCTTGAAGTATGTCCGCTTCTCGCTCCCTGCACGGCAATGCACTGCCATGAACCTTGTCTCGCTGTCGAAAGGATACTCATCAAGCTTCTGAATGCCTGTAAAGTTCCTCTGAATGCCTGCCTTTGCCGCCGCCACAAGCAAAGCCGCTTCCGTCGGGTCGCCTGTCACCTTCCACTCACCTTTTCCTGCCAGTTCTCCCCTGTTTCGTGAACGTGGAGTTTCCTGAGAGGATATCTCGGCGGTGGAGCATACCGTACCGCATATCAGGGCGGCAGTAAGCGCTTTTTCGGTCTTCGGATTAACGGATATATCGTCCTCGCCTTTGGTGACTGCTCCGCTTACACGGTATCCCCTGCCGCTGAAATGGTACACATCATCGGCAGTACGAATCTCCGTCACAGTCATTCTGTTCTCGGTGATAGTGCCTGTTTTGTCTGAGCAAATGACCGACGTACAGCCCAGAGTCTCAACGCTGTGGAGCTTGTTGACGAGGGCTTTATGCTTCATCATGCGGTTAACCGCCAGCGCAAGGGCAATGGTCACAGTGGCAGGAAGTCCCTCGGGAATAGCGGCTATGGCGATGGTAATGCCCGTCATCAGCATATCGAAAACGTTCTCACCACGCAGTACACCTGCGCCGAATACAGCAATGCACACAACGATACAAATGACCGCCACAGCCTTTCCGAGTTCAGCAAGGCGTTTCTGCAAAGGTGTAAGCTCCTTGTCGATATCGGACAGCATTTCCGATATCTTACCCATCTGAGTATTCTTTCCTGTTGCGATAACGGCGGCGGTACAGCATCCCTTGGCAGCCGATGTTCCGCAGTAGACTATATTGGGGCTGCCAATGGAATTATCCGTATCCTCCGCCGCACCGACAGTTTTGGCAACAGCCTCGGATTCGCCTGTGAGGATGGATTCGTCAGCGAAGAAGCCTGCCGCAGAGAGGATATTGCAGTCCGCAGGAACTCTGTCCCCTGCCTCAAGTTCAACCACATCGCCTGTGACCAGCAGAGAAGCGTCTATCTCACGCAGTTTACCGTCACGGCGGCATTTCGCTGTGGGAGCAGTCATAGACCTGAGCGCTTCGAGAGTATTCTCCGTGCGGTACTCCTGGATAAAGCCCAGTATGGCGTTGAGGAGTACGATAAGGATTATAGTGACAGCATCGGTCACTTCTCCGAGAAGTACGGATATGACCGTTGCGCCCAGAAGAATCATCACCATAACGTCCCTGAACTGACCGATGAACAATCTCATTGCACCTGTTTTCCTGCTGTCGCCGAAAGTGTTCAGACCTTCGGCCTTTAATTTTTCAGCCGCTTCTTTTTCCGTAAGTCCCATAAGCTCATCCTTTCGAGGTGTTGTCTCTAAAGGATATGCCGCCCATGAATAAAATATGTTTCATGTGGAACAATTCAATTGTAATGGCCGCTGAGTCAAAACATCGTAGGGGAGGGCGCCCTCGCAAGCTGTCGCCAGCTTGACCGCAATCACGTTTCGCTCGTAAACTCGCTTACTCTGCACGTTAATGTTACTCTGCTTTCGCTCGCTGGCACTATTTGTAGGGGACGGCGTCCCCGACGCCCCCCCACATATTCACACGTATATTCACCGCATCGTAGGGAACGCCGCCCTCGCCCTCCCGCAAATTCACATTAACTGCCGCAACGGGAGCCCGGGGGCGGGCTCCCCTACACATCGCTCGCCGGCACTATTTGTCTAATGGTATTATTCAACATTTGTACCGCCCGTAATCACCTCATCATAAGAAAGGAACAAAAATGGCAAAATACATCAGTCAGGGCGTGTTCGCTATAGAACATCCCGTTTATATCGAAAGCCGCTCATCGGTAGTCGGCAGGAAAGAAGGCGAAGGGCCTCTCGGCAAATGTTTCGACATGGTTGTTGAGGACAGCCACTTCGGCAGGCAGACATGGGAACAGGCGGAAAGTCAGTTCCAGCTCGAAGCCGTCAGCATCGCCGTCCGCAAGGCAGCCCTGATGAAAGAGGATATCGACGTTATACTCTCAGGTGACCTTATAAACCAGTGCATCGGCTCGACTTACGGTCTTCGTGAACTGGAGATACCTTTCCTCGGCATTTACGGCGCTTGCTCTACCTTTGCCGAGGGTATGCTCACTGCCGCTCTGCTCAACGACAGCGGAGCCGTGAAGCGTTCTGCCGCCGTTACGTCCTCCCATTTCTCCACAGCGGAAAGGCAGTTCCGTACTCCCCTTTCCTACGGCGGTCAGCGGACTCCCACATCTCAGTGGACCTGTACCGCTTCGGGAGCAGTCATACTCTCAGACAAGGGCGATGTGCAGATAGTCGGAGGCTGTGTCGGCAAGATTACCGACATGGGCATAACCGATATCACCAACATGGGAAGTGCTATGGCACCTGCCGCCGCAGGAACGATACAGCGCTATCTCACCGCAACGGGTACAGCTCCCGAGGACTATGACCTCATCGTTACAGGCGACCTGGGCATTGTGGGAAGCAAACTGGTCAAGGAACTTCTCACGGAGCAGAATATCGACATCCACGAACAGCACCGAGACTGCGGAAAGATGATCTTCGACAACGAAACACAGGACACTCACTGCGGCGGCTCGGGATGCGGATGCAGTGCAAGCGTGCTCTGCGGACACTTCCTCCCCATGATGGAAAGGGGCGAGATAAGCAATATGCTCTTTGCCGCCACGGGAGCGCTGATGTCGCCAATGTCACTCCAGCAGGGAGAGTCCATCCCGTCCATCGCCCACCTCGTTCATCTCAGAAAGGAGCAGAAATGCTGACAGATATTATCAAAGCCTTCCTCGTCGGAGGAGCAATATGCGCCGTCGGACAGGTACTCATCGACTACACGAAGCTGACCCCTGCACGGATACTCACAGGCTTCGTGGTCACGGGAGTTCTTCTCTCGGCTCTGGGGATATACAAGCCCCTTGTGGAATTTGCAGGCGCAGGAGCAACTGTGCCGCTGACAGGCTTCGGTCATCTTCTTGCCGAAGGAATACGCAAGGCAATATCTCGTGACGGAATGCTGGGCATATTCACAGGAGGCCTTTCCGCCGCCGCAGGAGGAGTGACCGCCGCCCTGCTTTTCGGGCTTTTCTCATCGGTGGTGTTTGTGCCGAAGGATAGGGAGTAACAGAAATGGCGCACCAATAGAGTGCGCCATTTCCATCTATGATATTGGATTTTTGATTTTCTCATGATGTATTTCTTTTGCCTTTTTATAGGCATTATATGCATCAACAATATACTTTCGCTGCTTATAATTACTTAAATCAAGATCAACATTTTTATTCTTGCCACATAAACGTATTTTTAAAACAGGACTTTGCGCAATATCCTCGAACATCTTAGTATAAGGTATTGTGCCAAGCGGTATAACATCAAGTTCTACAAAATAGGAAAATGACATATTACCATCACGTAAAACATTATTATCTCTTTTGGGTTTTATATCTAAGTTATATAGATTTTTTTCCGTTTTAAAAATGATCGAATCAATAAAAATCCAGTTGGCATCTCCCCATAAAGCCTGTTGGAATGAATCAGAAGAATTTATGCCTCTGTAAATATAGCGAATCTCTAAATATGGGATAAATGATGAATCTGAACTTGATACAAAATGCACATACATCCATAGACCTAACTGATAAAAGTTATATCCATCCGGTGCTTTTGGATGCCTGTAAGTAATATTTCCTGTCATTTCATCTTCGACTTTTCTAAATCCGTCAAATAATTCACCGTTAGATTTTAATTTATGCTTTGACTCAAACATAGAGTTTTCAGTACTTGATGATAAATAAAAAATGCTATCTTTTAACTTAATATATAAAATAACAAATACTCCTGTCAAGATGAACGGTAACCAACCTGATCCCAAAGCATCATCATTTGGATTAATTGTATGGATAAAAAATACAAGCCCAAACCATATTCCTGTTATAATCGCACATATCCCAACAATTATAGCAGCGGCTCTTTTATCATTATCATTCATAATATCCTCCTATTCAAGCGCTATGCCGTAATCATTTTGTTCTAACGCTTCATTAAAAAGTTTTTCAGTAAGTTTACAAAAATTCTCATTATTTTCAAACTTTTCTTTTGCTACTTTTAATTCACAAATTTCCTCAAAAGAAGAATATTTTCCTGTGTCTCTGAAAGCTTCACCTCCGTTAATCATTTCAATTGCCCCTATTTTTTCTAAAAACTCTAATGTACTGTCATAAATGTTATCATTTCCATTTGCCATAAACAATTCCTCCTTAAATTCCAGCCCAAGCTGTTTACTTTTTTATATTATATCATATAATTATACCATAAGTCAATATTATGACTTACAGAATATTCAAATGATATTTGTATATATTATACAATAGGTATGAGGTGAACAGAGTGCTTAATATTGATTATTACCTTGTCGGACAGAAGATAAAGAATAAGCGTAAGCAGTGCGGACTAACGCAGGAACAACTTGCCGAAAAATGCGATATTTCCGTAAGCTATATCGCACATATCGAGCGTGGTACTAAAAGCCTTTCCCTTGAAACGGCTGTAAAGGTAAGCAATGTCCTTGATGTGAGCCTTGATTACCTGATACTGGATGAACTCGACAGCGACAACAGGATATTCAGCGCCCTCGAAACCGAAATAAACGATCTTCCCCCTGCTAAAAGGCAGACCTTTATTAAATTCGCACGGCTTATACTTAAAAATATCGACGAATTATAAAAGCGGCTGACAAGTAAAAATGTCAACCGCTTTTTTATTTTCTGCTGTCATATATACTCAACTGCACAGTTTTTAACATTTTGCTCGCCGACATTATTTATAATCAATGAGGACTGCCAAAGCCAGCACCTGCACAACACTGTATATCGGCATTTGCAACTAATACCGACAGCTATACCGCAACAACTATGTGAAATGTGACAAATTTCATTTTTTTCTCATTTTCCTATTGACTTTTTTCGTATTCCGTAGTATAATTTATAAAGTCGCAGGGCTGGTCCCCGACACAAAGATGGCGGCATAGCTCAGTTGGCTAGAGTACTCGGTTCATACCCGATTGGTCGTTGGTTCAAATCCTACTGCCGCTACCAAATATGGCCCGTTGGTCAAGAGGTTAAGACATCGCCCTTTCACGGCGGAATCATGGGTTCAATTCCCGTACGGGTCACCATTACGCAATCCCACAGATGGCTTAAAATAGCCGTTTGTGGGTTTTCTCTTTTCTAAAAATTCTGGTTTGGCACTTATTTGGCACTTATTATCTTTTAACTATTAATTTGGGTATCCGCAGAGCTTTCGCTCTGCGGTATTTTTACGCTCATAATGCCAGTGCCTGCTGCTCAGTCTCAGCTTCGGTGTCGTCCTCGGCAGGACTATCTTCCTCTACACCTATCTCATTTGTGAAGCTCAGTGCATTGCTTATCGCATCGCAGTTGCGAGCCTTGGCTTCCTGAAACATATGGGAGTACAGGTTCAAGGTAGTTCCTACGACGCTGTGCCCCATGTCTGCGGAGACCGCCACTACGTCCACGCCCTCGAAGATGAGTAAGCTCGCATGGAGATGCCGCAGTGAATGGATATTCTTGAACGGCACTCCGATACGCTCACAGTAGCCCTTCAGCCACTCAAACGGCGTCTGCGGATTCATAGGCTCTCCGTTCCACTTTGTGAACAGCCTGTCATGGTCTTCCCACTTGGTTCCGAGCTGTGCTGCTTCCGCTTCCTGTTCAGCTTTGAAATGCTTGAGCAAGTTCATTATTGAAACCGGCATTTTGGACACTCGCTTTGACTTTCTTGTTTTCGTAGTATCGGTATAAATACCCTTCTCTGAAGTATACTGTGATGTACGGCGGACGTGGATAATGCTGTTTTCAAAGTCGATGTCCTTCCATTCCAGTCCAAGCATTTCGCTGCGGCGGTAACCACTGTATATTGCAAGCAGCAGGTAGACCTGATACTTCATCGGCTCACCTCTCAGGTTCTCATACAGCTTCTTCACCTCATCAATGGTGTAAATCCGCTTTTCGTCCTGTTCCTGTTTCGGCACATATACTCGTCTGCAAGGGTTGTCCGTCAGCATTCCCATGCGTATCGCATAGCTGAATACATCACTTATGAAGCTCAGGTGATGCACTGCCGTTTTCCTCGACAGCGGCTTACCTGTGTTCATATTCTTGCCGTTGACAAGCATATCGGTCACGAACTTCTGAATATCCCGAGCTGTTATCTTATCGAGCCGCTTGTGACCTATGGCAGGATAGACTCGCTTTGTGAGCTGTTTCATTCTCGCATACGAAGTCGGTCTGAGATTGACTTTGGCATATTCCTCAAACCACTGCTCTGCGAATTTCTCGAACTTGACAGCCGATGTTATCTGTCCCCTCTTGCATTCTTCCTCGAACAGGACAGCCTGACGAGTGAGTTCCTTTTCAATTTGCTTCGGCGTCATACCTGGCTCAGGCTTGTAGCTCTTGAACTGATTTCGCTGCTTGCCGTCTACACCGTAGCCGCATGACACTCTTATCTGGTACGTTCCCTCGGAACGCTTTCTTATTGTCGCCATATATTTAAAAACCTCCGTTTCAAAACTATGGCGCATTTCCTCCACCGACATTATACCACAGGTCTGCGGAAATGTCTATCAGAAATGCGCCGTTCGTGTTAAAAATCTACTTTACTGATAAAATCGCTCACGCTGTTCCTCCGCGGAGGTATCTCAGGAAAAGCTCCTTGTTGATGAGATACTTCTTGCCTGCCATGATGTGCGGTACTTGATCATTTATACACATCTGACGGACTCTGTATTCGGTCAGCCCTTCCACAAGAGCTGCCGCCTCCTTTATGGTCAGCATTACGATTTTAGTTTCTGTTTTGTTTTCAGCCATTCAATCATACTCCTTCTATTTGTCTTATTTCTGTTTCCTGTGTGAATTAAAGTGTTCATTTTCATCTTTCCTTTACTAAAAATTTAAGGGTACGGCTCTGTCCGTACCCTTAGTCGTTTGTGTTATTATACTATTTCAAGTTCTCGCTCCTGCCGAACATCACATCAATTATCAGTTCGGCACAGTCACGGAATCCTTGTATGTAGCTCTCCGCTACCATTGTTTCGGACAGCATGCCCTGCATATCTGTTATGTCGTTCAGCAGCTTCTTATCGTCAGCCGACAGCCGTTTCTCCAGTGTATCGCACATTTCAAGCAGCTCCAGACTTCGCTTTGCGTAGTTGGAATCCTGCCTCACGTCATGCTGACACGGTATGATGTTTCCGTAGTATAGATCCTGCAACTTCATCGCCGCGGTCACCTCCCGACCAACAATCATACCACAGCACTCAGACGAAATCCATTCATCAGACCTGACGAAAATCGGCTGTTGAAACAAAGCACACCTCACAGGGCTACCCCATGTGTATTCCGTGAGCTTCCTTCCACTCTCGCTCCTCGGCGAGTGCCTTGCTGTCGGTGTACTCCCGAGCGTACTCGGTATCGTCGGCAGGCTCGTCCTCGATTACCGAAGCCATAGTTGTAATGCCGCCGACAATGCTATCAAGACCGACTGCGAAATCACTATCCACTTGGCTGCTTTCAATCTTAGCCTGTGCTTGTATTCGTCGAGTTCTTTCAACTTCGAGCCATATTCCTCGTTCAGCTTCCCAGCCTGTGATGACAGGTCGGCTGTTGCTTTCTCCAGTTGAGCCGCCGCTGTTTCCGACAGTTCCGCTGCCTGATTCAACAGCTTCTGACAGGTCGCTATGGTATCTCTCTGCTCGGAACGCACTGTTTTCAGCACCTGTTCCGTTTCGGCTTTCGTCGCCAGCACCGAGAGTCTGGTGAGTATCTCCAGCTGCTCCTGCGACATCAGCTTGTTCAATTCTATCAGCGCTCTCCAGTTGGAATCGAGCACCACCACTGTCGGCTGAGTGTCCGCTGCTGCCGACAATTCCTTGTGGTACATCTGCTGCAATTCTTCTTGTTTCGAATTCATACTCCATATTCTCCTTTCGATAACGTTCGCCGTGCAGTTTATTGTCACGGCATCTTCTGCCATTAGGACAAGTATAGGTAATATACTTTCGGTTGTCCTCCCACCGTACACCATAGTCCTGCTGCTTCATTAAGTAGCAGAACTGCTTCTTGGTTTTGGCTTGTTTCATCACCTGATTAATGACATTCATCAGCTCCCACTTGAAGCTCTCGCCACGCTTGGCTGACCTGTACTCGCTGTCTGAGAGGTAGTCCCTGTTCATTTTCTTCTTGGGAGTATCAAGGACATGAACTCCGTACTTTTGACAAATCTCATCGCTGAAATTCATCAGTTGTTCGACGCTTTCCTTGTTTGAATGGTACTTCTTTCCGTCCTCGAAGCTGACAGAGTTCAGTACCAAATGGCTGTGGATATGCTCCCTGTCGATATGAGTTGCCACTACAACTTCATATTTGTTGAAGGCTTTCTCCGCAAGCTCCACCGCTATCTTGTGTGCGAGTTCAGAGTCAATCTCATATCCGCTGGGGAAGCTCTGCACCAGATGATAGTAGAGCCGTCCGTCGTTTTTGTGGAACAGGTTCTTGGTTGCAGTCATTTCATCGAGAGCAGTCTCGGGCGAACAATTGACTCCAGTCACGAAACTCTTGTCCTCTGACACTGTCTTTTCCTTTCTGCTGACGTAGTTGAGGACGTTTTTCATGCCGCCAGCGGTCTGAGTTTTGTTGTTTATAAAATGGATTATGGGCATCACTTCACCACCTTTGCTATGTCGCAGACTGCCGTTGTCACTGCTCTGTGCTGTTCAATAAGCTCGTCCAGTCGGACGGAGTGCAGCCGTCCTTCGTGAGCCAGCATTGCTATCTGATTGAGGTTTCGACCGATAGCTTTCTGCTGCTTTGCAACTTCGTTCAGTCCGTCAGCCACAACTATTTTTTTGTCCATAGCCGACCTGAGAACGAAGTCGCTGAGGGACAGCTTGTGCCGCTGAGCCTTGTTGTGTATCCGATTGTACTCGTCATCAGTACAGCGGATAGTGATCGTTCGATTGCGTTTTCTCATTGTATCACGCTCCTTTCTTTGTGCGATTTTTAAGAGGGGGTTCGGGGGGGCTCCCCGACCAGCAAGCGTTCGGCGGACTGCCGAATGCGATGCTGGCATTTCATACTTCCGTCGCCTGTACTGCTCCGTCAGCGGTACTTTTCTCCCTATGCCAATGCCGCCCACACTCGCTCGACGTTGCGCGACAATCGCTTTTGTGGGTACGGGTGGGATAACTACCCGATTTGGACTGCTGCGGCAAAAATGGGCGCTTTTGTGCGTGACAGTAACTATGCCGTGACGGTAACTCTACCGACACGGAAACCTACTGACACGCCCCGCAGATGAAGCTATATAGAGCTTTGTGATCTATCAGGCAGTGCCTGCGTGACGGTAACATTTCTACCGTCACTACCGTCACGCTCGCCATTGTAGTGAAGAATAATGACACGACCTTTGTGAACTCTTTCGTACTTGAAATCAATTCCGTACTTGCTGAGTTCATAACCATTCTGAACCAAGTCTCTTGTAACTCTGTTCGGATAAATGACTTCATCGGTAACTGTTTTCAGCTCAGCGACTAACTCAGTTGCTGTACCTTAAAAGTGAACCCGCTCTCTGATGAAAAGATATACAGCAGAGAGAACAATATTGTCGCGGTTCTTCTGTGTCGCAGGTTCATTCTCAACTATCCAGCGCATGACATCGGTATCGAAATGCATTCGCAGTTCAGTGTATTCAATGTCACGGCCTTGACAATACATAATAGCTTTTCCTGAGCCGCACTTTGTTTCCTTGAGTGCAAAATTTCCGTCAGTAGCTCCGCCGATACCTGTACTGCCTGTCATCATATTGAACGGATTATCGTCCTTAGCTTTTCGCATATGATGTATCAGCAGTATGCAGATATTTAAGCGATATGCAAGCTGTTTGAGCGCAATTAGTTCTGCATAATCCGAACCATAACTCGACTCAACATTGCTGCGCACCATTTGCATTACATCGACCACTACTATTTTCAAGTCTCTGTGCTCTTTCTTAAATGATTCTATCTGTTCTTCAAGACCGCTACCAATTTTGTCAGCAACTGTTGCGAAGTGAAGACTCTCAATCGGTTCAGCATTCATCTGAAACAATCTGTCTTGCACTCGCTGATAGTTATCCTCGAGACAAAGATACAAAGCAGTTCCCTGAATAGTATCACGTCCAAGTGCAGGAACTCCTGTTGCAATGCTGAGGCAAATATCCATTGCCATCCATGACTTGCCTACCTTTTGTGCACCTGCAAGGACGTACAGTCCGTGCGTAAGAAGTCCGTCAATGATGAACTCCTTCGGCTTGAATACTGTTGACAGTATTTCTTCTGCGGTTTTTGTCTGTAACATATTACTCATACAATTCCTCCTTTCCCATGAGATTCCCGAACACAGCCGACAGCTTTTTTCGTTACGAGCAACTGCTCGCGCGAACTATTTGTGTGGGCTGTGTCGGGCGGATATTTGCTCTTTTGATTGAAAAATGTGGGAGCAGTATCCTTTATGCAAATCGACCTGTTTTTGCATAAGTTTTTGACTGCTCTGAAACGTTTTCCGAAACACAAATTCATTTTTATGAGAACTGACCTTTTCTCACAGGAAACTGACATTGACCGCAAAGGGCGTAGTATAGAGCTTTGCAGACGTTTTAACTCAAAACTGTTACGATGACATTTTGAGTGCTTTTCAGTCAAAAATTTGTGTTTCAGAATAAAAAGTGGGAGCAGTATCCTTATTGCAATTTGAACTATTTTTGGCACATAAATCAGACACATCACGAACGGGTCAGCACAAAAGTGCGCGACACATCACGGACCTGCTGCGATCTCACAGTGGTATCCGTCACACTCTTGCCTGACCGAATCAGAAGCCGCCCGACTGCACATCGGACTCATAGACAACCTAAATGCTCGGCTGCCCCGGCACACTCCCATTGCCTGCGACGGTTTTATCACGCTCGGACTGTGGCTGAGTGTAAGTATCCGTTTCCGACTTTCATCGCTACTTCACATCTGCGCTATGTGAAACCAGAGATGTTATCGCTCGGCATTCGCGTCATCGCGCATCTCTGGGCTGGTACGGCTCACCACCCCACCATCGGAAACAACGTAACTCCTGATCCCATATTCAATTTTCAAGTTACTTTTTGGTTTTTATTTGTTCATTTCAGGTCACCTCTTTATACAACCGGTTGTGTAATATATATTCTGCTATATCATATTACACGGTTTGGAGAAGAATGAGCAGGGTCTCTAAATCGAACTCTGCTCGCACTTAATATTAATTCTGTAATTGCATATCAAATATATACTATTACTCTCTCGATTATATTATAACACACTATTTTTATTTGTCAAGGCCTCCATTTTTATTTTGAAACAAAAAGAGCAAAGCATCAATTGTGCTTTGCTCTGGATTTGTATACGTTATACTGATTTCGGCATCTTGCAGAACAGAACTCGCTGCGTATGTCGGTGGCATAGAACAGCTTTCCGCAGTGTTTGCAGGTACGGAGCGGCTTCTTATCGTCTGTCACTGCTTTAGCAAAGGCGAGATCAATCATTGCCTTGAGCGAATCATACTCGCACAGCAGGTTCAGTCCGTTCCTGTTATCTATCTTGTAGGTCAGGCGAGGAGGTATGAACTCCGTCAGCTTTGATTCCTTGCTTATCGTGAAGCTGTACAGATATTTAAAGTATTTCTTTACCCATTCAAGCGGCTCGCAGTATCTATACTTTCGCAGGAACATTGTCGAATATATCGGGCTGCGGTAGTAAAGTCTCAGCTTGCCTTTCTTGTTGGCTTTATCAAGCAGGTCGATGTTATCAAGAGGAAAGAATGTCTTTGCAAACTCGTTTACATCAACCATACCGCTGTCAGTGAAGATATTATCGCGGACGATGAGACGCTCATTTTTACCTATATCCGAACCTGCAATATCAGGCATAATACCGAGCAGGCCGTATTTATGCACGAAGTCCAGCACCATTCCATTCTGACCGAGATCGTTCTCTGTCAGGTACTTGCCGAGATTTAGTGCGTCGGTCATCATTTCATTTTCGCTGTTTATCGGATCGTACACCGAACCGTACTCGCATGGAACAATGTACTCTGTGCCGTTTATGCTCT
>Ga0255344_1001263_pt1 | contig 34783 bp, 27 predicted proteins | sample wastewater_treat_5_FD_192414 | JGI IMG/M metagenome (GOLD analysis project Ga0255344, IMG submission 192414) | Wastewater microbial communities from Lulu Island WWTP, Vancouver, Canada - plant18 | ecosystem: Engineered > WWTP > Wastewater > Unclassified | place: Canada: Vancouver, British... | reverse complement strand
TGAAAGCTTGCTCAGATTTCTGTTCGCTGATAGGATCTTGGATATGTCGAATAATCGAACGATCATTGCGGATAATGTGTCTATTATAAAAGAACGAATTTGTCACGCAGCAGAGAAGGCTGGAAGATCTATCGATGATATTGAACTCATGGCTGTGACTAAATTCCAGCCTATTGATGTGATTCAACAAGCCTACTTGGCAGGCATTAGGCTTTTCGGGGAAAATAGAGTACAGGAAGCATTGGCGAAATACCCTCTTTTAGAGCCAGATCTGGAAGGCGCTTTTTTGCATATGATTGGTACGGTTCAGAAGAACAAGATCAATAAAGCTTTGACAATCTTCGATGCAATTCAGGGGATAGACAATATAGAAACGCTAGAGGCTATCCTTGCAAGAATCAAGGCCTCTAAAAAACCTATAAAACTCTATTTAGAGTTGCATACGGGAGAGATTTCGAAAGCTGGCTTCCCTAATGTCGATGAGCTCTTACGAGGATGCGAGATTTATGCGGAATTTCTCCAATCAGATCATCAGGGAGCGAGAAAAGCCTCGCTCTGCGGTCTAATGACCATGGCACCTTTTACGCAGGATGTCCCATTGATCCGTAGATCTTTCAAAATGCTCTCCGCTGCAAGAGACAAAGTCAAGAGCAGCTTTGATTTTCCAGAATTTGGCGAGCTTTCTATGGGTATGAGTAATGATTTTGAAATCGCAATAGAGGAAGGTTCTACACTTGTAAGGATAGGCACTGCTATTTTTGGCGAGAGGAAGGCATAAATGAACAAGCGTTGCTTTATTTTGCTCATTGTTTTTATTTGTGGAAGCCTTTTTGTTTATTGTCTTCCAGTACACGCTCAGGAAGAAAATTCGGACTCCGAAATCGTCGCAGAAGAAAAACAGAACGCTCAAGAAATGCTTGAAGTGCCCAAAGTGACTCTACCAAGTTTTTCTTATAGTGAGACTAAAGAAGGCGCAGTTAAGCGTGGCATTGTGATTTCTTTAGGACTTTTTCCCTTTAGCTATTTCTATACTAATTTTGCTTTCGATTTGGTCCGTTTTATATCACATGATTTCGACACGGCCTACGCGCCTTGGCCATTCAATACCCAGTATAGTGCAGCTTTAACAAACAGCGAGGTATGGACGAGGATTGGTATCGCTTCAGGAGCAAGTATCTTGCTCGGTTTCTTGAGCGTTATCATAGAGTGATATACAAAAAGCACTGTATTCTGTATACTGCAGCGCAACCTTTATATAAGGTCGCGCCATAATTTCCATTGGTAAGAGAGGCAAAAAATATGGCGAACGGCAGCGATGTCAGAGGCGATTATCAAAAATTTAACCTCGATGATGCAATCCGTAAGATTCCAGATTTCCCTAAACCAGGTATATTGTTTTATGACATCACGAGCATTCTTGCTAATCCTAAAGCATTTCAATATTGCATCGATTCAATGCTTGAACTATACGGAGAGACGGAATTCGATGCAGTGGCTGCCATAGAATCGCGAGGTTTTGTATTTGCAGCGCCTTTTTGCTATAGGCGGAATATCCCTTTGCTTCTAGTTAGGAAAAAAGGCAAATTGCCGGGAAAGACCATATCCTGCTCTTATGAGTTGGAATATGGAACTGCAGTGCTAGAAATGCATATCGAGGACATCAAAGCAGGTGACCGCTTTCTGATAATCGATGACCTTATCGCTACAGGAGGCACTATTAACGCGACCTGCGAAATGATAAAGCGCTGTGGAGCAGTACCTGTTCGCGCATTCTCGGTAATAGGCTTGCCATCTTTGAATTATGAAGAGAAAGTGATAGATGTCGGCATAGATACACTCATCGAGTACTTTGGGGAGTAGAAATATAGGAAGCCTATTGGGCAAAGCAGCTCCGAACTCATTTGAAGCTAGCCAATTATAGAATAGGGAGCAATTTATGCTTGAACCATTAAAAAAAAATCCGAATTGGAAAGGTAGGGAGGGGCCGCTAGTTCTTGTGATAATGGATGGCGTCGGCTACGGCGCTTACAAAGAAGGCGATGCAGTGCTTGCAGCAGATATGGAACATTTCAGAGAGCTTGAGGCTAGCTGCCCCACAACGCATCTTAAAGCCCATGGAACTGCCGTAGGCCTTCCCTCCGATGATGATATGGGAAACTCGGAAGTCGGTCACAATGCTATAGGTTGTGGCCGTGTTTTTGCGCAAGGTGCGCGACTTGTCAATATTTCGATTGAATCTGGGGCAATATTTGAAGGAAGAGTCTGGAAGGAACTCATTGCCAATATAAAAGCGACTGGAGGAACTCTGCACTTTATTGGCCTTTTCTCAGATGGGAATGTCCACTCGCACATCGATCATTTAAAAGCTATGCTAGTTCAAGCCCAGAAAGAAGGTGTCAAACGAGCGCGGATACATATCTTGCTCGATGGCCGGGATGTTGGAAGCCAGAGTGCTCTTGAATATGTGCTTCCTTTTGAAGATTTTCTTGAGGAATTTCGAAATCAAGGAGCGGATTATCGCATTGCTTCTGGAGGCGGAAGGCAATATATAACGATGGATCGTTATGGTGCCAATTGGCAGGTAGTGAAGCGCGGTTGGGATTGCCATGTCAGAGGTATCGGAAGGCAATTCAACAGTGCAGAAGAGGCAATCCTGACTTATCGAAAGGAGATTCCAGGCATTATCGATCAGGATATTCCTGAATTCGTAATTGCTAAAAATGGGGAACCCATCGGTACAATCGAAGATGGGGATTCGGTAATATTTTTCAATTTCAGAGGTGACAGAGCGCTCGAGATTACAGCAGCCTTCGAACAGGACAATTTCGACAAATTCGATAGAGTCAGACGACCAAAGGTATATTATGCAGGCATGATGCAGTACGATGGAGACCTAAAAGTTCCTACCAATTTCTTGGTGTCACCGCCCGCAATAGATAGAACGATCGGGGAATACCTGGCTTCCACAAGCCTCAAGACACTTGCTATTTCGGAGACACAGAAATATGGCCATGTAACTTATTTTTTCAATGGCAATAGGTCTGGAAAATTTTCGGAAGAACTCGAAGACTATATCGAAATACCAAGCGATCGCGTGCCATTCGAGCAGAGGCCATGGATGAAATGCGCTGAAATAGCAGATTATGTCGTAAATGCTATTAAAAAAGGTTTATATAGCTTTATTCGCCTCAATTTTCCCAATGGCGATATGGTAGGCCATACAGGAGTCTTCCAAGCTGTAGTATGTGGCTTGGAAGGAATGGATATACAACTAGGCAGAATTCGAGAGGCGGTAGAGAAAGCGGGGGGCATTCTTGTTATTACGGCTGATCATGGGAATTCCGATGATATGTACGAGCACGACAAGAAGACAGGGAAAGTTATTCTGGATCTAAATGGCAAGCCAAAAGCAAAGACAAGTCATTCTCTCAATCCTGTTCCCTGTGTGATCTACGACCCGCAATATCAGGGTGAGTACAAAAGAGAATTGAGAAATGGTCTGGGAATCTCTAGCTTGGCTGCAACATGCATCGAGCTTTTAGGCTACGTTCCCCCAGAGGATTATGATCCATCAGTGCTGGATATGGCTATGAAGCAAGAGTAATAGGGCAATGATGCAGACTCCAGAATATGCCCACAACATGGAGATAGAACTTAAGGCTAGGATTCAGCGAAGAGATGAGGTTGAATCTCGCCTTTCCAGTTTTATGCACTATATAGGACCCATCGATAAGCTAGACGAGTATTGGGAAGTTTCGAATGCAAGTTCGGAGAATTCTAGCGGTTTTCGGTTCCGCGTTCGTCATGAATTGGATAGAATTACTATTACATTTAAAGAGAAAACCTTCGATGGAAATGTGGAAGTCAACCATGAATTCGAGTTTCGCATCGAAGGCGAATCAGCTTTCAAGGCCTTCATAGAGAAAATGCATGCACATCTGATCTACCAAAAGCAAAAGAAAGGTAGCCGCTGGGAAGATGGAACAGGCTTGATAGCCGAGGTTGTTGAAGTATCCTCGCTCGGCCTTTTTCTTGAAGTCGAATACATTAGCAATAGTCTGGCCACAAGTGAGCAACAAGAGGCTAAATCGCGATTATATAAGGTAATCGATCTATGTGATATCCCAAGGAGCGCTCTCGAGCCTCGACCGTATTCGCAATTGTTAGGATACTGAAATAGGATACTGAAAGCCGAATCAATAAGAATTATGGGCGCTGACGGATTTGAACCGCCGACCTACTGGGTGTAAACCAGCCGCTCTGACCAACTGAGCCAAGCGCCCAAACTATCCATTTGTGCAGCGGCTGAACACTAGCATAAGGCAGCCAAATGAGTCAAGCAAAATAGTCTTTTTGGAAGAGCGAATCATTGGATTTGGGCATAACATATACGATATCAAAGAAAGACTCCATTTCGATAAATGGCTGGAATTCAAAATAATGTTCCCAATATTGGATCTGTACAAGCCAATATTGGGAATTCGTATAAAGCGCGCGATACACTCTCCATTCTTAAGAGAAGATGAGGTAGCAGACTCGAAGAATCCTTGCCGAATAGCCTTAATTTTCCGTACATTTATAATGTCGGATTCTATTCCGCAATGCAAACATTACTATTATTTTAATTATAATTCTATTAGGTGGTATAATATGTCGGCAAGCGAGCTCATACCAATAGATCAAATTTTGCCTGGTAAGCTGCCAATAATAACACTTATCGGAAAACCAATATTCCCGGGAATCTTTACGCCAATAATGGTTGGCAAGGAGCCGGACATTCAAATTGTTGAACAAGCGATTTCGGCTGATGGAATGATTGGTCTTGTGCTTCAAAAAGACGATTCTGATGAGCCATCCTCGAATAATCTATTTCATGTTGGTACAGCGGCAAAGATCATAAAAAAAATCAATCTTCCAGACGGTGGCATCAATATCTTCATCTCCACTTTCAAGCGTTTCAAGATAAAGAAATTCATCTCCAAGGAGCCACCGATAATTACGGCAGTCAGCTATCTGGACGACGAAAACTATGACAACGATGAAGTAAAGGCTCTGACTCGAGCCCTTATAAGCGAGATGAAGCAACTCAGTGAAAACAACCCGCTTTTCTCTGAAGAGATGCGCCTCAACATGATCAATATTGACAACCCTGGAAAGATTGCTGACTTCATCACGAGTATTCTCAATATCGAGAAAAAAGATCAGCAAGATATTCTAGAGACTTTAGATGTGCGCGAGCGAATGGAAAAGGTCCTTATTCATATCAATAGAGAAAAAGAGCTCTTTAGGATTCAGAAAAAAGTTCAAGCCGAGATCAACGAAAAAATCGAAAAAAGCCAACGAGAATACTTTCTACGCGAAGAGCTCAAGGCTATCAAACAAGAACTTGGAATGGCTCCAGATGCGCGAAGCTCTGACTATCAGCGCTTTAGGGATAAGATCGACTCATTTCAGTTCGAAGGGGAGATCAAGGAAATCGTCGAACAGGAACTCGAAAAATTCAACCTCATGGAGCCTTCTTCCAGCGAATACATGGTCACTAGAAATTGGCTGGATCTCGTGTGTTCTCTTCCATGGAATACATCGATAACAGCCGATTTCGATATCAAGCATGCAAAAAAAGTGCTCGAAGAGGACCACTATGGTCTACAGGATGTCAAGGATCGAATCATAGAATACCTGGCTGTACGCAAACTCAAAAAAGACACGCGTGGGACCATCCTCTGTCTTGTTGGTCCTCCAGGTGTTGGCAAAACGAGCATTGGTAGGTCGGTCGCGCGTGCTTTAGGCAAACAATTCTTTAGATTCTCTGTAGGAGGAATGCGCGACGAGGCCGAGATCAAAGGACACCGCAGGACCTATGTTGGGGCCTTGCCAGGCAAGATCATCCAAGGTCTCAAAATTGCCAAAAGCCGCGACCCTGTATTTATGATCGATGAGATAGACAAAATGGGTATCTCCTATCAGGGAGATCCATCGAGTGCTCTGCTAGAAGTTCTCGATCCAGAACAAAATTTCAGCTTCAGGGATCATTATCTCGACCTGCCTTTCGATATCTCGAATATCTTTTTTATCGTCACGGCGAATACTCTGGATACTATTCCCAGGCCGCTGCTCGACAGAATGGAAGTGATTCAGCTTCCTGGTTATGTGGATGTTGAAAAGATCGAAATTGCACGGCACTTTCTTATTCCGCGAAGTCTCGAAAGAAATGGCCTTGCAAAAAATCAAGTGAAATACACAAGAGATGCTTTGCTCGTAATCATAGATGGATATGCCCGCGAGGCTGGCGTACGCAATCTAGAGAAGTCTCTAGACAAAATACATCGTAAAATCGCAAAGAGTATAGTTATCGAGAATAGACAAGAAGAAAAATTCAAAATAGATAAGCATACAGTAGAAAAATACCTAGGGAAGCCAATATTCCGCGACGAAGAACTCAAGCGTGCCAGTAGGCCGGGTATGGCCATTGGATTGGCTTGGACCAGTCTTGGAGGGGATACATTGCTAATAGAAGCCGTAGCCAACCCAGGCAAGGAGGGGTTCAAGCTAACTGGTCAGATGGGGCCTGTAATGCAGGAATCGGCAGGAATAGCCTACACTTATGTAAGGAATATTGTTGCCCAGAAGTATGGAATCCAAGCTGAATTCTTCGAATCTAGACAAATACACCTTCATATCCCAGAGGGAGCTACACCAAAGGATGGACCTTCTGCGGGCATCACAATGGCCACTGCTCTTCTTTCGCTAGTGCTAAATAAGAGAATAAAAGATAGATTGGCGATGACTGGAGAGCTGAGCCTTACGGGCCAAGTTCTTCCTATCGGAGGATTACGAGAAAAAACCGTTGCAGCAAAGCGCAATAAAATAAAGGAGATCATAATACCAGCCGCAAACGAGAAGGACCTAGATGAAATTCCAGAGCATGTCAAGAAAGGACTTGTATTTCATTCAGTATCCCGAATGGAAGAAGTTATCGAAATAGTGTTTGGCTCATGATAGAATCATGAAGCATGGCACTTTTGCCTTTTTTCTGTGGAAAAGATTGCGGAGGAGATGCTTGTCCCCTTTTGACCGAAGTTGAAGATGGCAATATAAAGGGCATGCATCTCAACCCAGTTGCAGGTCAGTTTATTAGGCCCTGTGGCAAGGGCTTTCGGGCCCACCAAGATCATATCTCGCCAAAAAGATTGAGGACTCCTCTTCTGCGAACAGGTTCAAGAGGTTCAGGCCAATTTCGAGAAATAAGCTGGGATGAGGCTTTATCACTTATTGCGCAAAAACTTAGTGAAATCCGATCCGAAAGCGGACCAGGCTCAGTTCTCTGCATAGCAAGTAGCGGTTCGACTGGAGCCCTGCACAATAGTCAGACTCTAGCTCGTCGCTTTTTCAATTCTATTGGTGGATGTGTAAATGTTGAGGGAAATTATTCATGTAATGCTGCAACATATGCGCTTACAAGACTTTTTGGAACATCGAAGGGAAATAGCGGATTTGATGCGGAAACAATTCGCCATTCGAATTTCATAGTTCTATGGGGCTCAAATCCATTCGAAGCAAGGCTCGGTGCAGAACTGCCTGCTTATTTAACTGAAGCAAAGAATAGGGGAACGAGAATTATCTCTATCGATCCGCGACAGAGCCTTTCTGCAAGAATTCTAAATGCAGAATGGATTGGTATACGTCCAGGCACAGATGCTGTTCTAGGCTATGCTCTCTTATTCGAAATACTACAGGATGCACGATTCAATCAAGAATTCATCTCCAAATACGCGATTGGCTTCGAATTTCTTGCAGATTATGTGCTTGGCAAAACCGATAGAATTGCGAAAGACCCTCAATGGGCAAGCTCTATCTGTGGTATCGATGCTAAAATGATCGTGAAATTGGCCTCCTTTTTCTGGAATGAAAAGCCAGCAATGATAATTCCGGGTTATTCTATTCAGAGGGTGGCCTATGGCGAAGAAGCTTTTCGTCTAACCGTAGCCATACAACTTGCAACTCGCAATAGCGGCATGCTTGGTGGATCCACAGGATCGATCAACAATTGCCTTCCTGGGGTCAAAGTTGAGACCTTAGAAGAATTGCCTTCTAGTTTGACTAAGCAAGGCTCGGTCAGGGGGAGCTTGACTAGGGAAGCCCAGCTATGGAAGGACAGAGATATATCTCTAGGGGCAGAAGCAGGGTTGTTCAATAAGAGGGTGCCTGTACTTCGCTGGGCTGACGCTGTGCTCAATCCATCTTCCTATGGGCTTAGACCTATTAGGGTTCTATATTCGGCTGGAGGAAATTTTCTTAATCAAGGCGCAAATGTGACAAAAAATATTAGGGCCTTCGAGAGCGTTGATTTTGCCGTGTGTCATGAACTGTTTCTTACCCCTACAGCCAATTACTGCGATGTGGTTCTGCCTGTTTCGGATGCGTTCGAAAAGGAAGACATAGGTATTCCATGGGCAGGCAACTATGTACTCTATAAGCCTGAAATATGCAGAGCATTGCCTAATACGCATTCGGACTATTGGATTTTTTCACAGTTATCCGAGCGTATTGGTGTAGAACCTATCTTTACAGAAGGGAGAACTGAGTCTCAATGGATAGATCATTTTCTTGCTGAATCGGAAATTGACGATATAGATGCTTTTAAGCGCCATGGGATCTTCATTAAAAAAGGGCAATTGCGCGCTGGGCTAGACGATTTCTTTGCCAATCCCGTGGATCATCCAATTGGAACTAAAAGTGGAAAAATAGAATTTGCTAGTCCTCTATGGAACTCAAGCATGGCATCGCATTGGCAAGGCTCGATAAAGGAATGTTTTAGACAAGAATCTTGCAGAAGATTTTGGCTGCTGACTCCAAAAGTCTCAAGGTTTATCCATTCTCAACGCATAGAACAAGAAGATCGATCCGAATGCGCCCAAATACATATCCATCCTGAAGATATGGCATCTCTCGGTGCTCAAAAAGGCGAAATCCTCAAGATTTGGAATTCAAACGGAGCGCTTCTCGCTTCAGCAATACCAGACGTATGGCTTCAGCCTGGCATTGTATGGATCGAAGAAGGCATCTGGACAATGCCTATAGATGGGGTAGATCTCTGCGGAAACCCCAATATGCTCACTTCGGATGAAGGGACCCTCGAGAGCATCTCTAACATCATGCATGGGATACCAATACAGATAGAGCGTATTGCTGAGGCAAACGGTCAATGATTCAGATCCAATTCTCTAATCGAGAGTTTACTTATACATGCGTAGCGAATTGCAGAGCGGCTATGGCGGCTCCCATCAGGGAGATATCATAATTCTTTACGATTAGAACTGGTGTTCTACAGAGTACATCGCGAATATGCGGAGCATAGTTCTTTTCGAACCATCTCATGAACCTTGCCTTTTCGATGAGCCAATCTTCATTTTTAGAGGATATACCGCCCGCAAGCCAGACTCCGCCCGCAGGTAAGAAAATAGACACAAGATTGGCGGCCTTGAGCGCATATAGCCTGACAAATAGTTCCATAGTCAAGCTGCAAAACGAATCGGACCTAGCATTTTTTGATATATAGGCAGGCCATTCAGATCGAGGAAGGTTCAAAATATTTCTAGCAGTTTCGGAAAGGCCTTCTATCAGCGCTTTTTGGGGAATTTCGTAGTCATCGCCTACAAGGATTACGTTAAAATCTTCCGAGCAAATGAATTCGAAAATATTCGCAATGCCCTGGCCAGAAATAGCTAATTCAGCACCTGGCGCATAATCATATCTCTTTCGAAGCCAAGTACCAAAGGAATCACTCAAGTCATCGAAACACGGCAATTCAGAGTGACCACCTTCGGAAGGAAAGGCCATTACACTGTCACCTCTTCTATCCACAAAGCCTACACCAAGACCTGTCCCAGCCCCAATGACAAGCATAATGCCCTCGCGCGGCTCATAGATAGATCCATCTGGATGTGGAAGCTGCGTAACCGCACTTCGATCTTTATAGTCAAGAGTAGTGACCGCGTAGGACAGAGCCGTGAAATCATTTATCAATCTGACTGGCACTCTAAGGAAATCAGAAAGCTCCGAGGCTTTTATACCCCAAGGAGCATTAGTAAGCTGAATGCTATTATCAGGCTGAACAGGTCCGGCTCCTGAAATACAACAAAAGTCTATTCTATCGTAAGATTCGCGCACGCGCCTTGATCCGAGAAAACGCTTGATGGGATCCAGGAGGGATTTTTCATTCTTAGTAGAAAACTGCACTTTTTCTACTAATTCGATGCCCGATTCGTCTTGCCTGGCTAAGGCTAGATTGGTGTTTGTCCCTCCGATATCGCCAACGAGGAATAATTTGCTCATTCCTATACTATAGCGAAGAAATTATCTCGGTGAAACAGCTAGCCTATTCTTTGAGGAGTTTTTCAAAAGTGTGATGATCTGGGTATTTCTTAAAAAACGCCCCTTCTTGGAATCGAAGATTTCGAGATGCAGATGGTCTCCCCCTCCTTTTTTGCGTGCATTTATGCCTGTATTTCCTCCGTGACCGATTGGCTGACCTCTCAAGAGAATATCCCCTTTTTCCACAAAGAGATCATAGAGATGAAAATATAGATAATATCGATGCTCTTCAGGCGAGTATACAATTACGCCATTGCCTGATTTTGGAGAAATTCCGCCCTTGATATATGATAGAGCCGTGCTCTTTCTAGGGAATCCTAACCATCCGCTTTCGGCTGAGACTACTATGCCATCGCTCAATGAATGAATAATAGGGCCTCGCTGAATATTCCAAGAAAGATATTCTACGTTTTGGAGGAAAATATCCAGCGCGAATGTATGAGAATAGTCGAGCTCATTGAGTCGAGGCAATGAGGAAAGACCGGGAAGCGTTACATTGCCATTCCATGCTACAAAATTGCTTTCGAACCATTTTGTAGGAAAAGTTAATGCATTGCTTTTTGACATACTGTAAAAGACATCGAAGAATGATTCATATTTGGTGCGAAGGGCATTCATCTTTGGATGCAAAGATGCGATTCGATTATATGAGAGTCTTGCGGGGAAGGATATTCCATCGAGATTTTGATATTCCTCTGAATCTTCATCATCGATTAGCATTGCGAGGACATGCCCAGAAGATGGAAAGAACAAAGAAGCCATTGCTCTATTGTCTAAATCCATAGTTAAGCCTTGAATACATAGAGTGGATGCTAACTTTTCAATTTGTTCCGTCGATAGCGATGAAAATCTATTCTCATTTAGCATGGAGAGATTTTGATAAAAATCGTTCTCCATTAATGACCGCTCATTTTGATCGGGAAAGGCTACTTTTTCAGAAAGCAATATAGGCCTCGTGTCGGAATAAGGATTAAGAGAAAGCATCACGCAACGAAAGGCCAAGAAGCAAAGGATCGATAGAATTGAAATGGTCACAAGTTTGATTATTCGAAAAGCCACAGACTTGCCTTTCAAGTTAATTATTCGCGATCGGCATTGCTTGCGGATCAGAGCTCTTTTTGGTCATATGCGATGAGAATCGACCATTGCAGTAATTGCCTGCTCTATTATAGATATTTTCTTTCGAGTGATTTCTTTGCTTAAGCTGAGATCGCTGTTATGATCGTGGCAAAGGATGTAGTATTTTATCTTGGGTTCTGTTCCGGATGGCCTTACCGTAAGCAGCGTGCCATCTTCGAGGCGCCATTGGATAACATCGCTTTTAGGCAGATCGATTTTGCGAATTCTGCCATTTCTATCCCACTCGGTACTAGCTTTTACATCTCGAATGCATATTACGCTAAGGCCGCCAAATTGATCAGGCTGCTGTTTTCTATAGTCTTCCATGATGCTATTCATTATTCTCATGCCCTGTTCACCTTCAAAATAGAAGCTTAAGCCTTTTTCCTCGTAATAGCCGTGCTCCTTGTATAGCTCTTCGAGGTGGTCGAGGAGACTTTTGCCCTGTGACCGCCAATAGAGGGTCATTTCGGCAGTCAAGGCAGCTGCGGAAATGCCATCTTTGTCTCTAACTTCTTTTTCGATGAGATGACCATATGATTCTTCTGTTGCGTATATGAAATCGTAATTCTCGGTCTCGAAGCGCCGCATAAGATCTGCAATCCATTTGAATCCAGTTAGGCATTCGAAGCTTTCTATGCCATATTTCTCGGCTATGACCTTCTGTAGTTCAGTGGTGACGATGGTACGGATAGCCGCTGCTCTAGGTGGCATCCTGTGGAGCTCCTTGAGAGTAAGTGCAATGTAATCGAGATGTAGGGATCCGAGCTGATTGCCTGTTACCAATACAAATTCTCCTGTCTTGTCTGGCACGGCAATACCAAGCCTATCGGCATCTGGGTCTGTAGCCATTACTACATCGGCATGAGTCTTCTTGCCTAGCTCGATTGCCATAGCAAGTGCAGCTGATTCTTCAGGATTGGGGTAGGATACGGTCGGGAATTCGCCATCTGGTTCGCGTTGTTCTGGCACAGTAAGGACATTCAAACCGAGCTCTTTCATTATGCGCTCGAATAGCATTGCCCCTGTGCCATGGAGAGGAGAGTACACGATATTGACCGATTTACCTGTTTCGGAGAAAAGATAGGAACGTAAGAGATGGGATTTCACCATGGCGACATAATCATCATCGATCTCTTGGCCAATCTCCATCAAGAGTCCTTTTGATGAGGCCTCTGTTTTGGAGATCTGCTTTACAGACTTTACTTTTAGGACTTTTTCGATAATGCCGCTATCATGGGGAGGCACGACCTGAGAACCATCGTTCCAATAAGCCTTGTAGCCGTTATACTGAGGAGGATTATGGCTAGCAGTTACGACTACGCCAGTGTCAGCTCCAAGCTTTCGGATGGCGTATGATAGGACAGGAGTTGGCTTGAGCGATGGGAAGATATACGCCTTGATACCATTGGCTGCGAAGACCAAAGCCGTTGCCAAGGAAAACTCCTTGGATTTTCTGCGAGAATCATAGGCAATGCAGGCAGAAAGCTGCTTTTTAGGAAATTGTTCTTTAATGTAGTCGCATAGTCCCTGCGTTGCTCGCGTAACCACCAATGTGTTCATCCTGTTGAAACCACCACCGATTACGCCGCGCAGTCCTCCTGTACCGAATTCCAAATCTCTATAGAAGCGGTCTTCGAGTTCCTTCCAATCGCTTTTCTTAAGAAGTTCTTTTATCTCATCGGAAAAAGATGGATCGGTTTCATTAGCAATGTATTCCTGGGCTCTTAAAATTATTTCTTCGTGATTCATGATGGCTCCTCGATAGTATCAAGTCGGGCTATGCATAAAGTATGCATAAAGAGCAATTCCAATCCTTTTTATTGTATTTTCAATTATAGCTTTTATCATTTGATAAAAAAAGTCAGCCTTTCCAAAAAAGGATATCGATTTTTGGCTTCCCAATCATCCAGACTCGACAATCGAGAGTAGTTCTTGCGGTGATGATATAAGATAATCTGCTCCGGCAAGCTCGAGCTCTTCTCTAGATCGATAACCGTATAGAGCACCCACTGCCGCTATTCCTGCTGCTTTGGCCGTCTGCATATCGACGGCCGAATCGCCTACGAATAAGCTTTGTTTGGGATTTGCTTTTGCAATGCGACAGAGTTCGAGTGCAGCGCTTGGATCGGGCTTACGGGCTCGGTCTTTATTATCTCCCCAAATAGCTACGAAATCGACAGAGGCAAAAAGAGATTCGATGATCTTTTTTGAGAGCCGATCTGGCTTGTTCGAAAGGACAGCGAGTTTTAATCCTTTTCTATATAGGTATTCAAGCGTCTCGATCATGCCGGGGAAAGGCTTCGTTTCATCTAAAACATGCTCTTCATATCTCCGCATAGAGAGCTTGAATATTTCGTCAAATAGTCTATCGTCATTGGATTTGTCCTGTGGAAGGACTCTTTCGACGAGAACCCGAAAACCATCTCCTACCATATGCTTATAATCTGATATCTTGTGGATTGGGAGGTCGAACTGGGATAACACGAAATTCACCGATGATCCAATATCGACGATGGTGTCGGCAAGTGTTCCATCGAGATCGAATATTATAAATTTAGGCTTTATTTTTGGCAATTCGAGAACTCCGACTCTTAGAGATTGTAGATTTGCGCCTATTCTCTGGATTGTAGATTGAGATCGCTTTCTTTGCCGCCCTTGGATCTATATAAGCTTTCCTTCTCGTCGATGAGGCGATCCAGGTCTTTGAGGTCTCTTATTATAGGCTCGATCTCTGGCGTCGAAGAGCCTATCATGGGTTCATTTTTCTCTATTAGAAGATTATAGACTTCTGCGCCTAGCTTTGCAGTGAGAGATTGCGCCTTATTTCTCAATTGTAGAATTTCGATTTTTAATTTACCCATTTCACCCCAAACTTGAGCCTGATCGGCTGCTTTTTCCAAGAATTCTCTCGAGGCTTCAGCACTGTTTTCCATGAATTTCTTCAGCTTTTCCGAAAACTCCATTTCAATCTCCTTTATATATGAGCATAATAAATAATTTCTCATCGATACAATAATCCCAGATAGACAAATTAGCAATATAATCGAGTATGCGAATAGCAAAATAGTGGGTATGTCGATCGCCCAGTAGCCTAATTTCGCTAGGACATTGTTTAGCTTTTGCGGAGCAGGGTTAAATACATTATATTTAAGTAAAATAGGGGGTATATGTGGTGTTGTGGATTTATATAATCTTTGCGGTTCTTTCCGCATGGTGGGTGGTTTTTATCATTATTGCTGCAGCGCGAAAGCAAAAACCTGTCTTTGTATTCCTCCTTGTGCTATTCCTGGTATGGGCAATCCCAGAGATCGTATTGATGATAATTTCTCCTCCGGTAGCTACTATTTTGTTTATCGTACCTTTCATAATTCTAATTCAGATGATGCGCGTCGTGCAGGAATATCAGAGAGGGGTCTTGTTTCGATTTGGTCGCTTGCAGAAAGTAATAGAGCCGGGCTTCAACCTCATATTGCCATTCGGTATCGATTCGCTTCGTAAGGTTGATATGCGTACTTTCACCATAGATGTTCCAAAGCAGGAAGTAATAACACGAGATAATGTGCCTGTAATTGTGGATGCTGTAGTATACTTCAATGTATTCGATCCCATGCTCGCCGTGGTAAAAATAGCGGATTATACAAAGAGTACTAGTCTCCTTGCTCAGACAATCCTGCGATCGGTGCTTGGTCAGCATGAGCTCGATGAAATGCTTTCTCAGAGGGCTCAACTTGGCCAAATACTTCAAAGGCTTTTGGATGAAGCGACGGATCCTTGGGGTATTAAAGTCTCAGCTGTCGAGATAAAGGCAGTGGAACTCGCGGAGACCATGAAGCGCGCCATGGCCAGGCAAGCCGAGGCTGAGCGAGAGAGAAGGGCAAAGATAATTGCCGCAGAAGGGGAACTTCAGGCTTCTGAGAAGCTCGCCCAAGCTGCCGATGTATTGGCACAATCTCCAGCAAGTTTGCAGCTCCGATACCTTCAGACGCTCACGGAAATTGCAGTGGAAAAGAATTCAACAATAGTATTTCCTCTACCGATGGACTTATTGAAGGTTATTTCTAAAGCAGCAGAAAAGAGTTCGGAATGAAGTGCCCCTATTGCGGAAGTCTTGAAGACAAGGTTATCGACTCTAGAACTTTAGCCAACGGAGAAGCCATAAGAAGGCGCAGAGAATGCATTTCCTGTGGGCTTCGTTTTACCAGTTATGAACGCATTGAAGAAAAACCTCTCCTTGTCATAAAAAGAGACGGTAGACGGGAGCCATTCGAAAGACAAAAGATCGAGCGAGGCCTTGTCCGCGCTCTAGAGAAAAGACCAATTTCCCAGATGTCTATCGAGAATCTTGTAAATGAGATAGAAGACGAGGCTGCAGAACATGCCAAAGCCTCTAATGAGATCTCGAGCGAAGAATTGGGCCGAATGGTTTTGCAAAAACTCTACTCGCTAGACAAAGTTGCATATATCCGTTTTGCATCAGTGTATAGAAAATATGACACCCTCGATGAATTCATTGACGAAATAGAACGCCTAGAAAATGGACAGACTTGCTAGCAGATAGAAGAGCATTGCTATTCATTACTCTTCTTCCGCTTCCTGAGTCTTGAAGGCTTGCGCAGCCTTTATGACATCTTCTGCGATCTTTCCAGAGATAGGCGCATAATGCGAAAATTCTACTTCGAAAGAACCTGTTCCAGAGGTCATGGAGCGTAGATCGATTGCATAGCGCAAAAGCTCTGCTTGTGGAACCTGCGCATCTATCTGAACAATACCACCGCCTATGGGGTTTTGGCCGGATATTTTTCCACGGCGCCCCGATAGATCGGACATTACATCGCCAAGGTATTTATCTTCTACAAAGACAGAGAGATTCATGATTGGTTCAAGCAAAACTGGGCTTGCTTGCTTCATGGCTTCACGGAAAGCCCCTCGAGCTGCAAGCTTGAATGCCATTTCAGAGGAATCGACAGGATGCTCCTTTCCATCGATGATTGCTGTTTTAGTATCTACTACGGGATATCCAGCTAGCACGCCGGCTTCCATCGCTTGATGGATGCCCTTTTCTATGCCTGGCATGAAGCCTTTGGATACTGCACCACCAAAAATCCTATTTTCGAATTCATAGTCCTTTCCTCGTTCCAACGGTTCGATTTCAAATACAACTCGAGCGTATTGACCATGCCCTCCTGTTTGTTTCTTATGAGTGTATTCTGCAGTTGCCTTCTTGGTTATTGTTTCTCTATAAGCTACGCGAGGAATTCTGGTTTCTGCCGCGATCTTTGATTGGGATTTTATTTTATCAAGGATCATGTTGATTTGCTGTTCGCCCATACCAGCTATTACTGTCTCTTTTGTCTCAGGATTGTAGCTCACACGGAAAGTGAGATCTTCTTCTGCAGCCCTATTTAGCAACTCGTTGAGTTTATCTTCTTCTTTTTTGTTAACTGCTGAAATCGCCAACATATGGACAGGAGAGGGTAGCTGCAGCGGTGCATAGGAGATTGGTTTATCGAATTGACTGATCGTATCATTTGTCTTTAACGAGGAAATCTTAGCAAGAACACCGATATCGCCCGCTGGGAGAGAAGATATTTCCTCGAGTTTTTTCCCTTGCATAGTAAAGAGCTTTCCAATGCGCTCTTTGTGCAGATCGCGGCTCACTACCATGTCCATATCGGAAAGAATAGTTCCCGTTATAGCTTTGATATAAGAGAGTCGACCAGAAAATTGGTCAATCTGGGTTTTAAATACAAAAGCCGATGCAGGCTTCGAAGGATCGATAGACATTTCTAGATCGTTGCCATCTTGATCCTTAGCCTTTTCTGGTGCACGAGCAAATGGGGATGGTGCGCTCTGCATAATAAAATCAATGAGAGCCGCGGTTCCGCTGTTTGCAAACCCAGATCCGGCAAAGGCTGGAATAATCTTGCCTTCGGCAAGGGCTTCCTTAAGACCAAGCAGAGTTTCTTCTTGAGTAAGTTCGCCTTCGATAAGGTACTTTTCCATGAGTTCATCGTTTCCTTCTGCTGCCGCTTCAGAAAGAAGTGCACGGGCGGATTCCACCGATTCCGAATACTCTGCCGGAACTTCGCTGGCAACTTCCTTTTGATCATGAGAGCTAGGCCTCATATATGCCTTGTTATTGAGTACATCGATTATTCCCCTAAAAGAGGTCCCTTCTCCCATAGGAATTGTCACGGGAACAGGAGAGACCCGGAATTTCTCTTTGATGTCGGCAAGGGTATTCGAGAAGTTGGCTCTATCTTCATCGAGTCTGGTTACAAATATCATTCTTGGTCTTTTTTGGCGCTCTAATATTCTCCAGAGTTTTACTGTCTCAATTTGCACACCAGATTTGCCATCTATCACGAGCAGAGCCGTCTCTGTAGAACGAATGGCTAAAATTGCTTCTCCAACAAAATCGCCAGCGCCAGGTGCATCTATGAAGTTGATCTTGCAGTCATCGGTATTGACGTGCGTAAGACTCGAGCGAACTGATATCTTGCGCGCAATCTCGTCTTCGCTATAATCGCTGACGGTTTTGCCCGAATCTACCGTTTCCGGTCTAGATATCATTCCGCCCTGAAAAAGAATGTGCTCAAGCAGAGTCGTTTTTCCTGTGCTACCATGTCCAATGATAGCGATGTTACGAATCTGTTCAGTGGTATAGGACATACTAACTCCTCACAGGGTGGGATGGTTTATAATTTCCTCTTTTGTTTAAGGAAGACGAGCTATTATAATTCAAAAGCCGCAGGTGTCAACAGCAGCTTGGCAAATATATGATATATGTAGGATTCACCTTTGTCCGGTGCTTGCAGGCATGAGTGCAATACAGTCGAATATAGTTCGTCCTCCCTGATAAGCAGTAGCACTTCGCCGGATTATGCGCCAAAGCCCATTCTGATATTTGCCATCAGTTTCAATCCTTTCGGTCAAGCCAGGAGTTGTCTCAATAAAATTCATGAGTTCGAGGTTTTGTGTTAGAGCGAATGGCTTAATGCCTACTCCTGCAATTATCGAGACCGGTTCGATTATAAGATTGGACAGCTCTGGTACAGGTTGAGTTGCCATAGCGGCTTTTGCTTGGAGACGAATCATTCTTGCTCTAGCGTCGGGTCCAGCAGTCTCCTTGCTTACTGATATTAAATCCAGTAGATAATTGCGAACATCATTCAATTCTTTTATTGTGGACAATTTATCTATTTCTGGTGAGGATTTGAGTACCTTGGCCAAAGTTGATATTTCTCGAAGATAGTGGTTTCGCTGATTAGAAGGAACCAGGTACATCACAATTATAGAGACAGGTACTCCATCGGGAGCTCCATAATCGATACCTGTTGGGCTCCATCCCACTACGCACATCAAGTCTTCTTCGAATTCCACACGCGCATGAGGGCAAGCCCACCTTTTGCCAAGAGCGGTGTTCATCGATTTTTCCCTTGCCATCACATTGCCCACAATATCGGTTCCAGTGGGAATTTGCGGAAAGGCTTCGATTATATGAGCGAGAAACTGGAGCGCATGATCCTTATCATTTTCTGGAAGCTCAAAAAGCCTGCCTTCCTGGAGGGCGTCAAGTATAGAGTCCATGGTTATGCTCCTTCAAAATGTTTAAAAAACCAGCATTTCACTTTATGTGTGATAATCGAATAGATCAGAAGAAATGCCACTATCCAAATCCAATAGATGCCAGGGAGAGGGACAAGGCCGAGAATGCTTGCGATGGGAGAGTAGGGCAACCAGATTCCAATTCCCATAACCACCAGTGTTGCAAGAATCATAGGAGCCGAAGCCCTGCTTTGAAAGAAAGGGATGCGCTTAGTCCGAATTATGTGGACAATGAGAGTCTGTGTCAGTAGTGACTCGACAAACCAGCCTGTTTGAAAAAGGCTAGCCGCGGCATTCCGTTCTGCCAGTGAAAGGGCAGGGTTCAGGTAATTTTTTGCATTGAAGAAAAACCACATAAGCGCAAAAGTCGCATAATCGAAGATTGAGCTAATTGGTCCAATACACATCATAAATCGCTTTATATTGTCGATATCCCATCTGACTGGTTTTGCGACCAATTCTGGATCCACATTATCCATAGGAATGCCAGTCTGGGAAATGTCATACAGTAGATTATTGGCAAGTATTTGAAGAGGCTTCATGGGGAGGAAGGGCAGAAGGAAGCTCGCCCCCAGCATGCTGAACATATTGCCAAAATTCGAGCTAGATCCCATTCTTATGTATTTGATTATGTTAGAGAAGATACGCCTGCCTTCCATAATCCCTTCTTCTAGCACTAGAAGGCTCTTTTCCAGCAATACGATATCTGCTGCTTCCTTGGCAACATCTACCGCCGAATCGACCGATATTCCCACATCGGCTGCTTTGAGAGCAGTAGCATCGTTTATTCCGTCTCCCAAATATCCAACTATGTTTCCCTGTCGTCGCAATTCTTTGACTATCTCTTCTTTTTGGTTTGGAGTTAGTTTAACAAAAACCTCGCACTTCCTTACTTTATCAGAGAATTCATCTTTATCGAGAGCTGCCAGCTCAGGGCCGGTAATCGATGAAGTGAAGGGGATCCCGACATCCTTGCATACTTTCTTAGTAACAAGACCGTTGTCGCCTGTTAGAACCTTTACTTCGACACCAGTCTTGGAAAGGAGTTCGATGGCTTTGGTTGCTGATTCTTTTGGAGGATCGATAAAGGCAATATAACCCAACAATATAAGCTGGCTTTCATCCTCGACAGTAAATGTAGTCTTTTGACGTGGAAACTCGCGGTAGGCTATGCCCAGAACCCTAAACCCTTCAGTATTCAATTTCTCTACATCCTCGAATAGGTCTGCCCGGATCATATCTATCAGAGGATATATTTCCTCATCGATCTGGTAATAAGAACAACAACTGTATATCTCTTCGACTGCCCCCTTGCAGATTAGGACGTTATCCCCTTCGTATTCTACGATTACCGACATTCGGCGGCGCTGAAAATCGAATGGAAGTTCATCCACAAGTTGACATTCGTCGACATTAAGATCGACATGTTCAAGTACAGCTCTATCTAGGAGGTTTTTCAGGCCTGTCTGAAAGTAGCTATTGAGATAGGCGTAGTTAAGGACCTCATCGCTCTTGTTTCCAATGATATCCACATGATGTTCGAGTACTACACGATCCTGTGTCAGAGTACCTGTCTTGTCAGTACATAGGATATTGATGGCGCCAAGATTCTGGATAGATGGCAATTTCTTTACTATGACTTTCTTCTTTGCCATCGCCAGAGCTCCCTTAGCAAGGTTCACTGTAACGATCATGGGGAGCATTTCAGGAGTAAGCCCTACTGCTACAGATAAAGCAAAGAGCAGCGCTTCTAGCCAATTTCCTTTGGTTACTCCAACGATCAAGAATACTACGCTGACCATAATGAGCATGAGGCGAATCATTAGCCACGTGAAGGAACGTATGCCTTTATCGAAACTGCTTTCCTCGCGACGCTCTATGAGCTTTTTCGAAATAGTACCGAAAAGCGTATTGGTGCCTGTGGAAACGACTATGGCTCGGGCTGATCCGCTAGTAACGCTAGTGCCCATAAAGCAGGCATTAGGTAATTCGATCGCCGATCTTATAGTACCTGTTGGCAGAGCAGCGGATTTTTCTACAGGCATCGATTCTCCTGTCAAAGCCGATTCGCTTACAAAGAAGTCTTTTGCCCAAATGATTCTCACATCAGCTGGTACTATTGCTCCAGTTTGGAGCAGCACAATATCCCCAGGCACGACTTCAGACATTCTGATTTCAGTTTCGATGCCATTTCTGAGTACATAAGTGCGGGACTGGACACGCTTGCCTAGAGACTCGACTTCTCTATTGGAACGATTGTCCAGTATGTAAGAGAGCCCTACACTCAATAGGATCATTGCACCCACAACGGCTGCGGATTGCATTTCTCCAATTAAAGAAGAGATCGCCGCAATGACGAGAAGTTGGATGACAAGAGGGTTCTTGAAACGGTCTAGCATGTCCTCCCAGAAATTGAGTTTTTTCAGTTGTGCAATTTCATTTTTGCCAAACTCCGAAAGCCTTTTGTCGGCTTCCTTTTCGGAAAGGCCCTGAGGACCCGATTCGAGCGTCTCAAATACGCTCTGAAGCGGAGTCAAGCAGATAGAAATCAGCTTGTTCTCATTTGCGCTAGAGATACTTCCATTCTTTGTTTCAGTCTTTTTCCTTATGGAGGGTAATATAAGTGGAAATTTAGTCATAGTTCACCTCACATTTCTGTCAATCTCTCCTGACAGAAGGAGGTGAATGGCATAGGACAAAATGTAGCTCTATGCTTTTTCTATACCAGCTGCCAGGTGAGATGGTCGCGGGAATGGATCTTCGGGCTCGGTAAAGATGCAGTGACTATGACTGCCATCCGAGTCATTCATGACACATCCTCCTTTTTGCTGGGATTTAATAGATTTAGAATTCGATTTACTATGCATCATTATATGGCTATAGTCAAGCCCTATATGAGAATTTGCAGCCCTTGATCTTTGGTGGGCTCTTAATATAGCGTCCATTTGGAGAATATGGATATCTTGACATCTAGCCTGTTTTTCAATTAGTTTACAACGCTGAAACCGGGACGTAGCCTAGGGGCTAAGGCGTCTGCTTTGGGAGCAGAAGATCGGAGGTTCAAATCCTCTCGTCCCGAATACTGCTTTTGGATGCGGCAAAAAAGCAGCCTCTTTAAGGCCTGTGCATTTTTTGCTTTTATTGCGCACTCAATGGGATCATAGCTCAACTGGATAGAGCAACTGCCTTCTAAGCAGTAGGTCGCGCGTTCGAGTCGCGCTGGTCCCATAAAATTTATTTAGCTTATATCAATTATAATCTATAAGTTAGGTAAGCGACCGATGGGAGTCGAACCCACGTCTCCAGCTTGGAAGGCTGGGGTAATAGCCGTTATACGACGGTCGCAATCAATTTGTGCCTCTTTCCGCAAGCAAAGGCAAAGCTTTCTAAGTGTCCTATTGTTTTTGCCTGCTTGTAGCTTCTCGACTTGGGCGATTTAAGCGCACGATGCCTTGCTTGTCAAGTAGGCCTAAGGTACCCATCCGCCAGAGTGGCTTAGAAGCGCCCTTAAAAATGAATCATACCTAAATTGGCTCTTGCTCCAAACTGTCTTTCAGTATAAAATTGTGTCTAATTTGTAAGCATATTGCCGCAATATTTTATATTTTTTCGATATTGGGAAGAGGACGACTTATTTTTGCTGTTTTTCTGAGCTTATTTTTGTTCGATAATCATGCACTAATGAGATGCGATCTTGTTTCCCAAGCATCGACTCAATGCAGAGGGAATTAAGATGGAGATCCAATTACAAGAGCTTCTTGAGAGAATTCATAGCGAAGGCATCGAAAATGCAAAGCAGCAAGCCGAAGAGATTATCCAAAAAGCTCATTCGGAAGCGGCAGAAATTGTTGCCCGCGCCAGAAGAGATGCAGAGGAGATGCAGTCTGAGGCCCTAAAGCGCATAGATGCAATGGAAGCGGCTTCGCGCGAAAGCCTTCTTCAGGCTTCTAGGGATACAATGATCGCCTTGCGTCAAAGTGTTCAACGCTTTCTCGATTCAGCCATCAGGGCTGATGTCAAGAAAGCTTTCGATGAGAAAATGGCCGCCCAAGTGATACCTGAAGTTCTAAAGATACTCTCGTCCGGTCAATCTGGCGACTTCGAAGTGCTTCTTCCACCGGAGCAATTCGAAAAAATAGACAGTTCTCTTTCTGCAAGGCTTGCCAAAGAACTCTCGAGGGGTGTCAGCTTTAAGCCTTACGATGCCATCGATGCGGGATTCCGAGTTGCTCTGTCTGGTTCCTCGGTTCAATATGACTTTTCTGCAGAGAGCATTGCACAGATGCTCTCGGTTCGCGTAAATAAGCTCCTCTCCCAATATCTAAAAGAAGCTGCGGGGAGCCTCGATTGAAATGAAGCATTATTGGTACTTTGCTTCGACACTTACATCTTTTCCATTTGGCTCACCCCCTCCCGTTTCTGTGCAGGCTTTTGACGAACTCTGCTCTAGGATGATTGATAAGAGCGATTTGGAAATTTTTCCTTGCATAGAAGAGGCAAGAAATGGCAGATTTTCAGAATCCATGAAGAAATCTGCATTCTTGATGTCATATTTTGAATTTGAAAGAGGGCTTCGGAATGCGCTTGTAGTTTTCCGGACAAGAGCTTCAAAGCAAGATGCTAGCCAATGGATGAGGCCTGGCGATATAAACCCAGATTCGCTAAAAGCCGCGCAGGCCGCACAGGCCGCTTCGGACCCTCTCCAAGCCGAGTTTGCCATAGAGCGCGAACGATGGAATGCTGTGGAGAGACTCTCCGCTCTTTCAGCATTTGAGCTTGACTATATTCTTGCATATAAAATGAAATTGCTTATTGCATCTCGATATGCCTCTTTCGATAGAAATCGCGGGATGCAAGGATTCAATATACTATACCAAGATATTGTAAATGCTGCAGCTGCAGTAGATGCAGCGAGTGCTTTTGATACCGGAGTAGCAACATGACAGAAGGATTTGTCACCGCAGTAAATGGCAACATGGTTTCTATACAAACAGAAGGTATTGTAACCATGAATGAAGTCGCTTATATCCTGGTAGGAGAAAGAAGGCTAAAAAGCGAGGTAATTCGTATCCGCGGTACCTCCGTTCAGGCCCAGGTCTATGAGATTACCAAAGGCATAAGAGTTGGAAATAGGGTAGAGTTTAGCAATGAGCTATTGTCTGTCGAGCTTGGCCCTGGCCTTCTTGGGCAGATATATGATGGACTTCAAAACCCTCTGCCAGAGATTGCCAATAAGGTAGGGTATTTTCTGGAGCCAGGTCTTTATCTCAGGGCACTCCCTCGAGATATAAAGTGGCATTTTACCCCACTCTTAAGAAAGGGCGATGTCTTAAAGCGTGGAATGGGTATAGGCTGGGTTCCGGAGCGATATTTCCGGCATATCATAATGATGCCTTTTGATTTATATGGAGAATGGAAAGTTATAGAGATTGCACCAGAAGGTGATTACACGATCGATGAGGCGATAGCGGAAGTTGCCGATTCGAAAGGAAACAAGAGACATATCCGAATGTGTTTTTCCTGGCCTGTGAAGAGGGCTGTGGATTGCTATTCCGAACGTCTTAAGCCTTCAGAGCCGCTTGTTACGAAAACTCGAATCATAGATACATTTTTCCCAGTGGCAAAGGGTGGAACTTACTGTATCCCTGGGCCTTTCGGAGCAGGAAAGACAGTCCTGCAGCAGGTAACAAGTCGCCATGCCGAAGTCGACATTGTGCTAATAGCAGCATGTGGCGAGCGAGCAGGCGAGGTAGTAGAAACTCTCAAAGAGTTCCCCCAGATCATCGATCCAAAGACTGGGCGCTCTTTGATGGAACGGACTGTTATTATATGCAACACTTCGTCTATGCCTGTCGCTGCACGTGAAGCGTCGGTATATACGGCTGTGACTATTGCAGAATACTACCGGCAAATGGGCCTCGATGTGCTTCTCCTTGCTGATTCTACAAGCCGTTGGGCGCAGGCGATGCGTGAGATGTCCGGACGCCTTGAAGAGATCCCTGGAGAAGAGGCTTTTCCGGCATATCTCGAGTCTGTTATAGCTGCATTCTATGAGCGCGCTGGTATCGTAAGGCTTTATAATGGCAAGGAGGGGTCTCTCACTATTGGGGGAACGGTGTCGCCCGCTGGTGGCAACTTCGAAGAACCTGTAACGCAAGCTACGCTTAAAGTTGTTGGTGCCTTTCATGGACTCTCACGAGAGCGGTCGGACGCACGCAAATATCCTTCAATCCATCCTCTAGATTCCTGGTCCAAATATGACGGTATCATGCCCAAATCGACCGTTCGATACGCCCATTCATTTTTAGAGCGAGGAGCCGAAATAAGCGCAATGATGAAAGTTGTAGGTGAAGAAGGAACAAGCTTAGAGGATTATGTAATCTATCTAAAGAGCGAATTTTTAGATGCGGTTTACTTACAGCAGAATTCCTTCGATCCTGTCGATGCGGCGGTATCTCCAGCAAGACAAAGGCATGTGTTTAAACTGATACTTAAGATACTTGCAGCCGATATAAGATTCTCCGACAAAGAAGAGGCGCGAAATTTTTTCTATGAGCTTCGTCAAACAATGCTCGATTTGAATGGTACTCCGCAAGATAGCGATATGTTTAACGCTCTATACAATAGAGTAGACGCAGCTCTGGTCGATAGAGAACCAGAGTTTGATAACCGGGGGCTTAAATTGATGAGCACGCTGGAGTAAGGCATGAATAAGATATACTCGAGAATAGAATCAATCGTAGGTAACGTTATTGCGGTAGAAGCGCAGGATATTGCTTATGGTGAGCTGGCTCAGGTAAATACTAGATATGGTGCTTCTCTTGCAGAGACGATCCGTCTAGATGGCAAGATGGTGTATCTTCAAGTCTTTTCGGGTAGTCGTGGTATTTCAACAGGCGATGAGGTGCGTTTCTTGGGACACCCAATGCAAGTGAGCTTTTCCGACGACCTTATGGGCAGAATTTTCGATGGAGCGGGAGAGCCGCGCGATGGAGGCCCAGATCTAACGGAAAATCTTATAACTATAGCCGGACCAGCAGTAAACCCCTATCAGCGCATTATTCCGCGCGAGATGATAAGAACTGGTATTCCGATGATAGATGTGTTCAACACACTTGTCAAAAGCCAGAAACTTCCTATTTTTTCAGTCTCAGGAGAGCCATATAATCCTCTTCTTGCTCGGATTGCAATGCAGGCTGAAGTCGACCTTATCATCCTAGGAGGAATGGGACTCAAATATGACGACTATCTTTTCTTCAAAGATACTCTTGAGCAGGGAGGTTCTTTGTCGAAAACGATTATGTTCGTGCATACCGCGGCCGATCCCATAGTCGAGTGTCTCATGGTGCCGGATATCTCGCTGGCAATTGCCGAGCGCTTTGCTCTCAAAGGCAAGAATGTTCTCGTTTTGCTGAGCGATATGACCAACTTTGCCGATGCTTTGAAGGAAATCGCTATAACCCAAGAACAAGTACCTTCGAATCGCGGTTATCCTGGCGATTTATATTCACAGCTTGCTGCGCGATACGAAAAAGCCGTCGATTTTTCGGATGCTGGCTCTATTACTATTCTTGCGGTCACTACAATGCCAGGAGATGATGTGACACATCCTATTCCAGACAACACAGGCTATATAACCGAAGGCCAGTTTTATCTTCGTGATGGACACATCGAGCCTTTCGGATCTCTTTCTCGACTGAAACAATTGGTCAACGCCAAGACCAGGGAAGATCATCGCTCTATTATGGATGCGATGATAAAACTTTTTGCTGCATATAGGGACACCCTCGAGAAGAAATCGATGGGCTTCCAGATGAGTGCCTGGGATCGCAAACTCCTCAAATATGGAGAACTCTTTGAGCAGAGGATTATGGATTTGTCTGTGAATATTCCTCTAGAAAAGGCCCTTGATCTATGCTGGGAAACATTGGCTGAATGCTTTGAGCCACGAGAAACAGGCCTTCGTTCAGATCTTATCCAGAAATTTTGGATAGGAAAGAAATAATTCGAGTTAGCAAGAAGAGAAGGCAATAGAATCATGGGAAAGATCAAGCTGACCAAAAATGAGTTGAAAAAGAAGAGAGATGAGCTCAAGATGTATGAGCGCTATCTCCCAACTCTTCAACTCAAAAAACAGCAGCTTCAAGTCGAAGTGCGCAGCGTCCAGACTCGCATGGAGGAGCTTCAAGCACAGAAAACAACGCTCGAGCAAGAGGCATCATCATGGATGGCAGTGTTCACAGAACAAACTGCTGCACGTACCAAGGAAGGTGAGCCTATTCTGAAGGTTAGCTCCATTAGCTCTGATACTGGCAATATAGCCGGAGTCGCTATTCCAGTATTCCTTGGTGTAGAATTCGATCATAAGAGTTATGATTTATATGCGACTCCTCTCTGGGTTGATAATGCATTGATTCTTTTGGAGCGGCTTGTTCGCACAAAAATAGAACTCGATATAGTCTCAAAGCAGAAAGAGCTGCTTTCACAAGAGTTGCGAATTACAACTCAGCGTGTAAACCTATTCGAAAAAGTGAAGATTCCCGAGACTGTCGCCGACATAAGAAAGATTCGCATTTACTTGGGCGATCAAGAGACAGCTCAAGTAGTGAGGGGTAAGATCGCAAAAAGAAAGGTAGAGGGAGCCGAACGATGATAGTACCTATGAAAAAGTTTTACCTCATCGTGCTCCAGAGAGATAGAGAAAACCTTCCAGAGCGACTTAGAAAGCTCGGTGTAGCTCATGTTGAGGAACTTCGGGGTATAGGAGAAAAATACCAAGGTTTGGAGAGAGAAAAGGCAGAGGCTGAATCGGTCTATTTTCTTCTTCAGAATTATGTCGACAAAAAATCCAAACCAAGCAAGGAAGATACTTCTATATCTCTGAAATATGAAGAAGACAAAGATGTCATAGATATCATTCGCGAAATCTCCGCGGCTAAGCAAAGACTGGATTTGTTAGAAGATCGTTCTATAGACCTAAAAAGAGAAATAAATAGAGTGGAAAGCTGGGGAGAAGTCTCGATGGCAATGCTTGAGCAAATCATCGATGGCGTAGGTTTAACTCTTAGATTCTTCGAAGCTCCGCTGAAAGAGCTCGCTACGCTGCCAAAAGAGACCGAATATATAAGGATTTCTGCTCCAAAAGGCAGATGCAGGATAGGCCTTATTCTCCACGAAGGGGAAGAAACACCAGAATTGCCGCCATCTTTCTTAGAGTTTTTACCACCAGAGATTCCTCTTTCGCAGATGCGACAAGAGATCGCTTCTATCGATAGCCAAAAGCAACAGATTCTTAGAGAATTTAGGGAAAATTCAGCAAACTTATCTCTTATAAAGAAATATTTGCATAAGCTTAATTCTAGCATAATCTTGGAACGATTGCGATCTGGCATGCCACAGAAAGAAAGTCTTGCCTATATGAAGGGATATGTTCCTGCTCGCGACTGCGAAAAATTCAAGAAGGCTGCCGCAAAATATGGTTGGGCTATTGCCTTCGATGATCCGATAGAAGAAGACCAGCCTCCAACTCTTGTGGAAAACCCCCCAGCAGTTCGAATAATCCAGCCTGTATTCGAGTTTCTTGGAACCGTGCCGAATTATTGGGAGTATGACATATCGAGCTGGTTTTTGATCTTTTTCTCTATTTTCTTTGCAATGATATTCGGAGATGCCAGCTATGGAGCTATCATCGTTCTAGCCACAATTGCTTCGATCATTGCTGGAAAAAGAAAAGGAAAGCCGATTGGCGATGCACAGAAGTTATTTCTTCTCTTGGGTAGTACAACTGTTATTTGGGGTGCACTTACTGCCACATGGTTCGGTATAGCCTTTGATAGTCTTCCAAGACTGCTTCAGAATATCTCTATTCCTTCAATAAATGGTCAGTCTCCAGATTCCGAGAATAATATAAAGGTTATTTGTTTTTCAATTGGCCTTATTCAGCTTTCGATTGCTCACCTAAAGAATCTTAAGCGTGATTTCCCCGACCTCAAGTTTCTCTCTCAGGCTGGATCACTACTATTGCTTCTTGGCATGTTCAATGCTGCATTAAATTTGGTCATCGATGCAACTAGATTTCCAATAACGAATTGGGCGATTGTCTGTATCGCTGTAGGCTTTTTCCTTGTATTTATCTTTGGCAATTGGAATGGCAAGCTTGGTTCGAGTCTTTTAGAAAGCTTAAAGAATATAATTCCAACTTTTTTAGGCACAGTAAGTGTCTTTGCCGATATTGTCTCTTATATAAGACTTTGGGCCGTAGGACTTGCGGGGCTCGCACTTGCTCAGACGGTGAATGGAATGGCGGGAGGACTTTTGAGTGGACCCTCAAAATTTATCATAGATCTTATTCTCAAATTCATCATTGCAGCAGTGATCTTGGTTGCTGCCCATGCGCTCAATTTCTTGCTTACGGTTCTTTCGGTTATAGTGCATGGCATAAGACTCAATATGCTGGAGTTTTCCGGGCATCTCGGCATGGAGTGGTCCGGTTACAAATACGATCCGCTGAAAGAGGATGAGGATCTTTCGGCGTCATAGCAATCTACCCTATAGGAGAGTGGTGTATGAATATTGCATTGATAGGTGCTGCATGTGTGCTGGGCTTTGGTGCCATTGGTTCTGGCATCGGGGCAGGAATTGCTGGCATGGCCGCGATTGGTTCCTGGAAACGATCTTATTTAAATAATAAAGCACCATCATTTTTGCTCGTCGCCTTTGCTGGAGCTCCTTTGACTCAGACTATATATAGCTTCATCTTGATGACCAGAATCATCAACTCAACAAAAGAACCGTTGCTTTTGCTTGCAGCTGGCATTATGTCTGGACTCTCAGAAGGAATCTCCGCGATCGCACAAGGACAGGCTGCAGCTGCTGGCTGCGATGCATTTGGAGAGACTGGCAAGGGTTTTGCAAATTACATCATTGTTGTGGGCTTAGTTGAAACTGTAGCATTATTTACTTTGGCTTTCACTTTTAGCGTCATTTGATTAAGCACTTAGGAATAGGAGCTAAGTTTTCTTAATGAAAGAGACGCACATTATAAAAGTGGGGGACCTGTTTTTAGGAGGCGATTGGCCTGTCAGCATCCAGACCATGTGGAAAGATGCGCTTCCTAGATTTTCATCGTCAGGGGATACACAGCTGTTGGACATCCTTGAGAAACTTTCTTCCCTCAAAAAGCTTGGCTGTGACATTATCCGCTTTGCAGTGCCAGAAATATCCACTGCAGAATCGCTCGGGATGCTTGCAGGTCTTTCTCCATTGCCAATCGTGGCTGATATTCATTTCGATTGGCGAATAGCGCTTAGATGCATGGACTTTCCTATAGCGAAGATACGTATCAATCCAGGCAATATCGGTGCCGAATGGAAGGTTCGCGAGGTCGTAGCCAAGGCCAAAGACAAAGGAATTCCCATTCGTATAGGTATCAATGCCGGTTCATTACCTAGAGATCTTGCAATGGAACAAGATGTCGTAAGCGCGGCCATAAAAGCGGCGGAGCGCGAAATTGAGCTTCTCGAATCAATGAGTTTCAACGATATCGTAGTATCGCTAAAGATGAACCAGCCAGACGAAGTCGTGCGAGCCAATGAAGAGTTTTCCTTACGCTATCCTTACCCTTTGCATCTAGGCGTCACTGAGGCCGGTCCTCTTGTGGCAGGAATAGTCCGCAATACCGCAGCGCTCGTGCCACTTCTAAAAAAAGGTATTGGAGCTACCATCCGCGTTTCTCTCTCCGATACCATGGAGCAGGAAGTAATTGCTGGCAAAGAAATCCTTGCTTGCGTAGGGAAAGGCAAGCATGGAATTAGGATTGTATCCTGCCCTCGCTGTGGAAGAGCATCTTTCGATACTCATGCCTTCGTTTCTAGATGGATGAATCGCCTGTATTCGCTAAACGCAGATATATCGATTGCCGTTATGGGCTGCATAGTAAATGGCCCAGGTGAAGCGCGACAAGCGGCTCTAGGCATTACAGGAGCAGGCAATTCGGTGTTGATTTTCAAACACGGAGAAATTATAAGGCGAGTTGAAAAAGAGCAAGCTGATATCGCATTCGAAGAAGAACTCGAATCGTTATTGAAAGACGAAATCAATTCCAACTGAGCACCAATGCTGTTGTAGGCCAAAGCTGTGCTGTATATGCTATTTTCTTCGAGTCATTCGCTTTTTTCTGTCGTTTTTTCCGAGGAAGAATTCGATTCTGCTTTGATTTGACAGATCATCGCATCGATTAGATTCTTGATAAATGGATCAGAGATAGAATAGATGCGACGCGTTTTCTTTACTTCGGAAGTAACGATTCCATAGTGTTTTAGAATTGCGAGGTGCTGAGATACTACTGGCTGTGGTTGATCGAGACAGCGCCAGATATCACCAACACAAGGTACTTCTTGATCGGCAATGAGGCAAAGAATCTTCAAACGAATAGGATGTCCGATTGCCTTGAACTTTTGTGCATAAGGCTCAAGTTTTTCTTCATAGCATGTTTTTGTGGTCTGGTTCATAATGTCTATATTATATAGCAATTATTATAAAAACTCAAGTTGATAAAGCTGATAATGCAAATTGCATCCAGAATAGGCTAGCTAGATTTCTGGGTTCTGCCGATTTTATTCAAAGTTTCATCGTACGCTGTGCTTTTGCAACTAGCCTGCTGCCAGTCTTAGAATCGATATGGTGGGTTTTTAGTATTTCATTTGTAATAATAGAGGGTTCTCTTAGGAATTGTTCTTCGGCGATACAGATACATGGGGGGAAATCAGGAATGCCTCTCCCAAGGACAATCATTTTGCAGCCTTTCAGCGGTGCATAAAAGCGGACTAGCGCTGCAAGCAACTGTTGATGTAAGGGGAAATCTTTTCCTCGAATGATGACTGCCTCAGGATTAAGCTCAGTAAGATGGTCTAATACTCGCAGAGGATCGCGATAAGCTATAGAGGCAATATCCTTATGATTTAATTGCCTAAGGACAACGTTGGCAATCGATTTTTCTTCGATAAGAACTAATACTAACATGGTATCGTAATTTTAGCACCCATAGATAAAACTCGCTAAAAAGGCTATACTCCGAACTATCTTCAATGACACAGCATACGATGAAAAAAGACAATCTGCAAGCGCTATTCGAAAAGATATCTAAAAATCCAGCATTGGGAAAAATCCAAAAGCTAGTAGAGCAGGACTCCTTTCCTATTCATATTCAGAATTCGGAGAATTCCTTGCTTGCTCTGTCTCTTGCTTCTTTAGTAAGGCGGACCAAAAGAAAATGCCTTGTCGTTCTTCCCTCAGATCATGAAACAGAAGAGTTTTCTCAGGATCTCGCACTTACAGGTGTTGATCTTTTGGATTTTCCCTTATGGTTTGGAGCCCCTTATAGGGCACTTCCCCCACGTTCTCGCATGTTTACAGAAAGGGCCTCTGCACTTGCAAGACTTGCAGAAGGCGATTTTGAAATTGCTACTGTTTCAGCGCGCACTCTTGCGATTCCAGTTCCACCACCTGAATACACTAGGAATCATATCCTGCCATTGAGAATTGGGGCAGATTTCGAACCCATCGCCATATCGAGCAAACTGGCGGAACTTGGATACTTGAGGGTGCCTTCTGTCAGCCTACCAGGCGAATATGCCGTGCGAGGTGAAGTGCTCGATATCTATATGCCTGGATATGAATACGCGGTCCGTATCCATTTTGACTATGATCGTATCGAAAGAATAGTCCGCTTCGATCCTGAGACCCAAACAGGGCGTGAGCAGATTACTCAAATCCATGTGAGACCTCTAAAAGAACTCTTATGGGGTAAGGCTGAGATTGCTCAGCTTCAGAATAATGCTTCAGATTTCGTGCGGACTGATCCTCGTATTAGGCAGATTATTGAGAATCTTGACAGTGGAAAAGAAATGCTAGGCGAAGAACTTTGGTTTCCGCTTGCATTTGACAGGATAAATAACCTAATGGATTATCTCGACAATAAGGCAATGCTTGTGCTAGTAGCCAGCGAACGCATCGATGCAATTTCCGAAACGCTAAGGAAAGAATATGCCTCAATGTATCGGATTGCACTTCGGGAAATGCTTGTGCCACCGCCGCATAAGATTCATATAAACCTAGATGGACTATCTGCTGTTACCTCGTCTGTGCTGTACTGCCATGCATTGAAAGGAATCGATGGCTCTGTAGAGCGAATATCTTTGGAAGCAGAGCCACAACACTCTTATTTTGGGAATATAAGGCTCTTCAAAGAAGAGTTGTCTGGTTTCAAAAAAGAAGACTATAAGACATGGATAATTGCTTCTACTGAGCCACAGGCAGAACGAATTAGTTCACTCATTCAGGATGATTCTATCATTATATCTACAGGACCTATTTCTGCTGGTTTTACTATACCATCGCTCAGATTGCGAGTACTCGCCGAGCATGAGCTTTTTGGCAGGCGGAAACATGTGCCTCGCTCTATTGCCAAGACGAAGAGCTCTGTAATCGAGAGCTTTATAGAACTTACGCCAGGCGATTATGTAGTTCATACAAACTATGGCATAGGCAAGTTCATAGGTATAGAGCGCCTAATAGTCCTTGGTCTCGAGCGAGATTACATTTGCATCGAGTATGCAGCCGATGAAAAAGTCTTCGTGCCTATCGAACAAGCTAACCTCGTGCAACGATATATCGGCAATGAAGGGGAGGCTCCGCATCTCGATTCGGTTGGATCAAAGGTTTGGGAAAACAGAAAAAAAAGAGTCAGCAAATCGGTGGAGGAGCTAGCAGAACGGCTTATCAGGATTTACGCTCGTAGAAAATCCGCGCATGGCTTTGCGTTTCCTTCCGATAACGAATGGCAGATCCAATTTGAAGCAACATTCCCATACGAAGAAACCGAAGATCAGCTAAAATGTATTGAAGAGGTAAAGCACGATATGGAGAGCCCAAAGCCTATGGATAGATTAGTATGCGGCGATGTGGGCTTTGGTAAGACAGAGATTGCAATGCGGGCATGTTTCAAGGCCATCACAGCAGGCAAACAGGTTGCATTCCTGGCTCCTACCACGATTTTAGCAGAACAGCATTTCGAGAACTTTCTCGAGCGAATTGGAGATTTCCCAATAAAAGTAGCATTGCTTTCACGATTGGTCGATAGAAAAACACAGAATTCTATTATCAAGGGATTGGCTGATGGAAGCATCGACATGGTAATTGGAACTCATAGGATTCTGCAAAATGATGTCCATTTCAAGGATCTAGGGCTGCTTGTCGTCGACGAGGAACAGCGCTTTGGGGTAAAAGATAAGGAGCGGCTAAAGGAGATGAAGGTCGGAATAGACTGTCTCACTTTGACAGCTACTCCAATTCCTCGTACCCTTCATATGTCGCTCCTCAAGATTAGAGACATGTCTGTTCTACAGACGCCTCCGCTGGAGAGGCAGCCAATTCAGACTTTTGTAGAGGAATTTTCTCCTGAACTCGTCGCTCGTGCAATAAGAAATGAAATAGCTAGAGGTGGTCAGATATTTTATCTCCACAATCGCATAGAGACGCTACCGGAGGTAGAGTACTTTATCCGACAACTCGTCCCTGAAGCTCTAGTAGAGAGTGCCCACGGAAAGCTCGATGGCAAAGATTTGGAATCGATAATGCATCGCTTTATTCATGGAGCATTCCATGTCCTTGTTTCTACTAC
>Ga0255344_1001253_pt1 | contig 34998 bp, 27 predicted proteins | sample wastewater_treat_5_FD_192414 | JGI IMG/M metagenome (GOLD analysis project Ga0255344, IMG submission 192414) | Wastewater microbial communities from Lulu Island WWTP, Vancouver, Canada - plant18 | ecosystem: Engineered > WWTP > Wastewater > Unclassified | place: Canada: Vancouver, British... | reverse complement strand
AAAAGAAAAAGTGAATAATTTGATTGAACGCTGGCTGACTCTGGAAGAGGAACAGAAACTGAAGAAGGCATCCCAAAAGTGGCTCCAGGAGATCATTATTTTTGCAATCAATACTGGCCTCCGCCAGAGCGAGATTCTGGATTTGAAGTGGTCGCAGGTAGATATGGATCGTCAAACCATCACTATTTTTGAGCAAAAAAATAAAAGCGTCGATACGCTGCCACTCAGTCAGACCGCATTGAATGTCCTCCTGCCGAAGAATGAGAATCCTCATAATGAAAACGACCACATTTTTACCAATACATGCGGAAAAAGGATTTTGGCGAGCAATCTCATACGAGCATTTCAGGAAGCGGCAAAAAAATCAGGGATAAGAAAGCTTCGGTTCCATGACCTGCGCCATACCTTTGCCACAAGGCTCGTGCAAAATGGAGTGGATCTGCTCACGCTGCAGAAGCTTGGACGTTGGAAAGAAGTAAAAATGGTTATGCGGTATGCGCATCATTGCACGGAGAGTTTACGGACGGGAATAGAAGTGATGGACAGGATCCAAGGCAAAACTATCACAAATTTATCACAATCGCAGAAAAATAGAGCCCGGAAGCCAGTTTTAAAGCTTGTAAGTGCTTGATTTAATTTGGCTGGGGAACAAGGATTCGAACCTTGATTAACGGAGTCAGAGTCCGGCGTCCTACCATTGAACGATTCCCCATCAAGATATGAACAGTGCCCGGACGGTGTGGAGCGGTGCTGCCCTTCCGTCAGGCGCGCTGTATATAATGCGATTGATTTTATCTGTCAACCCATTTTCTTCGCCTTGCCGGCGGCCGGCCATCCGCCTGATCCGGCCGGCGCAAATCCCTTACGACACTTGAATTTTTCTCTTTGCCGGATCAGGATTGGGCCGGTAAAGGATGGCGATATTGCCGATGAGGCCGACCAGCTCGCTTTTTGTCGCCTGCGCGATTTCGGCTGCTATTTCTTTTTTGGCTTCTTTAAACTCGACGAACTTCACCTTGATCAGCTCGTGATCTGCGAGCGCCAGATCCACGGAGCCGATCAGGCCGTCCGTCACGCCTTTCGCGCCGACCATGACCAGCGGCTTCAAGTGATGCGCCTGCGCGCGCAGAACTTTTCGCTGCGATCCTTTGAGGGGTTCCATAAAAATCCTTTCCCGTGTATGATGCTCGCCATGGAAACCGATAAAAAAGATTCCGGGGACGGAAGCGTTCCCCGAGAGGAAATGGTCGAGGTTTTTTCCACCTACAATCCCGGCGACATCGCGTTTGTCAAATCCCTGCTGGACGGCGAAGGCATCCATTATTATTTTCAGGGGGAAAACACCGCGATGCTGGTCGCCGCGGGCGCATACGCGCGCCTGCTCGTCCGGGCCGATCAGGCCGACCGTATCCGCGACATCCTGCGGGAAGCGGGCCTTCTGTAGAAGCAGTTCGGGCTTTAGACCCGTTAAAGCGCGGCTAATAACCTAAAGGTCACGAGCGCCACGTACTACTGGATCCCCGATCAGGTCGGGGATGACAAAGGGTGCAGGGAACGGCCGCGACCGTTCCCTACTTCTCAACCTTCAGCCTTCAATCTTCAGTCTTCAGCCTTATTTAATCTCCGCGTGATAGCTTTGCAGGGATTTCGCCCGGCCGTGGCCCTGGCGGCAGGCCTCAATCCCTTTAACCGCGGCCACCGCTGCGGCAACGGTGGTGATGTAGGGAATCTTGTACTTGATCGCCGCCTTACGGATGTAGGAGTCGTCGTATTTGCTGAGGCGCCCGGCCGGTGTGTTGATGACCAGTTGGATCTCTCCGTTTTTGATGGCATCCACGATATTCGGACGGCCTTCGTGCATTTTCAAAATACGTTCGGCGGCAATGCCGTTCGCGGCAAAAAATTTATACGTGCCTTCGGAGGCTTTGATCCGGAAGCCGATTTTGGCAAACGCGCGGGCGACTTCCAGAATGCCCCCCTTGTCCTTCTCTTCCACGGTAATGAGCACGGTGCCTTCCGCGGGCAGGCTCTGGCCGGTGGCTTCCTGGGATTTGTAATACGCCAGTCCGAAGGAATCGGCCAGTCCCAGCACTTCGCCGGTGGAGCGCATCTCCGGCCCCAGGAGCGGATCGACTTCCTGATACATATTGAACGGGAAAACCGCTTCCTTGACGCCGAAATGGCGGAAGGCATGGCGCTTCAGGTTCAAATCCTTCAGTTTTTTGCCCAGCATGATCTGCGTGGCGAGCCGCGCCATAGAGATGTTGCAGACCTTGGAAACCAGCGGTACGGTGCGCGACGCGCGCGGATTGGCCTCCAGAATATACACCACATCATTGGCAATGGCATACTGGATGTTCATCAGGCCCACCACGCCGAACTCCACGGCGATCTTCCGGGTGTAGTCGTTGATCGTGTCGATGTGGCGCGCCGGGATGCTGATGGGCGGGATCACGCAGGCGGAATCGCCCGAGTGGATGCCGGCCAGTTCGATATGCTCCATTACGGCTGGAACAAAAGCGTCCGTGCCGTCGGAAATGGCGTCCGCTTCGGCCTCGATCGCGTTTTCCAGAAACTTGTCGATCAGAATGGGCCGCTCGGGAGTGACGTCCACGGCGGCTTCAACATAGCGCTTGAGCATCTGCTCGTCGTGAACCACTTCCATGCCGCGGCCGCCCAGAACATACGAGGGGCGAACCATCAGCGGATAGCCGATGCCGTTCGCCACACTCAAGGCCTCTTGAAGATTGCTGGCCATCCCGGATTTCGGCATGGGGATGCCCAGTTTGTCCATCATGGCGCGGAAGCGGTCCCGGTCTTCGGCCAGATCGATCGTCTCCGGTGACGTGCCGATGATTTTCACACCCGCTTTCGCCAGGTCCGCCGCGATGTTCAGCGGCGTCTGCCCGCCGAACTGGACGATCACGCCGTCCGGTTTTTCCTTCTCATAAATGCTCAAAACGTCTTCGACGGTGAGCGGTTCGAAGTACAGCTTGTTGGACGTGTCGTAGTCGGTGGAAACGGTTTCGGGGTTGCAGTTGACCATGATCGATTCGATGCCTTCGTCGCGCAGGGCAAAAGCCGCGTGCACGCAGCAGTAGTCAAACTCAATCCCCTGGCCGATGCGGTTGGGGCCGCCGCCCAGCACCATGATCTTGCGGTTTTTGCTGACGCCTACTTTGTCCGGGGCGTTGTACGTGGAGTAGTAATAGGCCGCGTTTTCGACGCCGCTCACCGGCACGGCGTCCCAGGACTCGGCCAGTCCCGCCGCCAGGCGCTGCTGGCGGATCTCTTCTTCCTTCTTCTCCAGAATCTGGGCCAGATAGCGGTCGGAAAATCCGTCTTTCTTGGCCTCCACCAGCAGGGCGTCGGGCAGTTTTTTGCCTTTGCAGGCCAGGATTTTTTCTTCCAGCGCCACCAGCTCCTTCATCTGCTCAATGAACCATTTTTTGATGTGGGTCTTGGCGTGCAAAGCGTCAATCGACGCGCCTTTACGCAGGGCTTCATACATGATGAACTGCCGCTCGCTGGAAGGCTCGCTGAGCAGCTCCATCAGCTCATCGAGCGGCCGGGCGTGAAAGTCTTTTACAAATCCCAGGCCGTAGCGCTTCTTTTCCAGAGAGCGGATGGCCTTCTGCAGCGCTTCCTTATAGTTCTTTCCGATGCTCATGACTTCACCCACGGCGCGCATCTGCGTTCCGAGCTTGTCCACCGCGCCGGGAAATTTTTCAAAATCCCAGCGGGCGAACTTCACCACGACGTAGTCGCCCGACGGCGAATATTTATCCAGCGTGCCTTCGCGCCAGTAGGGAATTTCATCCAGCGTGATGCCGGAGGCCAGAATGGAGGAGATGAGCGCAATCGGAAAGCCGGTGGCCTTGGAGGCCAGCGCCGACGAGCGCGAGGTGCGCGGATTGATTTCGATGACGACCACGCGGTCCGTCTTCGGGTCGTGCGCGAACTGCACGTTGGTTCCGCCGATGACCTGGATGGCCTCGACGATGTCGTAGGAATATTTCTGAAGGCGCTTCTGCAGCTCTTCGGAAATCGTCAGCATCGGCGCGGTGCAGTAGGAATCGCCCGTGTGAACGCCCATCGCATCGACGTTTTCGATGAAGCAGACGGTGATCATGTGATTCTTCGCGTCGCGGACGACTTCCAGCTCCAGCTCTTCCCAGCCGATGACGGATTCTTCGATCAGGATCTGGCCGATGAGGCTGGCGGAAATGCCGCGGCTCGCGATCAGCCGCAGTTCTTCCAGATTGTAAACGATGCCGCCGCCCGTGCCGCCCATGGTGTAGGCCGGGCGGATCACCACCGGGTAGCCCATTTCGGCGGCGATCTTTTCGGCTTCCTCCACGGAGGTGGCGGGCTTGCTTTTCGGCATTTCAATCCCCAGCTTGTTCATCGCCTCCTTGAACGCGATGCGGTCTTCACCGCGTTCGATCGCGTCCACCTGAACGCCGATGACCTTGACGCCGTGTTTGTCCAGAATGCCCCGGCGGTGAAGCTCGGAGGTCAGGTTGAGGCCGGTTTGACCGCCCAGATTGGGCAGAATCGCGTCGGGCTTTTCGTTTTCAATGATCTCCGTCAGCGTCTGGGCGTTGAGCGGCTCGATATAGGTCACGTCGGCCATGCCGGGGTCGGTCATAATCGTGGCGGGGTTGGAATTGACCAGAATGATTTTGTAGCCAAGCTTGGAGAGCGCCTTGCACGCCTGGGTTCCCGAATAGTCAAATTCGCAGGCCTGGCCGATCACAATGGGCCCCGAGCCGATAATCAGCACTTTTTTAATGTCTTCTCGTTTTGCCATGATGGATCCTTTACTTATTTTTATTTCCGGGATACTCCGCCTCCACGGAAATGGCGATGCCGCCGCGAACGGCGAATTGGGCCGTCACCTTGCACCAGCGGGGCGAAAGCGCGGCCACCAGGTCGTCCAGAATGATGTTGGTGAGATGTTCATGAAAAACGCCTTCGTTGCGGAAGGACCAGAAGTAGAGTTTAAGCGATTTCGATTCGACGATTTTCTTATCCGGGATATATGCGATGGTGATCCTGGCGAAGTCCGGCTGGCCGGTCATGGGGCACAGGCAGGTAAACTCTTCCGTGGAGAGAGTGACGGTATAGCTGCGTTTGGAGCGATTGGGAAAGGTTTCCAGTTTGCGGACGGGCTTCGCTTTTTCACCCGATCCCAGAAGGGAAAGTCCGGCCAGATCGCTTTTTTTCGAGAGTTTTTCCATGCATTTCTCCTGCGCCGCGAGGGCTCTCCTGTTTACCGGAAATTCATTCGGTTTTCAAGTTTATTCGGTTGCCAAAGCGTTTTTGGATGTGGTAGAGATAAACCAGCCACCAAAAAACCTCAAGGAGGCAACGCTCATGGCCGAAACACCGATCACCCCGCCCGAAAATACCTGGAAGTGCAGCAACTGCGGGAACACCGTCGTGCAGGCTGCGCCGCCGCAAACCTGCCCTGTCTGCCGACAGAAATGCGAATTTCTGAATGTCACCTGCTACCAGCCGGATTGCGGCTTCACCGGGATGGATAACCGGCTGAAACCCGCAAAATAAGCTTCGCCGGCCAACGCCTCAACGACCCCTGAAAAACCCCGTCCGGCTTCCCGACAACGCTAAAATATTGCTTGACAAAACGGCAACGCCTGAATAAGTACAACCAACGCTCGTTGTAAGCAAGGGGTCCTGCCCGTTTCAAACCCTGAAGTTGCGGGAAAGGGTGGCATTGAACTTCGGTGTTATCGGGGCTTGCCTGGACGCTCTCCCGCCCCGGATCGCCCGTATCCCCGGCGATCCGGTTTTCCTTCAGGTCCGGATGGGGATACAAAAGAAAATTTTACCATGGGCGCCTGGAACGTACGGGAATTTGAAAGCCGGGTCATGGATACATGGCCGGAAATTATTATTTCAAGAAAGGGGATATAGCAATGAAGAGTTGGAAAGCGTTATGGTGTTCGGTATTCGTCTTTGCGTTGATCGTGTGGGGAACGGCTGCGAGAGCCGGGGAAATCGGAATCGGTTTTACAGGTCCTTTGAGCGGGCCGGCCGCCGAATACGGGCAGGATTGCTACAACGGCGTGGATATGGCGGTAAAAGAAATCAATGCCGCGGGCGGCGTAACCGTTCAGGGCAAAAAATATACCTTCAAGCTGGAAAAGCTGGATGACCGGGCCGACCCAACCCTGGCGAAAAACAATGCGATTCGGTTTGTGAGTCAGAACAAGGCCATTGCCGTTTTCAACCCCGTTGCCACAACGATCGGCGCCCTGATGGCCATTCCCGAACAGAACTTCATTATCGCTGCCTACTCCAGCGTCCATACCATCATGGAGAAAGGTCATCCGATGATCATCAATCCCGTTCCCAACTTTGTCGCCTACGCCAAAAACTTCTCCATCGTGGCCTGGGACAGAGGCTGGCGCACCGGCGCGATGGTTGTAACGCTGGGCGCTTACGGAGATGCCTGGCGCAATGTATTCAAGGCCGTCTGGGAGAAAAAAGGCGGCAAAATCCTGGCCGACAAACCGGCCAACTACTACACGGAAACGGATTTTTCGGCGCAGTTGACGGCGGCCATCAACACCAAGCCGGATTTCCTGCTGATAGGCGGTCCTTCGGCGCCCAGCGCCCTGGTGATCGAACAGGCCAGAAGCCTGGGCTTCAAAGGCGGTTTCATTCTGATTGACCAGGCCAAACCGGATTACATCGCCAAAACACTCGGCAACAAGCTGACGCTTCTGGAAGGCATGATCAGCACGGGCGACATCAAACGTCTGCCCCTTCCCATCATGCCGGCCTACAGCAAGAAATACAATGCGGCCTACAAGGGCGCCGTGGTCAACGCTGAAAACTGCCTCAACTACAACATGATGCACATCATCGCGCGCGCCATTGCCGCGTCGCAGTCGCTGGACGCCAAGGTGATCCGCAAGAATATTGCCAAAGCCCTGCCGACGGCCGGCGACAAATTCCCCAACGAACTGTTCAATATCGAAGAAAACGGCGTGATGAACTGCGGCACCATCATGCAGTACGTCAACAACGGCCAGTTCAGCAAGGTGGACTACGTCATTTCCTTCCCGAAAACCAAAGAGGAATTTGAAAAAATCAAAAAGATGAGCAAGAGCACGGACCCGAAGCAGATTCGCTACGTGCCGCTTCAGTAGCTTATCCGCCGGGAATCAAACCGACGTAATCCGCGCAGAATTCAACGGGTAAAAAAGAACCCCCGTTCTCCACAGCGAGAACGGGGGTTTTGTTTTGACGGGCTGTTGCCCAAAGCTATCTCTTTGAGCGGCCATTGGGAGCGTTTTGTTATATAAATCTTGGCGAAGCGAAAGATCAGCAATGACAACTGTTTGAGCCGAAGGCGAGTTTTGTCAAAGCCTTTCGCGAGCCTTAGATTTATACAAAACGCTCACAGGCAAGCGAAAAGGGTGTTTGGGCAACAGCCCGTTGACCTTTGTTTTGTTTGCGCGTCAGCTCCGGTAGAGCGCTTGGAGCTGTTCTCCGCAGTGATCCACGACTTTCAGGGGGCGAAATGGGAAACCGCGATCGCCGCGGTTGGGATCACCGGTGGTGCCGGGGTCACAGACAGAGGCGCTTATTTTCCCAGAGGTTGCGCGGTTCTCTGCGCTATTCGGACAGGATGGCCTTGAATTTCACAGGGTCCGTCGCATAGAGCACGGCCCGCTCCACGCCTTCGGCCCGGAATTCATGCACCTTGAGATACTCGGGATTATTGGCCATGGAAAGGAACGCCTTGCGCGACGGATAGGAAACGAGCATGAGCAGATCCCAGTCCTCGCTTCCCTGGAGCAGTTCTTTCGGCTTTCCGAAGTAAACCACTTTGGCGCCGACCGCCTCGACAAAGGGTCCCGATTCCCGGATGTAGCGAAAGTAGGCCTCCCGGCCGCCTTCCTTTTTAAACTTCAGCAAATTGAGCATGACGAACGGCTCCTGGCTGGGATTGTCGGCCAGGGCCCGAAACTGATCTTTGTTCGATTGGATACCGGACATGATGTTTTCTCCTTAAACCGATTTGTGGAAAGAGGCGACGCCGGTCATGGATGGGGTTGGACGCCGTCTGCGCTCCGGGTTTCATGAATCATTTAAAAAAGTCGTTCATCAGGCGGGCGACCTCTCCGGGCTTTTCCTCCTGAACGAAATGGGCCGCCTTGATTTGCTCGATCTGGATCGAATCAAAGCAGTCTTCCAGGTGGGCAATGTTTGCCGGAATAATGACGGAGTCTTCATTGCCGTAAATATAGAGCGAAGGCATGGAAAATCTCTTGCCGGCCAGGCCCGCCCAGTGGGGGGCGTCCAGCGACATGGAGCGGTAATAGGAAGCCCCGGTGGCCGGCGTATTTTCGATGCTGTAGCAGCGGACATATTCGTCGATGGCCTCCCGGGGGATGGTACCGTCCCTGCCTTTCTTCCCGAAGAAAAAGCTGACCCATTCGCGTTCTTTGCCCCGAATCATGGCCTCCGGCAGTCCCGGCATCATTTGAAAGTATTGATACCAGTAGGGAAGATATCGCATGGCAATCATGGCTTTGGTGACTTCTTCCGCGCCTTTGACGTTGGTGAGGACGGGAATGTTCAGAATGACGAATTTTTTGATCCGGTCGGGAATCAGAAAGGCCATTTCCTGCGCTACGATGCCGCCCCAGTCATGGCCGGCCAGAAAGAAATCCTGAATGCCCAGCGCGTTGATGATTTCGATCACATCTTTGGCCAGCTCCACCTTCTGATAAGCTTTGACATCCAGCGTGCGCTCACTGTCGCCAAGACCGCGCAAATCCGGAGCAATCACGCGCCATTGCGGATCCAGAAATTCCGTCACACCCTCCCAGCAATAAGAGCTTTCCGGCCAGCCGTGCAGCATAACCACTGGAAACCCGTCCGCATTTCCCCGATCCCGGACATGAAAGGTTCCCCGCGGAACACGAATCGCGCCTGTTTTCATAGTCTTCACCGTCCCCGTGCTTCATGATTTATACAACGGGTGTTGTATTATTTATCCGGAAGGGTTTTGTCAAGGAATTTTAACAAGCCTTCCCCTAAAACCGAAATATTACTTGACAAAACTTCCCCGACCTATTAATCATCACAACGCTCGTTGTAAAAAGAAAGACCGGAATCAACCCAATAAAAACAAGAGGAGATGTTTTATGATTCAATCGAGACTATGCAAAATGATCGGGATCAAATACCCCATCATCCAGGCGGGCATGGGCCCGTTTTCCAACAACAACCTTTGTGTCGCCGCCGCCAATGCCGGTGTTCTGGGCCTTCTTTCCACCAGCGGCCTTTTCAACAAGAATGATCAGCCCTGGATTTACAAGGCCTTCGTGGAAAGCGGAGAGGCGGGTATGGACGACGATATGGCCACCGTGATGGAAAAGGTTTTGAAGCGCACCTATCGCCTGGTCAGGGACAAGGGCGGCATTTTCGGGATCAATGTCATGGTTTCGGCGGAAGTCAAACCCTATTCGACCATCATGATCGATACGGCCATCCGGGTCCGGGAGGAAAATCCGGACATGAAGAACAACTTCAAGGTCATCTTCACCTCCGCCGGTGATCCGGTGGGCTGGAAAGACAAGATCAAGGGCGCGGGCTTCACCTGGATGCACGTGGTTCCTTCCGTGAAGGGCGCGCTGCGCTGCAAAAAGGCGGGGGTGGACGTCATCGTCGCTTCGGGCCATGAAGGCGGATTTCACACGTCCTGGGAGCCGGTCCATTCCATGATCCTGCTTCCCGCAGTGGTGGATGCCGTGTCCGACGAAAACACGCTGGTCGTGGGCGCCGGCGGGTTCTGCGACGGCAGGACGCTGGCCGCCGCGCTGGTTCTGGGGGCTGACGGCGCGCAGATGGGCACGCGATTCCTGGCGACCAAGGAAAGTGATTTTCATCAGATCTGGAAAGAGGGCGTCGTCGCCGCCCAGGACCGGGGAACGCTGGTTGCCCGTGGCTTTGTGGGACCGGCCCGCTGGCTGAAGACACCCCGCAGCGAAGAGCATGCCCAGAACACGCTCAAGAAATCCCCCGGCGTTTTTCTGGGTACGCCCGACGACTATTCCAGCATGGACATGTCTCTGATCGAGTTCGAGATTGAATCCATCAAGGCGGTTTACGAAGGCGACCGGGAAAAGGCGCTCATGGCCGCGGGCGAAGTGGCCCAGCGGATCAACGACATGCCCACGGTGAACGACATGGTGCAGGGCATTGTCCGGGACGCAGAGGCAACGCTGCGCAGCATAGAGAAAAAGCATCTGGCGTAACGCAATAAAAAAAGCCGGGAGGCGACTCCCGGCTTTTCCCCCTTCGCGGCAACGGCGTCATACCGTAACCGCTTTAATCACATGGTTTTCCAGCAAACCAATCAGTTCCTCCTTGGCATATTGCTTCATGTTCCAGTTGCGCAGCGCGTGGAGGGACAATTCATAAACAATCATATTGGCGGTAAAGGAAGCATCCTCAAATTGAAACACCTTTTTCTCCCGGCCGCGCCGCAGAATCTCCTCGACGCACGCGACCACCTGGCTCTCCCGGGAAAGAATCACTTTGAGCAGGCGCTTGGGAAGCGATTTCGATTCCCTGTACAGAAGCAGGATTTCCGGCCCGAAATGATAGCCGGTGCCGATAAACTCGCGAATGACGGTTCGCAACTGCAACACGGGGTCGTCGATGCTCGTGAAATCCTGCTTTTCGAAAAGCTCGAGCTCGCGGCGGTGAATCATTTCGATGACCAGAAAGAGAATCTCCTCCTTGCTCCGGATAAAATAATACAGATTGCGGATGTCGATGCCCGTGGCCTTGGAAATTTCGCGCATGGACGTCTGCGCATAGCCTTGTTTCATGAAAAGCTTCGTGGCTTTTTTGATGATCTGGGATTGCCTCTTGAGAAACAGAGCGCTGCTTTTCCGCGGAGTTTCCTCCTTGTCTGCAACGGTTTTGGGGGTCATGGATGGCGGCATGGTCCTTTCACTGAATTGAAAGTTCCTTACAACAGAACGCTTCTTTCTGTCAATGTAAATTGAAAATATTACTTGACAAAATGACCCCTTCAAAATAATTGATACAACGAACGATCGCTGTACAGGAACGCCTCGCGGCCACCGTTTTCTTCGTAGTGAAGAACATCAACCAATCCGTTAACAACATAAGGAGGAAAAAATGAAAATCCAGGATGTAAAAAATGTATGCGTCGTCGGCGCAGGCAACATGGGGCATCAGATTGCACTCCAGTGCGCCCTTTCCGGTTTTAAGACCGTCAGCACGGATGTCGTGCCGGCCGTCCTCGAAAAGGCCCAGAAATTTGTCGAAGGCTACCTGCCGGGCCGCGTGCAGAAGGGAAAAATGACGGAAGAGGCGGCAAAGAAGGCCCGGAGTCTGATTTCGTTCACCGGCGATCTGAAAGAAGCCGCGAAAGACGCGGACATCGTCATTGAAGCCGTTCTGGAACGAATCGACCTGAAACGCAAAGTTTTCGCCGATCTGGACAAGTACGCTCCGCCCGCTGCGATCCTGGCGACCAACAGCTCCTTCATCGTGAGCTCCCGGATCGCCGACTCCACCAAACGCCCCTCCCAGGTCTGCAATCTTCACTTTTTCAATCCGGCGCTGGTCATGAAGCTGGTCGAGGTCGTTCAGGGACCGCATGTTTCCGACGAAACGGCGCAATGCATGATGGATTTCTGCCTGAAGATCGATAAAATCCCCATTCATATCAAGAAAGAAGTGGACGGCTTTGTCCTGAACCGGATTTTCGCCGTCATTCAGCGGGAAGCGCTGTGGATGCTGGAGATGGGTGTGGCCTCCTTCGAAGACATCGACAAGGCCTGTGTTTACGGCGCGGGGCACCCGATGGGCCCGTTCCGCCTCAATGATCTGACCGGCATCGATCTGACCTACGACATCTGCATGAGTCATTTCCTGGAGTCCGGCAATCCGGCCGACTTGCCTTCCCCCAGCGTCGTGAAGAAAGTCACCGAAGGCAAATTCGGACAGAAGACCGGCGAAGGCTGGTACAGCTACAAGAAATAATCCAAGATTGGCAAGCAAATTCCAATGCCGCACCTGTTCCCCGCCGCTGCGGGGAGCAGGACCGCGGCCTCACAATTCCGGAACACCCGACGGAATGAGGCAGGCAAAAACCAGCTTCCGGGCTCCCGTGTTGCGGATCTGGTGCTCCTCTCCGGGCGCGATAAACAACACCGTTCCCGGGCAAATCGGGCGCCAGGCCCCTCTGTCGTAAGCTTCCCCCTCGCCGGAATGAATAAAGAGTTCATGCTCCCAGGCATGCGCATGCTTCGGTGAATATCCTCCCGGCGCGATCTCAAAGATCCGCATGCAAAAATGGTCCGCTCCGTCATTCCTGCCGACGACGACGCGCGCTTCGATGCCTTTGGCCTGATCGTTGTCAACATGCGTCGGCGCCGCGGATGCGTAATGAAAAATTTTCATACAGTCCTCCCTTTCCCGTTTAGTCCACCAGGGGCGTAAAGACTTCGCCGAGCGTCGGGTGCGGAAGCACCCACGACTGAAATTGCCTTCTCGTCCATTTCCCGGATACGGCAAGCGCAAGCGGGGCCAGAAGCTCGGCCGCGTGGTCGCCGGCCACCACCGCACCCGCGATAACCTCCCGATGGAAAATCATTTTGACAAACCCCCGGCCCATCAGCTCGGCGCGGGCCATCAGATTGGCGCTGTAGTCGGAGCGAATCACGCTGATTTCCAGACCTTCGTCCAGGGCGCGCCGCTCGGTCAGCCCCACCCGCGCAATCTGCGGATGGCTGTACACCACGGATGGAATGATATCTTCATCGTATTGGCGGATTTCTCCGCCGAACATGCTTGCGACGGCGACCCTGGCCTGCAGGGACGCCCGGTGCGCAAGCATCATGCCGCCGGTGACATCGCCCGCCGCGTAAACGCCCCCAATGCTGGTCATCATGTTTTCGTCCACACGGATTCCCGCGTTCGTGTAGTCCACCCCCAGCACGTCCAGCTGATCCTTGTGCAAAACCGGCATCCGGCCCGTGCAAAGCAGAGCGTAAGAAGCCCGTATCGCCAGGTCTTCGCCGTTTTTCCGCGCCGACAGTTCGACGCCGTCCCCCGATTCTTCCAGGCGAACGAGCCGGGTCGAGGTATGGAGAACGACCCCCAGGCGCGCCAGCTCCTGGCCCAGCAGATTCGCCGCTTCTTCATCCTCCCGGGGCAAAATGCGGTCCAGCAGCTCCACCAGCGTCACCCGGACGCCCAGTTCGGCAAACAGCGTGGCGTACTCGACGCCGATAAAACTGCCGCCGACAATGATCATGCTGGGCGGCAACTGTTCGAGATGGAGAAGTTCATCGGACGTCCGGATGCGCTCCGACGTCCGGAGGCCCGGCAAAATCTGCGGCGCCGATCCCCAGGCGATCAGAATCTTTTCCGTTTTCAAAAACTGCTGGACGCCGTCTTCACCGATGCAGCGCACCTCCCGGGGTGAAAGAATTTCTCCGAGTCCGGTTTTGCTCTCCACCTGCGGGCCGGTGAGCATTTTTTGCGCTCCCAGAGCCGCGATTCGAACCATCTGGTCGCGGTGTTTTTTCATGGCGGCAAAATCGATAGTTGCGCCGGAGACGTTCACGCCGATTCGCCTGAGCTTTTTCAAATCCGCATAAAACCTGCTGCAGGAAAGCATCGCCTTGGTGGGAATGCAGCCGCGGTGCGTGCAGGTCCCGCCCCAGCCGGTTTTTTCGATGATGAGCACCCGCTTTTTCAGGGCGGCCGCCGTCCGGGCCGCCGTGAGTCCCCCCGGCCCTCCGCCGATGACAATCAGATCGTAGTTTTCGGACATGATTTTCCTCCCCGGGGAAATGTTTAACACAGGCTTGGGGACCGGGCAAACGGAATTTGTCCGCCCGCGCCGCCAAAACAAAACAGGCCACTGCGGGCCAAAAGCCGCAGGCATTTTGAGGCGGAATTGCAGCTTGTCACAACCGCCGATATCTGGTAGTTCGATCGGCAGGACTGAATCGATGAAAGACATTCTGACCGTATCACAACTGAACGAAAACATTAAAGCCTTCCTGGAGGAAACTTTCGGAATCCTTCTTGTGGAAGGGGAGGTTTCCAATCTGCGCCGCCCCCAGTCGGGACATGTCTATTTCACGCTCAAGGACGACAAAAGTCAGATCCGCGCGGTGTATTTTCGCCCCTTCGGCGCCCGCGCGGTCCGCTTCAACCTGGAAGACGGCATGAAGATCCTCTGCCGGGCGCGGCTCTCCGCCTATGTTCCGCGCGGCGAATACCAGCTCATCGTGGAATCCGTGGAACCGCAGGGCGTGGGCGCCCTGCAAAAAGCCTTCGAGCAGATCAAAGCCAGACTCGCCGCCGAAGGCCTGTTTGACGTCGCCCGCAAAAAGCCTCTGCCCTTTCTTCCCCGGCGCATCGGCGTGGTCACGTCGCCCACGGGCGCGGTCATCCGCGATATTTTAAACATTACGCGACGGCGCTTCCCTTCGGTGGACATTCTGATTGCGCCGGCCCGCGTGCAGGGCGCCGAGGCGGCGGGCGAAATCATCGCGGCGCTGTCGCGACTCCAGACGGCCGGCGGAATCGATGTGATCATTGTCGCGCGGGGCGGCGGTTCGCTGGAGGACCTGGCGCCGTTCAACGATGAAGCGCTGGCGCGCGCTGTTTCTTGCTGCACGATTCCCGTTGTTTCGGCGGTCGGCCATGAAACGGACTTTACCATCTGCGATTTTGTCGCGGACCTGCGCGCGCCCACGCCTTCCGCGGCGGCGGAGCTGGTCGTTCCCGAACGGGCCGAATTGCGCGCCGGCGTCGATCTTCTTGCGGAAAGGCTGGTCGCGGCCCAGCGCCGCGGGCTTTCTACCCGACGGGCAAGACTCGACACCCTGCAGGCCCGTTTCAAAGACCCGCGCCGCTTTCTGGCCGATTACGCCATTCACGTGGACGATCTGCGCGAGCGGCTGAAGCGCGCCCTGGCGCATCGAACGGAGGTCATCGCCGGCCGTCTGAAGCCGCTCAACGCACGCCTGCGCGGCGTCGATCCCCGGCGTCGGATCCGCGAAAAAGGCCTGCTCCTTGCCGGCCTGGAAAAGGACCTTCACGGCGGCTGGAACCATTTTTTCCGGGATCGCCGCGAACGGCTGCAAAACAACGCCGCGCTTCTGTCATCGCTGAATCCGCTGGCTGTCCTGTCCAGGGGATACAGCATCACCCGCCGTCTGCCGGAGGGAACCATCGTCCGGGAGGCACACCAGTTGACAACGGATTCGCAAATCAGTATTCAACTGGCCAGGGGCGGCGTCGAGGCGCGGGTCGAAAAACTACGGACGGAGTAAAATGACTCATGGCTAGCAGCTCATCGCATCCTCCCCTCTTTTGATGGGAGAGGGAAACGCAGCGGAGGGGACCGCCATAAAAAATATGAGGGGAGTGAAAAGGAATGGCGAAAGAAAAATTTGAAGAAGCGCTCGACAAGCTGGAAAATATCGTAAAAGAAATGGAAGCGGGCGACCTGCCGCTGGATGCGGCGCTGAAGTCCTTTGAAGAAGGCATCCGCCTGATTCGCTTCTGCTCGGCAAAGCTTGATGAAACCCAGCGCCGCGTGGAGCAGTTGCTGGAAAAAGAAAACTCCCTGCAAACCAAAACGTTTTCGGACGGGCAAGAAGATGAAGCATGAGGATTTTCTTGAGGCCTATTTACAGGACCGGTGCAAGATTGTGGAAGAAGCGCTCGAACGTTATCTTCCAGGCAAGGACAATGAGCCCCGGGAACTGCACGCCGCCATGCACTACAGCGTTTTCGCCGGGGGCAAAAGGATCCGTCCGATTCTTTGCCTGGCCTCGGCGGAAGCCTGCGGCGGGGACCTGGCGCCGGTGATGCCGGTCGCCTGCGCGCTGGAGCTGATCCACACGTATTCCCTGATCCACGACGACCTGCCGTCGATGGACAACGACGACTTCCGCCGCGGCAAACCCACCAGCCACAAAGTGTTCGGCGAGGCGACGGCGATCCTCGCGGGCGACGCGCTCCTGACGGAAGCCTTCGCGCTCTTGTCCAGGGCGGAAAAAATCCGCCTGGCGGCGGAGCGGCGCCTGGCCGTCATTCAGGAGATCGCTCTGGCCGCGGGCGCCGCGGGTATGGTGGGGGGGCAGGCGCTGGATATCCGGACGGACCAACAGGCCCCGGACATCGGGGCCCTGACGGACATGCACCGGCGTAAAACCGGCGCGCTCATCATGGCGGCGGTCAAAACCGGCGCGCTGATTGCGGGCGCGAACGACCGGAAGCTTTCGGCGCTGGCCGGTTACGCAAACCACATCGGCATCGCTTTTCAGATTGCCGACGACATTCTCAATGTGGAAGGCGACGAGACCCTCATGGGGAAAAGCACCGGAAGCGACGCCGCTCTGGGGAAGGTCACCTGCGCGTCGCTGCTGGGACTCGAAGCGGCCAAAGCCCGGCTGGCCGAAGAGGTCGGGGCGGCCACAGCCTGCATCGCTTCCTTTGACGCGCGCGCCCTGCCGCTGCGCGCCATCGCCCGCTTCATCATGGAACGAAAATCGTAAAGGCTTGTAAAAACCAATGAAACCTCCGGAAATCATCCCTTACAGTGTGCTGGACAGCGTCAACGACCCGGCCGACCTCCGCAGCCTTTCCGTCGCGGAACTTCAGAAACTGGCAGGGGAAATCCGCGACCTGATTATCTCCACGGTCGCGGCCACCGGCGGGCACCTGGCTTCGTCTCTGGGCGCCGTGGAACTGACGCTCGCACTGCACTACGTCTTCAACACGCCGCGGGACCGGCTGATCTGGGATGTCGGCCATCAGTCCTACGCGCACAAAATCGTCACCGGCCGCAAGGAAAAGTTTGCCACGCTGCGCCAGCAGGGCGGCCTCAGCGGCTTCCCGAAGCGGACGGAGAGCCCCTATGACACGTTCAATGCCGGGCACAGCGGAACCTCCATCGCGGCCGCTGCGGCTTTTGCCGAAGCCCAGTGCCTGAAGGGCGAACACAACAAAATCATCGCCGTGATCGGCGACGGCTCCCTCACCACCGGCATGGCGTTCGAGGGATTGAACTGGTCGGGCGACCGGAAAAAAAACCTGATCATTGTGCTGAACGACAATGAAATGTCCATCTCGCCAAACGTCGGCGCTCTCTCGTCCTATTTGAACAGAATCATGACCGGCGACCGGGTCACCCGATTCAAAAGTGAACTGAAAAATTTCTTCAAAAGCATTCCCGGCATCGGTGAGCAGATTTTGAAGTTCTCGCAGCAGATCGAAGAATCGGTGAAAACCTTTGTGGTTCCCGGCGCCCTGTTCGAGGAGCTGGGGTTTACCTATGTCGGCCCCCTGGAGGGGCACCGTCTGGATTACCTTCTCAAAAACTTTGAAAACGTCAAAAAGCTGGAAGGCCCCGTGCTGGTCCACGTCATCACGCAAAAGGGCCGGGGCTACAAATTCGCGGAAGAAAATTCTCCCACCTACCACGGCATCGCGCCCTTTGACGTGGAAACCGGCCAGACCCTTCCTTCGGTCAACCCCGCGCCTTCCTACACGGAAATTTTCGGCCGGACAATGACCGAACTGGCCGCGGCCGATTCCCGGATTGTCGCCGTCACGGCGGCCATGTGCGAGGGCACGGGGCTGGAAAAATTCCGCAAGGCCCATCCCGGCCGGTTTTACGATGTCGGCATCGCCGAACAGTTGGCCGTGACCTTTGCCGCGGGCCTGGCCACCGAAGGACTGACGCCCGTCGTGGCGATTTATTCTACTTTCCTGCAGCGAGCCTACGATCAGATTCTGCACGATGTCTGTCTGCAAAACCTTCCGGTTGTTTTTGCCGTGGACCGCGCGGGCATTGTCGGGGAAGACGGAGCGACCCATCAGGGGCTTTTTGATCTGTCCTATCTGCGCAACCTCCCCCGTCTGGTCATGATGGCGCCGAAAGATGAAAACGAACTGCGGCACATGCTCAAAACGGCCGTCGGCTGCGGTTCTCCCGTTTCCATCCGTTACCCGCGGGGCAAAGGCGTGGGCGTTCCCCTCGACAGCGAGATTACAACGCTGCCCTTAGGCAGGGGCGAAGTGCTCCACGAAGGAACGGATCTGGCCATGATGGCCGTAGGCTCGACCGTCTATCCGGCCCTGCAGGCCGCCCGGAAGCTGGCGGCGGAAGGGATCGGGGTCAAAGTCATCAACGCGCGCTTCATCAAACCGCTCGACGCGGAACTGTTGCTCGGCACGGCCGCTTCCGTAAAGAAAATTCTGACCATCGAAGAAAACGTGCTGGACGGGGGATTCGGCAGCGCGGTCCTGGAGCTGTTTGCCCAAAACGATGTGACCGGCATAACCGTCCGGAGGCTGGGCGTCCGGGATGAATTTGTCGAGCACGCCAAGCAGAGCGAATTGCGCGCTCAACTCGGCCTGGATGAAGAGGGCATCCTCCGGGCGGCCAGAGAAATGCTCCAAAAGTGAACGGGTGAATCTTCAGAGAAATTCTTCACTGCTGAAAGAACTAAAAACATTATTTTTCATTGACACCATGCGCGTTGTTGTGACTATAAAATATAAAGACCATGAACGGCCAGGCCTGACAGGTCTGGCCGAACAATATTAATGGATCAAGAAAAACAGGGAGGCACAGCAATGGTAGAAGCGACAGCAGGAAAAGGTGCGTCCGCGAACCTGGACGCGTACTACACTAAACCCAATAATCTGGTCGATCTCTTTGAGGAAAGCGCGGCCCGCTACGCCAGCCACAATCTGTTCGGCACCAAGAACAAGGCCACCAATCAATACGAATGGGTGACGTACAGCGCCGTCGCCGAACGGGTGAACAACCTGCGGGGCGCTCTCAACAAGCTGGGATTGAGCAAGGGCGAAAAAGTCGGTGTCATCGTCAGCAATTGTACGGAGTGGTTTGTGTGCGCCAATGCCACCCACGGTCTGGGCGGCGTTTTTGTGCCCATGTACGAGAAGGAGCTGCAAAAGGTCTGGCAGTACATTATTTCGGACGCCGGCATTAAGTACCTTTTTGTCAGCAACCAGACCATCTATGACGTCGTCATGGGATTCAAGAAAGATATGCCGACTTTAAAGGATGTCTTTATTATTTTTGGTGAGGGTGAAAAATCACTGGCGGCGCTGGAAAAGACGGGCAAGGAAAACCCCGCCCCTTCCTACAAGCCGCACTGGTCGGAGACGGCCTTTATCATCTACACCTCGGGCACCACCGGCGATCCGAAAGGCGTGATGCTGCACCACGGCAACATGACCCACAACGCCCGCGAGTGCCACGAGACTTTCGACGAGGGAGATCCGGATGAAGTGGGTTTGTGCATTCTTCCCTGGGCGCACAGTTTCGGTTTGACCGCCGATCTGCACACGTACATCCTGGGCGGCTGGGCCCTTGCATTTGCCGAATCCGCCGACAAACTGATCATCAACTTCAGCGAGGTCAAGCCTACGCATATGTCGGCCGTGCCGCGCGTCTTCAACATTATCTACGATAAAATCCAGCAGGGAGTAGCCGCGGATCCGGAAAAAAAGAAAGTCTTTGACGCGGCGGTAGCCGAGGCGGTCAAAAACCGGGACTTGAAGGAAAAAACGGAAGAATTCAAATTCTACGACGCGGTGGCCTTTTCCACGATTCGGAACATCTTCGGCGGACGGTTGAAGCATGTGGTTACCGGCGGCGCCATGATGAAGCCGGAAATCGCCCTGTTCTTCGCCGATGTCGGCGTGCCCACCTACGACGGCTACGGTCTGTCGGAAACCACGCCCGTCATCTCCAACAACTCGCCCAAGCGGGGCAACAAATACGGAACGGTCGGCAAGCCTTTCAAGGACACCCATGTGGTCATCGACAAATCCCGCGTGGGAGAAGACAGTCCGGACGGAGAAATCGTGGTGTACGGCGCGCAGGTCATGCAGGGTTATCTCAATAAACCGGCCGTCACCAAGGAAGCCATGATGCCGGATACCTGGAACGGTTTTCCCGGCGTAAGAACCGGAGACCGCGGCTGGCTGGACGAAGACGGATATCTGCACATTACCGGTCGGTTCAAGGACGAATACAAGCTGGAAAACGGCAAGTACGTGCATCCCGAATCCATCGAAAACGAAATGAAGCTTCTGAGGTATATCTCCAATGCCATCGTTTACGGGGAGGGGCGCTTGTTCAATGTCGCGCTGGTCGTTCCGGACTTTGAAGCGTTGAAGGCCGATCCCAAAACGTCCGCCTGGGCACAGGGCTCCCGGGAAGAAACCATCGCCAACAAGGAATGCACGGATTTCATCTCCAAAGAAATCACCGAGCATCTGCGCAAAACGTTTGGCGGATATGAAATTCCTCAGAGATTCCTTTACATCACCGAGGATTTCACAGTCGATAACGGCATGATGACCCAGACGATGAAACTGATCCGGCGCAACATCATGAAAAAATACGGCGATCAGCTGATCGCGCTTTACAGCAACTGATCGATCAGCAAACCCTATCCAAACCGGAAAAGGGGCGCTGGGAAATTCTCCCCGCGCCCCTTTTTTAAAATTTAAGGGACGGTTCTATTTATTTCTAATTTTTTATTCAAATGAAAGGCCCCGCAGCAAGCTTCGGGGAATTGACCCGGAGAGATTAAAATAGAACTGAACCTCCTCTTTATTCTGTCCCCTTTATTCTCTTGGCGTATTGCCGCATGCGGGCGAAGACACGGACGGCCTGCTCCGGAAAATCGAAGCAGGGAAGGCCTCCTGCGTCTAAAAGACGTTCGCAGGCCGCTTTGTCCAGGCTGTCTCCCAGAAGCGACACAAACACGGGCTTGCGGCGGTCCGCTTGAACAACATTGACCAGGGACTGATAAACCTCGGGATTCGCTTCGGCAAAGGATATGAACACAATTCCGTCAACGCCCCGGTCATCCAGGAGGGCTTTCACCACTTCCGTGATGGTTTTCTCGTAGCCGTGCGTCAGCCAGTCGGGAAAGATGTCGATGGGATTTTTTGTCTTGGAGGACGTTGCGATCACCCGGCCGATCCGGGCTTGTGTGGCATCCGCCAGTCTGGCGGCTTGCAATCCCTGTTCAATCGTCGTGTCAATGCTCATGATCGCCTGCGCGCCGCTGTAAGAAACAAAAGCCAGGCGGTCGCCCGCGGGAAGCGGCATATTCAAAAAACCTTTCAGCGTCCGGACAAACTCGTCAATGGCATGAAGGCGAATCGCGCCGGCCTGCCGAACGATTCCATCAAACACGGAATCTTCCACCGCCATGCTGGCGGTGTGTGTTGCGGACGCTTTCGCGCCGGCCTGCGTGCGGCCGCTTTTGATAATCAGCACCGGCTTCCTGGCCGTCGCCTTTTTCAGATTTTTCACAAACCGGCCCCCGTCTTTTACGTCTTCCAGATACAGCCCGATGATTTTCGTCTGCTCATCGTCAGCCAGAAAGGAGAGGGCGTCCGATTCGTTGACATCCACTTTGTTTCCCAGGCCGATGCCTTTGGACAGATGAAGGCCTGTAAGCGAACTCAGGTAGCGCAGGAGCGCGCCCACAAAAATACCGGACTGCGCGGCAAAACCGATATGACCCGACGCAAGCATCTGGGAATTGGCGAAATACGACGTGGTCAGTTTGGTTTGGGTATTGACCAGACCCAGGGTGTTGGGGCCGAAACCTCTCATGCCGGAGGACTTCAGAATGGCGCGGACATCCTCCTGATAGGTTGCCCCCTGCGTTCCCGTTTCCGCGAAACCTTCGGCGGAGATCACCGCCCCTTTGACGCCCTTGACGGCACAATCGCGCAAGGCGTCAGGGACAAAACGGGGTGGAATGAGCAAAACCGCCAGATCGATTTCAAACGGCACGTCCCGCACGCATGGATACAGCGGGACACCGAACACATTTCCCCCCTGCGGATTGACGCCGGCCACACGGCCCGCAAAGCCCACGTCCTTCAACACCTTTAAAAGCTGTGCGCCGGGTTTTTCCTGATCCCGCGACGCACCGATCACGACGACGCTTTGCGCTTCCAGAATGTCACGAATCGGCCGCATGTGATTTTCCTTTCTTCCGGATGAAATCTTTACCGGGTTTCTAAAAAAGTTTTATAAAAAAGAAGGGGTATGCTTTGCACATGCCTGGTTGCATTAAATAACACAAAGCAAGACTTGTCAATAATGAAGCAAACATGGGTAACTTGCAAAAAAAGTATGTTTTTCGGTCATCTGCCTGCCTCACCCCGGAAGATGTTCAGATTAGGCTTTTCTTTTTCATTCAGGAAGTGTAAAACCACGAACGTCTGCATTCACTGTCCTGGATGCAGACCGTCCGTGGCATTTGAAGAACGGTGCATAAACCAAAAACCCAGCCGACGCCCCAACCCCATTGGTTTCATCCCAGGGGTGCAGTCCGTTGATTGAGGAACCCATATGACAAAGAAGTGTTATCTGAAAATGATTTTCAGTCTGCTTTTGACGGCAGTGATCACCGGCCTTGCGCCGCAGAATATTTTTTCACAGGATCGGATGAGCGCCAGGGGAAGCAGGGCCATCCCGGTTGACCGGCCCGTCGCGGCAATTCCCGGAACCGATGCAGGCAGGGCCTCTCCGGTTCAGGCAGCGTCAACAACGGCGGCATCCGCGGCAGACAAAACCTGGTTTGGCGTAGCCGTTCAGCCGGTTTCGGGAAAAGATATGCGGATCATGCACATGGAATATGGACGGTGGCCGGTTGTTATTGTCTCCGAAGTGGTCAATGAAAGTCCGGCGGAAAAAATGGGCATCCGGCTCAATGATATTATCCTTTCCGTCAACTACAAGGACATCAAAACGCCCGGCGAGTTTCAGGATGCCGTTGCCGCCATAAGTCCCGGAGATAAAATCGTCCTGCTGGTCGCGCACAGGGGCGAGAAAGCGCAATATCTGTCGGGAACGGTGGGACATCCCACGGGAGCGACTAAAACGGCAGCGGCCGCGAAACCCGTCACAGCGGAGTCCCCCTCCATCACGGCTGCCGATATCGCTGCCAAGATTTTCGCCCCCACGGGCAGCGATACAATCAACGCGATCCGCTGCTCCCCCGACGGCAAATACCTCATTTCCGGCGGAGGGTACAAAAAAGACGCCCTCAATCTCTGGGACATTGCCGCGGGCAAAAAAATCCGCACGTACAGGGGACACACAGATGCGGTCAACGCCGTGGCTTTTTCTCCCGACGGCAAAATCATCCTTTCCGGGAGCTTTGATAAAACCGTGAAATGCTGGGATGTCGCCGCGGATAAAGCACTGTGGACGTTTTCCGGTCATGAGGCGCTGATTCTGGACGTCGCCTTTTCTCCGGACGGAAAATATGCCGCCTCCGGCAGCCGGGACAACACCATCAGAATCCTGGACGCCGCTTCAGGAAAGGAAATCAGAACGTTGTCCGGGCATACGGACGGCGTCAAGTCCATCGTCTTTTCACCGGACGGCAGATTCCTGCTTTCAGGGAGCTTTGATAAAACACTGATGCTGTGGGATGTCCAGACCGGCGACAGGATACAGACCTTCGCCGGACACCAGTGGCAAATCGCCTCTGTGGCTTTCTCGCCGGACGGCAGGCAGGTTTTCTCGCGCAGCGGCGACCGAGTCGTTAAAATCTGGGATGCCGCCACAGGCCGGGAGATCAGGACATTTACCGCGGATGATGTCAATGCCGCCGGGGCGAAAAGCGGCTCGCAGGGCATCCGGGCGGGAGCCTTTTCCCCGGATGCGCGCCGCATGCTCACCTCCAAATCTTTCGGCGGCACACTTTCACTGTGGGATATGGATTCCGGCAGAATCCTGAAGAAGTTTGCCGGTCATTTGGGAAATGTTCCCGCGGTGGACTTCTCGCGCCATGAAAATTATTTTCTTACCGGAGGACAGGACGGCGCGATAAAACTCTGGGACATCTCCGCCGGCAGGGAGATCGCCCAGTTCGTCAGTTTACAAAACGGCGAGTGGATTGTTCTGACCCCGGAAGGCTATTACAATTCATCCCTCAACGGCCATCAATATCTCCATATCAAAGTGGGCAGCAAGGTCTATGGCATCGACCAGTTCTATGATGTTTTTTACCGCCCGGACATCGTGTCGGCAAAGCTCAAAGGCGAGGACATCTCGAGCCTGATCACGCTCACGATCGATGATGCGCTGAAAAGCCCGCCGCCGACGGTTGAATTTACGGCCTTGCCGCAGCAGACGGATTCGCCGAAGGTCAGGATCTGCTACCAGGCCACAAGCGCGGGCGGCGGCATCGGCGAAGTGCGCCTGTTCCACAACGGCAAGCTCGTTCAGTCCGACGGCTATTACCGGGAAGTCGCCAAAATCGGGGCCGAACCGGCCCGGCTTGTGTCGCTGGACAGCGGATCCATTTACGCGAACATGCGCAGCGTCAACATCAAGGCCCGAACCGACGTATCGCCGATTTCCGGAAAACCGAAAGGCGATGTCTTTGAAGACTGCCGGGAGATCGACGCCATTGCCGGCGAGAATGAAGTCAGCGTTTCCGCCTTCAACGGCGGCAACACCGTCCAGAGCTATATGAAAACCGCCGCGTTCAGCTCCCGGATTAAAGCGGAAGAGCCGCATCTCTACATTCTCTCCGTCGGGATCAACCAGTACAAAGACAGCAGCGTCAATCTCCGGTACGCCGTCAAGGATGCCGCGGATCTGGAGGGGAAAATCAGGGCACAGTCGGCCACGCTGTATCAGCCTCAAAACATTCATGTTGTGCTTTTGACGGACGCGCAGGCAAGCAAGGCCGGCATCACCGGCAAAATCCAATCGCTTTCCACAGCCGTCCAACCCCAGGACAGCTTTATCCTTTTTGTGGCCGGCCACGGCGTCCTGCTGCAAAATCAGTATTACATGCTCACCCATGATTTCAACGGCCGGATGGATGAAGCAGGCATGATCAGCTCCAACGAAATCGTGGAAATGTCAAAGAAGATTAAAGCCTTAAGCCAGTTGTTCATCTTCGATACCTGCCACGCGGGCGGCGTGGACACGATCATCAGCGGTCTTTATGACGCCCGGATGTCCGTGCTGGCCAGGAAGATGGGGCTGCATATTTTCGCCTCGGCCAATGACCAGCAGGCGGCGATGGACGGGTATCAGGGCAATGGTCTTTTCACTTACACCCTGCTGGACGGATTGAACAACAACCGTCAGGCGGACAAATACAAAGACGGCAAGGTCAGCATCGTGGGTTTGGGGGAATATTCCCAGCGGATGACTTCACAAATCTCCCGGCAGATCGGCCATGAACAGACGCCGCTGATCATCAACTTCGGAAAGGACAGCCCTTTATATCAGCTGCGGTGAACCGCAAAGCGCTCTTTTTTGTATTGATAGATGTTCCATTCGAGGTTATGCCTGAAACACGTTACGAAAACATTAGAGGGCAACAAGTCATGGGGCTTAAGATTACGTGGACTTCCGTTATATTTTTTTTCATCCTTTCCTCTTTATCCGTTTGTTTGGCCGAACCGCCCAATCCTAAAATATGGGAGCCTCTCCAATACAATTCATTTTACAACAAGAAAATAATAACGAAGTCACCCGGCATTCTGCTGGTTTGGACATACAGGACCATAACGGATGAAGCCAGAGAAGACAGGATTGAAGAAGTCAAAAAGTACGATCCGGAGAAATCCATAAAATATAAAGCGTATCATCATGAAACGGTTTTATGGGAAATGAATTGCGCAAACCGGCGGATCCGGATGGAAGAGATCATCGATTTCGACAAGAATGGAAAAGTCCTGGACCGGCATCAGTATGACCATCCGGAATGGGTAAGCGTTATTCCCAAAAGCGGGGGAGAACGATTATATCAAAACGTTTGTGTCCGCTTAAAAACACCGTCTGCAAAAAAATAATCGGTTTAGAGTGTATAGAGTCACCATCAATAACTGATTTAATGGCGATTGCCGGAAGAACAAACAGGACCAAGTTCAGGGACCAGGTCTTAAAGCCTCATCTGGCAGAAGACCTTCTCGCGCTGACGGTGCCGGAAAAACCGACAAGCAGTCTTCAAAAATACCGGCTTACCGATAAAGGCCGGACGCTTTTGGTCACGACACAAGGAGATAAAAAGTAAAAACGTGATCGCACACGTTGGACCCACTAAAGGTGGTTACTGGAAGATGAATTCCATAAGTTGTTATTCCATCATGCTTTCAAAATGGCACTAATCCAAGGCCAATTGGTTAATTGACGGGTAGCCGATTTATTTGTTGCCATTTCCGAAAGCCCTCGTTCGGCTTGTTTTGTTGCCGCCTCCAATGAATCGAAAACACGGTTTGAAAAGTAATCTCTCCGGAGTTTATTCCATATTTGTTCTGCCGGATTCAGTTCCGGTGAATAAGGTGGAAGCCTGAGCAGGGCTATATTATCGGGAACTTTAAGTTCTTTACATCGATGCGATGATGCTCCATCGACGACCATAACGATAAACTCCTCTCCGTGCGCATCGCTGACTTGAAGTAAGAAACGCGACATATGATCCGTATTCATTTTTTCAGCGGTCATGAAATCCAGACAACCATCCCATGGACTGACGGCGGCATATTCGTAACGGAATTCCCGAACCAAGGCCAAATTCACCACCGGCCTGTGGGGAGCGGGTGCCCAACAGGATCGCGGATCGCTCATTCGGCCAAAACGCGCTTCATCTTGAAACATCAATCTCAAAGGCCGATGGGTTTTATTTTTCATGCTGGCGGCAACCACTTCTTCGGAGAATTTTTTTTAAATTCGTCCTGCAATTCCGGATCGCTTTTGGGGTGTTTTGTGTCGGGTTGGACTTTTCGCCAACCATGACGCGCCAATAACCGATATGTGGTTGACATAGGCACAGCATAGCCCAAGCGCTCCACTAAGGCCGCATGGATTGGCGGCACAGTTAGAATGCCACCAGCAGTTGCCAGATTTTCCCATGGATCAAGAAATTCCCGTTCCTCTTCGACCGTCATGGAACAATGACGTCGCCCACCCCATAATTTCTTGTCGGTGACGTCTTGACTGCGAATATCTCCCAGACTCCGGAAAACAGTTCGACGACTGACGCCAAGTAATTCGGAAACAAGATCGGCAGTCAGGCCCAACTGGCTCATTAAAATCACTGAAAGAGCCTTACGGTATTGAGTTATCGATGTACTCTGGTCACGCATTTGTTTCGCTCGTTCTATTTCTTCTTTCCCAATATTAGATTGTTTCGACATGGCTCACCTCCATGTCGATTATATATCATAGTGTCATCTTGATTGCAAAGTAGAATTAGAAATATTGTATGGCCATAACATACAAATGTATGGTATAAGCATACACACCATGGGAATTTTAGCTGAAATACTGTCATCGAATATACGCGCGGAAATCTTTCGTAACCTCTTTGGCGTCGAAAAACAGAGCCTTCACCTGCGGGAAATCGAAAGACGGACCGGTTTTGCTGTGGGAACCGTTCAGCAGGAAATCAAAAAATTATTGCGCCTGGATATTATCACCCGAATTAAGAACGGCAATCGCAGCTATTACAAAGCCAATACGAATCATCCCCTTTATCCGGAAATCAGAAATCTGGTTCTTAAGACCAACGGGCTTGCGGATTTGCTAAAACAAGCGTTGTCAGCGGAACTGAAAATCAAGATAGCTTTCGTTTTCGGATCGTTTGCCAGAAAAGAAGAAAAAGCGGCAAGCGATATTGATCTGATGGTCATCGGAGATATCGGCCTGAGAAAACTGACCGGTCTCTTGATGGACGTATCGGAGAAACTGGGCCGGGAGATTAATCCCTACCGTTTAACGGAAAGTGAATTCATCAAAAGAAAAAAAGAAAAAGATCATTTTCTCCAGGAAGTGCTTCAGTCACCCAAAATATTTATAACAGGTACAGAAGATGAGCTTGAAGCAATGGGATGAGGACGGATGGCTTAAACATCTCAGGCATTACCTTTGATTTTGATGACCCCGGGAACGTGACCTTTGGCTCACGACCGAAAACACACATACATTGCACGATACATCTTTCATAAAGGTAGACTGTTATGCCCCAGCTCGAACACATCGAAGCGATTGAAAAACGGCTCTGGACGGCGGCGGATACCCTGCGGGCCAATTCCAATTATGCCAGCAATGAATACTTTCTGCCCGTCATGGGGCTCGTTTTTCTACGTCACGCTTACAGCCGCTATCTCGCAGTCAAAGACAACATCGAAGCAAACCTGCCCACACGCGGTGGCAAGACAAGACCGCTGACTAAGGAAGACTTCTCGCAAAAGAGTGCCATCTTCCTTCAGCCCAAGGCCCAGTTTGATTTTCTTGTCGCGCTTACCGACAGTGACGACCGGGCCAAGGCCATCATTGAGGCGATGGAATCCATCGAGGCAGACTACGAAAACCTGCGCGGCGTTTTGCCCAAGGCTGAATATCAGGAGCTCGACAACGAAGTCCTTGGCCAGCTTTTGCGCACACTCAACCCCGAAGAACTCAAGCGTGTTTCGGGCGACGTGTTCGGCCGCATTTACGAATATTTCCTCACCCAGTTTGCCGACCAGAAAGCCCACGACGGTGGCGAATTCTTTACACCGATTTCGCTGGTCTCGCTCATCGCCAACGTGCTGGAACCCCAAAGCGGCATCGTGCTTGATCCGGCCTGCGGCTCCGGCGGCATGTTTGTTCAAAGCGCCCGTTTTGTCGAACGCCGCCATGAAAACCCGGTGGACAGGCTCACCTTCTTCGGCCTTGAAAAGAATGCCACCACCATCCGCCTGGCCAAGATGAACCTTGCTGTGCACGGTCTCGAAGGCAACATCCAGAAGGCCATCACATACTACGAAGATCCCCACGAACTGCTTGGCAAGGCCGACTTTGTCATGGCCAATCCGCCGTTCAATGTCGATGAAATAGATGCCGAGAAAGTCAAGAGCGATCCGCGCCTGCCCTTCGGTCTGCCGGGCGTCAACAAGAAGGGCAAGGTCCAAAACGGCAACTACATCTGGATAAGTTATTTTTACAGCTATCTGGCTGAGCATGGCCGCGCGGGCTTTGTCATGTCTTCGCAGGCCTCCAGCGCCGGTCGTGATGAGGCCAAAGTCCGCCAGAAGCTTATTGAGACAGGCGATGTGGATGTCATGGTCGCCATCCGCCCCAACTTCTTTTATACCCGTGCCGTGCCCTGCGAACTATGGTTTCTCAACCGCGCCAAGTCTGTAACGCACAAAGATAAGGTGCTGATGATCGACGCGCGTAACGTTTATCGTAAGGTCACTCGCAAAATTTTCGATTTTTCCCCGGAGCAGGAACAGAATCTTCTGGCCATCGTCTGGCTTTACCGCGGCTGCACTGGAAAATTCCTGGAGCTGGTAGCAGATTATTGCCGCCAATCGCTTGCTGAAGGTAAAGGCTGCTTTGCAATCAAGGACGAAGCAGGTAAAACCATCGAGCCAATGCCGTCTTTCATCAAATCGAGTGATGAGCTTCGCGAAAAGCTTCAGCCATTTATTAAGACACTGGCCAAAGATGGCTCTCATACAGAGACGCTCAAGGAACTCGACGAAACCGCTTCCGTATTCAAAGCGGATGTTACAGCTTTCCAAAAAATGCTCGCCGAACAGCAGGAACTCTGGAAAAAGCAAAAGACCAGCAACGGCGAGCTCAGAAAAGCGGTGGAGAGGCTTACCCCACTGGCTGAGTCCAGCCGCGATCTCATCAAGCAGGCTGACCTCCTCTATAAGCTTATTTCCCGGCTCATTGAGATCTGCGAAAACGAATGCAACGCCAAGGAAAGTGACGACTGGCCGGGACGCGACATCACCCGCGGGTGCAAAGCAGCCGATGAAGCACGTCAGGCTGCCGTGGAGCAGCTCAGGCAAGTGCGCTATTTCTGGAAACAGGCCCATTGGCTGACCGAAAGATTCCCAGAGGCAAAACTGCGCGATGTCGAAGGGCTGGTCAAACTGGTGAACCGCACCGAAATCGAAGCCAACGACTGGTCGCTCACTCCCGGCCGCTATGTTGGCGTCGCTCCCGAAGAGGAAGACGAAGAATTCGACTTCGAAGAAGCCCTACGTGAAATACATGTGGAACTCGAAGACCTCAATGCTGAAGCGGTTCAGCTCGCCGCGACGATTAAGAAGAATTTTGAGGAGCTGGGGGTATGAGGTATCAATCCAAGAAAATTGGTGAGATTGCTTCTGTCAAAGGTGGCAAAAGGCTGCCCAAAGGTATGTTCGTAATAGACGAGCCCACGCCTCATCCTTATTTGCGGATTGTAGATTTTGCTGATTATGGTATCGACCGTACAAATATTAAGTATATTGACGAAGAGGCATTCGAAAAAACCAAGCATTACACAATAGACAAGAATGATATTTATATCAGCATCGCTGGCTCAATCGGCCGTGTTGGAATTGTCCCTGATGATCTGTCCGGAGCCAACTTGACAGAAAATGCCGCAAAAATAACTAATATCTCTGGAGATGTTGACCATAGATACTTGATGTACTATCTGCACGGCTCAACAGGACAAGGGGAAATTACTAACCGGACAGGTGGGACTTCCCAGCCCAAATTAGCTCTATACAGAATCGCTGCTATCGATTTCCCCTGTCCACCGCTGTCTATCCAGACGAAAACCGCGGATATACTCTCCGCCTATGACAACCTGATTGAGAACAACCGGCGGCGTATTCAGCTTTTGGAGCAGGCGGCGCGGCTCTTATACAAGGAGTGGTTCGTCCGCCTCCGCTTCCCCGGCCACGAACACACCAAAATCATCAACGGCATACCCGCGGGGTGGAAGAAAAAGACAGCTATAGAGGTTATGGACGTTTTAAGCGGCGGCACGCCTAAAACAACCAATCCTGCATATTGGGATGGTGATATTCCTTTCTTTACGCCCAAGGATTCAGTTGATTATGCTTATGTATTTGAAACAGAGAAAACGATAACTGAAGAAGGACTAAAAAATTGTAACAGCAAACTCTACGGCAGAGACACGCTCTTTATAACAGCAAGAGGCACCGTCGGTAAAATAAATCTTGCCCAGCGATCAATGGCAATGAATCAATCATGCTATGCGCTTATTGCCAGACCGCCCCTCAACCAGCATTTTATGTATTTTGCATTAGCCGAAAACATTGAACAGTTTCGCAGTCGGGCAGTGGGTGCTGTCTTCGACGCAATCATTGTTGACACCTTCAAGATGATTCCTTTTGTTGTCCCCGATAAGAAGATTATTGATCTATTCACAGAAAATGTATTGCCAATGCTGTTGCAAATGGATAACCTATCAATGCAGAATAGACAACTCAACCATACCCGCGATCTTTTACTCCCCCGTCTGATGAATGGAGCAATCGCCGTATGACCGCTTATACCGAAGATACTCTTGTTCAACAGACCACAGCCGAATATCTGGAGCAGAAACTCTGCTGGCAATCCGTCTATGCATACAATAATGAGGACTTCGGGCCGAATAGCCTTTTGGGCAGGGAATCGGATCGCCAGGTGGTACTCACAAGGCCACTGCGACGGAAGCTGACGGAACTCAATCCCAGCCTGCCTGAAGAAGCTTACGACGATGCAGTGCGCCAGATTGTTGCAACGACGGCCATGCAGTCGCTTATTGCCACAAACCGCGACAAGTATAATCTTCTCCGTGACGGCGTGCAGGTTTCTTTTCGCAACGACAAGGGCGAGCGTGTAAAGGAGCGCCTGCGAGTGCTGGATTTCAATAATCCCCTCAACAATGATTTCCTGTGCGTGCGCGAATTATGGGTGCGGGGCGATCTCTACCGTCGCCGTGCCGATATTGTGGGATTCGTCAACGGTTTGCCACTTTTGTTTATGGAGCTCAAGACCGTGGGCCGTGACATCCGTGTCGCCTATGAGAAGAATTTTAAGGATTATAAAGATACCGTGCCGCATCTTTTCCATCACAACGCCATTGTAGCGCTGGCCAACGGCGTGGAGGCGAAAATCGGTTCGGTGACCAGCCGCTTCGAGCATTTCCACGAATGGAAACGTCTGGCGGAAGATGAGCCGGGCGTGGTGGATATGGAAACGCTGCTCAAGGGTATTTGCGACAAGGCAAATTTTATCGATCTTGTTGAGAACTTCATTCTCTTTGACGATTCGACCGGCGATACCAAAAAGATTCTGGCCCGTAATCATCAGTTCCTCGGCGTCAATCGCAGCATTGAAGCGGTGCGCGACCGCAAAAACCGCGACGGCAAGCTGGGTGTTTTCTGGCACACGCAGGGGGCGGGCAAGAGCTACTCGATGGTTTTGTTCACCCGGAAGATTCACCGCAAACTGGGCGGGAATTTCACTTTTCTGGTGCTGACCGACCGAGACGATCTGGACACACAGATTTACAAGACCTTTGCCGGATGCGGCGTCGTGGACAACGACCGTGACCCCTGCCGGGCGACAAGCGGCGATGATTTGAGCAGTCTCCTGGCCCTGCAAAAGACGCACATCTTTTCTCTGATTCACAAGTTCAACAAGGATGTTGAGCCAAGCCAGCCTTATTCGGAGCGCGAAGACATCATCGTCATTACCGACGAGGCGCATCGCACGCAGTATGGAACACTGGCGCTGAACATGCGCAACGCCCTGCCGAAAGCCTCTTATATTGGCTTTACCGGTACGCCTCTTTTTTCTGATGACGAAATCACGAAGCGCGTCTTTGGCGCTTACGTTTCAACGTATGACTTCCAGCGGGCAGTGGAAGACAAGGCAACCGTGCCCCTCTATTACGACGCCCGCGGTGACAAGCTCGGTATTTCGGTGGGTGACCTCAACGAACGCATTGCCGCCAAGCTGGAGGAACTGGAAACCAGCGACATTGATGTGGCTCAACGACTGGAGCAGGAACTCAAGCGCGATTATCATATCATCACCGCCGATAAACGCCTGGATCAGGTGGCCCGCGATTTCGTGAAGAATTATTCTAAAACATGGGAAACCGGCAAAGCCATGCTGGTGTGCATCGATAAAATCACCTGCGTGAAAATGTATAAGCTGATTGCCGGATATTGGGAAGAGCAGATTGCAGCGCTTAATGCCGAACTGGCCAGCATAAGAGACGAACAGGAAGAACAATACCGGAAGCGGCAGATTGCCTGGATGCGCGAAACGCGAATGGCCGTGGTGGTGAGCGAGGAGCAGGGCGAAGTGGACAAGTTTCGCAAATGGGATCTGGACATCACGCCGCATCGCCGTCTGATTAAAGACGGGATGGACCTGCCCCAGTCCATGCGGCTCAAACCCCAGTTTCGCAGCATGCAGAGGATGGCGGTGGATGACGCCTTCAAGGAAGCAGAGCATCCGTTTCGTATCGCCATTGTCTGCGCCATGTGGCTGACGGGTTTTGATGTGCCGTCACTTTCGACGCTGTATCTGGATAAGCCGCTCAAGGCGCACACGCTGATGCAGGCGATCGCCCGCGCCAACCGCGTGAACGAAGGCAAGAACAATGGCATGATTGTTGATTATTGCGGCATCCTCAAGCATCTGCGCAAGGCGCTGGCAACCTTTGCCGGAACTGGCGATACGGGTCGTCCAGGTGAAGGCGGCGAAGAAGAACCGGCTAAGCCGGAAGAAGAACTGCTGGCCGATCTGGCGGAAGCCATTGCGTTTATTCGCGCGTTTATGACCGAGCGGGGTGCATCGCTGGACAACATTATCAAAAAGAAGGGGTTCGAACGCAACGCAACCATTGCCGCCGCCAAGGAAGCGGCCAACGAGAATGACGAAACACGAAAACGCTTTGAGGTGATGTGCCGGGCGGTGTTTTCAAAGTTCAAGGCCTGTCTGACGATGACGGGCGTCAACGATTATCGACGAGATTATGAGGCGATCAATGCCGTTTATAAGAGCCTCCAGAAAGACCGGGAGCAGGCCGACATCAGCGATATCATTCAGCAGTTGCATCAGGTGGTGGACGAAGCCATTGAAACACGAGACGGGGGTGTCGCAGATAATGCGCCCTATGACATCAGCAAGATTGATTTTGACCGGCTGCGGCGTGAATTCGAACGGAGTTCGACCAAGCGCACAACGGTCCAGAATCTCAAGACCGCCATTGAAATCCGGCTTCAACGCCTGCTTGAGCGCAATCCACTGCGGACTGACTTTCAACGGCATTATGAGCAGATTGTGGCCGAATATAATAGAGAGAAGGATAGAGTAACCATTGAGAAAACCTTCGAAGAGTTTTTGCGGATTATCGAAGAAATGTCGGAAGAAGAACTCCGCGCGTTCCGCGAAGGCCTGGATGAAGAATCGCTGGCGGTTTTTGATCTTTTGAAGAAACCGGATTTGTCGGCAGGTGAAATTAAGAAGGTTAAAACGGTTGCTGTGGATCTGCTGGAGACGCTCAAAGAAGAAAAACTGCGCATCACCCGTTGGCAGGACAAAGAAGCCACACGCGATGCTGTGCGACAGGCTATTTTTGATTTCTTGTGGAAAGATTCAACCGGCCTGCCGGTTGACAAATACACGGAAGGTGACGTGCTGGTAAAAGCGGAAGATGTTTATCGCCACGTGTATCGTGTTTATCCGAAGATTCCTTCTCCTTTTTATCAGCCGGCTGCAACTGTTTGAATTAGTAAAGGTTATGTCTTAAGGACGTTCCGGGAACATAGTAACCCTTAATCGAAAGTTTTCCCCCGCTGCGGGGCCGTGTTGAGTGATATGTTCCCTGAACTCAGGCAGCAGCAATTAGCATTAATCTGTATGGATCGTTTGCGAAAAGTAACGAAAAGTGTTAGTTTACGCAAACGATTTATACAAAGAGGATAAAACCCAGATTTTCCATTAGATGATTTTGATCGAATCAACTGATTTGCGCGTGATAGTAGTTGAAAGAACGAACGTAACATGCTCTAATGGAAACCATTAGAAATACATTATGCATATCAGCATGT
>Ga0255344_1001228_pt1 | contig 35435 bp, 27 predicted proteins | sample wastewater_treat_5_FD_192414 | JGI IMG/M metagenome (GOLD analysis project Ga0255344, IMG submission 192414) | Wastewater microbial communities from Lulu Island WWTP, Vancouver, Canada - plant18 | ecosystem: Engineered > WWTP > Wastewater > Unclassified | place: Canada: Vancouver, British... | reverse complement strand
TCGAGCATGGAACGGAATTTAGGGGCTTGGCTGATACAAAAGTTTGTTTGTTGACTTTGTAGAGGCGAGATTCAATAACAAAATAAGTATGTAGAAAGCTATTCGGCAATCCGTCTGGACAGGGGTTTGACTCCCCTCACCTCCACCATAAACAAACAATTAAGTCGATACGATAAAGTGTCGGCTTTTTTGCTTTATATAGGCAAAAACAGCATAAAACGGTGATATTATAGGCATTTCTGCATTAAATATAGCCGTTTAAGGCTCTGTAGGGTAAAAACCTATTTTCAGTCTTATAACGGAAGTTTATATAATAAATAAATCGTTAAACTACTACTTATTATATAAAAATATTTATCTAGATATGCCTATAGCATTTTTCAAATTTACGTATAGAAATGGCGTGACAAACGTGACAAGCGTGACAAGACTAGTCGAATCAACTAAAAAACAGGCTTTTACACCTGTTTCTATATCATTTGCAGCATAAATCTATTAAAAACCATATTTTCATAAAACGTGACAGCACGTGACAAGGCGTGACAAACAACAAAAGCTCCGGAACTTAATCCAGAGCCTTTTTAATTTCTATGCCGTTTTTGAAGTGAAAAGTAATTGTTTTATCATTATTTACCACGCATTTTTCAATAGTTAAGTTGAAGAGTCTATCGTCAAAAGCAAGATTGATGCTTGGAGCAATCTTTAATTCCTTAATAAAAGCCCTAAGTTTGATTGCTCTTAAATCTCTATCCACTTGAAAGCGTATCAGTTTATCCAAATCGGATTGTAAAGAATTATAGCGTTTTGCAAGTTCCACATAATGATTCATGTATTCTTCAATGTCTGATTCTTTCCTTGCATTATCTTGGATGTGTTTGTCCACTAGTTCCGAAACCTGATGCATTTCATCCTTTATATCCTGCATTTGATTTTTATAATCTACATCCATCAGTTCTTTAATAACTAGTTCAATGTCTTCAATGACACTATCCCTAATTTCCATAATCTCAGAAAAGGCTTCAAGGTATAACTTTTTCACTTTTTCTTCCTCCACAAAACCAGTTGAACATTTTTGATTCTTGTCTTTGTATTTGTTGTTGCAACGCCATATAACTTTTCGATACTTGTCGGTGGAGTGCCAAACCTTAGGTCCGTAAGAGCAACCGCAATCTCCACAAATAAGTCTAGCGGAAAGTGGTGAATCATAAGTTTTAAAAGGAAGGTTCTTTCTTCGTTCTATTTCTTGTTGCACTAGTTCCCATTCATCGGGATCTACAATAGCAGGGTGGGAGTTTTCAACATAGTATTGAGGGACCTCGCCATTATTTACAACTTGTTTTTTTGTTAGAAAATCCACTGTGTATTTCTTTTGAAGACGTGCCGAACCTTTATACTTTTCATTGCTTAAAATTGAAGTAATGGTAGTGTAGGTCCACTTTTCTTTACCGGCAGGAGTGGGGATCTTTCTTTCCATCAGAATCCTTGCAATGGAAGAAGGAGATTTTCCGGAAAGAAAATAAGCATAGATTTCTCTAACTAGTTTTGCTTGTTCCTCGTTGATTTTAGGAAGACCGTCTTCACCTTTGTCGTATCCTAAGAATTGAGCGTAGGGGAGATAAACATTTCCGTCTTGAAAAGATTTCCTTTTTCCCCAAGTTACATTAGAAGAAATGCTTCTGGATTCTTCTTGAGCAAGAGAAGATAGAATAGTAAGCATAAGTTCGCCTGCAGAATCAAGGGAGTGGACATTTTCCTTTTCAAAGAAAACGTCTATTCCTTTTTCTTTTAACTTTCGGATGGTGGAGAGTGTATCCACGGTGTTTCTTGCAAATCTGGAAATAGACTTTGTAATAATGATATCTATTTTGCCATCAAGTGCATCGTTAATCATTTTGTTGAAGCCTTCACGCTTTTTGGTAGAAGTTCCTGAAATACCATCGTCAGCATAAACCTTTACAAATTCCCAGTCGGGATTGTTTTTAATGGTTTTCTCGTAATAATCTACTTGAGCATTATATGAAGAAGTTTGTTCTTCGTGATCGGTAGATACTCTTGCATAGGCTGCAACCTTTTTCTTTTTTAAAGCATCTAAGGATATATGTGTATATGGGTTAATAGTAGAAGGAATTACTGTAACTGTTTTAGCCATTTTCCGTCATCTCCTTTCATTTTATTTTTGTTGTTTTCTAAAGCTCTAATTCTTGCTTTTTCTTTCATTTCCGGAGTCCAGGATTCGCTTCTGGATTTATATTCCCAATGGTATGAAAAGTCCTGTTCATTCTTTAAATGCACAACAAGGGCATTATCTTTGCACACTTTGATGTTTTCAACTTCGGCAAGGAATTTATCCTCCCTGTATTCATCAAGCAACAGCGCTCGTTTAACGGCTTCTTTTAGGGCATATTCGGGAACAGATTTAGAAGCACAATATGCTTTACCTTTTTCATCGTAAACACGGCATTGCCAAATAATATCTCCATACTTTCTTACCTTTCTTTTATAGTGACTACCGCAGGTTCCACATAGAATTTTACCGGTGAAAGAATAGGTAGAAGTAGTCGGTTTTGTAATACGTTGTTTTGATTTAAAGATTTCTTGTACCTTTTCAAAATCTTCTTTAGAAATAATTCCTTCATGGGATTCTTCAATATAATATTTTGGCTTTTCACCATTATTATGTAATTTCTTCTTTGTAATGTGGTCAACCCTATAAGTCTTTTGCAATATTCTATTTCCGGTGTAGTATTCGTTTGTTAGAATTTGTCTGACACTGCCTTTGCTCCAATCAGAGCCGTTTCTTGTTGTGTAACCTTGTTTATTTAAAGCGTTTGCTATTTTTTGAACGCCATCTCCATTTAAGTAAAGATTGTAGATTTTTCTTATAACGAAAGCTTCATCTTCAACAATAGTAAACTTTTCATTACCTTCAACTTTATATCCGTAAAGTCTGGTACCCCAGCCAATGCCGCTTTCAAAGTTTCGTTTTACTCGCCATTTCATATTCTCGGAAACCGATCTAGATTCTTCCTGAGCGTAAGATGCAAGAATACTCATAAGAAGCTCTCCACCGAAAGAAATGGAATGAATATTTTCTTTTTCAAAATAAACATCAACACCTATATCTTTTAATTCCCGAATCGTTGAAAGAAGAGTAAGTGTGTTTCTTGCAAAGCGTGAAATGGACTTAACTAAAATTAAATCCATCTTTCCTTTTTTGGCATCGCTAATCATTCTTTGAAAGTTTTCTCTATTATCTTTGGTGCCTGTGATGGCTTCATCTGAATATACTTCCACAAATTTCCAATTCGGATGTTTTGCAATTTCGGTTTTGAAGTAGGATACCTGCGATGCAAGAGAATGCATCATTGCATCTTTTTCCGCAGATACTCTTGCATATGCAGCAACCTTTAATTCCTTGTTTAGATTATCTTGAAACTCGACTGTTTCAACTGTTCTGTCCATTGTCTTTTCCTCCTATGATTAAGATGTCATCGATTGTCCCATTTTCAAAAAGTTTGATAATGTAGTCAACCGACTCGTTTTCCGACCAGTGGAGGGAGTGCATATAGTATTCAAGAAGGAAATTGATACCTTCCTTATGAATCCCTTTTTCCTCCACCAGTCTTTGTAATTTCGCCTTATTTGATTCCATTTTAGAAATCCTCCTTTTGTATTATTTTGGCTGTACTATATATCACTCTAAAAGGGATTTATATCAAGTCATTTGCGACAAATAAATTATTATTTTTTAAGCCGTATTTTTTACTTAAAAGAATAGCTGCGTCATTGAAATCTTTACCCGTAATAAGAGACTTTTCTTTTAAGTTTCGCAGCATTGAAAGTGATGCGTTAAAAGCAAGAAAAGAAGTTGATTTAAACTTTTCTAAGTGATTTTTTGTAGCATTCACGACAGCAGAACTTTCTGTTTTTGTTTCCATAGCTAATAAACTCCTTTCCGCAATATTTGCAGGTTAAATGATAATAGGCCTTTTTGTTTACAAGATATAAATGCGAATTCCAATAAGCGTTTCTGCAAGTATCGGAACAAAACTTTTTATTCTTGTGACCTTTATTTGTGGTGAGTGATTTTCCGCAATTCATACATTTGATTGTTTGCGGTAATCTATTGTTGTGTCTTCTGAAATAAGACTTGACGGTGTTAAAAGGAATGCCGGTTATTTTGGATATTTCCATAGGCATTTTTCCTTGTGCTCTTAAAGAGCAAATAGTATTTCTTTCTTTATCTGTCATTGGTTTTAACCTCCATAATTTTTGATTTGTTGGCTTTTTATAGCCTATTTGAGTAATTGTTGCATCCGCCTTTATAAAGCGAACATGTTGCCTAATTGGGCCTCTGAAAAAAATTTCAGTCGTTTAACGAATAGGGTAATATTCCCCCTTTGATTTCGAATTTTTATGTATAAAACCCCAGGCCGGTGTCCGCTTTAATAGTTGTAGAGATTTAGATCCCCCCTGGGGGTCTCTCCCCAGAAATATTAATATCTAGGGAGAAAAATATTTTTATATTCCGTGACACGTGACAAATGTGACATGTTAATCACTTTCTTTTTCATTAACATAATTTGCATAGAAATGATTGTTTGTAACATATGAGGCGTGTTCCATAAACCATTCATAATCACAGTCGATTTCACCATTACTAGCAAGTAACTCTTCATCGGCTTTTGTTATTATTTTTGAACGAAGAGAGTACACAATATCCTCTAATGCATCCATTGTTTCAAAAACACTATCGGAAGGAACGCCTTCAACGTTATAAATAATTACATTATCTTGAAGCAAACAAAGTCGTAATATTGTTATGTCGTCTTTTACTTTGTTAATATAAATATTGATTTTGTAATTATCGTTAATGGTCTTAGTAAAATCTGCATTTGAGACAATATTATGACCACTCTTTAAATCTTTCCAAATTGCTATTTTTTCTTTAAGCATAATTTTAAATTTCTCCTTTAATTTATTGATTTGCTGTTTGATTTAAACTACTTGTAAATACAGCAGGATTTACTAAATAGATCTGAGATTGCTTGTTTGATTCCTGTTTTTGCTGGATGTATCCGTAATCGGAAAGTCTAGTTATAACAGGAACTAGTTCATCAACTTTTTTAAAGCTTCTACATGTTCGCATTAAGTCACGTTTGTTAAATTCGTGAAGATTATTTTTCTTAATGTTAGAGATGACATATTCACATTGCTTGTTAATTGGATCTATACCCATAAGGGAGTGTGCTGCTTTAGCATGTTCAGTAAAATATTTACCAATTTTGATAGCACGTTCTACATGGGTCTTTGAAACCGTCATCATAGTATTTGAGTTTAAAAAGTAGTTAGGACTTTTTTGATCCATTCTTGCAAGAATGCCTGAAATTCTAAGTACGTTACCTACGATTTTTCCGCACCAAGATTTAATTTCTTGGTTTTCACTAATCATTGCTTTTTCATTTTCATCAAAGTATTCTTCAAGAAGGTCACTTGCGTCTTGCATTAGATAAATGGTAGTAGGTTGAAAAGATAAGTCGTCTTCTTCAGCTAACAACTCTTTTATTTTTTCACAATATGCTGCAGTGATTTCAGTTGGAATTGCACTAGTTTTATATCTTCTATATCCAATCATAGAAGTGGGTATGGTGTATAAAAATCTAGAAGTTAGACCTTTACCTTCAAAAGTACAATTTTGCATAACATTCGTTAGAACAGAAGGTTGAACGGAAAGAAGAATAGTAAGAGTTGGATTTGATATTAATTCACCAGGTCTACCTATTCTATCTACTCTAATAGAGTCACCTGAGTATGCTTTCAGTAAAACATCGATATTAACGTTCTTGTTATACATACCGGCAAGCACATCAAAGATGCCACCTTCTGATGAAACAACGGTTGTTTTACCGCCATTATCCGAGATAACGGACGTTAACTTTTCAGTAGTGATATCATCAACGTATAACTTTTTAGGTATGTTTTCTTTGAAATCTGCAATTTCTAAAGCGAGTTCTTTCATCTCTTCTTTAGTCTTTTTGCCTTTAACATATAATGATTCAAAGCTTTTCTTTTTACTTTCTAGTGCTTGCTTTGCCATTTTGCTGAATTCAAAAGTTGCAGCATGAGTTTTGTTATAATCAACCTCATATTCAATTAAAACTTTTGTCATAAGCGATATAATGGCAGATTTTCTTTCACTAGGCTCTGCTATAATTAGAGTGTAAAGATTAAGTGGTTCTTTCCAATCTAATTTTGCTTGAACACTATAACGACCTTGCATACATAAAGACATAATTGCAAGAGAAGAAGTTGCGGCCATGTCCACTGGTGTTTGTGTTGTTTCGCTAACAGCTTTAACATAATCGGCTATTATTTTTGGTAAAGCATCTACTGGAAATGCTGGAAGATTTATCTTCTTAAAAGGAATAGGATCATCCCACTTGATTTCAGTTGAATTATTATATTCTTTTGGAGCTTTATAGCTGGGATTAGTAACAACGTCCTTTTTATAAAATTTAGTTGCACTTTTCCAAATGGTATTTAATTCATCTTTATCTAGTGACGGATTACATCTTGTTGATGCTTCACGATACTTTTCTTTTGCTTCTTCACTAATTCCGTATCGCACAATTAGGTTACAAGCAATTTTATGCATTGTATCATTGCGACTACCGGCTGGTATTTCATTTGACTTTTCATCATACTTTTCAAAAGATTTTTCTTCATAGATGGTGTTGATAAAATCATCAAACATCATATTTCCTTTGTGTATAAATACTTCGGCATTAGGATTTCCAGCCATGAAGTGAGCAATGTCTTTTGCTTTTTCATCAAAGAATCCAAATAACTCTTGAGCTCTTTCATGAAGCCTTTTATATTCTTCAGGGCTTGTTATCTTGTTAATAACAAAACCAACGTGTCCTCTAGGCCTTGCGCTAAATGTTTTACCACCTTTTCCTTTTTTCTCCTTCATATTAGATTTACTAGGGGAGTAGAAGAAGGTGCAATCCGAGAAAAGTTTTTCAAGAATAGAAAAATCTATAAAGTCTTCTGGATTATCGCTAAAATCATTATCGCAATCTTTCATTAAAAGGTATGCCTCTTCAAAGTTAGATGAATCTCTATAATTGTTGGTGTATTTAGCTGCAACACAGTCGTGAGATAATGCTTTCTTTAATATTTCAATATCGTCAGTATCTATCTTGTTCGGATATAAACAATTGTTATAAACTTGTACAACGTTTGCTGAGTAAAATTTAAATGTTGCCATTATTCACACCTTCTTTGGATTTACTTGTCTCCTGCAACCATTTTTTATATTCATCAATAGGAATGATGATTCTTGTTCCAATTCTTATAGATGGGAATCCAGGAGTTTTTGTAAGTTCATATGCCTTTGGAATACTGATACCTAGTTGAACAGATAATTCCTGAACAGTCATAGTTGTCTTTTCCATATGTTTAATTCCTCCGTTTCATTGATTTGATTTCTTGAGATAGGCGCATTACCCAATTTAATTTCAAATACTTCGTTTCGTTAAACAAGCAATTGGGTTAAACTTGATTAAACGGAATGAAATTAGTTGAAACTAAATACGCCATTTCTCTTGATTTCGGTGTCATTTTAGCATATAATGATAACGGATAAAAGGACGTCTAAACGTTATCTAAATCGTTATAAATTCTGGGGTGATTATATGGCTTATAAATGGCAAGAAGAAAATGATTTTCCTATAGTGAAAAGAGAAAGATTAAGCTTTGCTGAAATTGGTGGAATAGGTCAAATTGTATATAAGATTGTTAAATATAAAAGATATGAACTTAGACATGTTAATGAGGATGAAGATTTCAATGGTGAAATGTATCGTCCTATTTATGGAGAAAAGCCAATAACATCAGTTGACTATGGAATGACTGGACTTGAGATACTTGCGTCTATTTGTAATTTGGCAAAAGAATATAACAAATTGCCGAGCCAAGATAATCCAAGAAGCAAAGAGGATTTAATAATAAAGTGGTGCGAAGAAAATTTTCATCCATATGATATTGATTCTTTATATGAAGCTTATAGAAAAATGGATAATGAAAATGAAAGATCCGAAACTCCAAACGAATATGATGGTTATTTCAAGAAAAAGGATTTTATAAGAGACATGCAAAATGTCTACAATGTATTTACTTTTTATTTTGCTTATACTGAATTGTGTGATGGAAGACCAGAAATGGCATATAATCTTTATAGCGAAGGATTTTATTTTGATACTTTTCCTTTTTTTGAAGAATATAAGTATGACGATTGGAAACAATATATTCCACCTAAAGATGAAGATATAAAAAAACCATCATCTCCAGAAGAACTTCTTAAAGAAATGATGGAAGATAGAGAAAACACAGTTGAAGCAAAACTAGTTAGTTTAGAGCATTTTAGAAAGAATGTGCTTAAAGATAAAAAAAGAATCTATCAACTAGTTTGTGATATGATTCCTGAAATTAATATGGTTATTAAATTTGATTCTAAAGCTTGTAAGGCTGAATTTACTGCAAATGTAAAATCCGTATTTGATATCTGTTGGTATACTATAGCTAGACTAGTTGCCGCACATGCACCAAGCCAGGATGAAGATATGAAGTCCGGCAAGTTTATCTGGGATCAAAGGAATATTGGTGTTTGTTTGAATTGTGGAAGATACTTTAATAAAAATAGCAATAGACAGTTATATTGCGATTATGATGAATGTAAAAGGGCATGTAATCGTAATAGACAAAAGGAATTTCAAAGAAGAAGGAAAGAGAAAATTTAAACTAGTTAGTGGATGATAGAGGGTGTCTAAAAGCATCCTCTATTTCTTTAAGTTGATTAAAAATATAAAAATACATTCACTTTTCAATAAAAAATCATAAAATTTTCTAAAAAAGTTTAACAAAAATATAGCAAAAAGTGTTATAATGTTGTATAATGTAAGTAATATGATGAGAGGACTTTTATATTATGATAGATGATTATTCAAAAGCAATAAAAGAATTACGTGAAAAGATGCTACTATCTCAAGTGGAATTTGCTCAGCTACTTGGAGTTTCTTTTGCGTCAGTTAATAGATGGGAAAATGGACAACATGAACCAACTATTAAAATCAAAAGAAAACTTAGAAGTTTATTCAAAGAATACGATGTGAAGGTTAGCTAATTTTTTTGCTATTAAACTTCCGATAATAAATAATTATTTGAAAGTGAGGAAACAATATGACTGAAGAAGAAGTGAAACTTAATTATATAACTCCTGCAATTGAAGAAGCTGGCTGGGCGAAAAAGCAAATTAGAATGGAATATTCTATAAATGCTGGAAAAATTGTTGTAAGAGGAAATGTCGCAAAACGTCTACCTAAAAAGAAGGCAGACTATGTTTTGTTTTACAAAGAAAATATGCCTCTTGCTGTTGTTGAAGCAAAAGACAATAATCATCTAATTGGTGATGGAATGTTTCAAGCACAAGAATATGCAGATAAACTTGATGTTAGATTTGTTTTTACATCTAATGGTGATGGCTTTTTGTTCTATGACATGAAGACTGCAGAGCAAAAGCAATTATCTCTTGATGAATTTCCATCTCCTCAAGAGTTATTTGACAAGCAATATAAAGAACAAATAGATAATTCAAAAGATTTTGAAACAATCATTAATACTCCATATTACTTTAGTGAGGAGTCATTTGCTCCTAGATATTATCAAAGAATAGCTATTAACAGAACAGTTGAAGCTATAGCAAAAGGTCAAGATAGAGCTTTGCTTGTTATGGCAACAGGAACAGGTAAAACTTATATGGCTTTCCAAATTATTTGGAGATTGTGGAAGTCTGGCTTAAAAAAGAAAATTTTATATTTAGCAGATAGAAATATCCTTGTTGACCAAACAATCATTGGAGACTTTAAGCCTTTCAAAAACTCAATGACTAAAATCTATCACAAGAAAATGGATACTTCTTATGAAATCTATTTATCTTTGTATCAACAATTATCTGAAGCTGACAGTGATGATACTTTAGCAATTTTAAAAGAAAACTTTAATCCTGATTTCTTTGATTTAATCATTGTTGATGAATGTCATAGAGGCAGCGCAAGAGAGGATTCTAATTGGCGTAAAATATTAGATTATTTTAATAAAGCAAGCAAAATAGGTATGACTGCTACTCCAAAGGAAACAAAGGAAATATCTAACATTGATTACTTTGGTGAACCTGTTTATACATACTCATTAAAAGATGGTATTGAAGATGGATATTTAGCTCCTTATAAAGTTGTTAGATATGCTATTGATACTGATATTTATGGATATCGTCCTACAAGAGGAAAGACTGATAAAGAAGGTGACCTTGTAGAAGATAGAGAGTATGGGGTTAAAGATTTTGATAAAAATTTAGTTATTGATGAAAGAACTAAACTAGTTGCCCAAAAGATAACTGAATATTTAAAGAAAACAGATAGACTTGCCAAGACAATTGTATTTTGCGTTGATATTGATCATGCTGAAAGAATGAGACAAGCACTAGTTGATTTAAACCAAGATTTATGCGTAGATAATCATAAATATATAATGCGTATTACTGGTGACAATGATGAAGGTAAGAAACAACTTGATTACTTCATTGATAATGATAGTATTTATCCAACAATCGTCACAACAAGTAAACTAATGACTACTGGTGTTAACTGCCAAACATGTAAGAATATTGTTCTTGATAACATTTTTGGTGAGAATGGTATGTCTGAATTCAAACAAATTATAGGTCGTGGAACAAGAATAAAAGAAGATTATGGGAAGATGTTCTTTACTATTCTTGATTTTAGAAATGCAACAAGATTATTTGCCGATCCTAAATTTAATGGACCAGATGTTCAAAGTGAAGATTATGATCCAGATGGACATGCCGGCGAAACACCTGTATATGAGGATATACCTGATCCTAAAGATGTTGAGCCAAAAGAAAATGAAAAGAAAAAGAAAGTCTATGTCAATAATGTTGAAGTATCTTTAATTTCTGAAAGAGTACAATATTATGACAAGGATGGGAAACTAGTTACTGAAAGTTTAAAAGATTTTACTAGAAAGAATATCCTTAATGATTATGCATCTTTAGATGACTTCTTAACACTTTGGACTAGTGAAGAAAAACGTTCAGTTATTATTGAAGAGTTGGAAAGTAAAGGAATATTTATTGAAGAATTAAGAAAGTATTATCCAGCTGATGTTGATGACTTTGATTTAATTTGTGATATTGCTTATGGAATCAAGCCATTGACAAAGAGTGAAAGAGCTAAGAACACAAAAGTAAATCAAGTTCTTCAAAATTACTCAGACCAATGCAAAGAAATACTTGAAATATTACTTGATAAGTATTCAAATGATGAAATTGATGAATTAACGGATTCTAAGATATTAAAATTACCGGAATTTAGTGAATATGGAAGTCCAATGAAAATCGCTAAATTGTTTGGTGGATTAAATGGATATTTAAGTGCTGTCCAACAAGTACAAAATGCACTTTATGCTGTAGCTTAATGGAGGAATAAAAGAATATGGCTGTAACAAATTTAGTTAAAAGAATACAAGATATCATGCGAAATGACGCAGGTGTCGATGGAGATGCACAAAGAATCAGTCAGATGACTTGGATGTTCTTCTTAAAAGTTTATGATGCTAAAGAAGAAGAATGGGAATTCTATGATGAAAATTATAAAAGCCTTATACCTGACGAATTAAAGTGGCGTAATTGGGCAGTGGATGACCATAGTAACAATGTTATTACAGGCGATAAGCTTCTTGATTTAGTAAACAATCAGTTGTTTCCAGCACTAAAAAATCTTGAAATCAGTGAAGACACGCCATTGAAGCAACGTATCGCTAAGTACGTTTTTGAGGATGCTCAAAACTACATGAAGGATGGAGTCCTTCTAAGACAAGTTATCAATGTTATTAACGAGATTGATTTCTCTGAATACAAGGAAAGACATGAATTCGGAACAATCTACGAGACAATCTTAAAGAGCCTTCAATCAGCAGGTAATGCTGGTGAATTCTATACACCACGTGCTGTAACTGATTTTATGGTTCAAATGATTAATCCAAAACTTGGTGAAAGTGTAGCGGACTTTGCTTGTGGTACAGGCGGTTTTTTAACTTCAACTTTAAAATATCTTGAACCTCAAAAGAAATCTGCTGATGACGTAGATAAATACAACAATACGATTTATGGTATAGAAAAGAAGCCTATGCCTTATCTTCTTTGCATTACTAATATGCTTATCCACGATGTTGATGAGCCTAAAGTTTATCATATGAATTCTCTTGAAAAGAATGTAAGAGATTATAAAGAAGAGGATAAATTTGATATTATTCTTATGAATCCTCCATACGGTGGAAGCGAAAAAGATGCCGTTAAAAATAACTTCCCAGCTGATTTAAGAAGTAGTGAAACTGCTGACTTATTTATGGATGTTATTATGTACCGCTTAAAAAAGAACGGTAGATGTGCAGTTATCATTCCTGATGGTTTCTTATTTGGTGAAGATAATGCTAAAGTTGCTATTAAGACAAAACTTATCAATGAGTTTAATTTACATACCATTGTAAGAATGCCTCATAGCGTTTTTGCACCTTATACATCTATTACAACGAATATTTTATTCTTTGAAAACACTCATCCAACAAAAGAAACATGGGTTTATAGAATGGATATGCCTGAAGGGTATAAGAATTTCTCTAAGACAAAACCAATTGATATTTCGCATTTCAAACCAGTTATTGATTGGTGGACAAATCGTGAGGAACTAGTTGTTGATGAATTTCCTAAAGCAAAGAAGTATACAAAGAAAGAAATAGAAGATTTACATTATAATTTGGATTTATGTGGATATCCACATGTTGAAGATGAGATTCTTGAACCTAAGGATTTAATTCAACAATTCAAAGAAAAACGTGATTCTTATAATGCTGAAATGGAAAGAACACTGGCTAAAATATTGGAGTTATTAGATGAAGACAATTAAGAATTTAAAAGCTGATGAAATTCGTAAATCCATTTTTCAATTAGCTATTCAGGGCAAACTTGTAAAGCAAGATCCTAATGACGAACCTGCCAGTGAGCTTGTTAAAAGAATCTATGCTGAAAAACAAAAGTTAATTAAAGAAGGTAAAATCAAAAAGGATAAGAATGAATCTTATATTTTTAAAGGTGATGATAATTGCTATTATGAGAAGATAGGTAATTTAAAACCTATTAAACTTGATGATTTGCCTTTTGAAATACCGGATAATTGGACTTGGATTAGATTGAAAAATCTATGCAAAATTATTTTTAGCGGTAAATCACCTAAATATTCAAAAGGAATTACCAATAACATAGCAATTGGTCAAGCAGCCAATAATGGAGTTTTTGTTGATTTAAAATTGGCAAAATTTTGTACGGATGATTTTGTAAAAGATATGCCAGATTACTATTATCTAAAGCGTAATGATGTTTTATTAAATACATTAGGGCATGGAACACTCGGAAGATGTGGAATATTTAACTATGATAGAGAAGACATACTCACCGACGGACACTTATTTGTATTTAGATTATTCAACGAAATAACATCAATTCTTTTGTATAAATTTCTTTATTTAAATAGAAATGAGATAGAAAAATCATCGAACGGAACTACTAATCAGATATTCTTGAGTTTAAGTACAGTTGGTGATTATTTGTTTCCGCTTGCTCCACTTAGCGAGCAGGAACGCATAGTTAAAAAAATTAATATCTGCGAACCATTATTGAAAGATTATGAATTAGCTGAGTCAAGACTTACACAATTAGAACAAGATTTTCCTGAGAAATTAAAGAAATCAATCTTGCAATACGCAATTGAAGGTAAATTAGTTAAACAAGATCCAAATGATGAACCTGCATCAATTCTTTTAGAACGAATTAAAACCGAAAAAGAAAAACTCATAAAAGAAGGAAAAATCAAACGAGACAAGAACGAATCATACATCTACCAAGGTGACGATAAAAATTATTATGAGAACTTACCATTAGGATGGGAATGCACAACACTTTCAAAAGTTATATCTCTAGTATCTGGAACTGATTTAAAACCAGAAGATTATTCATCTAGCAACATCGGCATTCCTTATATTACCGGTGCCAGTAATATAACTGAAAATAATGAGATTTTAATAAATAGATTCACTAATAAAAAATATATTAATTCAAAACAGAACGACATATTACTATCTTGCAAAGGAACGGTTGGAAAAATAGTGATAAATAATATTGGTGATATTCATATAGCCAGACAGTTTATGGGTATTAAATCTTTTGTGAATCGAGAATTTTTAATTATTTACTTAAAAGCATTAATTTCTAAGCTTGTTTCGGAGGCAAAAAGCATTATTCCTGGAATTGATAGAAGTCAAATTCTTACTAAAGAAATGTTATTGCCGCCTGAAAATGAGCAATTAAGAATTTCTAATAAAGTCAATGTTATATTAGCTCAAATAATTAATTAATTTTTTTAATCAGCCTTTCTTGTTCTGGTATCGGTGGGATTGGTATAACAAGATTGCTAAGTGAAACACCGTTAATATTTGGTTGACCTGTCCCGGCTGATTTGTCTGCTACTTGATTCCAATATAAAGGTGAATTAAGGAATTTTTGTATGTATTCACTTTGAAAATGATTAATTAGTTGAAATCTAATTAAATATCCGGCAAAAACCGTATTATCTTTTTCTTTAATTAATCTAAATGATTTACCGATTGTGCCGCCTGTTCTAGCAATAAAAATGTCATCTTTTTTAATTTGATAATCTTTTAACAACTTATTATCAATATTGCAATAAGGCAAAGTAGACCAATTAACATCGTTATTTTGGATATCTGTTATTCTAAGAAGTTTGGCATTTCCGTTATCTAATCCAGCTCCATTGAATCCGTATTGGATATTTCTCAAAATCATTTTACATTTGACCCATATCCATGAATTTGGTATTTCAAAAGGGACATTAAATTTTGATACAGTAGAACCAATCTTCTCATAATAATTTTTGTGTGCTTAAAATTTTATTTTAATTAAGACTATTTTTCATTGTTTATGATATCAAATATACGAGGAGGTCATAGACAAATGAAAGAATTTAAAACATTTTTAATTGGCTCAAACTTAGCAGCCAATACAGTATCTGCATACTTAGTTGCAATTAAAGGCTATTTTGATATGTATGATGAAATCAGCAAACACAACTTATTGGAATGGAAGGTTTATTTAATTGAGAACTTTAAAGCTAAAACAGTCAATTTAAAGATTCAAGCAATGAATAAGTATCTTGAATTTATTAAAAAGACAAACTTAAGAATCAAAGCTGTAAAAGTTCAACAACGAACATTTCTAGAGAACGTAATTAGTGATGCTGATTACGTTTTTTTAAAGAAAAAATTAAAGCAAGAGGAAAACAAAGAATGGTACTTTATTGTGAGATTTCTTTGTGCTACAGGTGCAAGAATTAGTGAACTTATCAAAATAAAAGTTGAGCATGTATCTGTTGGTTACATTGATTTGTATACTAAAGGTGGAAAAATAAGAAGAATTTATATACCACTTGCACTAAGAAAAGAAACTTTAATTTGGATTAAAGAAACTTTACAAATCGAAACCGGATACATATTTCTCAATAGATTTGGAGATAGAATTACCACAAGAGGAATTTCTCAACAATTAAAGAACTTTGCTATTAAATTTGGTATAGATCCTAAAGTTGTATATCCGCATTCTTTCAGACATCGTTTTGCTAAAAACTTTCTTGATAAATATAATGATATTGCATTATTGGCTGATTTAATGGGTCATGAGTCAATTGAAACAACAAGAATTTATCTTAGAAAAACTGCTAGTGAACAACAAGAAATTGTCGATAAAATAGTTACTTGGTAAATGAAAACAGGGTTCGTTTTGAGCCCTGTTATTTTACTTATAGAAATTATTATGAGAAGATTGGAAATTCATCAAACCAAATTGAAGGTCTTTTTGATATTCCACCTTCATGGAGTTACATTAAAATATTCGAAGTAATGTCAGTTGCTAGAGGCGGCTCTCCTAGACCAATTCAAGATTATATTACTTCAGACACGAATGGGCTAAATTGGATAAAAATTGGTGATACAAATTTAAATTGCAAATATATTTATTCGTGCAAAGAAAAAATCAAAAAAGAAGGGTTGTATAAAACAAGATTTGTTCATAAAGGAGATTTCTTACTAACAAATTCAATGAGTTTTGGTCATCCATACATATTGGCAATTGATGGATGCATTCATGATGGTTGGCTGGTTCTTTCAGATTTATTTAATGCATATGATAAAGATTTCCTTTATTATTTGCTTTCTTCACCATATGTTTATAAATCTTTTTGCTCAACAGTTGGTGGTTCAGTTGTAAAAAACTTAAACAGTGATAAAGTAGCAAATACGATTATTCCTATTCTTTCACTAAATGAGCAAAAGAAAGTTGCTACAAAATTGGACTTTATTTTCAACAATCTAATAATGAATTAATAAAATTAAGATTTTTTAATATTCTTTTTTGCTCTTGTAATGGCGGAATCATTATTAATGTTGGTTTTAAGATTTCAAAAGGAGCAATATTTTTAATTGCCGTTCCTTTGGATTTTTCAGATAATTTATGAAGAATATCATAAAAAACTATTTCAAAATAATCCGATATTTCTTCATCAAATAATGTTGCTTTCATTAATGCTTGATTTATGATGCCAATTGGTGATCCATATGGTAATTTAAATACTTCACCTATTGTACCAGCACAACTAACAATAAAGTCTAGTTCATTTACTTTGAAGCTTTGCATCTCATTATATTTTTGTTGTGAAATATAATAATTTCCAATATTTGCATTATGCTGAATAGCATTCTTTTGTTCATACACTTTAACTCTATTTGGAGTTGATTCAGGAACAAACATACCTTTTGTCAAAGAACTTCCAAATGGTCCTTTCTTATAAATTGCCACATCATTTAATGTGCAAATAGACCATCCTGATGGTAAGTTCTCATAATAATTTTTATCATCACCTTGATAGATGTATGATTCGTTCTTATCACGCTTGATTTTTCCTTCTTTAATGAGCTTTTCTTTTTCAATTTTTATGCGCTCCAAAAGAACTGATGCAGGTTCATCATTAGGGTCTTGTTTAACTAATTTACCTTCAATTGCGTATTGAAGAATAGACTTTTTTAACTTCTCAGGAAATTCTGATTCTAAACTTGTTAGTTTACTTTCAGCTAATTCATAATCTTTAAGTAAAGGTTCACAGGAATTAATTTTATTGACAATACGTTCTTGCTCATTAAATGGTGGAATAGGAATAATAAAATCCTTTAATGTATTAATACTAACGCCTCCGATAATTCCAGATATCGAAGATTTAAAAATAGCTAAAAACTCATTAGATTGTAAGATGTTGTAAAGATACAAATCATTTATAAGAATAGTATCGAAACATGCTAATTTGTTTCCAAAACAAACATCTCTATCAGTAATTGCAATTTTTCTACCGGCACTACCACCTTCTATACATAGAAGTACTTTTCCAGCTGGTGCAATTCTAAAAGAAGAATCGTAAGGAATGTTAACACCATTGTTATACGATATAGTTCTATCAAAATTAACATCTTTTGTTGCAATAAAATCTCTTCCGACAATACCCATATATTTTTTAACTTTTTCTTCTTCATTAATGCTATTGCCGTTATAGATGTTTGCAAAAGATTTTAACCGAATCCAAGTCCATGAATCAGGTATATCAAAAGGCAGATCTTCAAGTTTTGCAGGTGCATTATTGCCAATCTTCTCATAATAGCAATTATGGTAATATTTTATCGAGAGTTACAATAAGTATGTGTTTTCTAAAAAATATCAATGTGCTTTATGCCGAGAAAATCCATTAATTTGAGTGAATTAAAACGCTACACTTATTTAGTGCCTTGGCGGAGTCTACTTTGAACAGCCATGGACACCTTCTTAAAAGTTTTAATTCTGAGGCTCAAATAAATGGAGGAAAAGAGATAACTTTATAGAACAACAGTTTTATTCTAGAGTTTCTTCGGAGGCTCTTTTTTCTCAAAAAGTAGTCTAAAAGTGTCTAAAATAGAGTAAATGTTGTATATTTTTAGAAAATTGTTCCGTCTAAAATGGTTCAATGGTGTTTAATGCGATTGACAAAACTTAGAAAAATGTGTATAATAATGTAAAATATAGTGTATGCATGGAGGATAATAGTTATGACTACAAAGTTATTCGAAAGACTAGTAACAAAATTTTCTCTCAAGGTTAACGACCTTGCTAAGTACTTAGAAATATCAAAAGCTACAATCTACAACTATAGAAATTTGGATGATTTTTCTGATATTCCAAACGATAAACAAATGAAAATCTTTTATCTATTCGGAAAGGAAAGTGCAGAAGAATTACAGCTTGTGCTTGATGAATCAGACAGTGATTTATTAGCTCAATACATAAATAGAATTTCCAGCATTTTGAAGGACAGCGTTCAGTACAAAAAGGGCTCTATCGCATCTTTGGAAAGCTTAACAAATACTGTAAACGAATTGACTCAAGAAAACGTTTCTTTAAAAAGACAACTTCTTGCTCTTTCAAAATTTGATAGCGTTGATGAGTTTACTAGAACTATTATCCTTGATAAGGTCGCAAATATCATAGTTGGATCAAATAGTGCATCGATTCACGAATTCTTAAATTACCTTGATATTTATTCTGCTTATTCTGACAAGAACAAAGCTGTGAAGTAACAGGAGGTAAGACTATGTCGTATTTATTTTTATCGTTTGCTGATCACATGGACAGGACCACAAACATAAAGAATGAATTTTATAACTTATCCTTGAATGAACAGTTTAAACTTCTTCAAAAGAGAATACAGCTTGATAGACAATCAAGTTCTTTTCAATCTTTTATTGAGGCTTGCTTTCCGACAGGGATGACAAAGAGATACTACATCTCATGTCCTAACTTTTTACGTGAAAAGGAACAAAAAGAAAGTGGTGCTCCTTCATATTTAAGAAATGTCGTTGTAAGACCAGAACTTACATTAAGCATGAGAAAATACCTTCCTGATAATCAGAATATTATTCTTGTTGGAGATATCTACGAGAGTAACAAAGCTAAAGTTCTTCAAATAAAAGGCATTCAGTTTATTGATTCATCAATGTCATCTCCAAACGACTTAATTGTTAATGCCGAAGCCTGCAGTTCGTTTGACAAGTCGCAGAGCATGAGCAGAATGGGGCAGATGGTTACTTTTAATGTATGGACTATAGATAGAGCGGATATGACTAATACGCTATTTACACCTAACTTTGTGTATGAGTTGATTCAGTCATGCTACACAGTTAAGAATCCAGAAGAAATACGTAGAACTTTTGAAGAGTGGAATCAATACATCAACTTCAGAAAATACTACCTTGATGAACAATCAAAGCGTAATTTCTTATTAGATTCTGCAGAATATATCGAAGCATATGCTGTTAACAGAAAAGATTATAGAAAGAACTCATCTGTTTATGACGATTATATTTTGGATGGAATTCAAGATTTTACAAAAGGTGAGATGGTCGTATTGTCTTCAAAAATAGAGGACGCTGAACCATTCCCATTGGTAAGATTAAATATAGACAGAAACAAGAAATCTTTCTATGAAGCATGTGTAAATAAGCGTGGAAGAATGGTGAATGAAGAGGAAAGAAAAATCCGTTCGTTGGCCAGCGATAATGTATTTATTACTTCAAAAGATCCAGAAGGCAATTCTGATTATAGAGATAGAAACGGTAATCTTCAAAGAATCCAATTTGGTGAATTACTAAATGATGGCTATGCATTAGGGGATAGATTTAGAATCGTTTCCTTTGATATTCAGCCAGAGGAACATCTGGAACAGTTAGAATATAAATACGAGTCTGATATTGATAGATCATATAAGGCAGTCGATGCAAAATATGAGAAGGTCATCAAGGATGAATTAAATAAAGCAATTGAAGATTATAAAAAAGAAATCTTAAATGAAGTCAATAATCAATTGGCAGAACGCAAGAAACAATTGGATAGTTCTCTTGACGATGATGTTGAAAAGAATACAGACACAGTAATTCTTTCAAAAATCGTAAAGATGAAATCCGAAATTAAGGCCAAATTAACAAAAGAAACAAAGAAAACTAAAGATGAAAAAGAAAAGGCTTATAAGGAAAGATTAGATGTTTTAATCGAAGAAGCCTATTCCGAAATCGACGTTAAAATTTTATACATAGAAAGAAATTTAAAGATACTTGAAGATTTAAAAACATCTTTTATCGCAGCTGGAAAAAGACAAATCAGTCAATATGAAAGTCAGAAGAACACTGAATTAAGAAACAAATATAGAGATGATGTTAGATCCGAGAAAGTGTCTATTAAAGAGCAATTAGATACACAATTAAAAGTCGACAAGGAAAAAGTAATAGAAGAGGAAACAATCATCAGATTTTCTCTATACTTCAGACTTGGCGATGCCAATAACGTTATTAACGATAAACAAATAAAAGCAATCAAAGCATGTAAGTACATTGTTTACGATAACAGAGCTGAAAAGGCGAAGATTTCTAGACAAGAAACTGCATTAAATAATTTCTATAGTGGATTTGTAAAGAACCCATATCTTTCAACATACCTTTTTAATCCTGAAAGTTTATCTAGTGTCCAAGCAGAGTTCAGTGATTGGACATGGTATTTGGAATCATTAAACGAAAAGCAAAAAGAGGCAGTAAGAAAGGCGGTATGTAGTAATGGTATCTTCTTGTTACAAGGCCCTCCAGGAACAGGTAAAACACAGGTTATCGCAGAGACGGTTGCTCAGATGGTTAAGAAGGGTAAGAAGGTTCTTATATCTTCTGAAACACACAAAGCTATTGATAACGTATTCGAGAGATTACCAAAAATAGCTGAGATTGTACCTATCAGACTTATCCCTTCAAATAACAATAAGAAGGGTGATAACGAGTATGATCCTAAGTTTCTAGTTGATAACTTCTACGGAAACATCAGTACAAACATGAAAAAGGCCGTAGACAGATACAGAAATTTTAGAAGAAACAAGGAAGAATTCTCGGAAACATACGACAAGTTAAAACTGTTGAAATATAAAATAGAGAAGTCTCAAAAGGTTTTAGATGAGGCAAACAAAGAAATTGCTGGTTTAGAATCAAAGGCAAAAGAGCTTAACTCACAGATTTCTATTTTAGCTGATTCAAGGGATGATATCCGCATTGAATTGGATGTTTTGAGAAGAACTAAACGCCATATCGAGAATGATAATCTAAGACCAGATGAGGATGTAAGCACACAACTTATTATTAGATTGCGTGATGATTTAGGCTCTTTATTCGACAAGAATACATTTGTAGACATTGACCTTGGTTTACTAGTTAAGAATATCAACCAGATAAAAATGGACGAGGTTGAAAGAGAACTCGCTGTTGTAAATCCTGAATCAAACAAAACAATTCTTGAAGTTGAACGAAGAGAAATAAAGAGCAAGATGGATGCTTGCAAGAATGAATACGATGATGTAATTCCAGAAAAGCAAGATGAATATGATGCTCTACGTAAAGAGCTGATTTCTATCAAAAAGCAAATTGATGCAACAACAGATTCGGCTCCGACTGACTTAAAGTTAGGAATTATCTTCAATTACGCATATTTGGTTGCAAATGTTGACTCTATTAAGAGAACCATAGAATCATTGAAGGAACATATCATTGAAAGAAAGGTTCAGTATATTGAGGAAGTCAACGGATCGCTTAATGCGGTTGAGGCTAAATTTAATAGCGTTGAAGAGAAAATCACAGTTCTTAAAAACCAGATTAAGGGAATTAATGACTCAATTATTGAGATACAGGAACGTGACGACGTGCAAGATATTCAAGAGAACAAGAGCAAGCTAGAAGCTGAAATCAATAAGTTCTTCAAGGATTTTGAAATTGCAGAACCATACAAGGATATCGATGAAGCTTTGACAATCATCAAGAGAAGATGGGATGAGCTTGAGAATGATTTCGTACGTAAGGAACAGGAAAACAGAGAGAAGATTCCTATGTACGAAAAGATATCTAACTACCTATCCATGGAAGATGTGATCGAAGCCGACCGCAAGGAATACACAAAGGATCTCTTTGATAATGCTAATGTATTTGGTATCACTTGTACTTCAAATGATAGATTCAGCGGAAGAAACGTCGATGCTTTGTCTGAGTATAACATTGATGACGTTGACATAAAGTCTGTCGGAATTGATGTGGTAATTATTGATGAGGTTTCAAAGTCTAGCTTCATTGATCTGCTTATTCCAATTTTATATGGCAAAACAGTAATTTTGGTTGGTGACCACAGACAATTGCCTCCGATGTACGAATTCTCTAAATTGAGAGACGATGATTTTGAAGGATTAGATGAAAATGTCATCAACAAGGACATAAATAAAAAGTTTACTGCCCTTTATGAAGAGTGCTTCTTCAAGACATTGTTTGAGAGAATTCCTGAAAGCTATAAAACGATGCTTGTACAGCAATACCGCTGCCACGAGCATATCATGAATGTATTTAACCATTTCTATCAAGGTGAGTTGAAACTTGGCTTTGCTGGTCAAAACAACACCAAGAAGCATAATGTTAAGCTTATCTCAAATGGTAGAAGCATCATCGAGCCAGATAAACATATCTATTTTGTAGATTGCAAGAAGAATGAAACTCATGAACAAGATTCAACATCTATGTATAACACTGGAGAGGCTAGGGTTGTTGCTGAGTTAATTAGAAAATTAAGTGATTATTTCAAGCGTAATCCTGATAGAGAGAAACTAAGTATTGGTGTCATCTGTACATACGGTGACCAGGCAAGAAGAATAAAAGAAATATTAAAGAGCGAGAAAGTTAAAACAGATGCTTTCAAGACCGATGTAGAAAAGATGATTGTTAGTACGGTAGATGATTTCCAAGGTGACGAAAGAGACATAATTATTCTTTCAACCGTAAGAAATCCAGAAAATCCTGCTAAGTCAAATCCTGGATTCATTCTTGCTTATCAAAGAATTAACGTTGCTTTATCCAGAGCTAGAAGAATGCTTGTTATGGTTGGTAATAGAAGATACCTTGAATCTAAGGGTGTCATTGATTTGCCAGATGTAAACGGTAGAGGAAACGATAGAAGAAACTTCAGAGTTTACGAAGAAATCTTATATACCATAGAACAGTACGGCAAGGTGATAGACGATATCGATGTATTAGAGGATAAGGAGGCTAGAATAAATGGATAAGTTCAAATTAGAAACATCATTTCAATTCCCATTTTTCAAATTAAATGAGATAGTTTCGTATTCAGAAGTTAAAAAGCCTTCAGGTATCGCATACATGCTTTTGGTTCTCATCAACGAATCAAATGATAAGAATGTTTTGCTATCTCAGTTGTTAGAGAACTTCGGTGTTCCTCATTCATTGCATTATATCTATTCAGATACGATTGCAAACTTGATCTCTCAGGATATTCTAACTGCTAGATATGGCGGTTATTATGATCGCAATATGTTTAGTTTGATTAGAATAGGCGATTTAGCTTTCACTCCAAAAGGAAAGAAGATATTCGCTGAAGAGTCAATCCCTACTGGAGTTACTAAAGAAGCAAAAATACCAGTGTATTATGATATTGCAATGAGGCAGCTCGCTTTAGCTATCCCAGCAAGTTTTGAACCTAAGCCATTAATGGATAGTGCTATAACAGAAGATTTTATGGCTGATTTCTCATGTGATAAGAGCGTAGAAGATTTCATCAATAAAAACAAAGGTGTGAGAATTCCTATTTATGAGAATGGCAAGGTCGTAAAGAATGAGCTTATCAAAAAGGAAGAGATTATTACCAAAGTCGAGGAAATCTCGAAAGAGAACTGGACTGGAAAATATGACTGCACAGTAGTTTTGGAAGGGAACACGCTATCTTTTGAATTTGAAGAGAAAACAGTACAAAGCTTCTTCGACGTGAACTACACAGGCGAAATGGTAAACAAGGCCATAGGATATAAGAATAAATTCAAGTTTAAGTCAGCATATTCAGATGGCTTGGATTTATCAGCCTTTGCCAATAAAGATATTGCTAGCATCATCATTCCAAAGGAAATTGACGATGTTCTGAAGCAAAAAGGACAGATGCTTATCACTAAGGGTAACTACAAGGGAAACAACTATTACACAGTGGAAAGTGTATCTGGTCTCCAGAAATACGATCCATCATGTGAGTTCATTGTTGTAGACCAAGCAGACAATAGGTTTGCTTTCATTCCTGGCGTATTTAATTTTAATAATAAGGATCTAGGAACTATATCAATTCCTCTTGTTTTGAGATTAAAGGTTAGCTCAGAGCAGTTAAAAGAGGTGCTTGAATCCTATGTGAATAACCTTAACGAGTATTCTGAAGATAATTTCAAGACGCTTGTAAGGGTAACCAATGTGTCTAAGGACTATGCAAAGGCTACTGAAATCATGAGTGGCTATTTGAATAACGATTATGAGAGCAATATAGTTCTTTTAAATGAAATGAAGCCTACAGCTATGATGAACGCAAATATCATGGCTAAGTACAAAGAAATGCTTCAAGATAACTATTCCTCTTATTTGAAAACTGTAACCGAGGATAATTTGGAGACCGTATTGAAGATCACAAACACAATTCCTAAGTTCCTTAATATTTCATTAAAGGATGTTATTTCACGCTTGTTTGATAGTTTGAAGGAAATCAAGAACAGGCAGGAAGTATATGAAACATTGGTTGGAAAGGGCTTTGATAAGTCGATAGTCGTTTTATATGTAAACCCTGTCGAGGATGCTCTAAGAACAAGAATGGCGACAGATAAATCATTATTGGATTTAATAAATTATGACACTTGCATTTCCAAGATGAAGGAATTAACTGGCATCAAGGATTATAGAAAGTACGTATTTGAGGAAGAAGTCGTAAATCGAACTGAGTTTAAAAAGACATTCAGTACAGCTAAAGGTGTACAAAAAGCGGTTGATTTCTTCAGAGCACAAAATCAAGAATTATTCAAAGATTTTGACGGCTTCATGACTTTATTCGGAACAATCAATGATGATTTCAATATACTAGATGCTGCTTTAGCAAATCCGAATAACATAAAGCCAGAGTTAGTAGAAAAGAAAATCACATCTGGTGACTATCAATTTGTTTTTGTTAACCTTTCTGCAAAGTTGGAAATCACCCTTAAAAACAAATACAAACTAGATGGAAAGCTTTCTGATATGTTAAGTGATGCTAGAAGGAGCGGTGCCATCGAGAGAAACATTGCTACGGATCTTCATGATTTCAGAGAGAATAGAAACGCATATATCCATCCTGAAGATAGAACTGCAAACTTTAAAGCAGACGATTTAAGAAGATGGAGCAAAGAAATTTTTGAGTTAGGGGAGGAAAGGAAATGAGCCAACAAGTAACAGTTGATTATCAAGGTATATCAATTCAAGTACAAGCTCAATGCGATACGGCTGTTCATTCATTATGTAACATTGATAAAACATTAGAACGTATCCATGAAACTGCAAGTAAACTTGAATCTTCAAAGGTAAAAGAATACAAAGAATACCTTATGAAGTCTAAAAAAGTTATCAAAGATAAAATTGAGGCGTTTAAAGCCACTTTAGAGAAGTATAAAGATGCTAGAGCTTATTTTATTAATAACCATCAACCTAAATATGCTGAATTCTTGAAATTTACAGAAAAAGTTCAAAAAGAGTCTAGAGAATTAACTAATCTGGTAAATGAATTAACAGGTTCTAAATTAGCGGTTATTGACCAGATGATCGATGAAGGGCTGTTAAATGCAGGTCAGGAATCCGCACAAAATTTATTAAATAAGATGAATGGCGTGTTGAATATCTCTCAGTCCGTTATCGAAAGAATAAATCAAATTGAAGATGTGTCATTAAGAGAATTGGCATATCGTGAAATGGTGAATGGAGCCAATGCTGAACTAGGTTTTGATGAATTGGTTTCAAAAGCTCAAGCAGAATACGATATACTAGTTGGTAAGAAGACTAGACAAGTAATTGAAGAGTGCAAAGCTGAATTGAAAGCCAATGGAGTAGCAACAGAAATTGTTGAAAATGCAAAGACTATTGATGAAGCCAATGCTGCAACGAATGCTGCAATAACAGATGAAAAGGTTCGTAAGGAAACGTTAAAGGTCATTATTAATGCTATTAAAGAGCGTGGATTCATTGTCGACACAAAGAAAAACCTTAAAATCGACAAAGAGAAAAATATCGTAAAACTTGTTGCTTTGAAGGCGTCTGGGCAAATGGCCGAATTTGAAATTCAGCTTAATGGCAAGTTTATGTATCACTTTGATGAATATGAAGGACATGCTTGCAAAAAAGATATTGCTCCATTCCTCGAAGATTTAAAGAATATCTATGATATTGATATCACACACGAAGAGATCATCTGGGAAAACCCTGATAAGATCCAAACTCAGAAGTATCAATATGTAAATAAAAATAAAGGCACAAATTAAGGAGGTAGTCGTATGTCATTACAAAACAGTTTTAATAAAATTAGAAGAAACACTGGTATCAAAAAATGTGTCATGATAGACGGTAACGTTGGTGATGTTTATCTTGATGACAAAAATAAAATCGTCACTTTGAGAGAATTCTTAGAGGCTATGTTCAAAGATATGGACTATCAAGATATCGTTTATTGGGACAGAGTCGAAGGTGCAACTGGTGCCATTGATAAGTTGACTTTAACAGATGAAGTTGAGGTTGAGGGCGACGCTTATGATTTAGGTGATGAGGAAGAAGGAACTCCAAGGGCACAACAAGGATTATTCAAGAGTCCTGCTGAAATCCTAAATGTGGTTTATAAGAATGTCATCGACAAGAAAAAGAAAGTCGCATTCATCATCAACTGGTCTGAATACTTATTCAGTGCTAATGGTTTGTCTGAAGATGAAAGACAAAACATCACGCTTTTAGGCAAGGCATTAAAAGACAGAAAGATTGATTATTTAAGTTCTGATTGCAACGAGAGCGTTGTAGTAATCATTTTAAATAAAGCTTCTGGCTTACCACTTTCTTTCTATCAAGGAAATCCTGAGGTTGAAATCGTAACACTTCAAAAACCTGATAGAGAAGAACGCAAGCAAATGGTACAGAAGATTGAAGACTCATTTGAAGTGCGTTTGAAGAGCGGAACAAGCTCATTATTAGATAACGAGAATATTGACTGCATCGACATGATGGAAGACTTCACTAACAGGGAAATCATCCAACTTTCTAGAATGTCTAGAAAAGAAGATAAGATGTCATTCGATAAGCTTTTCTATCTATTTAAATATGGTGAAAAGGAAAATCCATGGGAAAAGTTAGAACAGGCTCGTGTTAAGAAAATTAAGAAAGAGTTAGCTGAACGTGTAGTCGGTCAAGACGAAGCAATCGAGAAGATCGAAAAGACTGTAGTTAAGGCTTATATGGGCTTGACTGGATTGCATAAGACTTCATCAAGATCAATGCCAAAAGGTGTGTTCTTCTTTGTAGGTCCTACTGGTGTCGGTAAGACAGAGTTATCAAAGGCTTTAGCGAAGTTCTTATTCGGTGATGAACAAGCATGCATCCGTTTCGATATGTCTGAATACGCACAGGAAAACAGCGATCAAAAGTTAATCGGTGCTGCTCCAGGATACGTTGGATACGAAGAAGGCGGACAATTGACTAACGCAATCAAAGAACATCCATTCAGTGTTGTTTTATTTGATGAAATCGAAAAGGCTGCTAAGCCAAATCCTAGAATCTTAGATATCTTCTTACAAATTTTAGAAGATGGTCGTTTAACTGATTCAAAGGGTGAGACTGTATATTTCAGCGACACTATCATTGTATTTACATCTAACTTAGGTGCAAACCAAGTACAGGCTAGTGCGGACAAAGAAGGCGTAGCGAAGGAATTCATCCGTATCGTTAAGGAATACTTCGACCAAGAGTTAAAGAGACCTGAATTGTTAGGACGTATTGGCTACAACAACATCGTTCCATTCAACTTTATTCAAGATAAGGAATTCCAATACAAGATCTGCAAATCAAAATTAAAACCAGTAATTCGTGGTATCGAAGAAAAATACAAACTCGACCTTGAGTTTGAAAAGGAAATGGATGCAATCAATTACATTCTTTCAGCAGTAGATTCTGCAAAGGGTGGTCGTGATATCTTAAATGCAATCAACGATAGATTACTTGATCCATTAGCAATGTTCTTATTTGAAAACAAAGATGATCTTCGTTCTTTAAGAGGAAGCAAGATTGTCACTAAGGTTACAAAGGAAGGATTCTCTTTTGAATTCTCAGAATAAGTTTAATGTTGCATACATAAAGCTATGCACAAAAACAGAAGGACCATTCAATAGATGCTGCATTTGGTTTCAAGGCTGCAATTTGAATTGCAAAGGTTGCTGCAACAAGGACCTGCAAGCCTTGATTCCTAATCACATCGTTGACTTTGATAAGCTTGTCGAAATCGTAAAAGATGCAAGGGATAACTTTGGAATTGAGGGAGTCACTCTTAGTGGAGGCGAACCGTCACTTCAGAAAGGTCTTGTTGACTTCAATAAAGCAATACACGACTTAGGCTTAGGGATAATCATGTTTTCTGGAAAGCATAAGGATGCATTGAATCCAAAGTTAGTAAATTCCGTAGATCTTCTTATCGATGGTCCATTCATTGAATCAGAATTAGATACCGACAGAGTGTTACTAGGCTCTAAGAATAAGAACCTTACTTTTATAACAGATAGATATGAATCGGAAGCTGATTATTTTAATAATCCCGTCTCTATAGAAGAGATTACGGCTGAGGATTACATATTCATTAACGGAGATTAGTCATGGACAAGAAAAGAATAGAAAAAGAAATGAGAGAGTTAGAATTAAAGATTCATTATCACTTCAATGATATCTCTTGGCTTGCTAAGGCTATGGGCTCCATAAAGATTGAAGTTCCTGGACAGGGCAAAAATGGCTCAGAGTATTCAAACGAAGGTCTAGCTACTGTGGGCGACACGATGCTTAAATCCGTGATTGCTGACCATCTTTATAGAACTAAGAACATCAGAACTAAAGGCGAGATAACAACAGCGAAGAGTGGCTTAGAGAATAATTCGACTATGCATAAGATGATGCTTGGCGAAGGTTTGATAGCTTATTCGTACAATGATCTTCATTTTTACAAAGATCCAAATATTCCAGACCATGAAAAAGTCGTGTGCAAGGAACATGATCCATATGTTGAAGCAATAGTTGGTGCAGTTTATTACGATTCCAACTACGACACAACAAGAAGATGGATATTGAAATGGCTTATACCATTGTTGGAAAGATATAAATAAAGAAAGGAACTTTATGACAAGAAAACTAAAAGTATATGAGCAATCAATGAGTGGCAGCAGCTACACTCAGGTTTCAACCATTATCCTAAAAGGACAGTGGTTAAAGGCTGCAGGCTTTGAGGCTGGTCAATATGTGGAGGTTGTATGCGAAGGAGATAAGATCACTCTTTCAAAAACAACTGCACCAGAACCAACAACTAAGAAGTCATTGGAAGACAAAATAAATAACCTGGATAAATCTCAAAGAGAGAAGCTATCTAGGATGATTGATGCTTCAGATATTGCTACAGTTCCTGCAGATTTATTTGCTAAGTTCCAAATATCATTCTATAGCAATTTAGAAGATGCTGTTATTAAGGCTTTAGGCATCGAATAATAGGAGAAACACAATGACTGAAAATTTATGTAGTATTTCCATAAATGATTTAATATCTGGAATTGATAATAAAAAAATTTGTTTTATAGTTCCTTCATACCAAAGAGGATATAGATGGGAACCTGATCAGGTTAATAAGTTACTTGATGATTTATACGAATTCGATGAATTGCAAAGAAATAATAATCAATTTGTAGGTAATTTTTACTGCTTGCAGCCAATTGTTGTGAAAAAACTTTCATGTGATGAAATTTCTACAAAGATGGGTCAGTCATATCAAATCAATGTTGATGAAGATTATTATGAGATAATAGATGGCCAACAAAGAATGACTACTATGTATATTCTTCTTAAATTTATTTTAAGAGATAGTGATCCTTTTGATTTAGAGTATGAAAGAGATCAATTTATAAATTTTGGAAGAAGAACACTTTTGCAACAATTGCCTAATATTTTAGAGAGTACTAATAAAAGTGATTCGACTTATGCAGACGAGTATTATATTTTGCAGGCAGCTGATACAATTAAAAATTGGTTTGATTTGAAGAAGACGGAAACAAAGAAAAACAATATTAAATCTCAATTAGAAGATTGCGTTTGTGAGAAAACAAAAGTTATATGGTATGAGATAGATAAAAATGCTAATTGCTATTCAGTCTTTAAGAATATAAACAATGGCAAAATTCCATTAACTGACGCTGAACTAGTTAAAGCTATGCTTTTAAATTCAAAGCATTTTACAAATAATGTGACAATAGATACTTTAGTAAAACAGGAACAAAATAGATATTCAAGATTATGGGATGAAATTCAAAAATCCTTAGAAAATAAGGACTTATGGTCTTTTATTACGGGAGGAGCAAATGCTGAACTTTCAACACATATTGATTTATTAATAGAATTAATTGTCAAAATAAATGATAGTAGTTACGTTGGGCATGGAGATCATAAGTTTTTTTCTTATTTTGAAGAAAAGCTGAACAAAGCAACTAATAAAAAAGATTATATTGAATGGGTTTTTGAAGAACTTAGAAAATGTTTTAGAACTTTACAAGACTGGGACAATGATTATGAAAACCATAATTATATTGGATATCTATTAACATATTCCGGAAAAGATCTAAGTAGTAGAATCGAATACATAATAAAATTACAAGAAAAATACAACAATTTGTCTAAAAATGAGTTCCATAATCATCTAGTTTCAACTATTAGATCATCTTTTAAAAATCTTTCTATAGATACTATTAATTATGAAGATAATGGTAAACAAGTTGAAAAGTTGTTAATGCTATTCAATATTGAAGAATTGAATGATATTCATCAAAAATTCAACTTTTATATAAATAAAGATGGATGGAGCATTGAACATATTAAGGCTCAACATTCTGAAATCGTTGAAGAAAAAAAGATTATTCAAGATGATTACATGAATAAGGAAAAAAGTTCAATGCTTAAAAAGCGAAATATGACAACGGATCAGACTTTAATATCATTAATAGATCAATTAATATCAAGGATTGACAACTTTGTTAATAATCCAAATGCGACAAAAAGTGATTTTGAATTATTGGCAGAAAATATTAATCAATCCATAGATGGTTTTGATAATGTGACTATGCATATGTTGGGAAATCTAGCATTACTTTCAAAAAGCGATAACTCAGCCTTTGGGAACAGTCCTTTTTATGAAAAACGAAACACTTTAAATATTTGGTTGCGAGATTTATCGAAAAATATACCTCACTCAACAGAAAAAGCTTTTCATAAAATGTATTCAACACAACAATATTCATTAGATTTTACAAGATGGTCAAAGCAAGATTTTGATGATATGTTTATTATTCAAAAGCAAAAGTTGGTTATAAATGATAATGGTGGTGTTTTGAAAGGGTTTATAGGAGAGGGAACAATATGAGTAAAATTAATTTTAGGAAACTATTAAATTCTAAAACACAGTTTAAAGTACCAATTATACAAAGAGATTATGCACAAGGAAGAAACGACGGCGCCGATAAGGATCTTTGTGAGGAAGTTAGGTCTGATATTGTAGATAGTTTATTTAATTCTCTAAAAAACAATTCAGAACTTGTGCTAGATTACGTATACGGCTCAGATATAGATAATATATTTTATCCAATTGACGGTCAGCAACGTCTTACAACATTATTTTTGCTTCATTGGTATATAGGTAAAAAAGAAAATGTTAGTCAAAAGGAAATGGAATTTTTGAAGAAGTTCTCATATGAAATACGTGATACTTCAATAGAATTTTGTTTATCTTTGGTTGATATTGATTTGGATTTAACCATTAATACAGCTGTTTCTGATCAAATTAAAAATTCTTCTAAATATCACAATGCATATGATTACGACCCAACTATATGCTCTATGCTTGTTATGTTAGATAAAATTGATGATGTCTTTAGAAATGAGGATACAGTATTTTGGAAAAGATTGGATAATATTAAATTTTGGGTATTATCGTTGACACAATTTGGATTAACAGATGATTTGTTTGTTAAAATGAATGCTAGGGGAAAAAGACTATCAAGATTTGATACTTTTAAATCAGATTTAGAATCAAAACTCACTAAAATAGGAAACTTTAGTATTATTGATAAATGGAAAAAAGAGATTGATAATAATTTTTTAGATCAATACTGGTCAAAATTTGGTGTTTACAAATCAGAATTAAATATATTTAGAACAATATTATTCTATGTAAAAATGTATATTACAGGATTATCTGACGCAAATCAATATGATGAATCTTGGGAAATCAATACAAAGAATGTTAAATACAATGAGGTTATAAATTATATATCATCAAATATTAATGTTCTAGATGAGATTTGCGAGATTTTATCCAAGTTCAAAATCTGGTATTTAAAAATTTCTGACAGTAATCTTTTTGTTAATAATATGGAAGAAAAAAATATTAATTACTATGAAAAAGCAGAAAATTTCGGAATTTTATATTGGTTTTCAAAATCTTCTCATTTGTCTATTGATTCAAATTTTAATGATTATTATCGAATACTTAAAAACTATATTTATTCATTAAGACAAGCTGACTATAAGCCAAGAAGAAGATGGTCATCTAGTATTGATAATAAAAGTATTGCTAAAGTTATAGGGTTTATTAAAAATCAATTAATTGATGCATTTGATGATTCAGTTCCATATTATGATTATATTTGCTCTACAACATGTCCTGAGTTATCATTTGAAAGAGAAAAAATAATTGCATTAAGAAGTGGACAGGTTAGTTTGAATGATATCATCCGACTTGAAAATATTCCTTGGTTAAAAACGAATATTCATAATATATTTTATAACGGTCAAATAGTACTTGAGGCTTCTCAAATTGAGGAAATATTTGATGATGACGATTTATTAAACAAAGCATTGAGAATAATATTTAGTTATGCTAACGATGAATATGGTCAATTTCAAAAGTTATTGTTTGATCCAATAGGAATGCAATCTGGAAAAAAATCGCTTTACTACAACAATCCAGATGACCAAGCAACTAGTTACTTCCACAAGTATTCATTTGGTATTATTGATGATGATTTTGGAGATAGAGTATTAACTTCTAAGGGAACTAATCAATATAATGAAATGTCGAACTCAGTAAAAAGCTTTTTAAGTGATATAAAAGTGAAAGTAAACGGGGGACTTTCTATAAGCGATTCTATTAATAATCTGTTAGCAGAAAGAATAACAATTGAAGATTATTCTCAACCTAGCAATATAAAATGGTATATTGTGAAGTATAAAGAATTTTTCTATGAAAATAATAATACAACACTATCTTCACTAAGAAGAAAAGATTATGTTTCTTTTCATGATGTAGAAAATGTTTACGATATCCAATGCATTAGTAACGATAATGATTTTGACAAAATGCATTATCAACCTTTTTATTTAGCAGTATGTCATTTACTTAATAATGAAAACTCTAGTATTATTTTAGATGAAAATTCACTGAGATATACAGGAGTTCATATTGAATATGCACATCCATGTGTACTGTCAAATGGTTGGATTATCAGAATATTAGATGAAGGTGATTGGAAAATACAATTTAATAATAATCTTCCATCGAACAATGTCTTACAACAATTTAATGTTCAATATGATCCTACAACAAATATCGGTGTAATAGTTCATAATGGATCTGATTGTATAAGGAGAATTGTTGATTTTATTGAAAATTGCTAAGCAGAATGACGTAAATCTTTTTTTCTTAATATATGAGGAATAAATAATAATGAAATTAGTAATAATAGGAAATGGTTTTGATTGTGCTCATGGCTTAAATACAAGTTATTGTAAATTCAGGGAATATATAAAAAATAATGATATAGAAGAATATAAATTTTTACATCAATTATTTGGCAATGCTTATGAAACAGATGAATTTTGGTGGAATTTTGAAGAGAGTTTATCTAATTTTAACTTATCTAATTTCACTTATGATTTAGAGATTAATAATGATTTTCAAAGAAAAAATGGTTTTGAGGATGAAGATTGTATCAAATCAAACAAAGAATATTTTGATAATCACATTTTTCAACTAAAAAAACTTTTTTGCCTGTGGATTAAAGAAATTAATGATAATAAAATATCTTCAGCCAAAAAGAAAGATTCTATTTCTGAATATTTAAATGACGCAGTTATTTTGTCTTTCAATTACACAAGTACTATTGAAAATCTATATGAGAAAGAATGCTATCATATTCATGGTTTTATAGATGATGTAGATGTTGAAAATGGTTTAGGAATTGATGATATTGTTTTGGGACATTCATATAATATTTCATTTGTGATAGATAATGATGAAAATATATCTGCAGAAAATACATTTGCTGTTCTTGATAATGGAGAACAAATTCCTTTTGAATCATTGTCTTTCGTTAAAGAGTATGACTTATCAAATGATGATGCAATTAATAAAACATTTAGTGATATTGATTGTAAGTATGAAAATATATTTACCAAACGATGCTCAAACATAATTGAAAAAGATGAAATAGGATTTTTTTATTATTTGAAAAACAATGCAGCAACAATCAATGAAGTAGTTGTATTAGGTCATTCATTATCAAATGTTGATAAACCCTATTTTAAAAAAATATTGGAAATTCTAAAAGTTAAGTGTGATCCTGTAAAATGGACTGTAAGTTGTTACGGAAATAATAAAAGCACGTTAAAAAACAACTTGCGATTGATTGATGAAAACGCAGAGCCATCCTTTATTTGTATAAGTTAAGATTGCGTCACGTTTGTCACGCTAGTCACATGTCACTATACATAAATACCTTAAAATAATGTGTTAGAGGGTGCATTTCATACTATAGAGGGTGCATTGTATCAAGTAAGTTCTTCTTTCACAAATTAAAAAAACCGCTTTGATACATTAGTATTGAAGCTTTTTTTATTAGATTGAATCAATCATGCTTTTAGCTCAAGTATATATTTTGTATGCTGAGGCAAACTTATATGTAACATTTGTT
>Ga0255344_1001227_pt1 | contig 35439 bp, 32 predicted proteins | sample wastewater_treat_5_FD_192414 | JGI IMG/M metagenome (GOLD analysis project Ga0255344, IMG submission 192414) | Wastewater microbial communities from Lulu Island WWTP, Vancouver, Canada - plant18 | ecosystem: Engineered > WWTP > Wastewater > Unclassified | place: Canada: Vancouver, British... | reverse complement strand
AGCCTGCGTTTCCATTCGTTGATATATAATTCATTTGCATATATCCAGTTGTCGATCTTTTCCGAACCGTCTATCCATTCATCAGGATACGGAACTGCATTATCTTCTGCCTGATATTCCTGAGCGGCATAATCATGGATCCCGGAGGCAAAAATGTCAGCCCATTCTTCCTCTCCGTCCGCTTTAAGATATGCTGCCGCACGTTCAAGCCTGCCCTTATCAAAGGCGCCTGATTCGTAATACTGCCAGACACCGCAACGTCCACTCATACCCTGCCAGCCGTCTGTCTCCATGAACATGAAAGCCGTATCAGGGATGTCCCGGAAGGGAGTATCACGGTATATACCATAAAAGAACATATACAAGTCATACTCATATTCATAAAGATTCTCAGACGCAGATCCGGCATATCCGGTCAGAAGATCATTCATCTGACTGCGAGTCATATGTATCTGCCTTTCTTCACATAAGCAATGAAAACGTCGGGCGTTTTCATGTCTATCACGACCTTTCAAGTCTGATATATGCTCAGACATTTTCCATTGAAGCTTTAAACGCCTTCAGCCATTCGGGAGCTATACCGTCATAAACTGTGAGCGTTCCGTTTCTGTATTCGCCGACCTTAACAAAGCCGTTTTCGTTATCCCAGAATTCAGCCTCACTGCAATAAGGAAGTACCGCCATCAGGTCATCAAATCGCTTCTCAAAGCGCCGCTTTACGTCCTCAGCAGGGATATCATGTCCGCCTTTTCGTACTCTGTTTTCAATACGGCTAAGGCTTTCCTGACAGGAACTAACTCCGATATAATAAAGCCTTACACGATAATCAAGTTCGATGGCACGGCGGATAGTTTTAAGAGTTCTCACACCCGAAAGCGTTGTCTCCTGCGTGAAACTGAGACCTTTTTCAAGGCAGTTATCCATAAGTTCTATGGCTTTTTTTCCGCCTTTGATACGGTCTCCGCCGTATTCGGCATTGAGCTTGTCAGTGTCTATAATTACTCCGAGATCATCAGTCTTTCCCACAAGAACACCTGTGAGACTGCTCTTGCCTACGCCGTTGACGCCTCCGATAATTGTATATGTCTTCACTTATATCCACCACACTTTGCATAAGCAATGAAAACGTCGGGCGTTTTCATGTCTATCACGACCTTTCAATAAAAAAGCCCCTGACACTCCGCAAAGGAACATCAGGGACGAATCAACTCGTGGTACCACCCATTTTCACCGGACAAAAGCCCGGCCTCTTACTGCTGTAACGGGCACACCCGTCCGCACCTACTGCTGGTTCAATGCGGCAGCTCCCGAATGTAATTTCCTCTGCGCCCTCATCCCCTCACACCACACGGGAACTCTCTGTATCAGGCTCTGCACAGGCTTTATTCGTTCATCGCTTTTCTGTTATGTTCTCATGATACCACAATATACCGTGAATGTCAAGGGGAAGCTAATAGTTAAAACATAAATATATCATTCTCCCTATTGACATTTTCCCTCGTTTGCTGTATAATATTTACTGTTGGTGCTGATGTGGCACAGTCGGTAGCGCAACGCCTTGGTAAGGCGTAGGTCGTCGGTTCAAGTCCGATCATCAGCTCCAAACACGGTTCATAGATATGAACCGTGTTTTTTTATGCCATGAGGATCATAGTACGAAAAGGGCGCACAATGTACGCCCCTGAGTCTGTCGAAAAAACTATTGTGGAACGCCGAGGGCGGCGTTCCCTACAAAATCATTCACGAAGAATAACCAAATTGTAGGGGGCGCTTTCTGAGCCCCCTTAATAAAATCTATCCACTAAAAGACTTTTTCAACAAGCTGAGGGCGCACAATGTGCGCCCCTACATTTTACCGTGGAAAAGCAAAGGACGGCCAATGGCCGTCCCTGCAAATTTATATCTCACTCAAACAAGAAGTGCCATTGAGCGAAAGCAGATCATGCTCAACGTACAGAGTAAGGCGCTTGCGCCGAATCGTGGATTGCGCCGCCGCTCGCTCAGCGGCTTACATGAGTTCGCAGATGAGGTTGGAGAATTCTACGGGGTCTTCAATGCTCATGCCTTCGATGAGAAGTGCCTGATCGTAGAGAAGCTTTGCATACTTGCCGAGAGTATCCTTGTCGCCGCTTTCGCCGAGAGCCTTCAGCTTGCCGAATATCTCATGCTCCGGGTTGAGTTCAAGCACTCTCTGAGCGTGTACCTTCTGGTCGGTAGGCATTGCGTTGAGCACTTTTTCCATTTCCAGTGATATCTCGCCCTCGCTTGTCAGGCATACAGGGTGCGACTTCAGTCTCTGTGACAGGATGACCTTTGTTACCTTGCCTTCAAGTGCGGATGCCATATCCTTGAGAAGATCGGAGTTTTCCTCCTCTTTAGCCTTGATCTCTTCCTTTTTCTCGGTATTTTCAAGTCCCAGATCATCAGCGGATACAGACTTGAACTCCTTATCCTTGTAGCTGTGGAGAGCCTTTACAGCGAATTCGTCAACGCTGTCTGTCAGGTAAAGTATCTCGAAGCCGTTATCCTTTACAAGCTCGGTCTGCGGGAGCTGTTCGATACGTGCCACACTTTCGCCTGTTGCGTAGTAGATATACTTCTGATCCTCACGCATTCCTGTTACATATTCATCAAGAGTTACCAGCTTCTTCTCCTTTGATGAAGTGAACAGCAGGAGATCCTGAAGCTTGTCCTTGTTCATGCCAAAGTCGCTGTAAACACCGAATTTAAGCTGTAAACCGAAAGCATTCCAGAATTCCTCATACTTCTCACGCTCGTTCTTGAGCATCTTTTTCAGTTCATTGCTGACTGTCTTTTCAATGCTCTTTGCGATAACTTTGAGCTGTCTGTCGTGCTGGAGCATCTCACGGGAAATGTTAAGTGACAGGTCCTCGCTGTCAACAAGTCCCTTTACGAAGCTGAAATAGTCAGGGAGAAGGTCAGCGCACTTATCCATGATGAGGATGCCGTTTGAATAAAGCTGGAGTCCCTTTTCGTACTCCTTTGAATAAAAGTCAAATGGAGCCTTTGACGGGATGTACAGCAGTGCGTTATAGCTTGGCATACCCTCGTTCTTTACGTGTGAATATTTCAGAGGCTCGTTGTAATCAAAGAACTTCTCTGTGTAGAAGTGCTTGTAGTCTTCCTCTTTAAGCTCGGACTTGTTCTTCTTCCAGAGCGGAACCATGCTGTTGAGAGTTTCAACCTCTATGAAATCCTCATACTCCAGAGGCTTCTTGGCTTCCTTATCCTCCTCGGACTGCTCCTTCGGACGGCTGTGAGTTACCTCCATCTTGATGGGGAAACGGATATAGTCGGAATACTTCTTGATAAGTCCCTTTATGCGGTAAGCATCGAGGAATTCAGTGTAGTTCTCGTCTTCGGTATCTTCCATAAGTTCGAGGATTATCTCAGTACCGACACTGCTCTTGTCAGCCTCTGTTATCGTGTATCCGTCAGCACCCTCTGACTCCCACTGATAAGCCTTGTCGCTGCCGTAAGCCTTTGATATTACAGTGACCTTCTTGGCAACCATGAAAGCCGAGTAGAAGCCTACACCGAACTGACCGATTATCTGGTTATCTTCCTCCAGCTTGTTCTCATTCTTGAACTTGAATGAGCCGCTGTTTGCAATAGTACCCAGATTGTTTTCAAGCTCCTCGGCAGTCATACCGATACCGTTATCGGATATTTTAAGAGTACGGCTGTCCTTGTCAGCAGTTATCCATATAGCGAAATCGTCCTTGCTCAGGCCTACTTTATCATCTGTCAGAGACTTGAAGTAGAGCTTGTCGATAGCATCGCTGGCATTGGATATAAGCTCACGGAGGAAAATCTCCTTATGTGTATATATTGAATTGATCATCATGTCCAGAAGTCTTTTGGACTCTGCTTTAAACTGTTTGGTTTCCATAAAGAACATCTCCATAGTAAAATTAGCACTCTACCTCTTAGAGTGCTAATTAAAGTATATATCTTTTCTGACTGCAAGTCAATACAGCCTTTGAATTGTTTACAATTTGTTCATATTTGTTCCTGAGACAGATTATTTCATAGGTGAGACCGCTCGACCGAAAATCTAAGTTTTATTTAAACTATGAGGGCGCACACTGTGCGCCCCTACAATTTGCCGTTATACGTGAATGATTTTGTAGGGGACGGCGTCCTCGACGTCCCGAAATTTTTTCGACAGATCGGAGGACAGTAAATGGCGGGCGCTCGGAAAGCGCCTCTACAATTCGGCTATTCTGCGTGAATGAATTTTGTAGGGGAGCCCGCCCTCGGGCTCCCGTTGTGTGGAATGTCAAATATAAATAAAGGACCGCCAAAGGCGGCCCCTACATGGTATAATCCATGTTTTATTCTCACAATGCAATGAGGGCGCACACTGTGCGCCCCTACAATTTGCTGTTATACGTGAATGGGTTTGTAGGGGAGCCCGCCCTCGGGCTCCCGTTGTGTGGAATGTCAAATATAAATAAAGGACCGCCAAAGGCGGCCCCTACAAATGCTACATAAATATATTATACAAGAAGTGCCGTCGAGCGAAAGCAGAGTATGCACAACGTACAGAGTAAGCAAGCTTGCGAGCGAATCGTGGATTGCGCCGCCGCTCGCTCAGCGGCAAAAAAAGTGGGGCAGTCTGTTACTGCCCCTATCCCCTGAATCTATAAAATTCAATTATCTGCGATTTTATCGGCACGGCCTGGAGGAGGTATCTTTACCGTGCCGATGTATACTGTTCGGGGTCGGTCACAAAACCCGAGCAGTAAAAGCCTTTTCCCCTTTAAAAAGATGCTTCTGTAATATAAATGTCAGAAAAGAGGTCAGTTTTTTCTACCCGGGTTTAACTTTGTGTGATTGCACAATGAGAGTAATCTTATCTTGTGCATTTTACCGATATCAGTTCAAAAGTATCATTATGACCATAAAAAATGCCATGAGAACAGCAGGTGCTACAAATGCAGGTGATGTCTTTGCTACGGCTATTCCTCGTCTTGCCTGTGCAGGTGTTGTAGACGGTATCCTGTCTGTCCTCCTGTATATCACAAGCAGTACAGCTCCCACAAGAAGCGACGCAACGAGTATCATGTTAAGAATGCCCTCGATTATTGTCGATTCAGGCAGATATGATGTAACTGTTACAAATGTATTCAGGAACATATGCACTATTATCGAAGGAACTATGGAATCATGCTTCAATGTGATATGCGCAAGGAAAAGTCCGAGAAGGAATGCCAGCACAAACTGCGGTATATTGCCGTGTGTGAGTCCGAAGAACACTGCTGTCGCCACAACTGCGAACCTCTGATTTGCTTTTGAGATAACTCTCAGCATCATTCCCCGGAAGAATATCTCTTCCGTTACGGGAGCCATTATACAGCTGTAAACAGCGTCTATCGCCATTCCAAGCCCTGTTACTGTGCTCTCGTCCATGCCTGCCGGGATAGAGGAATAACCAAACTGATTGATGATATTTTCTATACCGCTCGAAGCATAGGTCGATACGGTCCATAGTCCGAGACCGATAACGCAATACTCAACTGCATATTGTATATTGAAGTTTCTCGTGATAAAAAGTGACGGTGCACGGGTCTTTGACCACCGCAGACCGATCATAGCGAAAATGCAATTCGCCAGCACGAAGGTTATCATATTCAGCGCTGAAATTATGGAACTCTGTGTCATATAATCGTTTATTACCGCTGAATTGTCGTTGCCCGATATGAGCGCTATCAGTTTCTCTATTATGAACATTACCACTGTAATGCCTATCTGCGATGAGAGGAAATGCAGAAGCATACAAACACCTGCTATGCTGTACTGACGTTTCAGCATATTTTTTTCTGCACGGGCAGGCGTAAGCGGTATCTTGTAGTCAGGCATTTTTATCCACGGAAGTATCTTTGAATAATCGTCCCTGAAATTATGATATTCTGTGGGATTATCAAACGGGTCTTTTAGTCTCGCTGCTGTTTCCGCCGTAAGCTCTGTTTCGGGCGGAGCGGAAGGAACGGCATTTGTATCGGGAATAGTCCCGAAAGGCGCCTGAGCATATATATTATTCCGGATCATGAGTTCATCCTTTCTTTCATCATTATTGCCTTTATTTTACCACATTATATAAAAAAAGTAAAGAGTTTTATTTTACATCAGCAACAGCACACGCAAATCAATTTTCAAAATAAAATGTCATGTTACGAATGTTTTTTGTAGGGGCTGCCTTCGGCGGCCCTCCTGATTATTGCAAGGACTGCCAAAGGCAGCCCCTACAAAATTATTATTTATTGATTTCCGTGGCAACAGCAAGAAAATACTTGATTTTATACACTGATAAGTGGTATAATAAAATATATGTACTCTGTCCGTCATGATATTTCATGACCGCAACTCAATGGAGGAGATAGAATGAACTATATCGGAGAGAAATGCGCTGCCTGCGGCAATGTTTTTACCGAGGATGACGATGTTGTCGTTTGTCCCGACTGCGGCTCGCCCCATCACCGTGAATGTTATAAAAGCGCAGGCAAATGCGCCAACGAGGATTACCACTTCTCAGGAAAAAAATGGGAACGCAAAAAATTAAACGTCCCCGAATTTGTAAAATGTCCTGTCTGCGGTTTTCCTAATTATAAGGGAGAAGAAAAATGCGTGCGCTGCGGAAATGCTCTTGTGGAAAAGAGCGGATCGGAGTCAGCCGACACGGAAGAAGAAAATCTCTAGGAACCCTTCTCAGGCCTGTTTGATGAGGAATTCGTGGAAGCAAAGCCTTATCTGGGATTCGACCCCGATGAGGATCTGGGCGGCGCTACTATAAAGGAAGTGTCTGATTTCGTCAAGACCAACACCATCTACTATCTGCCCGTATTCAAAAAGATGAAGGATTTCGGTTCAAAGCTTTCCTTCAACGTGACCTGCCTCTTTCCGTCGCTGTTTTTTGCAAACCGCAAAATGCGGGGATGGGCTATTCTGGCAGTATTCCTCAGCGTCATTTTTGCGATACCGGAAGCACTGATATATATGGTGGAATCCTCTGCACTTCCCGAACAGTCATCGCTTTACCACCTGGTAGAAAGCAATATGGCTCTGTTTGAAAAGCTCGGTATTATCTGCAATGCGGCGGATTTCGTAGTAAGACTGCTGTTCTGCTTATTTGGCAACAGGATCTATTTCAAGTATATCGTCCGCTCGCTCAAAAAGATAAAGAACGACGGCGGCAATTTCATGGCGCAGAAACTGGCATCAATGGGCGGAATTAACCCCACCAATATGATCGTCATAACCCTGATAAAAGCCGGTGTTGCATTGGGCATAACTATGCTGGGTATATATTTGTTCGAGATGTTAAATCTCATTGCCGCTTTACCGTAACGACTGCTATATCAAATAAAAACGGACTGCCTTAACTGCGGTACTGATAAAGAAGTTTTGTATGTATTATTGAGGTAGACATTTTGAAGAAGGATCTTCTCAAATATGTTTCCCAAGACTATTAATTTTTCCCCTGAGAGGGCGCTCCCAGTAAAACTACTGGTTTTCACATCATTCGTGGAGCGCCCTCTCAGGGGAAAAATTCTATTAAAAGTCTTTGGAAAGGGGTTCGGGGGAGAACCTTTCCTCAGAAAGGTTTCCCCCGATAAATGCGTATAAAGCTTCTATATGAGTATCACGGTTAAGGGCGGTCCGTTTTTTTGCGGATACGGGATGAACATCTTTGACGATAAGAATTTAATGTTTGTCATTAAATATTTATCGTGTATTTTGCACAAGCAGAACGTATCCGAGCATAGCTGTTTATATGCAAACATACAATATTTAACGATAAACGTTAAAAAGCAATTGACAAACGTTAAATCCTATGGTATTATAGACTCAACGAAAGGGAACAACAATCCCGAACGAAATAAAAGAAATATCTTTTGGAGGAGATACCATGAAAAACATCAACATCAAAAAAATCAACGACCTCGGAACTATCGGAAAGATCGTCTCGGTAATAATCAAAGTAATTGCAATAATTGCACTGGTCATATCGATTATCTTAGGCGTTACAGCCACACTCGCCCCCGATGATTACATAAGCACAAAGGGAAAGATCGAATTCAATACAGTTACCGATTGTTCATCTCCGTTCATATCAAGAAGCAATGAGGAAGACGATGGATTGAGTTTCAAGCTCAAAGCATTCGGTATTGAAGTAGAACCCGAGCGTATCTTTAACGAATCCGAGATCTTAGGTATAAAGATCAAATCAGAATCTCAGGATACTCAGGACAGCAGCAACCCCGACATCGTGACCACTGAATCGTTAACAACTATCGAAGGCAATACAGGAAAACTGGTAAAGGCTTTTATGATCGGAGTTTCGGTACTTATCTTCATTTTCAGCCTGCTTCTTATCATTTCCATCTCGTTTGCAAAGAAACTCTTCATATCTCTTGAAAAGTGCGATACACCATTCAGCGAAGAAGTAGTCAACAATCTGTCGAGATTTGTATATTCACTTGTTCCGTGGGGGATCTTCGGCTTTAGCGCTAACGGATTAAGCGGCGGTGTCGGTCTCGTAATGGTCATCGTTGTTGTAGCTATCCTGACTTCTGTATTCAAATACGGCGCAGAGCTTCAGAGAGAATCAGACGAAACACTTTAAGGAGGTAAAAAAATATGAAACGTACTAATTACACAACTGACGAATTCAGAAAGAACTGTAAAAGCTATTCAACGATCTGTTTTATCGGAGCAATAGTAATGGCAATAATCGCCGTATGTGGTCTGTTCACTCCTATCTACTGCCTTATACAGGACAGAGGAAATATAGCTGACGTTATCGGCGGTCTTGAGGTACTCACGATCGCTCTCGGATTCAACTTCGCTTCAAAGATATTCAGGAGCATGAGCATTGTGGGCTCGCCGTTTTCCTACGATATCGCTGACAAGATAATGGGACTTTCACAGATACTTGAGATAGGTTCAGGTTTATGCTTTATCGCAGCAATGGTGATAAGAGTAACAGGCCACGGCGATCTTATCGATTCATCTGCCTGCGTTGAACCCGGAATATTCTTCCTTTTCACATGGGCAATAGCTTCATTTTTCAGCGCACTTGCCAAGGCTTTCGACCACGGTGCAAAGCTTCAGCAGGAAGCAGACGAGACACTTTAAGGCGGTGATGATATGTCGATTATATTAAGACTTGACCGTGTAATGGCGGACAGAAAAATGAGCCTGAACGAACTCAGTGAAAAAGTGGGAGTCAGCAACGTCAACCTCTCAAAGCTGAAAACAGGCAAAGTAAGCGCAGTTCGATTCTCAACTCTCAATGCAATATGCAAGGCGCTGAAATGCCAGCCGGGAGACATTCTCGAATTTGTTGACGACGGAAACGACGACCTCGCCCAATAGCCGCCAAGCTGACGGCAGCTTGACCCCGATCACGAGTCGGCCGCTGAGCGAGCGGCGGCGCAATCCACGATTCGCTCGCAAGCTCGCTTACTCTCTGCGGAAACGGAAGTCTGCTTTCGCTCGCTGGCACTTCTTGAATAATATATTTATGTAGCATTTGTAGGGGCCGCCTTTGGCGGTCCTTCAATCTATCGAAAAAATTTCGGGAGCCCGAGGGTGGGCTCCCCTACAAATCATTAACTTGTTTTATATGAAGCGGTCGGAAATGTAGGGGCGCACAGTGTGCGCCCTCTCATAGTGTGAATAAACCATGGCTTTATCGGGAAAGCGGAACTCGCCCCTACAATTTTGATTCGTCCACGCAGCAGACACCACAACCACGCATTACGCATTAAAGATATCCGCTAATTTTTTCAAAAACCACTTGACATTCCGAAAAAAAGGTGTTACAATTACATCATCGAATAACAAATGCGATGACGGAGACAAGTAACAGTGAAGTTCGTTTTCAGAGAGTGCGGGGCAGGTGTGAGCCGCATATCAGAGTCACTGCGAATAACACTCCCGAGCAGCGACCCCAAAGGGTGCGGCGGTGAAGGCGGCTGTATGTTGCTTTAGCTTATGCATCTTAGTAGGCAAGACGTGTTCCGCACGTTACAGCGGCTCAAAAGTGATCGCTTTTGCGGTAATTCAGGTGGCACCACGGGTTTTATGCTCCCGTCCTGTAGAAGGACGGGGGCTTTTGTTTTTCCGTAACACCGACAAATCGTATCTGAAAGGAAAGAGTATTATGAAACATATCGACATCGCTGATATTATCAAGTCACAGGATTTCGTAGACAAGGAGGTAACTGTCTGTGGTTGGGTACGTACTTCACGTAACTCCAAGAGCGTTGCTTTCATCGAGCTTAACGACGGTACTTCTCTCAAGAACATACAGGTAGTGGTTGAAAAGGGCGAAAGCGACTACAAAGAACCAAGAGTAGGCACATCCCTCAAAGTAACAGGCAAGGTGGTCGCAGGCAGAAACAACACTGTCGAGATCAACGCAGTTCCGGAGAATATCACTGTTTTCGGCGATGCTCCTACTGATTATCCGCTCCAGAAGAAAGGCCACACCCTTGAATTCCTCCGTACTATCCCCCACCTCAGAGGAAGAACGAATACTTTCAACGCTGTATGGAGAGTACGTTCAGTTCTTGCTTCTGCAATCCATGAATACTTCCAGAGCCACAACTACGTATATATCAACACTCCACTTATCACAGGCAGTGACTGTGAGGGCGCAGGCGAAATGTTCCAGGTAACAACTATCGGCTACAGCAACGAATACAAGAGTGAGGAAGATTACTACGCTAACGACTTCTTCGGCAAGAGAGCAGGACTTTCAGTATCAGGTCAGCTCGAAGGCGAAATGGCTGCTATGGCTATGGGCAAGATCTACACATTCGGCCCTTCATTCCGTGCTGAGAACTCCAACACTCCTAAGCACCTCGCTGAATTCTGGCACATTGAGCCTGAGGTAGCTTTCATGGAACTTGACGACGTTATCGAGCTTGCTGAGGATATGCTGAAGTTCGTTATCGGCAAGCTGCTGAAGACCTGCCCTGACGAGATAGCATTCTTTGACGCTCACTTTGAAAAGGGTCTGAAGGCAAGACTTGAAGAACTCATCTCTCACGATTTCGGCAGAGTGACTTACACAGAAGCTATCGAGCTCCTCAAGAAGTCAGGCGAAGACTTCGTTTACCCTGTAGAGTGGGGCTGCGATCTCCAGACAGAGCATGAAAGATATCTTTCTGAAAAGGTATTCAAGAAGGCTGTATTCGTTACAGATTATCCAAAGGAGATCAAGTCGTTCTACATGAAGCAGAACCCCGACGGCAAGACTGTTGCAGCGGTTGACCTGCTTGTTCCCGGTGTAGGCGAGATCATCGGCGGCAGCGAAAGAGAATATGATCTCAACAAGCTTCTTGCAGCTATGAAGGAGAGAAACATGAACCTCGACCTCTACAATGACTACATCGACCTGAGAAAGTTCGGAAGCGTACCTCACGGCGGATTCGGTCTCGGCTTCGAGAGACTTATCATGTACACCACAGGTATGTCTAACATCCGTGACGTTATCCTCTTCCCAAGAACAGTCGGCTCCATCCGCTAACAAGCTGACGGCAGCTTGACCCCGATCACGATTCGGCGCAAGCGCCTTACTCTATACGTTGCGCTTACTCTGCTTTCGCTCGCTGGCACTTTAATTATTAATGATTGATGGTTGGCTTTGTAGGGGCGGATATCATCCGCCCGACGCTGAGCAAACAGAACGCAATCCACGATTCGGCCGCTGAGCGAGCGGCGGCGCTGTCGCGATTCGGCGCAAGCGCCTTACCCTGTACGTTTAGCATACTCTGCTTTCGCTCGCTGGCACTTTAATTATAAATAATTGACGGATAGCTTTGTAGGGGCGCACAGTGTGCGCCCTCAGATACCGCCCTCGGCGTTCCACAGTCTGAGAAAAAGTCACAAATTGGAACGGTGAGTGCGCCGTTCCATACAAATTAATATTTCTATTCAACAAAAAATTGAAATCCGTGTATAACTCAAAAAACTCTTGACATTTATGCAGTTCAGGTGTATAATGAATGCATAAAGAACAAAGGTGTTCCGTTCCAGTCAGGAGTTCGGAATGCCTTTTTGTTTTAATGCAGGATCAGTAAAAACGGCACTGATCTCTGTCGTTACAGTTCGGCTCAGATGGCATCAATGGCGCTGCCACTGTTCTAAATATCTAAAATATAGTAAAGGAAAGGAAAGTGATTAATATGTCAAGATCACTGTACATCCCCGAGGGCTACAAGTCCTCACTCACCCTTAGAGAGACACAGCACGCTATAAAGTATATCAAGGATATCTTCCAGCAGGCTCTTTCTTTTGCACTCACTCTCGACCGTGTTTCCGCTCCTCTTATCGTTAAGTCGGGCAGCGGTATCAACGATGACCTCAACGGCGTTGAAAGAAAGGTCGATTTCGATATCAAGGAGATCGACGGAAAGGCCGAGGTCGTTCAGTCTCTGGCTAAGTGGAAGAGAATGGCTCTCTACCGCTACGGCTACAAGGCAGGCGAGGGTATCTACACCGATATGAACGCTATCCGCCGCGATGACGATACAGACAATACACACTCTATCTTCGTTGACCAGTGGGACTGGGAAAAGGTAATTTCTCCCGAACAAAGAAACATCAAGTTCCTCAAGGAAACTGTAAAGAGCGTTGTCAAGGCAGTTGCTTTTACAAAGAGAAAGGTAAGCCTCCGCTATCCTCAGCTTGATGCTGAGATATGCGATGAGCCTTACTTCATCACAACTCAGGAACTTGAGGATATGTATCCCGACAAGACAGGCCACGAGCGTGAGCGCCTTATCACAAAGGAGCACAAGACAGTATTCCTTATGGGTATCGGCGGCAAACTCAACAGCGGCGAAAAGCACGACGGCAGAGCTCCCGACTACGATGACTGGACTCTCAACGGCGATATCCTTTTCTGGGACGAAACTCTCAACGATTCTCTTGAGATATCTTCAATGGGTATCAGAGTTGACGCTGATTCACTGAAAAAGCAGCTGGCTGAATGCGGTGCTGAGGACAGAATGCAGTACAAGTACCACCAGATGATAGCTGACGGCACACTTCCGCTTACCATCGGCGGCGGTATCGGTCAGTCAAGACTTTGTATGCTTCTTCTCGAAAAGGCACATATCGGTGAAGTTCAGTCCTCTGTATGGAGAGATGAGGTTGTCGAGGAATGCGCAAAGAACGGCATCACACTTCTTTGATCCATAATTAATGAGAATGTCAGGGCGCACAGAGACCGCCCGTGGATATCAATATAATACCGACAGAAAAAAGTAGGGACGCCCATTGGACGTCCCTTCTGCTTTCTGATCTCTAACAAATGATCACGCATCGTCAGATAGCCTCTTTGATGGCTGTCTTTGCCTTTGAGACTATTGTACGGTCGTTTTCGTATGAAAGGATATTTGCAGCGTAGGAGATATCTACCCATCTTATCTCTGCAATCTCATCCTCCTGCGGTACGAAATCGACATTTTTCGCCTTAGCGAGGAAATACACCACAACTTTTATGGTATCTTTCTTAGGCGAGTAAGTAACCGTTTCCCTGAAAGTGGGATCGATTATTACATCAATGGAGGTCTCCTCCATTATCTCACGGCGTGCGGTCTCGACTTCCGTTTCGCCTTTTTCAACATGGCCTTTTGGAAAAGACCAATGGCCGCTGTTGATGTGTTTAATTAGAAGTATTTCTGTATTGCCGTGAAATTTGCGGTACACAATGGCACCGCATGATTTCTCGTGAAGCATATCCATTCCTTTCCTGCCCCGAAAAATCGGGCATGATGAAGCTGTTAGCAACAGCTTTTTATAGTAGTTCACAAATATTATATCATATTTTGGTCAATTTGTCTACACCCGCAACTTAAAAAATTTTGTTAATTTTCCGAATATGTTGTAATATGCTGTCCGTGTATCACTTTCCTGATGCTTTATGAATATTTTCTTTTTCTCAGGCAATAATAATGTCGGGAGATGATAATTATGAAAAAGAACAAAAAGCATATTCCCGTTCCCGATCCCGAAAAAAGCGAGCTGGAATACACTCTGCCTTCCGCCTCAATGAGTGACCTGACAGGACTTATCCCTGCCCATGCCGACGGCGAAGACGTGAGAGATCCCTACAACGATGTGATCCCCTACATCCCTCGCTCTCAAGCTGAAAGGGCCACGGAATAACACGCCTCTCTCAGCGGCGTGGTAAAGCAGAAAGGCGCAGATATCAGGATAATTAATTTTATTTGTTCACTATTTATCCAAAATTATCATTTTTTGCGCCTTTCCTGCTTCCCTTATATGTAAGTTTCGTACATACAGCTTTCCACAAATTTGACGTATCGGCCAAATTTTCGGAATCCCCCTTTATTTTTTAATTAAAGCATGGTATAATGTTTACGGTTAAATCCACTTTAATGATTAAGGGTGATGAATATGAAAAACGGAGTAAAAATGCTCGATATCGCAAACAAGCTCGGTGTCAGCGTTGTTACTGTTTCTAATGCTCTCGCAGGCCGTGACGGTGTTTCCGAGCAGATGAGAGCCAAGATCTGCGAAACAGCAGAAAAAATGGGATATAAACCTTCTAATACCAAAAACGAAAGAAAGAAAGCTCTTATCCCGAAGATAGGCAAAAATGTAGGTATACTCACCGCTGAACGCTTCGTCGGCGCAAGAGGTACCTTTTACTGGGAACTTACTGCTAATATCTCAAACCGCCTTTCACAGCTGAATGTCTGCACTATATATGAGTGCGTCAAGAGCGAAAACGAAAAGGAAGGCATACTCCCGAATATGGTGACCGACAGCAAAGTTGACGGTATCATCGTTATCGGTCAGGTGCGCAGAAGCTTCATCGATAAACTCAGCAAGATACAGATACCGCTTATCTTCGTCGATTTCTACGACAACAGATATAACATAGATTCCATCAATTCCGACAGCTACAACGGCGGCTACATAATTACCGACTACCTTGTGGAAATGGGTCACAAGAAGATAGGCTTCTTCGGCACTCTCAACGCCACAAGCAGTATCAACGACCGCTATCTCGGATATCTGAAATGTATCATGGAGAATCAGCTGGAATTCCGTGAGGAATGGGTCATCGGCGACCGTGACGACAGAGGTATCCTCTACTCAAAGATAAACTTCCCCGATGATATGCCTACAGCTTTCGTCTGCAACTGCGATGAGACCGCTTTCCGTGTTATCTCCGCTCTCAAGTCAAAGGGCATACGTGTACCCGAAGATATCTCGGTAGTGGGCTATGATAACTATACCGTGTCAAGTATATGCATCCCCACTATCACCACTGTTGAAGTTGACCTTGACAAGATGGCTGAGGTATCTGTGGATGTAATGGCAAAGAAGCTGATAGCCCCCACTTTCACCGAAGGCAGGAGAATAATCAGCGGTAAACTTATAGTGAAAAACAGCGTTCTCGACATAAGAAACGACACTCATGAGGCTGAATAATATGGACATAACTACTCTGGCAAAAAATTTCCGTGGTCATCTCAGGACCGTTAATCAGCACCGCAAAATGGTTCTGAAGCACTGCATAAAGGCAGGCATACCGATAAGAGGCCTGCTCCACGACCTTTCCAAATACTCCCCTACCGAGTTCATACCGGGAGTGCTGTACTATCAGGGCAACAGAAGCCTCAATGAAAAAGAACGTGAGATCAGCGGCTATTCAAAGGCCCGGATGCACCACAAAGGCAGAAACCGCCACCACTTTGAATACTGGACAGACTACAGCACTGTCACAAAGAAGATGGAGGCTGTACCAATGCCCGATATCTTCATATTTGAAATGTTCTGCGACCGTGTGGCCGCTTCAAAGATATACAACAAGGAAAAGTATACCGACGATATGCCGCTGGATTACTTTCTCCGTGCCCGTCCGAAAAGGCTCATCGCAGACGATACCGCAAGAAAGCTGGAATTCCTGCTGACTATGCTCAGGGACAGAGGCGAAGACTATACCTTCCGCTACATACGCAGACAAGTCAGAAAGAAAAAGCACCGCAAATTGTAATCCTTTATTCATTGACACTTTTTTTGCTTTATGATATACTTTTTCATATCAGAACAAATATACCTATGGAGGAACATGAAATGAAATTCAACAGATTTACTGCTCTCGCTCTTACAGCTATTATGAGCGCTTCTGCTGCTGTAAGCTGCGGTGAGAAAAAAATTATATCAGATTCTTCTTCAATAACACCTGATTCATCACAGATAATCATGGACGATGAAGAACATCTCGGTGAAAACAAGATAAAGGCTGACCTGCTTGAAACTGTATCAGCCAACGATACTGTTTTCACTCTCAACTCTGTCATCTCACCTGAGAATGTTGAAGACGAGGGATGCAGATACGTTTACTTCGATGTAAATATCAAGAACAACTCAGACTCCGCCTACACTCTCAGCACTCTCAACAACTTCTACATAATCACCGAGGACGGCACAGAGATATTCTCAGATATCCGTACTCAGCTCTACGCTGTTTCAAACTTCAAGGAGAATTCCTTCTTCAGCGATCCTTTCGAGATCCCTGCAAATGGTGAATTCAAGGGCATCATCGGCGGATTCCTGCTCGACAAGAATGTCAAGAAATTCACTGTGGGATTCTATCCTACAAAGGATTCACCAAGAGATAAGGACGATGTAATGGTTATCGACCTGACATCAGACAATATCAAGGCTCCCGATGCTTCTGTTATGAAGTGAGCCGATGATACGTAAAACTTCAGAATAAGTTCTCAGCCTGCCTTTGCGCAGGCTTTTTCTTTTGCCTGTGAACTCCCATAATGATGTACAGCATTGCTATGTATGCCGCTCCGCCTGCCGCCGCTGACGCAATGATAACGCAAAGGGCGGATGCTTCTCTTATACGCACGAATGCCGCCGCAAGATATGCCGTGCCGCCGCATACCGCTCCCGAATACAGCACCTTCACGAAAGGCGAAAGGCTTAGTTTTATTTTTGCCGCCCTCAGATAGGAGATGAGCGATATCAGCAGTATAGCTCCGTAGCACAGCGATGTTGACAAGGCCGCACCTTCTGCTCCCATAAAAGGGATGAGGAGAAGATTACCTGTCAGTTTCAGCGCAGTCCCCATAAGCATTATCTTCAGCGGCAGCGAGGGCTTCCCTACCGCCTGTAACATACTGAAAAGCGGATATGATACGCAAAGGCAGATCATCCCCGGCATAAGCAGTCTCAGAGGCTGTACGCATATCATCACTTCATCGCTCTGCCGTGGATACAGGATATCCAGCACTTCACGGGAAAGCAGGCCAAGTCCCACAGACGCAGGGACTGCTATCACTGCCGACACTATCAGAGCCTGTACTGTGCTGTTTCTCAGGGAAGTCCTGTCGCCGCTCTCATATGCCGCTGTCACGCAGGTAAGTGCGCCCTTGCCAAGCATATTCGTTATCGAGGGCACAAGGTTGAACACCGTCAGGGCTATTCCCGAAAATGAACCGTAAACAAAATGCGGTATGTCGTCGGCGCTTATCCCGCTTACTCCTGCCGTTTCAGGCCGCAGACAGCCTATGACGGTCCACATATCTATAAGTGCCGTCAGATTTGTCACAACTGCGCTTATGCCCGTGGGAAGTGCTGTACGTGTAAGTTCTTTTGCTGTGACGGCGCTCCATGATGATGAATGACAGCGCTCCCCCGAAAACATCGCCATAACCGCAAAAAACAGCCACGCTCCCACCGACGAAAGAGTAACACCAAGTATTCCTGCCGCCGCTGCGCCTGCACGGATGTCCGACATTTCGGGGAAGAATCGGCGGAGCATATCGGGATGCGCTGTGACGTATCCGCAAAGCCACAGTCCTGCCGCAACCTTTACCGCTCCCTCTGCCACCTGTGAAATTGCCGTGGGATACATATTGCTCATGCCTTCGTAATATCCACGCTCCACTGCGGTGATACAGCCGAAAAACACCGTCGGCGCTATCATGACTATTGCCGCAGCTGCATCTGTGTTCCCCACCGAAAGAATGCTGAACGGCCTTGCAAGAAGTGCGATCAGGAAACTGCCCGCAAGTCCTGCCAGCGAGAATAATATCAGTGCCGTCCGCCTTATGCTCTGCACCTGTGTCCTGTCTCCCGATGCCGCCGCTTTCGCTGTCATTCTCGCTACCGCCGCCGTAAGCCCCGTAACGGTCAGGGAATACACAGGCATGAATATGCTGTAGGCACAGCTGAAATAACTCATTCCCACTCCGCCCAGTATATTCGTCAGCGGTATCTTGAAAAATGCCCCCAGAAGCTTTGCCGCAGCCGCCGAAAGCATGAGTATTATCGACCCTTTTATGAAATTCTGCTTTTTCAGTTATATCATCCCTCACAAAAAAATTCTTCTTCAACAAAAATATATGTTGCAGAATTCAGAAATATGTGGTATAATATGTATTGGACTATGTGCTTTTGCACAAAAATATAAGAAGCTGTCACCAGCAAAATATATTGGCAGTTTCTAAGAAAGGTAATCAATATCATGGAATATAAATTTTCTGATAAGGTAAGCAAGCTTCAAGCTTCTGCTATCCGTGAGATACTCAAATTCACATCCGACCCCGAAGTTATCTCCTTTGCCGCAGGTAATCCTGCTCCCGAAGCTTTCCCAAAGGAAGAAATAGCTGCTATCTCTGCTGAGCTTCTCAGGGATGACCCAATCCTTGCTCTCCAGTACAGCATTACCGAGGGCTATACTCCGCTCCGTGACTTCCTCAAGGGATGGATGACAGAGAAGGGCTGCTTCCATAAGGAATTCGATGACCTTATCATCACCTCCGGCGGTCAGCAGGCAAATGAACTTTCATGCAAGGTGCTCCTCAACGAAGGCGATACCCTTCTCGTTGAGAATCCAAGCTTTATCGGTTCACTCAACGCTTTCCGCTCCTACAATGTAAACCTTAAAGGCATTGATATGGAAGATGACGGCCTTGACCTGAACAAGCTGGAAAATGCTCTCAAGACCGAGCAGAATGTCAAGCTTCTCTACGTTATCCCAAACTTCCAGAATCCTACCGGAAGAACCATGTCTCTGGAAAAGAGAAAGGCTGTATACGAGCTGGCTAAGAAGTACGACTTCATCATCCTTGAGGATGACCCGTACGGCGAACTGAGATTTGCAGGCGAGAATATTCCTACTATCAAGAGCATGGACACTGAGGGCAGAGTTATCTACTCCTCAACATTCTCAAAGATAATCTCATCAGGCTTCAGAACAGGTTTCGTTTCCGCTCCTGCTCCTATTATCCAGAAGATAGTAGTCTGCAAGCAGGTAGCGGACGTTCACTCAAACATCTGGGCTCAGGTAGTCTCACACCGTTTCATGAGCACGGTTGACCGTGAAGCTCATTTCAAGAAGCTTCGTGATATCTACAGGAAGAAGTGCGACCTTATGTGTTCTTACATCGAGAACGGCTTCTCAAAGAAGATCAGCTACATCAGACCTGAGGGCGGTCTCTTTATATGGTGCACACTTCCCGATAACTGCGATATGAACGCATTCTGCACCAAGGCTGTAAAGGATTACAAGGTAGCTTTAGTCCCCGGTAATGCTTTCAGTATCACTGACGGCGAAGTGAGCCACTCATTCCGTCTCAACTACTCCACACCTAAAAACGAGGATATCGAAAAGGGTATGGAGATACTCGCACGTATGACCCGTGAAATGCTTGACTGATAATTGCTCAGCCATAAGCTGAAAAACATAAAAACATTTGAAAGGAAATTTAAATTATGCCAAACAGATCAACAGACAGATATAATGTCACTCAGAAATACCTTATGACAAGAGCGCAGGCTATCAACTTCCCTGCTAACTTCTTCAACGCAAACTTCAAGAAGGATCAGGTTTTCGGTGTTGTTATCGACATCCCTATGTCTTCGGAAGTTCTCACAACTATGGTCTGCTTCATCAACGGTGCTGCTAACATCTACTTCAACAACGGCGGCGAGTACACAGGCGCTTCCATGAAGTACAGAAACCTCGTTCAGGCTGCACATACTCTCGTTGCAAATTCAGGCGACGTTCTGAAGGACTGCGAAAAGACCAAGAAGTTCGACCTTCCTACAGGCAGAACACACAACGTTTTCCTTCTCACTAAGGGCGGTATCTACAAGACTCAGATCAATTCAGGCTATCTCCCAGAGGACAAGCCTGAGCTCCGTTCTTTCTATGTTCTCTATCAGCGTGTTCTCAGCGAGATCAGAAGCTGCCAGCTGAAGGATGATGCCGAAAGAAGAAAAGCTGCCAAGTAAGGAGAACTCACACGATGGATGATAAAAAACTCATATTCAGCGCTATCCAGCCTACAGGTACTTTCACACTGGGCAACTACATAGGCGCTGTACGCAACTGGGCACCCTTGCAGGATGATTACAACTGTATCTACTGTATCGCTGATATGCACGCTATCACAGTAAAACAGGAACCTGCAAAGCTCCGCCAGAACAGTATGGCTGCTTATGCTCTGCTCATGGCCTGCGGTCTGGATCCCGAAAAGTCTATACTCTTTATCCAGAGCCATGTTCCTACTCATGCTCTCCTCAACTGGGTGCTTTGCTGCAATACCCAGTTCGGCGAACTGTCACGTATGACTCAGTTCAAGGATAAGAGCCAGAAACATCCCGAGGATATAAACGCAGGTCTGTTTACCTATCCTTCACTGATGGCTGCGGATATCCTCGCTTATAATGCGGATTTCGTTCCTGTCGGTGTTGACCAGAAACAGCACCTGGAACTTGCAAGAACTATCGCTCAGCGCTTCAACCAGCGCTACGGCGACTTCTTCACTCTGCCCGAGCCTTACATCATCGACGTAGGCGCTAAGGTAATGTCGCTCCAGGATCCGACAAAGAAGATGTCAAAATCCGACGAGAACCCCAACTCATGTATTCTCATTCTTGACGATAAGGATACTATCATCCGCAAGTTCAAGAGAGCTGTTACAGACAGCGAGGCTGAGGTCTGCTACCGAGAGGGCAAGGACGGCATAAACAACCTTATGGCTATCTATTCATGCGTTACCGGCAAGGACTTCGAGGCTATCGAAAAGGAATTCGCAGGCAAGGGCTACGGCGACTTCAAGCTTGCTGTTGGTGAGGCTGTTGCCGATCACCTTGAACCTGTACGCACTAAGTTCGATCAGCTCATCGCTGACAAGGCTTACCTGAAACAGTGCTACACAGACGGCGCCGCTAAGGCTTTCAAGTACTCTCAGCGCATAGTTTCAAAGGTTTACCACAAGGTCGGATTTGTGGACAGATAAGTCAAAACGTACAAAGCACTCCCTATTTTTGAACATTCTTGGACTTTATTCACAAAAATGCAGAAATGGGTTGCAATTTGATGAAAATTAATGTATTATAATAAGGTGTGTTAAAGCGGTGATACATCGCTTTGACAGCCTGTCTTTTTAAGGAGAGTGTTCCTGAATGGTCGAATATCAGCAGAAAAACCGTTACAATATCGACGACCTCCTCGACATTATGAGACTTCTCAGAAGCGAGGGCGGCTGTCCGTGGGACAGAGAACAGACTCATGAATCCATTAAAAGCGACTTCATTGAAGAGACCTGTGAAGTCATTGAGGCCATCGACCTTAAAGATACTGCCCTTCTCCGTGAAGAGCTGGGCGATGTGCTGCTTCAGGTAGTCTTCCATTGCAGAATTGAAGAAGAAGCCGAAAACTTCCGCTTCGATGATGTATGCGATGAGGTCTGCAAAAAGCTTATTGTCCGCCATCCTCACGTTTTCGGTGAAGTAAAGGCGGATACTACAGATCAGGTCCTGAAAAACTGGGACGCTATAAAAATGGAGACAAAGGGTCAGGAAACCTACACAGATACGCTCAGAAGCGTCGCTAAATCCCTCCCTGCTCTTATGAGAGCGCAGAAGGTGGGTAAGCGTGCTATGCGTGCAGGTATGGATTTCCGCTGCGCAGAGGACGCTGTGGCTTGTATCTCAAACGAGAAAGCCGAGCTGGACGCTGCCATTATCAGCGGCAATAAAGCCGATATCGAAGAGGAACTCGGCGATCTGCTGTTCTCATGCGTGAACGCTGCAAGACACCTCGGTATCGATGCTGAACAGGCTCTGAAGGATTCTACAGAAAAGTTTATCAACCGCTTCTCTGTTACCGAAGATCTTGTCAGAAAAGACGATATCGATATGAAATCTCTCCCCATTGAAGAACTTGACGTTTATTGGGACAAGGCAAAAAACATTATAAACAAATCGGAGGAAAATAAAAATGACTAAAACAGAGCTTATCAATTCTATCGCAGATAAGGCTAACTGCACTAAGAAGGACGCTGCTTCCGCTCTCGAGGCTACTCTCGCTGCTATCCAGGAAGCTCTTGAGAATGGTGACAAGGTTTCTATCACAGGCTTCGGTACTTTCGAGGTTCGTGAGAGAGGCGAAAAGACTTGCATCAATCCTAAGACAAAGGCTAAGATGGTTTGTCCTCCCTGCAAGGCTCCTGCTTTCAAGGCTGGCAGAGGTCTCAAGGAAGCTGTTAATAAGTAATTGATATCAAATAAGGGGACGGCTTTTCGCTGTCCCCGTTTTATGTTAGTGAGGTGAATTTATGCGTCTGGATAAATATCTCAAGGTCACTCGTCTCATCAAGCGCAGAACTGTCGCAAACGAGGCCTGCGACGCTGAAAAGATCGTAGTCAACGGCCGCCCTCAGCGTGCTTCATACGACGTTAAAGTCGGCGATATCATCGAGATTAATATGGGCACTCGTCCCCTTAAAGTCAAGGTCCTCAACGTGACCGAACACGCTACCAAAGAAAACGCCGCCGATAACTATACCGTCATTGAATAATATAACTGCCCGCCTTAACCTCGGTGCTTATATGACAGTTTTATGCGTGTCTATTGAGGGAGAACCCTTTTGAAAAAGGGTTCTCCCTCAAACTCCCTTCCTAAAACTTTCAGTATTAATTTTTGCCCATTATAGGGCGCACTTGAAAGAAATGAGAAATCCTTACTTTACTGGTGTGCGCCCTATAATGGGCAAAAATTCTATTAAAAGTCTTTGGAAAGGGGTTCGGGGGAGAACCTTTCCTCAGAAAGGTTTCCCCCGATAAATACATATAAAGTTGCTGTATAAGCACCGCGGTTAAGGTGGGCAGTTATATTATTACTTGGTATTGTTGAGATCCCAGCGGAAGTTGGTAAGCTTGGCGGCTTTGGTATTATCCAGCATATTGTTATTTTCAAGCTTGGCCAGATCAAGGTACCTGTAGTTGGTCTTTTCTTCCTTGTTTCCGCCGAATATTCCCTTCAGCTTGGACATTGCCGCTTTCGGCGACTTCTGAACAACTGCGCCTAAGCTGTAGTTCTCTCTCATGAAGCTGATTATATCTGCCGCTGTTGTCAGCAGCTTATCGCTTACGTTGTAGATTCCTGCATAGCTCATATCCTCTGCATTCTTTGCGAAACAGAGTATAAAATCCACCAGATTATGGACACAGCAAAGCTGGAAGCCGTACTGACCCTTGCCTGATACGAACAGTGAGCCGTCCCTTGGATCGGTGATCCTTGACATAAGATTATCCGTAAAAGTACGAGTATACACGGGAGAAAATCTCAGTATACAGCAGATAACTTCCTTATGGTGGGACATCTCGGATATAAGCGCCTTTTCAGAAGCGTACTTCAAAGCGGCGTAGTTGCTGCTTATTTTCAGTTCATGGTCTTCACGTATTGGCTCACGGCTTTTCGGAAAGTCGTAAACCTGATCGGTGCTGAGCAATACAAGCTTGCTTACGTTTTCTGTCATTGCATAACGGAAAATAAACTTATCCACTGAGGCCGAATCCTTTACCTCTTTATCTGTTACAATAGGACCGAGGTCGTTGTCAACAGTACAAGCTGCATGAACAAGGATATCTATTTTGTTTTTCTCAAAAAGATCGCCTATTGCGTCCTTATCCGTGATCGATGCCTGAACAAAAGTATAATTCTCTTTTCCGTCATTATAGCCGTTTTCTTCTTTATCCAGCGAAATTACAGCAAATCCCTTCTTGAGGAGACCGGATACTATGTGCTGCCCGATGAGACCGCATCCTCCTGTTACAAGAACTGTTTCCATAAAATAGCCTCCTTTCAAATCATCCATACCTTTTGCGATTTACGCTATTTATATATATGATATTATATTATAACACATTTTCCCGTCATTTGCAATACCTGATTTGAATGTTACCATAAAGAAACTGTCAAATTAGCTGTAAAAACAGCAGATCTTGTTTTAATTGATATCAGCAGATGTGGGAGCAGCGTTTATCTCGTTTACAAATGTGTCAATAACTGAATTGATCATATCGTATGTCTCGTTCCACGGAGTACCCTTTGCGGCACTGCGCATTCCGTCGTCGAGAACCTTTCCGCAGTCCTCTGAGATTCCTCTGGATATATCTATAACAGGATTCTCGGAAGCAAGGCGGTTCATTTCGTCCTTCATTTCCAGCATTTCGTCTGTCCAGCCGTAGTCCTCACGGAACTGCTGGTTGCCAAGTTCGGCTGTAGCGTCGTCCAGCATAGCAAAGCGCTTGCACTCAAGATACTTCGCAACGCCTTCGGGGTTCTGACCGCCGCTGACGAACATATATGAATTCATTCCTGTCGGGATGTAATACTCATCAGCATCGGGGTCCTTCGGCATAGGAACGAAGAATACGTCCTCGCCGTACTTGGCAGTCCACTGTTTCTTTTCGGTGTAGAACTCATAGAGTCCCACAGGATAGAAAAGTGTCTTGCCCTCGCCTATAAATGCAGGCTGAACGTTCCATGAGAAGTCTGCCAGATTGATGAGACAGCCCTTTGTGTAGAGGTCGTAAAGCCTGTTCTCGGCTCTCTCGATAGCAGGGTCGCCTAAGTTATTGACCAGCTTGCCGTCCTCGATAGAAACAGGTGTAACGCCTGTAGTATTGAGAAGACCGAATTCGTACCACCAGCCGTCCATGCCGTAGTGCTGATTCTCGGGATCTGCGAATTTCTCCATCATCTCCTGGAAAGTATCCCAGTTCCATTCGCCACGGTCATAAAGGTCCTTAGGGTCTTCCAGACCTGCTTCGGCGATAGTCTTGCGGTTATATACAACAGCCACATTGTCGCCTGTAGCTTCAACAGCAACGAGGTAATGGCTGCCGTCCCAGACAAAGCTGTCGTTGAGTTCCTGAATGTCCTCCCAGAGCGGCTGACTGAAGTCGATGTAATCGTCAACAGGTGCGAACATCTGCTTTATTGCGCCCTTTGGGAAAGCGTCAAGATTGCCTGCATAGAAGAAGTCTATGCCCTCGTCGGACTGTATATACTGCGCAAGATCGTCGTAGCGGTTCTCATAGGTAGTCGGGTAATACTCGATCTCACCGCCGTAGCGCTCCTGGAAAACAGCAAGCTCTGTGGGAACGTTCTTGCCTGTTCCGTCGGGGTTGATATCCCAGTCGGACAGCCACTTGATCTTTTTATTTTCAAGCTCTCCTGTGAGGAGGTCGTTGTTCTGAGCGTTATCGTGAATTTCCTCTCGCACAGAGGAATCGAGATCCTTTTTGGATTCGCTTACGGAAGTATCCTTTGAACTGCTGCATGATAAAAGAGACAGTGACATTGCGGATATGAGCAATGCCGATACGAATATTCTAATGTTTCTCATAAATTTTCTCCTTCCGGATTATTTACACAGATATACTGCGCATCCCCTGTTTGACAGGTAGTACGAAATAACACTACCTTTCCTTAATTATAACATTTTATTGCACAAAGTGTCAATATCAATATTTCATAGAATTTTAGTCAGAAAATAGTTACATATCACATATAACTCTATACAATGTTAACAAACCGGATACAATGCGGTGTTGCTTTAACCTTTACAGGATTTTCCGCCCTTTCTAAATGCGCATCTCTCCCTCATGTTACAGGATCCGCAGCCGCTTCCGCCTTGTCTGACGGGGCTATCAGAAATGCCGATAATAGCCGTCACCGACTTCGATGGTATCAGCAGACTGTTAGCCGTAGCTGTAAGGCCTATCCTGCGCTGTGCATTCAGTGCAGCAAGTACGGCGCTCTGCAATTCAAGTGGAAGATCGCCATAACCGGGGCTGAACCGCCATGTCCTGTAGGGTGCATCTAAAGAAGCGAAGATCTCCTCCTCCGCTTTCTCACAGACCTGTTCAACTGCGGCACTGCACACGCAGTCAAGGGCAAGAGAAAAAGCCATATCTCTGATGGAATACTGACGTATCAGCTTATCAGCTTCTGATGAAAGCGTAGCCGCAAGCAGTACCGCATGAGTACAGCCGCTGAGATGAGCGGATATGTCCTTTCCCGTCAGCGGAACGTCCATACAGCCCAGTTTTACACCGTTTTCTGTGAGATCCACAGACGTTTCCCTGTAGACATATTTAGGCCTGAGTGAAGTCCTCACTATTTCATCGGCACGGCTGAGAAGTCCATACACCGCTTCATCAGGTTCTCCCCTGACTCCCATATACCGTGCGGCTTCCTCTAAGGAGACAGGGTCAAGCTTCATCAGGCTCCTATAATGCCTGATATAGCTTCACTGATCTTGCGGGCTACATAGGCATTGTTCATGGTGTACAGATGTATTCCGTCAACTCCGCTTGCTGCAAGGTCTACTATCTGGTTAACTGCGTATGCAATTCCTGCGTCTCTCAGCGCCTCGGGATTGTGCTCGTACTTCTGCATGATCCGCACAAACTTGTTAGGCAGACTTGCACCGCAGGTCGTTACCATGCGCTCGATCTGATTCTTGTTTACTACAGGCATGATACCTGCTTCTATCGGAACATCAATGCCTGCAAGTTCAGCCTTTTCCCTGAACTGATAGAATGCATCATTGTCAAAGAATAGCTGAGAGATAAGATGTGAAGCACCTGCGTCCACCTTCTTTTTAAGGTTGCGGAGGTCATCAACTATTGAATCTGCGTCAGGGTGAACCTCCGGATAGCAGGCACCTGCTATGTCGAAATTGCCCTTTTCCTTGATGAATTCTATAAGGTCGCTGGCATGAGCAAAGTCCTTTTTCGGCGGAATATCGGGATTGATATCTCCTCTCAGCGCAAGGATATTCTCAATGCCCCTTGCCTTGATCTGCTCAAGGGTTTCCGTGATCTCTTCCTTGGTGTAATTGATACAGGGAAGATGTATCATCGGCGCTACGCCGTTTTCTTTGATCCTTGATGCTATGTCAAGAGCGTAGGTATTATTGCTGCTGCCGCCTGCGCTGAATGTTACGCTGATAAAATCAGGCTTCATGTCGTGGAGTTCGTCAAGCGTCTTGTAAATTACGTCGATGGAACTTGTCTTCTTGGGAGGGAAAACCTCGAATGAAAAGACAGTTTTTTGCTGAAACAGGTCTTTAATGCTCATATCAATCAATACTCCAATCTATTTCGCTCATTCCGTGTTCACGGAGAAATGCATTTGCTTTTGAGAAGTGTCGGCATCCGAAAAATCCGTTATACGCTGAAAGCGGACTCGGATGGGCTGCCTTGAGAATAAGGTGCTGTTTATTTGTGATGAACTGCTGTTTTGCCTTGGCATCGCCGCCCCACAGCATGAACACCATTGGCTTTTCACGCTCATTCAGCAGCTTGATAACGTCAGTTGTGAAGTATTCCCAGCCAAGTCCACGGTGGCTTCTTGCCTGGTCAGCACGTACAGTCAGCACGGAATTAAGCAGAAGAACGCCGCTTTCCGCCCACTTCGTAAGTTCGCCGTGCTTGCCGAGATTGTCGATACCAACGTCGTCCCTTATCTCCTTGAAAATATTCACAAGAGAAGGCGGAGGTGCGATCCCCTTGCGGACAGAAAATGAAAGTCCGTGAGCCTGACCTGCGCCGTGGTATGGGTCCTGACCGATGATAACGCATTTGACGTTGTCATAGGAAGTCAGCTTCATTGCGTTATATATATCGTACATATTCGGGTAGATAGTCTGAGTCCTGTACTCATTGATAAGTGTCTGACGGAGCTTCAGATAATACTCCTTGTCGAACTCACCTTTCAGCAGCTGGTCCCAGTCATTGCCGAAATTAACCATAATTTTCACCTCAAATAAATATGGGCAACTTCATCGCCGCCCGAATGTCAATCAGAAATGATGATCTCTTTTTTCTTTTCATAGTATTTGAACTTGACCAGAGTGTTGCGCCTGTAGGTCAGTGCGCCCTCTTTTTCAAATGGGATCTTGTCATAGACCTCAGCGGAACAGACGATTAGCAGTTCCTCATGCTTGCGAGTGTCGAAAACAAGTTCGTAATATGCATCGGTTATCTTTTCCGTGCCGTCTTTTTCGATAATTCTCAGGCGATCGTCGGACTTTCTCACAAGTGTACAGACCTCAACAAGAGGCTCGGAAACGCTCTTTTGTCTGCGGCGCTTGACAGTTGTAACGGGTTCGAGAAGCTTTTCGTGTTCGCCTGTTTTGCCGTTATCGGTAATGAAAAATGCTCTGATACTGTAAAACGTGCTGCGGAAAAACAAGTACAGGAAAAGTCCTATAAGAATAATTGCAGCGATCATAATGCCGCTGACTATCAGTAAAGTTTTTAAATCAAAAGGCATATTTATCTCTCTTTCATTTGTTTCTATAGGTTTATTATAATACATTTCAACACTTTTTGCAATATATAATTGCAAAATTCTTCGATACGTGGTATAATTTAATGAATATATTTCTATATAATTTATTTTATAACGGAGGTAATTATGCAAAAAATTCTCGGGCATATGCGAAAAGCGATTCAGGAATTTGACCTCATTCATGATGGCGACAGAATTTGTGTCGGTGTTTCGGGCGGAAAAGACAGCATGGTCATGCTGTACGGGCTTTCACTGCTGAAACGTTTCATCGGCATTGATTATCACATTGTCGGACTTACTCTCGATCCCTGCTTCGGAGGAGTCAAAGGCGATTATTCGGCAATTTCCGACTTCTGTTCTGAGCATGACATAGAATATCATGTGGTGGAGACCCATATCGGAGAGATCGTTTTCGATGTGAGAAAGGAGCCGAATCCTTGCAGTTTGTGCGCCAGAATGCGTCGTGGTGCGCTTCACAATGAAACGAAAAATCTCGGCTGTAACAAGATCGCTCTCGGTCACAACTACGATGACGCTGTTGAAACTTTCATGATGAATCTTTTTACCGAGGGAAGGATCGGCTGTTTTGCTCCCACAAATTATCTATCACGAAAGGAGATCACGCTGATCCGTCCCCTTGTATTCGCACCCGAAAAAGCAATAAGAAGTGCTGCGAAAAGGAATCAGCTTCCTATTGTGAAATCGGTCTGCCCTGCCGATGGACATACAAACCGTCAGCGTACCAAAGAATTCCTTGAAGAAATGGAACGTAAAGACAAAGGCTTCAAGGACAGGATATTCGGTGCAATGCGCCTTGGAAATATCGACGGATGGGGCGGTGTGAATTTCGTTCCGCCTCCGCAAAAAGATTAAAAAAAGGCTCTCCATTACGGAGAGCCTTCATTATTGTTCTTTAAAGAATACTTGACTTAAATTAGTCTTCCTTCTTCTTGAGAGCAAATGCAGTACCGATTGCAACTGCAAGACCTGCTGCTGCAACGCCTACGCCTGTAACACCTGTCTTAGGTGAGTCAGACTTCTTGTTGTCGCTGCCGCTCTTACCAGTTGTTGTCTGAGCGTTAGTTGACTGAGCTGCACCTGTTGATGAACCTGCTGCTGCAGATGTTGATGAAGCAGGAGCTGTTGTTGTTGTGCCAGCAGCTGTTGTAGATGTTGTTGTAGTTGTAGTTGTTGTTGTAGTAGTTGTTGTAGTTGTAGTTGTAGTAGTTGTTGTAGTAGTTGTTGTCTCAGCAGGACCCTCTACTGCGATGTAACCGTCAGCAAATGTAGCGCCAGCGCTTACGAGGTATGGATCATCAGAAGGATTTGTTGCAGAGTTGATACCCTTTGTGAAGAAGTATGCCTGCATCAGCTTACCCTGAGCTGAGTCCTTGTTATCTGTGAAGAGGTCACCCTTTGAAGGATCCCACTGATATGCGATATCGATTGGATATACATCGCCAGCCTTAGCATCTGCTGGAACCTTGAGCTGGATTGTCCACATTGTGCCCTTGAGACCGAGGTCTGCAGAACCATCTGTAGCGAGCATTAAGCCGTTAGCACCGTTGTTCTCAACAGCCTTACCTAATGAAGTAATAGCGTTGCCTGAAACAGCGTTGATCTCTAAGTCCTCATCAGGAACTACTGTAAGACGATCATCCCAGTATACGTGGAAACCAGTTGTGCAGTAAGCCTTCTTAACATCTGTGCCCTCAGCACCCTCGATGTCGATAGTTACCTTAACGATCTTGTTAGCAGCCTCGTCAGCCTTTAAAACTTCCTTAGTTACAACTGCGTGTGGCTTTACAGCAGCAGCGCTGCCGTCCTTAGGATCAAGACCGTACTCAACACCCTTGTCTGTCATTGCTGCGAAAGCAGATACGCTTGAAGCTGTAAGAGCTAAAGCTGAAACAGCTACTGCAGAGATAGCTTTCTTAAAAGTATTCTTCTTCATTGTTTTATTTTCCTTTCAGATAATTTAAATTTATAGATTTGTAATTTTTATGTTTTCTGCCGCCGTTTCCGACGGCAGATATTAAACAATATTATGCTTCTTCAGCGTCGCCTGTTACGATATCCCAAAGCTTAGCCGGCTCATTAGCAGCCATCTCCTTGTATTCCTCAGTAGAGGACTTAGCGAAGTAAGACAGGATGCTTGAAGCGTCTCTACCATCAACGAGTCTCTCACCCTTTGTAGCGAATCTTGACATCTTGTTGCCGTCGTCAACCTTTACATCGCTGAGGAATGCTGCGAAGTCATCATATACTGACTCTGCATTGCCTGAAACGAGTTCGCTTGGTGAAAGTGCTGTGTTTGCAGCTGTAAGGTCTTCTGTAGAGATCTTAGCGAAGTATGATAATGTTGCTGTAGCGTCACGACCGTCAACGATGTTGTTAAGGTCTGTATCGCCCTTGAGTCCGATGTAAGCAGTAACTGTTAAGTCATTGCCGTTGTCGTCCTTTGCAACTGCACCATTGTAGTAAACAGGTACTCTGTAGAGGAACTGGTTCTCAACTGCCTTATATGTATTAGCAGGAGTTGCATCACCGAATGTTAACTCAGCTGTGATATCTGTTTTCTCATCAGAAAGAACGTTTGTGATGATAACAGTACCGTTTTCATCTGTGTAACCCTGGCTTGTCTGATCGTGAAGTATTGCCTTCTTGATCTGTTCCTTATCGAAGCTTGCTTCTGTGTTGAAGTAGAAGCCTGCAACAGACTCGATCTCGATATACTGAGTCTTAACTGTTGATGTTACAACAGCAGTAGTAGAAGTTGTTGTTGATTCTGTTACATCTGTTGTAGCTGTTGTCTCTGTTACATCTGTTGTAGAAGATGTCTCAGTTACATCTGTTGTAGCAGTTGTCTCTGTTACATCTGTTGTTGAAGATGTCTCAGTTACGTCTGTTGTAGCTGTTGTCTGAGTTACATCTGTTGTAGCTGTTGTCTCTGTTACATCTGTTGTTGAAGATGTCTCAGTTACGTCTGTTGTAGCTGTTGTCTCTGTTACATCTGTTGTTGAAGATGTCTCAGTTACGCCTGTTGTAGCAGTTGTCTCTGTTACATCTGTTGTTGAAGATGTCTCAGTAACATCTGTTGTAGTTGTATCAGTTACATCAGTTGTAGTTGTATCTGTTACGTCTGTTGTAGTTGTAGCAGATGCAGTTGTCTCTGAAGTTGTAGTCTCAGATGTTGTAGTTGTCTCAGTAACGAGGATTCTCTCGATCTGAACGTCAACTGACGCTGTGTCAGCTGTCTTGATACCATTGAAGTCAACAGTACCTGTGAGCTTCTTGTAGGATCCAACATAAGCATAGCCCATGCTCTCAACCCACTTCTGAACGTCAGCAGCCTCTGCATCGTCGAATGCACCAACGAGTGTAGCCTTACCGTTCTTGAGCTCGATATTTAACTCTGTCTTGATCTCTGTGCCGTTGTCATTGAGTGACTTAGTTGTAAGACCATCGATGAAAGCACCGAGCTGATCAGCAGTGATCTGGATATCAGCCTTGCCTGATGCTTTGCTTACAGCCTTGTTGTAGTAATTCTGAACTGTCTCATTAGCAGCGATTGCAGCAGCTGATGTTGGGATCTTCTTGTTGATGTTCTTCTTAGCGAGGAACTCGTTAGCAGCTGTAAGAGCTTCGCTTACTGACTTGTAATTAGCCTTCTTAGTAAGAGCAGCGTTAACAGCCTTATCAGCCTGAGCGATCTTGTTTCTGATAAGAGCAGTCTTAGCAAGGAACTTATCTGTAGCTTCCTGAACCTTATCAGCAGCTACTTCCTTAGCGATTGCAGCCTTTGCAACTTCCTCAAGCTCTGTGAGCTTTTCGTCTGCAAACTTAGCAAAATCACCTGCATAGATATCTCCGTCAGCAGTCTTGTAAACTACTGATACAGGAACTGTAGTGCCGTCGTTAAGAGCAGAAGCCTTTACAGTTACTACAAAATCACCGGCAACCTTTACAGATGAGAAATCTACACTGTTAAGTGCAGGAGCATTATACTCATCAGCAATTATTGAAAGAGCCTGACCGGGTGTGTTGTTGTAGTTTCCATTGAAGTTAGGCTGTGAAACTGTAGCCTTGAATACGATGTCCTTGTCAGCTGTTATTTCATATGTAACAGGGTTAACGAGCACATACTTTTCGAGAGCAGCCTTAGCAGCATCTCTGTAATTCTCAGGAACATTCTTTAATGCTTCAAGGATCTTAGCACTGTTAACTGTTCCCTTTGTGCCAGCCATTTCAGAAAGTGCAGATATTGCAGTGAAATTCCATGTAGACTCAGTCTTGTTAGCTGGGATGTACAGAAGTTTCTCAAGTGAAACAGTCTTAGCTGTTTCGTCCTGTACAGTGTTGCCTACGATCTGAACTGCATCATTTTCTGCAGCAACTGACGAGAATGTCAGGCACTGTGTGAGAGCAAGCGGTACAGCAGCAGCTGCTGCAGCAACTCTCTTGAATAATGAATTCTTCATTGTTCTATACCTCTCTAACATATTCTCTACCCATATACAATCGGTTAATTGTTCTGAACCGCTGCATTTTGCGGGCGTAATTTCGAGGCGCAGTTTATACAATTACATAAACCTCCCCCAGAAATTCATAACTACATTTTATCACACAAAAGGCGATAAGTCAAGAAAAAGCGTATATTTTTTTCAAAAATTATTGACGATTAATCTTTGTTATTTTTGTGCTTTTTACACAATACCAACATAATTGTCTGACATATTTTTCAAAAAAAAGAACTCGGAGTATTAAATACGCTTTTTATTACGTTCTGTTCATTATTTCCGTCTGCATTTAATACTATATCACATATCTGTCATAATGTCAACACATAATTTTTACCAAGCATAAAAAAGCAGACCTTTCGGTCTGCTTTTTTTAACTCAGTCAGGACTGACTGTGTCTTTCGGGAACAACGCTATCCCAGAGCTGCTGGTCATCAAGACCTGCGTACTCGCCGTCTGTAGCTGATGATCTTGCATAGAATGTGAGTATACCAGATGCGTCACGTCCATCAAGATTTCTTTCTTCTCTTGCGAGCTTCCAGTTTTCAGCTGACCACTCATTAGTATTTACATCTGACAGGAATGCAGCGAGATCATCAAGCGGATCGTCTGCGCCAGTAATGAATGGAGCGGGTGAGATTGCTGTTGTTGCTTCCTCGTAGTTGACTGTAGATACCTTAGCGTAGTATGTGAGTGTGAATGAAGCATCACGGCCGTCTACGATGAAGTCGAGGTTTGTATCGCCCTTAACACCAATGTATGCCTTAACAGTTACAGGTTTGCCGTTTTCATCCAGCATCTGCTCTGTACCGTAGTATACAGGGATGTCGTAAGCGAAGTTGTTTGCGAAGTTTTCAATAGTCGGATCTGTTGGGTTCTGTGCCGGTGTACCGAATCTATCGTGGTATGCCTGGCTTGGAGTATAACCGTTGAAGTTTACATTATCAAGGCTAAGCTCTTCGCTTGCAATGACAGTACCATTCTTATCACGTGTGATCTTAGTGATCTTAGTTACCTGACCCTTATCGAAGCCACCAGGTACGCCGTTTCCACGGATGCCTGTGTCATGGCTGAAGTAATAACCAGGAACAGTTTCTACTGTGTAGTAAACTGTAGCAGTATCTCCAGTTACGATAGGACCGGTTGTTGTTGTGGTTGTAGGTGATGTTATAGGTGCTGTTGAAGATACAGGAGCTGTTGTGTCTGATGTAACAGGAGCTGTTGTATCAGATGTTACAGGAGCTGTTGTAGCTGATGTTACAGGAGCTGTTGTGTCTGATGTTACTGGTGCTGTTGTATCAGATGATACAGGAGCTGTTGTATCAGATGTTACAGGAGCTGTTGTGTCTGATGTTACAGGAGCTGTTGTAGCTGATGATACAGGAGCTGTTGAGCCTGATGTCTCAGGAGCTGTTGTAGCTGATGTTACAGGAGCTGTTGAACCTGATGTCTCAGGTGCTGTTGTAGCTGATGTTACAGGAGCTGTTGAACCTGATGTCTCAGGTGCTGTTGTAGCTGATGTTACAGGAACTGTCGAACCTGATGATACAGGTGCTGTTGTGTCTGATGTTACAGGAGCTGTTGTATCAGATGTTACAGGTGCTGATGTTTCATCAGTTGTAACTGATGTTACAGGAGCTGTTGTATCAGTTGTAGGAATCTTCTTAACAGTGATCTTACCGTCTCTGCCGAATACACGGTCAGAAATGTCGTTACCGTTTGCATCAAATACCTTGATGTTATCGATATCAACTACGTATACACCCTCTTCGCAATCTGCTGGGATTGTGTACTCAAGTTCGATTACTGTCTTGCCATCCTCAGACTTAATGCCTGCACCGATCGGATTAGCAAATGCATATTCGTTGTTTGTTGGGTTAGCAACGATTGAAGCGCCGTAACCGTTTGTAAGCTTATCATCTACCTTACCGTTGCCGATAGGAGACTTAACTGTGAACTGTGCACCGGCTACTGGGAGGCCTGAACCGTTATCTTCGACAACGAACTTAACCTTTACAGTTTCGCCAGGAGCAGCTTCAACTTCGTCGCCCTTCCAGATTACTGAACCCTTAGGAAGAGTTGTAGTAGTACCGGGAGCTGTTGTATCAGATGTTACAGGAGCTGTTGTAGCTGATGTTACAGGAGCTGTTGAGCCTGATGTCTCAGGTGCTGTTGTAGCTGATGTTACAGGAGCTGTTGAGCCTGATGTCTCAGGTGCTGTTGTAGCTG
>Ga0255344_1001224_pt1 | contig 35447 bp, 33 predicted proteins | sample wastewater_treat_5_FD_192414 | JGI IMG/M metagenome (GOLD analysis project Ga0255344, IMG submission 192414) | Wastewater microbial communities from Lulu Island WWTP, Vancouver, Canada - plant18 | ecosystem: Engineered > WWTP > Wastewater > Unclassified | place: Canada: Vancouver, British... | reverse complement strand
TGTGATAATTATCGTATCGCGGTTGTATGGGGAGAAATCACCGGATCTTGAGAAAATCAAAGCGTTTCGCATGAAAAGGAGGTGCGCGGATGGGAAACTATCGTGAGACATCAATGGGGGCGATCTTTCAAAACCGGGTGCAGGAACTCGGCGAGAAGGCGTGTGTGGCATACAAGAACGCGCAGGGGGTATACACGGACATCTCGTGGAGGCAGATGGACGAGATGGTGAGAAAGGTGGGGTATTTTCTGCTGTCAAGGGGCATCAAGCCGGGGGACAAGATAGCGCTTTTCTCGCCGAACCGCTATGAGTGGTGGGTCACCGATCTGGCCATTCTCTCTATCGGAGCGGTCAATGTGCCGATCTACGCCACCAACTCGGCTGTGGAGGCGAAGTACATCATAGAGAACTCGGACTCGGTGATATGCTTTACCGGAGAGAAAGAGCACCTGGACAAGGTCATGGAGGTCAGAGACAAGCTCCCCGGGCTCAGGGAGATCATTGTCTTCGATGACCTGAAGTCTTCTGTCGAAGGCGTCATCGACCTGAAGGAGGCCATGAAACAGGGAAGCGCGTTCGACGGCAAGGCCGGGTTCGAGGAGCGGCTGAAGGGCATCAACCCGGACGATATGGCAACCATAATCTACACATCCGGAACCACGGGAGACCCAAAGGGGGTCATGCTCTCGCACAACAACTTTATCTCGAATGTCAATCAGCTCTATTCGGTGGACCCGGAGCTCTTCAAGGAAGAGCATACGCTGCTGTCTTTCCTTCCGCTGTCCCACTCCTTCGAACGCACCGTGGGTTACTACTCGGCGCTCAACGCGGGCAAGAAGGTGTGCTTCGCGGAGGATTTCTCCAAAATACTTCAGAATCTTCAGGAAGTGAGGCCCACTCTGATCGTCAGCGTGCCTCGGCTCTACGAGAAGATCCATGCGGGGATTCTGGCCAAGGTGTCCGAGGCCCCGCCGGTGAAGAAGGCGCTGTTCAACTGGGCCATGTCCCTGGCGAAGAAGAACCTTCCCTACATCTGCCGAGACAAGCCCAGAAAGGGGCTGTTCGCCCTGCAGTATGCCCTGGCGGACAAGATCATCTTTTCCAAGCTCAAGGCCGCTCTGGGCATGGACAGGCTGCGCTTCGCACTGTCCGGCGGCGGGCCGCTGTCGGTATCCGATGCGGAGTTTTTCCTGGGCATGGGCATCAAGGTGTGCGAGGGCTTCGGGCTCACCGAGACATCATTGGTCACGCACGGCAACAGGCCTGACTTTATCAAGCCGGGCACGGTAGGCCCTGCACTCAAGGACACCCTCGTTAAGATCGGGGAAGGCGGCGAGGTGCTTATCAAAGGCCCGCAGGTGATGATGGGATATTACAAGAACGAAGCCGCCACCAAAGAGGTGATGACCGAAGACGGGTTTTTCCGGACCGGAGACATCGGGGAGATCGACAGCGACGGGTATCTGAAGATCACGGGAAGGATCAAGGACTTGATCGTCACCTCCGGCGGCAAGAATATTTCTCCGCAGAACATAGAGAACTCTCTGAAGACCTCTATCTACATCGAACAGGTTGCGGTTATCGGCGACAACCGCAAGTATCTCTCCGCGTTGATCGTGCCCGCGTTTGCCGAGCTGGAAAACTGGGCGAAGAACAACGGCATATCGTTCGCCTCGCGAAGGGAGCTCCTCGAGCACCCTGAAGTGCAGAAGCTCTTTGCCGGTGAGATACAGGAGAACACGAAGCACTATGCCAGGGTGGAGCAGATCCGAAAGTTCAAGCTCCTGGACGCCGAGTGGTCCCAGCAGACCGATGAGCTCACACCCACCCTCAAGGTCAAGAGACGCGTCATCGACAAGAAGTATGCCCGCGAGATCGAGAGCATGTATGCGGAGGATAGAGGCTGACGTCCGCGATCATGCCTTCAGAAGGCTGGCTTCGCCCGCCGGATAAAGACTGCCTCCGGGGCGCGGTATTTCCCTGACGCGCCCCGGGACCCGTTCCCGAATCGCTTGTCGTTTCCTGACCGGAATCGTGCGTTTTTTTATTTATGCAGATCTCTGTGATCATCCATAGCTTGCGCCCGGAGCCGTCCTGCGGCCCGCAGTGTACAGCGTGTATCCGCCGGATCGTTGAAGGGCGGCAAAGCAGTGAACAATGTGAATGAAAAAATCTGAAAAAGAGGCGAAAAGCGTCCGCATACGCGGAGAACAAGAATGAGTAGCCGTCTGGGGGATGAGCGATGAACGGCAGCTCGCCCTCGATTCCGGCGATGGACGATGAGATAATGAGCAGCAGGCTGATCGTCCATATCCTCGGGGAAGAGGGTGCCGCATTTCAATCGCTGCAAGTGGGGAAGAGGTTTAGGCTCTCTTGCGGAATACACCGCAGGAGCTCGATGCCTCGCTTCTGGACAGAATGATCGAAGATCACGCTCCATATCAGAGCATGGAGCAGGAGCTTCATCGCATGCGGCCACAGTTTCAACGGTATTGAATATCCCGGTACAGGAGACAAGGTCAGGGCTGTTACCAGCCCCCGTCTTCCTGCAAGCTCAGTGTTCTCTCCTGACGCCCGAAGCCCTTCATCTGAAAAGCGGGTATCTCAGTGGGATGCCATGAGCGTGTTCTTCAGGATGTATTCATATGCCGAAAGCGCCGCCTTGGCCCCAGCGCCCGCTGCCACCACGATCTGTTTCTCCGGCTCGTCGGTGACGTCTCCTGCTGCGAAGAATCCCGGCACCTCGGTCGACTGGTCCCGCCCGACCGGGATCTCCCCGTTTTCGTTCAAGCTGATGAGGCCCTTGACCGCATCTGCATTCGGAGTAAGGCCGATCTCCAGAAACACTCCATCCACCGGCAGGTCGAACCGCGAGCTCCCGTCAATGGCCTCCGCCCGGATGCCCTGAAGCCTCTCTGCGCCGAGGAACTCGATCACCTGCATGCCGGGGTGAAGCCTGACGTGCCGCGCGTTCTTCACCTCGCTGATGAGAACCGGGTCCGCTTGAAAATCGTTCAGGATATTGATGACGTGGATTTCCCGGGCAAAGGGGATGAGATCGCGGGCGGAGGAAAACGCGGAGTTCCCTCCCCCCACCACGGCAACGGTCTTATCCCGGAAAAGAGGGGCGTCGCATGTGGCGCAGAATGCGATACCCTTGCCGATGAATCGGCTTTCACCCGGGACGCCGAGCCTGCGGTATTCCTTGCCCGCGCAGTAAATGACGGAGTGCGCCCTGAACGATGCTCCGTCGGAGGTTTCCAGGACAAATACGTGATCGTCTTTGCGGATGGAGTTTACCGTCACGCCGAGCAACTCGGCGATAGGGTAGTGCTCCACATGGTCTCTGAACCGGCGGGCCAGGTCCTGGCCGGTGACCCCCGGAGTCCCCAGCCAGTTGTCGATGTCCGCGGTGCCGGTGATCTGGCCTCCCACCCGGTTGCCGATGAGCGCCAGGTCGAGATCTTTGCGGGCCGCATAGATGGCGGCTGAAAAGGCGGCCGGGCCCGCGCCCACGACAATGACCTGATACACTTTGTCTGGATCGACCTCCGTGGCATACCGCTCGCCTCTCGCCTCCCGCATCCGGGCGTCGATACGGTCATACACATCAGGCTTGACCAGCTTGAGGATCTCCATGATCGCCTCGAAGGCGGGCAGCGCGCCCTCGAATGCAGGAAGCTCGTTGATGATCGTGCGGGGGACCCCCTGCACGAAGTACCGCTGGACGAGCTGGGGAAATTCAGCGGCATCGATCATGTCCGCGCTGATTTCATCATTGGCCACCGCCATCTGCTGGGCGAGGTGCACCATCTGCGGGCAGTAGGGGCAGGTAAGGGTGACCATCACCTCCAGATGCACCGGCACATCGATGAGCGTCAGGATATCCTCGATCTCCTTTCCCAGGCCGGATGTACCCCGTGAGACCATTCGGATGGCCTCTACGAGCGAGCCGAACTCATAGCCCGCAGTGACGCCGTAAAAGCGGATGCCGTAGTCTTTCCTGCCCACGACCGCGGTTCCGGGCACCTTGTTGATCCCGTACTCGCGGGCCTTTTTCGAGTCTTTGACCAGATCATGCACATCCAGGGTGAGCTTGTCGGAGAGAGCGGCTACGGTCTGAAGAAGCTGTTCCTGCTGCCGGCACGTCTCACAGGCCATCTCCTGGGTAAAGAAAACGAGTCTGACCGGTTCCTTCAGCCCTGCCAGGATTGATTTGAGCTCCTTTTTTGTCTTGTCATCGATCATTTCCGGCATGGATACGCCTCCATTCATTTCCAGGCTGAAGGGATCGGAATCTTCCCGCCCAGTTTGTCGAAGCCCCATGTCCTTTCCGGGCATCCCAGGTCCGCATGACGGGGCCTCTTTCAATTATAGTAACGGCCTGTGGTTCGTTGTCTACTTCATGAATCAGACCAGAAGATCAAGGAGGTGTGTCTTCCAGGGCCCAAGCTCAATGTACAGTCCTTCTCCGGTCACCTCGTCGAGGGAACGGATGTAGACCTCCTTTGTGAGGGCGTCTCGGAAGACCGGAGGCTGCCCGACGATGAGCTCCGGGGGGATGCGGATCCTGCCCTGTGAGCCCGTGTCCGAATAATTTATGCACACGAGCTTGATCGTTTCCCCGTCGAACCACAGCCATGCCAGGAGATTGTCCGAGCTACCGTTCCCTTCCCATGCAGGCCGGACATCGAGAGCCTTCCAGGTTCCTGTAAACATCGGCTCTTCTAAGCTGTAACCGAGCAGGACGTCGTAGAATCTCACCATTCCCTGGTCGACCGGCTCTTCGGAGGTCCTTGCAAGCTGCACAGGCGCATGGAGTCTGCTGCCCTCGATCTGGCCGTCGTGAAAGAGGTGCATGCCCGGAACGGTCGCCATGACGGCGGCTGCGGCGCATGCCCGCTCTCTGCCGAAGGCCGATACCGCTCTCTGCTCGTCGTGATTTTCAATGAACCTCAAGCATCGCCTCTGGATGCTCTCGGAACCCTGCAAGTGACGCCTCACCTCTCCCGGGGCGGCGTGGAGCATGAGATCGTAGAGTACCTTGTCATAGGTATAGTCGAATCCCAGATCCTGGAGTTTTCCTTCCAGGCCCCAGTACGCCTCGGCTATAAACATGAATTCCGGCTTGGCCGACTTGACCCCGGCTATCGCCTCATCCCAGAATTCCGCTTCAGGCACAGGCTGTCCGCCGAGATGCCTTTCCCATGTCCTCGCGAACGTGTCGTTGAGAACGAGCATGGCCATATCGCAGCGGACGCCGTCCGCATATTCGGCGATACGCCGCAACTCCTCAAAGAGCGCAGCTCTTGCCCGGTCCGAAAAGATGTTTATCTGCACCGTGTCGTTCCAGGGCGGGAAGTACGGATCTCTTCCGTGGGCAAGGATCGTCCCTCCTTCGGCGGGAAAAAACAGCGAGGGTTCGCGTCGGATCGCTTCCCTGTCACCCCGGATGAAGCATTCGGGCATGCTCACGGTCCAGGGATGGTCCATGGCCAGATGATTGGGTACGAAATCGAGGATGAGGCCCATGCCCGCCTCGTGGATCATGTTTCTCGCCTGCACCAGGTCTTCTTCGTCGCCCAGGTGCGGGTCGACGCGGTAGGAATACACCGCATACGGGGACCCAGCCACATCCTCAGGCGACCAGTCCGGCAGGGCCTCTGTGTAAGCCTTTCTCAAACCCTCGTTCATGAGTGCGCGGCTCTTTGATGCCTCGCTTCTTTCCCACACCCCCATGAGCCAGAGATACGAGAACCCGCAGGAGGCGATCCGCTCCCACTCACGGGCCGGCACAGACCCGATGCTCAGGCCCGTGCCGTACCGCCTTCTCATGCGGTGCATGAAAGCCCAGGCATTGATCTCCAGGAGATGAGGATGAGCCGAAACTCTCTGTTTCACCGGCCGCCAGCCTTTCCTGTCCGTAATTCGCTCATTCCCGTGTATCCCGCCGTGATGTGTACAGAGAAACACCGCCGGCGGCTCACGGGTTCACCGCGACCGATACCCGGTGAGGCTTCAGTGCCCTTTCCAGATTTCCGGGATCGATCTCCACCATGAATCCCCGTTTGCCCCCGTTGATAAAGATCCTGTCGAGCTCGAGGATCGAGGCCTCCGCGTAGACTTTGAGCCGCTCTCTCGTGCCGAACGGGCTGATTCCCCCAACTTGGTAGCCGGTGCTCTTCTCCGCCGTCTTCACGTCACAGGGACTCGCACGCTTCACGCTGAGCTGGCGAGCGAGCATCTTGGTCGAGACCTCTCGGTCGCCGTGCATGAGCACGATGACAGGGTGCCTCTCGCCGATGTCCATCAGCAGGGTCTTGATCACCCGGTGTTCCGGGACGCTCAATGTGACGGCCGCCTGCCTGGTTCCTCCGTGCTCCTGGTAGGGGTAGAGGTGGGGGACGAAATCAATGCCGCGTTCCCTGAGAAACCGCACGGCCTGGGTCACGGGGTATTCGTTCTTTCCCATGTCGTTTTCCTTCCCCGGCATCAGACAGCTGTGGCGTCTTTCGCGATAAGGCCTGTAATGATCCCTGCGGCAGGAGCATCTGCGGTGGGGCCGGGGAAACAGACCGAGGCCGTACCGGAAGGGATGGCCATCACCGCATGATCTCCGTATCCCATTGAAATCACTGCGTCGAGGCTGAGGAGAAGCGCGAGCAGGGCGCCGCTCGCTGGAGATCCGTCATGGACGAGGAATATGGATATGCCCATGAAGACTACAGCCGCAGGGGTCCGTACGGCGCGCACCAGGCCGGGCTGTATCTCCTCCGTGGGGCTGAAGGGACGGGCTGCCGGAAGATAGACACCTCCCGATATCGGGACGCAGATGAGAAAATCCATGACCGACCGGATATTACAGACCGCTCCGGCGGCAGGGCTTACCCGCAGCGCCATATATCACCCCTCGAACCGTGATCGAAAAAAACGGCACAGCCTCTATCGAGCGCCTCACATAACTCAATACGCCAAGCACATGAAAAATCAACCCCTTGAAGATGCATGGCTATGCGATTGAGACGCCTGGTATTCCCGGCCGGGAATGACTTACCCGGTATCGTCCGGAGCTCTTTCCCCTGCTTCGTCTCCGCCCGCCTCCCGGTCTTCCTCCCGTGCGGACGAGGATTGCTGCGCCTCTTCTCCCTCCTTGTTCTGAAGATCGCCCTGCGCCGGCTGCTCAAGATGCATTTCCTCAATCCACAGGGGGTGCCTCGACCGGGCGTAGTCGAGACGGACATGCCCGGTGAAGATGGACCTGACCAGGGGGCGGTTCGGCTTTATGGCAATGGCCGCCATGTGCGCGACAAAGGCGAGCACGAACAGCACAAAGAAGATGTTGTGCACCCAGGTCGCCCACATCACGAGTGTGATCGACATATCCGGGGCATACACGTTCATGTAGGTCTTGAGGAGTCCTGAAAGAATCAGCCCTGCTATGACAAAGGCCATACCGGCGTAGGCGAGCCTCTGCTCGGGCAGATATTTATGGAACGGCGGCTCCTCTCCCCTGACGAAAAAGGCCATGATCACGCTCACGGACGCCTTCAGATCGCCCTTTTTCGGGAGCATGGCCGTATGCCCGTGGAGGCAGTGATATATGACGTGAAACAGAGACGCTGCAACGAACACCGCCGAGGCCGCGTAATGGATCTTGAGCGACACAATGAAGTCTCCTGCCCATGCCATTCCCGGCAGATCGGTGATGTAGTAGCGCGTCGCGATGGGCAGCTCGAAAAGGCCTGTTGCGATGAGGACCAGGCCCGAGAGGGCGATTGCCCAGTGTTCGACAATCTCCAGGGTGCTGTGGCGCCTGATGAGGTTCACGCGATGTTCATCATGCCGGCTCATTTCTTCCGGTCCTCCTCCTTGCGGCCCACCGCAGGTTCCTTCAGGGCTCCCGCTACCGCCAGGATGCCCGCCGTGAGCCCGACGACAGGCGCCAGGAGCACGGATTTGCCCCAGCTATCGGCTCCGGCCATTCGCCTCTGCACCGGGGCCATGTGCGGCCTGCCCGGGCCCTTTTCCAAGGCCGCATCGATCTTCGTGAAGGGAACGGGAGACACATACACGGTCGCGGTGCCTCCGTTTTCTTCCATGCCGTAGAGAAAGCCGCCCATCTCAGCGGCCCGTTTCCGGGCTTCGGCTGAGATCTCGCTCCTTGAGCCCACGAGCATGGCGTCTCTCGGGCATGCATCAGCGCATACGGGGTTTTCCCCTTTCAGGAGCCTGTCGTGGCACAGATCGCACTTGAACATGGCGCCGTTTCCGGCCAGGGTGGGGGCGATATGAAGGTAAACGCCGACCCCGGACTGCCGCTGCGGGATGCTCCAGGGGCATACCGTCCGGCATTTGGCCCCGCCGAAGCAGATCTCGCTATCGATCACCACAGCTCCGGTTCTGTGCTTGTGGTTTGCCGCAAAGGGACAGAGGGTGGCGCATGCAGGGTTGTCGCAGTGCATGCACCGTCTGGGGATGCTCAGGGTCCATCTCTTTCCGCCGTGCTCCACCTCGGCCTTGTGGATGAAGAGGTAGTTATAAGGCGTAAGCCTCGTGGTCAGGTGTTTTTTGTCTGAAAAATCTTCGATCCCGCCGCGTGGGAAAACCTCGGGAATGGGCCGGATGGGCTCGGGGACGTTTCCCGAGTTTTTCTCTCTGCAGGCCTGGACGCAGGCAGGGATGTCTCTGTCTGGGCATCCGTCGCACCTGCTCAGGTCGATGAGCGTCGCAACGGAGCCCGCTGCGGCGTTCGCGGCGGACCCAGGCAGGCCCAGGCCCGCCGCGAACGCCGCCGTCATCGCGGTTTTGAGCAGCGCTCTGCGCGAGAGGCCTCTCTTCATATCATCACCCATTCATCACCTCCTGGGCGGATGAATCCCTGAAAGGGACAGTGTATATGTCAGAATTATATCACGTTTTCCTCTCGTTCAGAACAGATTATGAACAGTGTCTTGAAGATCCGTCAGGATCGAGCCGGGAGAGGATTCTCATGCCCATATACGACCCGTCGATGGTGATTGCCTCGCCGGTGAGCTCCCTGACATCGCGTGACATGACAAAGGTGAAGCCGTCCGCTTCGAATATGTGGTCGCCGGCTTTCGGCTCATCCAGAGCCAACCGCAGTTGCGGGCCGCCTCAGCCGAACCCGAGATAGATCCGCAGAACCGGTTTGTCCTGCTTTGCGCGGAACTTGTCGAGGTGTTTCCTGCCTGCCTCCGTTATAGTGACCATTGCCGATTCCTCCTTTCGCGGTATATGCTTTTCTGATAGTACTGCTTGAAATATGTATCGAGCAATCCCGAAGGAAAAGCATTGACCTATATCAATAAAACGAGAAATCAGGACGATACATGGATGCGCTGAGCGTTCTGCGACACATCCCGCTTTTCGACGGACTGCCCGAGGATCAGAGGAAGATCCTTGCGGACTGTGCCCGTGAGAAAAATGTCCGTGCCGGACAGATGATTTTTGCCGATACCCAGGAGGCGCGGGCGTTTCACCTCGTGGTGTGGGGGAGGGTGAAGATCTTCAAGTCGACTCCTGAGGGCAGGGAGCAGACGATCTTTCTTTTCGGTCCGGGAGAGTCCTTCTGCCTCACGGCCTTGACCGATCCGGTCTCACCGGCCGGTGCTATGGCCCTGGAAGACACGCGCATTCTGTTCTTTCCGGCAGAGGTTCTGGAAGAGGTGGCGAGGAAAGAGCCTTCGCTCCTGTTCAACATGCTTCTCGTGCTCTCGCGCAGGCTCAAGGAATCCATCGATCTCATCGAGTCCCTTTCTCTCAAGGAAATCCCCCAGCGCCTGGCCTCGTTCCTGGTTCATGCGCTCAACCGGGAAGGGCGGGATGAACGGATCGATCTGAACTTTTCCCAGCGTGAGCTCGCCAAGATCATCGGGACGACCCCGGAGACGCTGTCCAGGGTTTTCAAGCGGATGAATGAAGACGGGATCCTGAGCCTGGAGGGAAGGACGATACATATTCTCTCCAGGCAGGAGCTCGAGCTGCTGGCCCAGGGGGAGCAGGCGGCTTCCTGAGGATAAAGTATTCGGGCCTCCGGGCTCTTTTCCCGCCTTCAGTGCTCTGAGCGGATAGCGCGCTTTCCCCGGCCGATGGCCGGAAGAGGCGTTCGAAGCACCTCCGGCGCATGCATGCTATACGGCATAATACCTCATATTTTCCGTATAACCCGTCCCTCAATTCAGAAAAATGACAGCAATGATCTTGCCCTGGGAGGGCAGGCAGAGGAAAAACCGTGAGGATTGGTCTACGTGGAATATGAATATTCAACAAGTTGAGAACTTTTATTGAAAATTGATTATTCATTGGATATAACGTCCTTTGACACCCCATGTGAGGGGAACTGTGAAAGGGGAACGGGCATTTATGAGTTCAGTCATCAAACACGAAAGGCTCAGAAGATGGGTTGAGGAGACGGCGCAGATATGCCGGCCGGATCGGGTTTACTGGTGCGACGGCACGAAAGAAGAGTACGACCGACTGATGGCGCAGGCGGTGAAAAACGGAAGCGCTATTCCTCTCAAGAAGCGGCCGAACAGCTTCCTGTTCCGTTCTCACCCGAGCGATGTGGCCAGGGTGGAGGACCGCACCTATATCAGCACGAAGGACCAGGCTGACGCCGGGCCAACCAACAACTGGATCGACCCTGTCGAGCTCAAGACAACCATGAAGGGTTTGTTCGAAGGATGCATGAAGGGCCGTACCATGTACGTGATCCCATTTTCCATGGGCCCTGTTGGATCGCCTATCGCCAAGATCGGTATCGAGATCACGGACAGTATTTACGTGGTATGCAACATGCACATCATGACCCGGGTCGGAACGAGGGTGATGGAGGTTCTAGGCTCCGACGGCGAGTTCATACCCTGCCTTCACTCCGTAGGCGCGCCCCTGGTGCCCGGTCAGCAGGATGCCGCCTGGCCCTGTGCACCCATGGAAAAGAAGTATATCAGCCACTTCCCTGAGGAAAACCTGATCTGGTCCTATGGATCGGGCTACGGCGGCAACGCCCTGCTGGGCAAGAAATGTCTGGCTCTGAGAATAGCGTCCGCCATGGCGAAGCGGGAAGGCTGGATGGCCGAGCATATGCTCATCCTGAGGCTGACGAGTCCGAGGGGCAGGCGGTTCCACGTCGCGGCCGCTTTCCCGTCCGCATGCGGAAAGACCAATCTGGCCATGCTCCAGCCCACCGTCAAGGGCTGGAAGAGCGAAACCATCGGGGATGATATCGCATGGATGAAGATCGGGCCCGACGGCAGGCTCTACGCCATCAACCCCGAGGCCGGGTTCTTCGGCGTGGCGCCCGGAACATCCTACGGCTCGAACCCCATGGCCATGGAGACGCTGCACGAAAACATCATCTTCACAAACTGCGCCCTGACCGATGACGGAGATATCTGGTGGGAGGGCATGGACGGAGAACCGCCGGACCATGCCGTCGACTGGAAGGGGCGCGACTGGACGCCGGGCGGCAAAGAACCGGCGGCGCATCCCAACGCCCGGTTCACCGCCCCCGCAAGCCAGTGCCCCATCATCAGCAGCGACTGGGAGAAGCCGGAGGGCGTACCCATCGATATCTTCATATTCGGCGGCCGGCGCGCAGGTGTGGTGCCGCTCGTAAATGAGGCCTTCAACTGGGATCACGGCGTGTTCCTGGGTGCCACGGCCTCCTCGGAGACCACGGCCGCCAACATCGGCGACATCGGCAACCTCAGGCGCGATCCCTTTGCCATGAAGCCCTTCTGCGGCTACCATATGGGAGACTACTTCCAGCACTGGCTCGACATGGGTGACAGGCTGGGCAGCAAGGCTCCCAGGATCTTCTATGTCAACTGGTTCCGCAAGGACCGGCAGGGCAAGTTTCTCTGGCCCGGCTTCGGCGACAACAGCCGCGTGCTCAAATGGATGTGCGAGCGCGTCGAGGGCAAGGCGGGCGCAAGAAAGACCGCCATCGGCCTGCTGCCGGAAGACGGGGAGATCGATCTGATGGGCCTGGATGTCCCCGAGAGAAACATAAAAGAGCTGCTGGATGTTGATCTGGATGCCTGGAAAGCGGAGATTCAGAGTCTGGAGCAGCATTTCTCCCAGTTCGGCGATCGTCTGCCCGGACGCATGAAGAAGCAGCTCGATGATCTCAAAAAGCGCCTGGGCGTCTAGGCACCCCCGATTCATTGATCTGACGGGCGCCGGTGAGGCATGATCGCTTTGCCGGCGCCCTGTCGTGCGGTTCACCGGAATCCCATGAGCTTCCTGATGTGATCTGCGTTTTCCCGGGAAGAGAGTATCTCCAGGAGCAGGAATGCCACGTCGACAGCCGTGCCAGGAGAGGTCGAGGTGATGAGGTTCCCGTCCCGGACGATCCGGCTGTCCCTCACGATCGCTCCCATGCCGGCGAGCTGCTGTCTCTTCCTGCCCTCGAGGTGGTAGGTGGTGGCCGATTTTCCTTTGAGGATCCCGCTCTTGCCCAGACAGAGCGAGGCGACGCACACCGCTGCGATCGGCTTGTTGTGCCGGGCGAAGGCGCGCATCACCTCCAGGAACTCTTCTGAAAAGGAGTCCTCGTAAAAGCCCGCTGTGCCGAATCCTCCCGGGATCGCCAAGGCATCGAACCCGTCGAGGTCCAGCTCATTCACCAATGTGGCGGGGATGGTCTGATATCCGAAGGTGCAGGTGAGCTCCGGGTGGATTCCCGCTGTGACCACCCGGATCCGTTCGGTTCCAAAGGTGTCGGCCCAGCCGAGCACATCGGTGAACGCGGCTGCCTCGTACACCTCGAAACCGTTTGCCAAAAGGATGAGAACGTGTTTCACGGCACCTTCATACCCTGAGAATCGGCCCGGGGAAAGAGATCGCTCACTCGGTCCCGGACCTCTCTGATATCGCATGGGCAAGCTGGTGATATCGTTCGTGGACCCCTTCGCCCGTCTCGATTTCCTCCACCCGTGCGAAAGCCTTTTCCAGTCCGGCCTGATCATCCTCTGCGAGGAGGCTGTCCGCAAGGGGGAATACAACGGTATCTTCCCTGGCGATGTGTTTCTCCATGAGTTCCTCATAGCCGCGAAGATTCCGCGCGATTGACAAGACCGCGCTGTTATCGCCGCGGCCGGCCGCGGAAAGCAGATCGCCGACGGCCTTGAGCCTTGCTCTTCCTTCCTCATGCTCTGCCAGGAGCTCCGCAACGGGTCCGCTCTCGCGTGATACGCCTTTCCCTTCCAGAACAGGGAACAGATGATCTTCTTCCTTGACGTGGTGGCACCGGTCGGTAAAGTTTGTGGAAAAGTCGAGGATCATCTCGATCACTTGCGTCCGTACGGACCCGGTGTCCTCGATTCTCCGGGCCTCTATCCCGATGGAGCGCAGCACGTGAGATATGACTGTGTGTTCATGTTTCAATTCTTCCGTGGGCTTCATGTCCTGTCCTCCTTCCGAAAGGGAAACTCAAGGGGCGCTACCTGATCATCACGAGCATCATCTTGAATCGCGAGACCGCCTTCAGAGCGTGAGGCCTACCTGCCGGCATGATGATCATCTCGCCTTCTCTGGCCTGGTGCGCAGTGCCTTCTATAGAGATCTCGGCCTCGCCTTCCAGGATGTGCACGAGCGCGTCGAACGGAGCGGTATGCTCACTCAGCCCTTCACCCGCATCGAAGGCGAACACGGTGACCGTGCCGGAAGGCTTGTTGATCACCTCCCTGCTCACCACCGAGCGGTCCTGATACACGGCAAGATCCTTCAGAGGCACAGCCTCTGCCGGGGGGACTTTGCGATTGCTCATCTCGGTCATATGCTTCTCCTTTTCCTGTCAGAATACTTGAACAATAATCGATTTTTGAGCCGGGTCAACATATGAAGGCTGTGCGTGACAAGTCTTCCTCTTCTCGATGGGCGCGGCGGCCTGGAGCGGGCGCCGGCGGCAACGAGGGCCGGTTGTCAGATTCTCATGTTTTCCCTGCAGCCCAAGTCTGACTGAGCAAAGACGACCGACATGAAAATCGGAAACATTGCCGGCTCGGGCACCGGCGCATGTGTGATCCGGCCGTGCTCTGAGATGAAGACGTTGGGCAAGGACAGGCTGTGACGCGCACCGCAAGAGTGACGGAGTGCAGGCTCGCCGGAAAACCGGCGGCAATGATGAGCCTCCGCGCCCCGACCATATTCCCTCCTGACAGACCGCACTCTATAACTCATGATGGCCTTTGAGTATCAATGACTCAATACCTTTGCCGCCCCACGGCATCACCGGCTTTCATCCGGCGTGGTTTCCAGCAGCGACCGGATCAGGTTCAAGGTCGAGAACTGGCCGTTTGTGAATGCGGCGAACGGGTGCTCGCCGCCGAACTCGCGTTCGGCTATGTCCTGAATCGTCAAGCCCTCACGGTGGAGCCCGTGAATCTTCGCGGCAAGGTTTTCCAGGTAGTCGATGCACCGCCTCAGCGACTTTCTCCCATCCTCCACGATCTTTCCCACCGAAGTGAACAGAACGAGACGCTCAGAGGGCAGATCGATGACCTTCCGCATCGATCGCACCGTTTCCCCCATATGCTCCTCGGGCCGGATGAACTTCGGGTTTTCCCGGGCAAAGAGATCGCCCGTAAAGCACCATCCCCTGTTCGGTTCGAACAGGCAGACATGTCCTCTGCAATGGCCAGGGGTCTCCACCACCTGGAAGGTGTGGCCGGCTGTGCTCACTACAGATGGGAGGGGCTTCACTGCGGTGGGGACAGGGAGGCCCCACGCGATCTCCTGGTAAGGATAGAGATCGATCTTTTTCGCTATCAGTGGAACAGCCACGGGGTGGGCGTATATCTCTACGCCGAACCTGCTCATGACTTCATGATTGGCGCCGATGTGGTCTTCGTGGTAGTGGGTGTTGACGGCGAGCCCGAGATTCTTGCCTTCCAGAAAGTCAGCCAGCTCGCCCGCCGTATGGCTGCACCCGGTGTCGATAAGCAGTCCGTCCACCAGGTAGGCGGCCACCCAGTAGACCGGCCTGCCGTCGAACTCTCTGCTCATGCGTATCTGGGTCACCTCTTCGTATTGAATTGTCTCGATCACTTTTTCACCTCTCTTTGCACCGATACGCCGACGTCAACATCACGTATATAGCATATAACTAATTATAATTACATGCTTATATGTGATTTGAGAGACATTTTTTTAAGAGAAATGCTGATGACTTCCTCGAGAGTATTTTATCATCCTCCACGAGTATCAAAAGCTCGAGAATATCAACACTTCGAGGGGCCGCATGAGTTCCTGTATCTTTACATCCATGGGGTGTTCCCGTGGCGTATATCTTATTGCGGAACTCTCGCGCATGGAATTATATCCCCCAATTGAGGTTTTGAACGATATCTTTCTTCTGGAGCCCGGAGTGCCGGCAGTATTAAAAGGTTGACAAATAAACTATTTATATTTAAATAATGGACAGCGCAATTGATGGGAGGGCTGGTGATTGAAAACAGACGAAAGGTTCATCTTTCTCATTGGTCAAGCCCAAAACCGGCTTTTCACCCGTCTTGATCAGGCTCTCATGAAGGCTGCGGGGATAACGGCGGCTCAATCCGGAGCGCTCTATTACTTGATGGAGCATGACGGATGTCTCTTGAGTGAGCTGAGCCGGGCCTTGTTGCTCGATAAATCGGCAATCACCGGGCTGGTGGACAGATTGGAGAGCAAGGGGCTTGTGGAACGACGCAGAATCGCTTCCGATCGCAGGGCAATAAACATATGCTTGACCGGAGCAGGGAGGGCTGCAGCCCGGAAATGCCTGAGTGTGACGAAAGAATTCAACAATGCCATCAAGGAAGGCTTATCCGAAGAAGAAATCCGTACGTTCAGCATGATTCTGCAGAAGATTATCAGCAGGTTTTCCAGATAGAAGGAGGTGAGCATGTTTTTTGAGTTGACTGCGGAGCAGAACGCGCTCCAGCAAAAGATCGTTGATTTCTGCGCACGGGAATGCCCGCCGGATTTCGAGACATCTCTGGACCGAAGCGGGGTTTTCCCCAAGGACCTTTACCGCAAGATGGCTGACATCGGCCTTTTGAGAATTTCTTTCCCCGCGGAATACGGGGGGACCGAAGGAAACATACTGGATATCGTGCTCATCGCCGAGCAGCTTGCCCGAAACAGCTACACCGCCGTGTACATGTACCTGGTCAATGTTGTCTTTGCCGGAAGCATGATCCTCCACTGCGGCAGTGATTCCCAGAAAAAGGAGCTCCTTCCGAAGCTGCTGCAGGGAGACCTTCAATTCTCTTTTGCCCTTACTGAGCCGGAAGCCGGATCGGATGCGCGTTCGATAAAGACATCGGCAACACGTCAGGGCGATCGCTTTCTCATAAACGGGACGAAATATTGGACATCCGGGGCTGCGGTATCGGATTATATTATCACGGTGGTGCTCACAGGCCCGGAAGCGGAATCCTCGAAGGCAATGAGCATTTTCATCGTTCCCGCAAAATCCAAGGGTCTGAGCATTACTCCTATCCCGAAGCTGGCGGGTAACGCCTACCCGTCGTGTGAGGTGAAGTACCGGAATATGTCTGTTGATCAAGAGCACATCCTCGGCGGACTCGCGTGGCTGAACAACGGGCTTCTTCAGCTGTTCCAGACGGCGGAGTACGAACGGATCTGCGTTGCGGCGAGCTGCCTCGGCGGTGCGGAAACCATCCTGAAAGAATGCACTGAATTCGCAAAGACACGACAGCAGTTTGGCAAATCCATCATAAAGTATCAGGCGATGCAGCATTCACTGGCAGACATGGCCACTCGGATAGAGGCAATGAGATGGATGACGTATCATGCAGCATGGATGAAGTCCGTGGGAAAGGAATGCTTCAAGGAGATCTGCATGGCCAAGCTGTTCTGTTCCGAGACGCTCAACGACATTGCGAGAAAGGGCATGCAGATATTCGGTGGAAGAGGGTATTCCATGGAATACAGGATGCAGAGATATCTTCGGGAAAGCTACCTGTCACTCTATGCGGGCGGCACTTCGGAGATTCAGAAAAACGTTATCGCACGATTCCTTTGAGGCATGATGGCTGGAATCGCCAGCGAAAGAGAACAGCGCATATCAGAAGGGCGGGTGCTGGAAGAGGTGTCCACGATGCAGGATCACGATCACTTCAGAAAACTGGAAAACATGATGCATTCCGCTCCCTTTAGTAGTGTCCAGAATTTAGTGTAAATGGCCGAGACCTCAGTAAGGAGGAGAGTGAATTGGCCATACGAGATGAGTTATTGAACGAGTTGATGAAGGGGTATGAGAAGCCCGAGGATCTTCTTGGAGAGAACGGACTTCTCAAGGATCTGACGAAGCGGCTTTTAGAGAAGGCTCTCCAAGGAGAGATGACCCACCACTTAGGATACCCCAAGTGGTCGCCTGCTGGCAAGAACAGCGGCAATTCCAGAAACGGCAAGAACAGCAAGAAGATCAAGGGTGAGTTCGGGGAGATGGAGATCGATGTTCCCCGGGATCGCAACAGCGAGTTCGAACCGGTGATCATCCCGAAGGGCCAGAGCCGCTTTGATGGTTTCGATGATAAGATCATTTCCATGTACGCCCGGGGCATGAGCACCCGTGAGATCCAGGGCCACCTCAAGGAAATCTACCAGATCGAGGTATCCCCAGAGTTTATCTCAAGCGTTACCGATTCTGTCATGGAAGATGTCCGTCAATGGCAGAACCGGCCCTTAGATTCCGTATATCCGATCCTGTATCTGGATGCCCTGATGGTCAAGGTCAAGGACCAGGGGCACATCGTCAACAAGGCCGTCTACCTGGCCATTGGCGTCACCCTCGCCGGCCTCAAGGAGGTCCTTGGCCTGTGGATCGAGAAGACCGAGGGTGCGAAGTTCTGGCTGCAGGTTATTACCGAACTCAAGAACCGTGGGGTAAAGGATATTTTCATTGCCTGTGTCGATGGGCTCAAAGGGTTCCCCGATGCCATCAATGCCGTGTTCCCGAAGACCGAGATCCAGCTGTGCATCGTGCATATGGTCAGGAACTCTCTGAAGTTTGTTTCCTGGAAGGATCGCAAAGCCGTTGCCGGCGATCTCAAGGAGATTTACCGCCCAGCGACAGTGGAGTTGGCAGAAAAGGCCTTAGAAGCCTTTTGAAGCCAAATGGGACGAAAAATATCCGGCAATCAGCCCTTCCTGGAGAAATAACTGGGCCAATATCATCCCGCTATTTGCCTATCCGCCAGAGATCAGACGGGCCATCTATACGACGAATGCCATCGAATCTCTGAACATGTCCTTGAGGAAGATTATCAAGACCAAGTCCTCCTTCCCCAATGACGATGCCTTGAAGAAAATCCTGTATTTGGCCTTGAAGAACATCGAGAAAAAATGGACAATGCCCATACAAAACTTCTCAGGCGCTATCAATCAGTTCCTGATCCTGTTCGGGGATAGGGTGCCCCTGGAACATTAACCATGACCGGCATTTACACTAAATTTCTGACACCCTCCTCCCTTTGTCATCATGACAGGGGCCAGGGCGGCCATCCGGCATGGAGAGGCAGTGATAACACTTCCCGTGAGAAGTGATCTCTTTCATGCGGCAGGCGCCCTGCACGGTGCTCTGTATTTCCTCGCGCTCGATAATGCCGCTTTTTTTGCCGTCAATTCTCTGGTCGAAGATGTGTTTGTGCTGACAACAAGCTTCACGACCTACCTGACCCGACCGGTTGTAATGACCCCCTGGAATCAATGCCAATTACGCGGCTAATTTCTGTTTGTACTCGACTGGGGAGAGGTAGCCGAGTTCCTGGTGGGGGCGCTCGGTGTTGTACTCTCTGATCCAGTCTTCGATAATCCTTTTTGCCTCACTGAAGGAATCAAACCCCTGAAGCCAGATGCATTCTTCCTTCAAGGTCCGCATGAAGCGTTCCACAACCCCGTTTTGTTCGGGGTTGTACGGCGTGATGTACTCGGTTTCAAGGCCATAGGCAGCTACCAGCTTCATGAATTCCTTTGAGTAAAAGATCAATCCGTTATCACTCCTTAAGCGGGTACCATGAGCCAGACTTTTCTTTCCCGCAAACCGGTGGACCAGGGCGTCTTCGAGAGCGCCTGCGGCCTGATGGGCATTCTGCCTTTTACTGATGCGGTAGCCGATGATCTCCCGATTCCAGCAATCAATGACGACGATGGCATGGCACCAGCCGGAATCCTTGCAGAAGAAGTGGGTCATATCGGTGGCCCAGCGTTCATTGATGGCAGAGCTCACGGATCTCGATGCGCCGGCTCTGGGACGGAAGCCCTTGGGACGCACATTCACTCCCCAGCCGTTTCTCTGCATGATCCTCTGGACCTTCTTCTTATTCACGATAAGCCCTGCCTTCTTCTTGAGCATAATCGTGATTCTTCTATACCCATACCGAGGATGGCGTTGGATCAGCGTATAGATGGCCTTCTCAACGGCTCTGTCAACGAGAGGCGTGCTCTTGCGGCGGGGCTTGTAGTACACACTGGACCAGGGCACCCCAAGCCACTTGGCAATCTTCCTCAAGCTGACCCTCTTGCCTTCTTCCGCCATCATCTTCTTTACTCAAAAAGACGAGCTCTCGTCCTCTGAGAGCAATTCCTTGGCTTTTTTTAAAACGTCTATCTGCAGCACCAGCTCACCGATTTTCTCCCGGTGCGCCTTGATCTGCTGCTCGTGCTCGGCCTCTGCACGCTTGGGATGGCTCTTCAGGCCCTGCCTGCCATACTCGAGGAACGTATCGATCCACCCCTCGATGGTGCTCTGCTTCAAGTCATGCTCTCGGGCAACGTCTACGATCGTCCTTAAGCCCCTTGATGATCTCCAGTACCAACTCGGCTTTCCGCTTCGAGCTCCATCTCTCGATGGATGGGTGGTTCACTACATTACTCTTCATACTAATCCCTCTCTTGCTTTTATTACCGCTTATCTCTGGTACAGTCTATGAGGGGGTCACTATACCTCGTTCTTGCTTTCGCTTAATACCACAGGTTGGAGTATTGCATTTACATACTGGAATAGGCCGATCGATGCTGATGAGCGTGGCCTCGGGGCACTAATGTTTACCATTTTGATCGCCCAAATTTCTGTTTTATGTATTTCCCCATCTTATGATCAATTTGGTGATCTGATTTCAGCTTCATATAATAGAACTTTCATAATTGGTACCCGGTTCCCTTCAAAGGCAGGTGGGCTCTTGCGAATCTACCCTGCAGCCCGTTTGCCGATATACACGCCGCCGCGCACATCGGTCCCCGTGTATTCCTCCACGACCTGCAACCCGGCATCGGCCATGGCGGAGAGGTACTCTTCCCGCGAGAAGAGGCCGATTTCCATGGATTGCTTGTGGTAGGTCACCTCTTTGTTTTTCCCGATGAGGTGATGGAATGTAACCTCCACGATCGCGGGCTCCTTGAGGCGGACCTGCTCCATGCGGGCGATCTTCAAGTCCGGCCGGTCGGCGGCATTGACCACTATGTTATCCTGGAAGTCCTCCACCGTGCTCCAGGGAGTGATCAGGGCCAGTCCACCGGGCCGCAGATGGGCGGCAATGCGCTTCATGGAGGCGCGCAGGTTGTCCACGGTTCTGACGAAACCGATGGACCCGTACATGCAGATCATGGCGTCGAAATCGGTCTCCAGCTCAAAATCGATCAGGTTGCCGAGATGGAACCTGACATCGGGGAACTTTTTCCTGGCCAGATCGAGCATGTCCTCGCTGAGATCCAGCCCGGAAACATGGTAATCATCCTTGAAATAGGGGATATGCCCTCCCGTGCCACAGGCGAGGACCAGCAGATCGGTATGTAACGGAACGCCATTCCTGGTGAGCAGCTCTTTTACCTTGGTAGCTTCCGGTGTGTATTCCCGGTCGTTTACATATAGGGCGTCATAATAAGTGGAAATGGTTTTAAAATCAGAATACACGGCGTTCCTCCTCCATATTCCTGAAAGCATCGATACATCCTGCTCGATATGGGAATACGGTCATTATTACATTTTGTGATTGTGTTCAAGCCCGCTTTTTATGGCTGGCACCGTTTAGCGTTTCACCTTAGTTACGACGTCCCTAATAAAGGTGGTTTCTAAAGCCTAACCGAAAAATCTGCAAAGCTATAAAAATAAATAGCAGGGATTCCCTGTTTTTATGGGGGTCTGTTCAAGGATGAAAACAAAAGATGGTAACACTCCTCTATGTATAAGCGCTTCTGATGATATCACGGATATTGAAAGAGCCTGAAGTACCTGCCGATCTTACCAGGCCGGGGGATGTACCCCGGCATTATTTGAAAAGTGGGGAGAGAATGGGGAGAGGAAGGTCTCAACGATAAGGTAGGGCTCTTAGCGATATACTTTAACATGCCCGGAAACCTCCATCAAAAGCCAATGCCCGAGACCGGACTCGAACCGGTACAGAACTGAGTTCCGAGGGATTTTAAGTCCCTTGCGTCTACCAATTCCGCCACTCGGGCACGACGCCTCAGGATGTAATATCAACGTGCGGGATCTGTCAAGCATATCAAGGGGTCGGCGGCCCGGGGCCCGACAGGGGGATGCGGAACCGCTCAAGGGAGTTGCCTTATTCAAGGATAGCTGGTAGTATTTCGATAATACACTGTAAATAACCAGATCTGCAGCAGGCGTTGCAGGGTTTGCAACTTCATCACAGAGGAGCGCGATCATGATAAAGGTAACATGTCTCGGGGCTGCGGGAAGTGTAACCGGCTCGTGTTTTCTTGTGGAAAGCGTCCACGGGCACAAGGTCCTGGTTGACTGCGGACTTTTCCAGGGCGGCAGGCAGATGGAGGAGCGCAACTGGAGAGACTGGGATTTCAATCCATCCCAGATCGACATGCTCTTCCTCACCCACGCCCACATCGACCACAGCGGAAGAATCCCCAAGCTGGTCAAGGACGGATTCAAAGGAAAGATCATCACCTCTCCCCCCACGGCCCAGCTCTGCGAGATCATGCTGCTGGATGCGGCGCACATACAGGAGATGGACGCCCAGTGGCAGACCAGGAAGAACCGGCGCAGGCCGTCGGGCCGGGCGGTGAAGCCCCTCTACACAGTGGAAGACGCTCAGGCCAGCCTGAAGCATCTCTATCCGGTTGAGCACGACGAGATCATCGCGGTGGATGACGGCATCAGGGCGCGCATCCGCAACGCGGGACACATACTGGGGTCCTCCATCCTCGAGCTGTGGATCAAAGACGGCGATCGGGACATCAAGCTGGTGTTCTCCGGCGATATCGGCATGGAAAACCAGCTCATCGTCAAGAGCCCCCATGAGGTCTTCAACGCCGACTACCTCTTCGTGGAATCCACCTACGGCAACCGCAACCACAAGGACTTTGAGACGAGCAAGGAAGAGCTTCTCGATGCCATCAATTTTGCGGTGTCGAACGGTGAGAAGGTCATCATCCCCGCTTTCGCCGTGGAGCGGACCCAGGAGATCATCTACATCCTCAGCGAGTTTTCCCGGGCGGGCAGGCTGCCCGACATCCCGATCTACCTCGACAGCCCCCTGGCCATCAAGGCGACCGAGATATTCCGGAAGAACAAAAAGTACTATGACGAGGAGGCTGCCGCCATCGTGAATCAGGGCATCGACCCCTTCGAGATGCCCAATCTCAAATACACCCCCACCACCTCGGAATCCATCGCCATAAACGAGAGACCCGGCCCCGCGATCATCATCGCGGGCAGCGGAATGTGCACCGCCGGAAGGATCAAGCACCACCTCAAGCACAACCTCTGGCGGGAGGGCGCGAGCGTGGTGATCGTAGGCTTTCAGGCCCAGGGAACCACGGGCAGGCAGATCGTCGACGGAAAGAATACCGTGAGGCTCTTCGGCGAGGAGATCGCAGTCCGCGCCAAGGTCTTCACCATCGGCGGGTTCTCGGCTCATGCCGATCAGAATACCCTGTTGAAGTGGGTGGGCAACTTCGTGGAGTCGAAGCCCCAGGTATTCGTGGTCCACGGCGAAAACTCGGCGAGCCTCGATTTCGCTCAGCTCATCCACCAGCGGCTCGGGCTCGAGTCATACGTACCGGGGTGGCGCGAAACCCTGTTCCTCAAGCCGAGAGAGTTTCCCATCGAGGTGGCTCCGGCCAAAGAGGAAGTGCTCGATCTCAGTGACGACATGCTCCAGGCCTACCAGTCGGTGGTAGGAGAGCTCGAACAGCTCAAGTGGCGGATCAGGCGCGCCGACGGCCGCATCCGGATCACCGAGGAGGACATCGACCGCCTGAAATACATCCAGGAGGAGCTGCGGCAGATCCTGGCCGCGTGATCGCCACGCTCGGAAGGGCTGCGCTAGTCCCGGTTGTCGAACAGTCGCTTTGATTTGCTGCCGGTCCTCGGGAGGCTGCCGTGGTCGACGATCTCCACGATACCCCTCACCAGCAGCGACTTGCGGATGTCCACGCCGATTCTGCGGCTGAGCTCCATATCCTGTTCCGGGCCTGACCCCCGCGCCCGCTCGACCCTGATCGTCATGTAATCCTTGCCGTCTTCGCCCCGGTCGAGGTGGATCTGATATTCGCTGCCGATGCCCTGCTGCTGAGAGAGGATCTCGTCGATGTGGCTCGGGTAGATGTTGACGCCCCGGATGATGAACATGTCGTCGGATCGCCCGCTGATCCTGTCGTGGCGAGGCAGGACAGAGCCGCAGGGGCACTTCCCGGGCATGAGCCTGGTGAGGTCGCGCGAGCGGTAGCGGATGAGCGGCGAGCCCTCCTTCTTCAGCGTCGTGTAGACCATCTCGCCCACCTCTCCCTCTCTGACAGGCTCAAGGGTCTCAGGATCGAGGATCTCGAGGATGTAATAGTCCGCCCAGTAATGGATGCCGCAGTGGTGCTCGCAGTCCAGCCCGGTGCCCGGGCCGTACACCTCGGTGAGCCCGGGTATGTCGAAGATGTGCTCGGCGCGGAAGAGCTCCCGGATCTTGGCGCGCATGATGTCGCTGGATCGCTCGGCGCCCATGATGACCTTCTTGATCCTGAGCTTGTCCAGGATGCCGTGCCTTTCGGCCTCTTCGGCCAGGAGCAGCGCCATGGAGGCGGTGGAGCAGAGCACCGTGGGCTCGAAGTCCACCAGAAACTGCAGATGGATCTCGATATTGCCGGGCCCTACGGGCAGGGCCATGGCGCCGAAGCGCTCACAGCCGTTCTGAAAGCCCACGCCCGCGGTCCAGACGCCATAGCCGACACAGATCTGAACCCGGTCTTCACGGGTGAGCCCGGCGGTCTCGTAACAGCGGGCGAACATGTCGGCCCAGTCATCGATGTCTTTGGCGGTGTAGACCATGACCTTGCGCTTTCCCGTGGTGCCCGAGGATGCGTGGATCCGCACGATGTCCTCGAACGGGACCGATATGAGGGGCCAGGGGTACTCGTCCCTGAGATCGTCGGCCGTGACAAAGGGCAGCCTCCTCAGGTCATCGAGGCTCCTGATGTCGTCGGGCCGAACCCCCGCCTCGTCAAGGCGCCGCCGGTAGAAGGCCGAGCCGTTGTAGGCATGGTTCACTGTCCATTTCAGGCCCTTGAGCTGCAGGGCAGCCAGTTCTTCGGTTGTCCGGAACCCGGGTGCAAATCTCTTGCTCATCGATGAGGAACCTCCCTAAAGATAATTATGTCTCCTGTATGCTGTAGCCGGCGCTAAGGGCCTTTCTGTTCGCGGCGAGGGCCCCTGGCGGAGATATCTTCTCGACGATGTCTTCCACGACGGCACGGTCGATGCCGAGCAACCGAGCGGCAAACCCGAGCATGATCATGTTGACGGCCCCCGGGGCGCCCAGGGAAAGGGCGGCCTGCGCGGCATCGACTGCGTGGCTGAAGAGGCCCTTGTCCCTGGCATTGACGATGGACACTCCCCCAGCCCTGAGCATGAAGAGGTGCGTCATGGCCTCCTCTGCATCGAGCCCGATGAGAACATCCGCGGAGCCGGCCGGTATCAGGGGGCCTGCATAGGCACCGACCTTGAGGCTCGCCGTGACCGTGCCCCCGCGCATTGCCATGCCGTGCGTTTCCGACGTGATGACATCGCAGCCCATTCTCCCGGCCCATTCGGCAAGGGCGCGCGCTAGGAGCAGAATCCCCTGGCCTCCGCGGCCCACCATGAAGATCTGCCTGTCCGGCGAAGAGGTGCTTCGGCTCATTTATCTCTCCCCGCCCGTGACGGCCTGCACCGGGCATATCTGCACGCAGACGCCGCAGCCGATGCACAGCGTCCGGTCGATCCTCGCCCGCTTGTCTTCGATGGACAGGGCCGGGCACTCGAACTCCCGGACGCAGTAGCCGCAGCCGTTGCATTTCTCCATGACACGAACCGCACGGCGCGCCTGTGATTTCAACGCGCGGCGGTCCCTGATGCAGGGATGGCGCGCGATGACGGCTGTCACGCCCTCGTCCGCGGTTCTGTCATAACAGTCTTTCACTACCTCGATGAAGCCCGCAATATCATAGGGGTCGTGGACACAGACCGTCCTGACCCCGCAGCCCCGTATCGCCTCTTCCAGTGAGAGCGTGCGGCCGCTGAAGTCGTTCGTCATTCCGCCGGTCGCAGGGGTCGGCTGGTGGCCGGTCATAGCAGTAGTGGCGTTGTCCAGCACCACGAGCACGAACCGGGCTCCTGTGACTACGGCGTTGATGGTGGGCGGGATGCCTGCGTGAAAAAAGGTGGAGTCTCCGATGACCGCTGCTATGGGAGGCGGCTCAGGGGAGTCCTTGAACGCGTGAAAGAACCCGGCCGCCTGGCTCACCGCTGCGCCCATGCACAGGCAGGTGTCCACTCCTCCCAGGTTGAGCCCTAGGGTGTAGCAGCCGATATCGGAGGCATAGATACCCCGGGGAAGGGCGCGCTTGATGGCAAAGAACGCGGCCCGGTGGGCGCAGCCCGCACACAGGGAAGGCCTGCGCTCTCTGGAGGAAAGAGATCGGTTGTCAGGGCTCGGGGTGCCGGTGAACGTGTCGAGCACCCGCGCCGCAATCTCGGGGGTGAGCTCGCCCGCATCGGGCACTGTCCCGTCCATCCTTCCCGAGACGCGTTCCCGGTTGATGAACTGCATCTCGATGACCGGATCGGTCTCCTCCACCACCAGGACTCGGAGATACCTTTCCGTAAGCGACGAGAGGGCCTGTATGTCGAGGGGAAAGGGCATGTCGATCTTATAGATGTCAAGATTCGGCCACCTGCCGAGATCCCTTGCTACATCAAGGAGATAGGCGCACGCCACGCCCGAAGAGACAACGGCGAGGCCGGAGCTCCCGGTGCCGTGCATGAGTCTGGGACGCGCCCAGGGGTGCTTCCGGATCTCTCTGATCTTCGCGTTGAGCTCCCTGTGCAGCGCGAGCCTGGGGCCCGGGGTGGCGGCCCAGCGGGAGGGATCTTTCCGGAAGTCGGGTCTGCTCTTTGGAGGTCTTCCCTGCGGAAGATCCAGAAGCTGCCGCGCATGGCAGACCCGGGTGGTCGGCCTCAAGATCACCGGGGTATGATGGCGCTCGGAGAACTCGAAGGCCTGCATGGTCATCTGAAGGGCCTCCCGGGGGCTCATGGGATCGAGGACCGGGACCTTGGCGTGCATGGCGAAGAGCCGCGAATCCTGCTCGGTCTGGGATGAATGAGGCCCCGGGTCATCGGCCACCACCAGGATAAGCCCTCCGGTCACCCCCATGTAGGCGGCGCTCATTACCGGGTCTGATGCGACGTTGAGCCCCACCTGCTTCATGATCGCGGCCGAGCGCCTGCCGGTGATGGAATTGGTGAACGCCAGCTCGAAGGCGGTCTTTTCGTTGATCGACCATTCCACATGCACGGGAAGGCCCTGCTCGCTCGCAAGCTTCATGGCCGCCGTGCACACCTCGGATGCAGGGGTGCCCGGATAGGATGCCACCACATTTGCGCCGCCCGCAAGTATGCCGTGTGCTATCGCTTCGTTGCCGAGCAGAATCTCTCGTGCTGTTCCGTGTTCCTCTCCGGCTGCTGCCGGTGCTTCTGTATGACCGCTCATGAAGGATCAGCGACTCCAGGGATGTTCTCGCCCATATCCTGGCGCCGGTGCGCCGGCAGGCTGCCGGAGGCCGGACTTGTCCGGGGACGGGCGGCGTGAAGGGGAGGAATAACCTCCGGCCCCGAAGAACAAGAAAAGGCGGCCCAGGGGCCGCCTTCCGAGATCCTGCACTGGAGACGGACCGGATCATCCATCGGGGAACCGCCACCAGAGTCTCGAAAGGGCCTTGCCGTTCATGGATCACAGTTAAACGTCAATCATTTTCATTTGTCAATGGAAAGGACGCCATAAAATGACAGCATACAGCAAAAAAATTACTATCGAGAGAAACATCCGCATGTTTTGAGCACTGCATGGTGGATCAGCCGCAGCCGTCTGTCTTGAGGGAGTCGCTCAACGTGGAAACGATATAGGCTGAACGAGGCGCCCTGATACAAACAGCGATACAGGTAGTACGGTATCGAGCAGTCCCCCGATCTTCTCACATTATGATGCCTCCTCCCGGAAGGGAATCGCGTCAGCGGATCGCGGGAGAGGAGAGGGAAAGCCCCTGAAGCCTGGCTGTACAGCATATTCTGAATGAGCAGCCGTTCATCAACGGAACCGGTAGTCCTTTTTAATGAGGATAGAGAGATTTGGGAAAAAGGTTTCCCGAGGGCCTATTGATTTGAAGGAGGCGCCCTCTATTATGGTTTTTTATCATCTGATGAACTCTCGGGCTCAAGGCCTTGTGCAGCTTGGGCATCATAAAATCTGTGTAAAGGAGCAAAAGATGACGGCAGATCAGGAACACAGAACGCAGTCACGATTGAGCTGCAGGATCCCCATGGAATACACCCTCAGGAGATCTCACAGACCTTATCGTGCGGTGGTCTATAACATCAGCGACACAGGCCTGTATGCGGAAACCGAACGCGAGCTCAGGCCGGGTCAGGACGTACGCATCCATATCAGCCGGGGAATCCCGGAGGAATTCATGGGTGCCTCTCTCCGCGACCAGTCGGGCATCATCCGGTGGGCCGTGCCCATGAGCAGGGGGAGCCGCCATCTGTACGGAGTCGGTATCAGGCTCTCCGAACCGCTCTATGGCAGGAGATTCGAAGGATTGCCCGACGTGCAGTACTTCTGCGATGTGTGCGGTGAGCAGCTTTCCCACAGGCAGGTCAGGAAAGTGGGCCTGGTCTGGGTGTGTCCGTCGTGCAGCGAGTGGGCCAGGCGCCTCCCGGTTGCCGTCTGGAAGATGACCTCCCGGCATCTCATCGGGAATGTGATCTGATCGCGCAGGTGAAGCCGCCTGCCGAACACATATGGAGGAGCTGAGTATTCCAGAGTTCCGGAAACGAAGAATTCAGGAAAGTAACGCCCTCCGCCAGGAGGCAGTCCCACGCCCGTGACGGGAAGCTGCGATGGCGTGGCTTTCTGTCACGGGCACCCCTTGCTTTATACCCCGCCGATATGCTGCTGTGGAAAGCTCATTTTTTTGGGACCCGCTGAGCACAAACGCCTTAACCCTGCTTTTGCCTCTGTGTGCCGTGAGGATTCCGGGTTCTTTGAGCGGCGGGGGATATTACTGGAGGATGTGCTCCGAAAGCCTCCGGTGACCGCGGGCGGCTCTATTGAGAGGCCCCCACGGAGTCATATTCTAAGTTATGAAGCAAGAAAACCGCCCTGTGCGCCCCGAGGCCTTCTCCCCGCAGCCGGTGGTTGACGGGACGGCGCATGTCGAGGTTTTTCATGGGAAATCTGAAAATCATCTCGCACAGCGAGGAGCCTTTCATGAACCGTGAAGAGGCCGGCCGCCTCCTTGCGGATGAGCTCAGAGAATATGAGGACAGGAATCCCGTGGTGCTCGGCATCCCGCGGGGGGGAGTCATTGTGGCCGGAGAGATCGCCCGCATACTTCATGCCGAGCTCGATGTGGTTCTTTCCCGCAAGCTGGGAGCGCCGGGCAACCCGGAACTGGCCATCGGGGCCATCAGTGAAGACGGCACCCTGTTTCTGGATGAAGACCTTCGCAGGCGCCTGAGCCCTCACAACGAATTTGCGATATACGTGGAGGACGAGCGGGAAAAACAGTATACCATGATAGCCGAGAGCCTCGGGCGTTTCCGCAGCGTCAGGCCCAAGGTGCCGCTGAAGGGCCGAACGGTCATCATCACCGATGACGGCATAGCCACCGGAAGCACGATGCAGGCGTCCATCTGGACCGTCCGGAGGGAAGTCCCGGAAAAAATCATCGCCGCGGTGCCGGTGGGGAGTATAGAGGCCCTCGAGCGCACATCACTTGAAGCCGACGAGACTGTCGTGCTGAAGGCGCCTCCGATCTTCTATGCTGTGGGCCAGTTTTACGAATATTTCACCCAGACCGGCGACGAAGAGGTGATCGCCGCGCTCCGTGAAAGCGCGGATAAAACGCACCGACCGTAAAGCCCGCTTCGGGGCTCGTGACGGGCTGTTTTCCGCGCATGTCCCGCCGATTATGGTAGGGCGGCGTAGCCCTCTCGCTTCGTCATGTGCATCAGCTGCCCGTCCGTTCAGACCGATTCGGCCCTGGGCCCTGTGCCGTATACATCCCCCTGATCTCCTCCCGGTAGCGTTCTTTGATGACCCGCCGTTTGAGCTTGAGGGTGGGTGTCAGCTCGCCTCCTTCCACACTGAAGGGATTGGGAAGGATCGTGAAGTATTTGATCTGCTCGTAGCGGGCCAGCTGAGAGTTCACCTCGTTCACCTGCTCCTGGAAGAGCGCTCTGATCTCTCCGCGTGACACCAATGCTGAAGGGTCCTCAGACGGGATTCCCATTTTTTTTGCATACCGGTTCAACTCCTGAAAATCCGGCACGATGAGACAGGTGAGGTATTTCTCTCCGTCTCCGGTCAGGCATGCCTGGTCGATGTACGGCCGGCCCGTGAGCAGGAGCTCGATGGGGTGGGGGGCCACGTTCTTGCCGCCGGAGGTGACGAAGAGCTCCTTCTTGCGGTCAGTGATCTCCAGGAATCCATCCCTGTCGAACCGCCCGATGTCGCCTGTCAGATACCACCCGTCGTGGGTAAAAGTGTCGCGCGTCTCCTGCGGCATTTTCCAGTAGCCCTTGAAGATTTGCGGGCCTTTTGCCATGATCTCGCCGTCCTCGGCGATTTTCTCCTGTGTCCGGAGCACGGGCTTGCCAACCGTGCCCGGCTTGATCTGAAGCCGATAGGCGAGTGTATTGTAAGCCACGGAGAGCTTCAGTGCGCGCAAGGGGTTTGAATGGGGCGATTTACCCTGGGCCTGGCCCCGAACCATGCAGTCGTGCGTCCAGTCGATCATCTTCTTCTGGAACCAGGTGAGGTTCTCCCGGTCGATTCCCCGGAATTCGGGCGCATTGAAATTGAGCACGGCCGCCGTCTCTGTGAGGCCGTAGCCTTCGGTGAGCTGGATTCCGAGAGAGCGGATGAAGGTGCAGACATCTTTTCCGAGCTTGCCGCCGCCCGATCCCGCCATGACGAGACGGTCCATGCCCGCCTCTTTGCGGAGCCTGTTGAATACCAAGACATTGGCCTGGGAGAACAGAAAAAGATCGAGCATGCCCAGCCGCTCACCTCTGGCCATGGCGTCCGTGAACTTCTCTCCCTGCCGCATGGCCCAGGCGAACATTTTCTGCACGGGCCTGGGTTGACGGGAGATGATAAAGGTGATCTGGTCGTAGACCTTTTCGAAGAAACGGGGGATGCTGATAATGACGTTGGGCCTGAGCTCGAGCAGCGTCTCCGGGATCCGGCTGAAGTCGGGCTCGAACGCGAGGATGCCCCCCTGTTTCAGTCCTCCCACGTGATAGTCGCAGGTGCGGCCGTATACGTGGCATATGGGGAGATGGACGAGAAAGAGCAGGTGAAGGTCTCTGTCTTCTGCCTGCCGGCGGATGAGGGTGGGGTCGGTGAACTGCTCCATGGCGGCCATGAAGTTCGCATGGGTGAGCATGGCGCCCTTGGGCCTTCCCGTGGTGCCTGAGGTGTAGATGATGCTCACCACATCCTCAGGCCCTGCCTGCCCGATGCTCTTTTCGAGCACATCGGGGTCAAAGGCCTTTCTGCCCATTTCCATGACCTCGTTGAAGTGGTAGACCCCCTCCCGCCTCTCTCCCTTCCACGACTCCATGGTTATGACGATCTCGAGGCCGGTGCCTTCCTTGGAGGCGAGAGCCATTCCGGCCTTGTCCATGGTGGAGCAGAACGCAACCCTGGCTTCGCTGTGGCCTATCATGTAGGAGAGCTCATCCTGCGACAGGGTGGGGTAGAGAGGAACCCCGACTCCTCCCACCGCCTGAGCGGCCTGGTCGGCAATCACCCAGCGCGGCCTGCTCTCGGAGAAGATCGCGATCTTTTCCCCCCGTTTGACGCCCAGTGCCAGAAGACCTGATGCGAGCTCGAGGCACTGCCGCCTCGCATCTTTCCATGTGAGCGTCCGAAAATTGGCTGCAGGATCGCCGTCTTCGTCGAACCTCCCCATGAGAAAGGGCTGTTCTTCTCCCATCTCCCGGGCTCTTTCATGGAAATAACCGCACAGCGTATCTGTACGAAATTTCATAGAGTACCTCCTCGGTCATGTATGCTCAGGGAGGAACCCTCTTTCAGCTCCAGGGCGATCCTCCTCATCCGATCATGTGACCTCCAAGAAAAACCGGTTCATGGCAAACTGATACGGGCACATTGTATACCACTGTTGGCGCATCGGTGAAACAGAAAATATAACATGAGTTATACCAATCATCGCAATCCCTCCCATCGGTAATCTCCGGCAAGCCGTCATTGATTCTGGGATTATCCGTCTCTTTCGCCGATGTCCTGGAACCCCGGGCTGATAGCCTGGATGAAGGCGTTCCTGAGCAGGTTTCCGATAGCGGTCCAGTAGCCGATGTCCTGCTGTTCGAAATCACCGCTGATGGGTATCCGTGTCGCGACCCTGCCGCTGGCGGGATTTTCCAGAATTGTGCCTGCAGCACCAACGATGGCCTCCCAGGCGAGCTCGAGCGGATTTTTGTCTTCCTTCCAGCTCACTACATCGAGATCTTTGAAAAGAGGTTTGACGTAGCCCTCGAAGGAGCCCTTCGCCGCCGATACCTCCGAGTAGAGTGAGAAGGTTCCACTTTGGACATCGAAGTTTCCGTATGCCCGAAGAAAGTCATTCAGGCGGGTGAGGGCCAGATCGTTCAACAAGAATTTCATTTCGAATGTGGGAGCGGCCGCGAATGTGTCGAGATCTACGGTGACCTTCACCTCGGGGTCTCCCTTTGCCGGACGGTTGTACAGCATGATCTTGGCGAACTTGCTCTGAGAAACCGAGCGGCTGTTCGTAAGATTGGTCGCATGCAGGTAGACATTGTCCATAAAAATGTCGATCTCGGGGTCGCTGTGAAAGTCACGGTAATGGATGGTCCCGTTCACCGCATTCAACTCGTTGATGCTGAATGGAAACAGATTTTCGGTGGCCTCTATCCAGCTCGCGGGAAGCTCCGTCTGCGACGACTCGTCCGTAGGGCCTTTCACGAAGTTCAGCTCGGGCCCGAAGAAGGTTATATCGCCGACGAGCGCCCCCTGGAAGATCTCCGACCACTGGACAGACAGATCGATCCGAGCGACATCGATAAGGGGAACCGGAACCTCTCCATCTGTCTTTTCCAGTGTAAGGCCGTTGATGGTGTATGAGCCCCGCCAGAGGTGAATGTCGATATCCTCCACCCGTCCGCGGTAGCCGTCCGTTTCATCCAGTGTCCGATTGACGTAGCTCAAGACAATATGCGGCAGCATAATGCGCAGGATAATCACTGCGATAATGAGTACAGCAGGCACGATCCATGCTTTTGATCGGAGAATGGTTCCGGTTTTCGGAACGACAGAACCCATCATGGAATTCCTTCCGGGATAAGAATTTCCTTTTACCCTATTGTTTGGATGGATGGGAGAGAGGGGAAGGTTCCTGTCTCATGCATCCAGGACCCTGGTATGCGGAGCAATGCAGGATCTGCGGCTGACAACCCCGTGCGCGACATACCTACTGAAACCCCATGACCTCGTACATGCATTCCCCTGAAATGACATCCACAGCATCACCCCGGGTGATGGCCCCCTCGTAGTCCGCTATGATGCGGAAGTAGGTGGGCCTGGCGATAAAGGTACGAGCGAGCCACTGGGTGATCGGATTCAGTCCGGAGACGCTGAGCAGGTCCACATCCTCCACCAGGGCCTTGTGCCTGATGAGGATATCCGCAGTGATGTCTCCTTGGCTGAACCGGATCCTGACCTGCCTCGGGTAGTGACGCTTGAGGACCGGATGAGTCGCGAAGTCCCACTGCATGATTGTGGGACTGCCTGACCCCACTATCACCTCGGATCCCCTGGCGATGTACAGGGGTCGGGAATTGATGGAAGGGTCATAGTAGTTGACATCGGCATAGACGATAGTATACTCGCCGGCCAGAATGCGGCCCCAGATCCATTCTCTCGTGATCTCGTTCAGCGCCTTCTTTCCCCAGTTGTGGTCGGCGTATCCGATGCCCGTTACCTCCTCGGTGATTCCGTTTCTGGTAATGGTTCCTTCCACCCGGTTTCTCGCCTGGTGCACGGCCCAGAAGAAGTCCAGATGGTCTTCGTTCACGCCGTCACCGCCGCTCGGGCGCCAGCCCGGGGCGATCGTGGTCAGCCTGAACTCCGCGCGCAAGCCTTCCATGTCCCACAGGACGTGATAGGTATCATCGTCCAGCCGCCGGACGAATCCCGCCGGGCACTCAACGCTTACGTCCTGTGTGGAGGTCTTCATTTCCTCCGGCTCGAGAGACAGGAGCCTGGCTTCCTTCGACCAGTCCGGATCGTACAGTGTAAAGGCGACACCGGGCTTTCCCGTGGTGAAGCTCGGATCGAAGAATACCCCCACGAAGGCACGGCCGTTGTCCAGGTGGCCGTCGAAGTACCACCACTCGAAAGGCCTTTCGCCCGTGATCGCGTGCCGGGCCCTGTCATGGGCCCCTGGAGGCTCCTTGCCCCAGTCGATGTATTCGTCGGACCGCCCTGTGACCACGCCCGGACGTTCCAGATGAGTGCAGCCTCCGAAAATGACGGCCAGGCCAAGCAGGCACAACGACACAGCCGCAGGCACTTTGGAACGAGCGCTCTTGATCATTGCAGGTTCCTCCTTTCATTCAGAAGTGATATCACGCGGCCTGGCTTCAGGGGCTTACCCTTTCTCTCTCATCGAAGCAAAGGGAAAGACTGAATAAATTTTTCATATCATGCTGCCTTGAGCGGGTCGTCTCATTCCAGAAAAAAACTTTTGAAGCGCAGTGCGCGAGAAACAGAGACAAATACAATATACCATTAATTAATTCGGCTCAAAGAAAATGCAAGTGAGTGGGGCACATGCATACGGAATGCTGTGTGAAACACAGTCCGTTGCTCCGGTTTCCACGCCGGGGGAAAGTGCTTGAATGATGAAGGGAAACACGGTAAAATTTAACAGTAGTTCCAGAATGTTGTGAATGATATGAGATAAGGAGGCCAGAGTCGGTGAAGAAGATTTCTCAGATCCCTGAGTCGGAGCGCCCCCGGGAGAAGCTCAGGCTGTTCGGCCCCAGAACACTTTCCGATTCGGAGCTCATGGCGGTTCTTTTAGGAAGCGGCTCGGGGAGGCACAGTGTGCTCGAGCTTTCCGGCAGAGTCATCAGACTGATCGATGAGAGCCGGGGGAGGCCGGAGCTCGACAGGCTCCTCACCGTAGAAGGAATCGGGCTGGCCAAGGCGGCGGTGGTCTCGGCCGCTCTGGAGTTTGGGAGGAGGCGTATCAGGCCCGAAGGCATGAAAGTGATCATCCCCACCCAGGTCCTTCCCATTGTTCAGCACTTCGCAGACAGAAAGCAGGAGCATCTCCTGTGCATATCTCTCAGCGGCGCGGGCGAAGTCATCGCCTGCAGGGTGGTCACCATCGGCCTGGTAGACAGGACACAGGTCCATCCTCGCGAGGTATTTGCCGATCCCATCATCGACCGGGCCTCTGCGGTCATCATCGCGCACAACCATCCCATGGGGCCTCTCGAGCCGAGCAGTGAAGACCGTGAGATCACCCGGAGGATCCGGGATGCCGGCAATACTCTGGGCATCGTGCTGCTGGACCATATCATCTTCAGCAAAAAAGGATACTACAGCTTCATGGAGCACGATGAAATGATCGGTCTCTAAAAAGCAGCTCCTGAAGCCGATTCGCTCGGTTGGCCTTCAGGCTTTCCGGACAAATGAAGACATGACGCCGGATAATCGCGGCCGGCCGTGAAATTTCTCTCAACTTTTTTCCTGGGTTTTCGATAAATACAGCAAGACATTTCTCTTACAACTGAAAGGGATGTCGGTTTGTGAGGAAGCTGTATGAACAAGTATTTTTATCTGTGTGTTGCA